>Ga0070660_100000163_pt1 | contig 43639 bp, 72 predicted proteins | sample KBSC33metaG_FD_64670 | JGI IMG/M metagenome (GOLD analysis project Ga0070660, IMG submission 64670) | Corn rhizosphere microbial communities from Kellogg Biological Station, Michigan, USA - KBS C3-3 metaG | ecosystem: Host-associated > Plants > Roots > Rhizosphere > Soil ... | reverse complement strand
GCATGACCCGGCAAGCCGATCAAAGCGCGACAGCGGCGAGACCCGGAACGGGGCTCGATCCGAAGGACGCGAGCGGCGGTCCGCGTAGCGGATGCCCCAAAGACAGTAGCGAACGCAACCTCTCCCTGGAAACAGGGGATGGGGGAAGGGTGCTGCGTGGCATGCGGTTGATGATGCCGGATGGGCAGCGGCTTGAATGCGAATATCCTGAAAGTAAGGATTGGGCGAAGTCATGGACGACGCGCGGCGTGGGTGGTGGCTGCGCGACCGGCGAACAAGACTGGGAGATCGTGGAGCGCTTCGGTCTCACCGCGATCATTGAGGCTATCATACGAGCCCTCTCCACCCCCGCTCGCGACACCGATGTTACCGATCGAGTGCGTCGCCTCGTCATTGCCGCGCGTGTTTGCGCCTACAACGAAGACCCGCCCGAGCAATCCGACCTGACCGCGCTGGACAAAGCCGTAGAGGCCTTTGCAGCCGATATCCCATGGGAGAACGTCGATGACGCTTGAGCAAGCCGTATCGGCCGTAAACAGGTGGGCAAACTATCCAGGTTCGGGTTCGCTTAACGACAGCGACAACCCGCTGCCGATGCGGGCCATATTGGCTCTGGCCGAACACGCCAAGGCTACCATAGCTCGCGACACCGCACAGGAAGGGGATTGCTCCCATGAATAACCAGACCTTCGCGTGGACCCTCTTCCTTGTCGCCATGACAAGGCCGGCCATCCTGTTCGTCATCGGGGCCGGGGCCTTGATCCTCGGCCTTATGGCCCTCGCCGACTCCCGTGGCGGGCGATCCCCCGGTTCAACCCTCTGCGCCGTACTGCTGCTGCCGTTGGGCGTTACCCTTCTCGGAGTGCTGCTATGAACCGCGATCCGTTTGCGTGCCTGAAAGTCGCGATGTGGCCGATCGCCTTCCTCGCCTTCCTCTGCTTCATGGCGTCGCTGACGCAAGGGTGCACGTCCATCGATGAGCGGCGGGCTTATCGCGTCTGCGGACCCGACGGCACGGTCGATTGGGATAACTATCCGGCCAGGCCAGCCTGCAACCGCAACGGCTGGAATGGCCATAGTTATCAGGGGCAGGAGCTATGAGCGACACCGCACAGGAAGAGAAATTGCGGGGGGCGGTGGCGCGCAAGCTATGCGAGCAGCACGGCGGCGACGCTGATGCAGTGGCGACCGAAGAGCATGATTGTTGGGAAGGGGCACTCTGGAAGGTTTTCCTAGCCGACGCCGACGCCATCCTCTCCCTTATCGCATCCTCCCCGATGAATGCCGTTAGGGAGGGGGAAGAGCTTCGCGGCAAGCTGCGCATGATCGTGTCACACGCGACAGGTGGCGCATCGCAGGACATAGACGCCTCGATCAACGACATATGCGTCGAGATAACGCGCAGGGTGAATCGCGTGTGGGAGCACGCGCAGGAGGCCGAGAGAGAAGCGTGCGCGAAGGTCGTGGAGGCATTCCCTTCCAGAAAGAATGACGAGATCGCCCAAGCAATTCGCTCCCGTACTATTGGGGGAGAGGGCAATGGGTAAGGATGAGAAGGACTTAGGGCGCTTGCCTGACGGCACCGGGCTCTCGCAAGCCGAGCCTGAAGTCTCGGCCCTTCGGGCTTCGATCCCTAGCGCTGATCAACATGATCCCATGGAACGGCAAATAGACGGCCTGTTGCTTGGTTTTTATGCCAAGGGGTTGGATCATCTCGACGAATACCGTGCCGCATTTCTCGCGCTTCACTATCGGCATGGAGGCCAACATGCGTAACCAGCGCCCAGTCATGGTGGATATTGACGATGCCGATCCGGCCGACGCGATAAACGCGTTCCTGCACGTTCTTAATAAGCAGCGCTCACTTGGGCTGAGCCCGCGCACCGAACACCTGCTCGCCGAACACCTGCTTCGGGGAGACGCTCAAATCGTGTTCTACAGCAGTGGTGGCGGCGGCTGCATCGCGCTCGCGCAGGATGAGCAAAGCCTCAACGACGAAGATGCATTCGAGACGGTGATGTTCATTCTGGAGCGTCGTAAGAAGCGTCTCCAAGAGCGACGTGCGCGAGAGGCTGAAGCTGCGTCAGCGATCGAAACGGGCACCGCCGAGACCGAAGGGCTCGGGCCGAAGGCTGAGAGCGCGGTCGCTGAAAGCGAGACGCCCAACACCTCTCAGGACACCAATCATGCCATCTAACCTTATGGCTCTAGCTGAACGGGTAGAGGGGGCACGTCGCGAGAGGCCGATGCTGGCTTTCGCTGTCACCGAAGAGGATGAAGGCACGGGCGGCATTGTGTTCGCTCGCCATGCTATCGTTGCCCGACGCGAAGGCGCGAATGAATATGCAGGTGGGGAATTTGATTACGTCTCCTGCCGACGCGCTTCCTGGGCTGACCATTGCGCGGAAAGCCGCGTTGTGCCCGCATCCTTGATGATCGAGCATGGGTGGCACTTCGAATGCGGCGGATGCGGCAATCGGATTGACGAGGACTATCTAGCGGAGCGCGATCTGCGCCTAGAAGACGTGCAGGGTTTTCAGCACACTTCCGTCCATTGTTCCCCGCTGTGCGAGGCGCGACACAACCTCCGGCGCGCTGAAGCTAAGTATCGTGAGACTAGGTGGATCCGGCGATTTGAGAAGATAATCAAGCGCCGCTTTCCGGACGCCACGATCATCAGATCAAGTGACCACTGCAAGCCGCACGCATATGCGACGCAGGATCGCGACGGTAAATGGCGAATTGAACAGGTCATCGTCTCATTCAATTGGCCCGGACAGGATATCGGTCCTGCGTGCCTTCGTATCGATACTCGCACAGAATGGCCGCGAAACGGAAAGTCATTCCATAAGCGGTCCAAGCCTTATTGGACATGCTGCACGGGAGACCGAGCGGCCTTTGAGGCTTACGCTGAAGCAGCAGCACTAAAGGCCCGCGCCTCCCAGGTTATCGCTGGGGAGGAGAGCTAACCATGGCATACGCAAAAGACACAGAGGTTCCGTTCGAGCGATCGATTTCGGAAATTGTGGGCCTCCTGCGCACCGCCGGCGCCGACCAGATCGGGCAGATGGAAAGCCGGTCCAGCTTTACGCTCCAATTCACGATGGAGGAGCGCATGGTCCGCTTCAGGGTCACGTTCCCGACGCCGGAAGAGATCAAGGCCATGACCGGGCCACGGCAGGAAACCGCGCGCGTCGAAGCCCAATGGCGCCGCCAGCGCGGGCGGGCCCTCCTACTCGTCATCAAGGCCAAGTTGGAAAGCGTTACGAGCCAGGTTGAAACCTTCGAACAGGCATTCTTGGCCAACGTTGTACTGGCGGATGGATCGACACTTTACGACCGGGTTCGTGGGCCGATCGCTATCGAATACCAATCGGGGAAGCCGCAGATGATGCTCCTCGAAGGCCCGTCAGACAATGGAGGGCGGTGATGGGGGCGCTGGAGAAACCATTCTCGCCTGAGACCCTGGCGGATCGCTGGGGTTGCTCGGCGGAGAAAATCCGGCGCATGTACCACGATGGCCAAATCGGCGGCTTCCGACTGGGGAAGCTGATTCGCATTCCGGCCAACGAGGTCGAGCGCGTCGAATGCCAGAATACCGGCTCGTCACCCATCGGGGAAAGTACAGCCTCGCATACAATGACCCAGAGCGAGGCCGGGTTCGCATCGCGCTTGGCACGGATGACGCCGGACGGGCAGAGGCTATCGCTCGTCAGATCTGGAGCAAGCGAACCGAACCGGCAAGCGAGCGAATAGGCGACTTATGGCCCGCCTACATAGCGGACAGGAAGGCGGAGGGCATTCCCACTACGCGCCTGGACAATGCCTGGAAAGCGCTCGGGCCACATTTCGCGCATCGCCTTGGGCCTGCGATCATGGCGCAGGACTGCAAGGATTACGCCGCCGCCAGAAAGAGGCAAGGTCGTTCGGACAGCACAGTCAGGACCGAGCTGGAGTATCTGCGCGCCTGCCTGAACAAGCGGTACAAGGGAAAGTTCGGTTTCTGGACCCCTCCCCCGTCCAAGCCTCGCGACCGATATTTAACGCGCGAGGAAGCGAACAAACTCCTGGACAGCATCGAGACGCCCCATGTGAGGCTGTTCGTGCTGATGGCCATTGCGACGGGCGCGCGCATGACGGCGCTACTGGAACTGACATGGGATCGCGTGGACCTGGAGCGCCGCACCGTCGATCTTATGCCAGCCGGTCGCCACAAGACAAACAAGGGCCGCGCTGTGGTTCCAGTGAACCAGCGCGCGTGGGAGGCACTGGAGGAAGCTTATCGGGGCCGACTGACCGATCATGTCATCGAGCATGGAGGGAAGCCCGTCGCGAGCATCAAGAAAGCGATTCGCGCCGCCGCGAAGCGATCTGGCGTCCCCTGCTCCCCACACGTCTTTCGGCACACCACTGCGGTCTGGATGGCGGAAAGCGGTCGTTCCATGGACGAGATCGCGCAGTTTCTCGGGCATACGAACACGCGGCTCACGACTCGGGTCTATGCCCGGTTCAGCCCCGATTTTCTGCGCGGAGCGAGCGCGGCGACCGAGTTCTAGGGTTCATCAGTACCGCCCGACCCCTGTGCGGGATCGGGCTAAGTACTTGTTTTATATGGTGGGCGCAGCAGGGTTTGAACCTGCGACCCCTGCGGTGTGAACACAAGACACCCGCGCAAATCTGCCATTTTCTCGCAAACGAATGGCGGAATTTCGCCAATCTAGGCGCTTTTCGTTCGCTTTCCGTACTCACATCTGGTACGAGACGAACCACCCGAACACTGCGGTTTCGGGCGGGCCGGAGCGACGCGCCAACGTCATCCCCGACCCTGACCAAGACGCGAAAGGACCGCGCATATGGCTAGTTCCGGCTATACCGAGTGGAGATCGAGACAGCCAGCCTTTCGGGGCACAGATGGCTTGCCGTTAGCACTTGGTGAATACTCTCTGCGCTGGCGGGACGATCAATGGCATCTGCAGTCTAAGGCTTCGTCCGAGCCGGTTGGCTCGTGCGTGAGCGAGGCCAGAGCCCGCATGGCCGCTGCGCATGACGCGTTTCTCGCAGTGCTTCCCAAGCGCCAGGTCTATTTTATCGGAGAGGCCGCTAAGCTCGGCAAACCGGTCAAGATTGGCGTGTCCGATGATCCCGTGAAGCGCCTGCGGCAACTGGAGCGAGGAAGCCCCTACCCTCTTCGCATCTTGGCCACTGTCGAGGGCGACGAGGATGCCGAGCGCATCTATCACGCCCAATTCGCTCGCCTTCGCCAGCGGGGCGAGTGGTTCAAGATCAGCAAGGCCATTCTGCGCGAGATCGAAAGGTTGAGTGCATGATCTCATGTAAAGAAAGGATTGAGCGGAAACGGCTCGAATCCACGCGTTTCGCGCGCACCGATAGGAAAACTTCCGGGTTTTCGCACCTCTTGAGCGGGTGCGAATGGAAAACCGTAGCGGTGGCGCTGTGAGCCGCCTCTCAAAAGCTCAGATCAAGGCGCACCGCGAGGCGGAAGAGATCCTGGCCAAGGATCGGCTCACAGACGACGAACGCCAATTCGTGCTTGATAACTGGCAGGAGAGCGCAAACCACGTCAATTCGGCGGCCGGGGCGTTCTTCACGCCGTCAGAATTGGCGGTGGACGCCTCGCTGTTCCTCGGGCTCTATGAGGGCGGCCGGGTCATCGACCTGTGTGCTGGGATCGGCGCCCTTGCGCTTTCGACCTTCTGGCGCTGGAGAAATGTCGAACTTGTCTGCGTGGAGGTCAACCCGGCCTATGTCGAGGTTGGGCGTAAGCTGCTGCCCGAAGCGCGGTGGATCTGCAGCAGCGTGACTGACCTGCCGTCCGACCTGGGGCACTTCACGGCTGCAATCTCAAATCCGCCTTTCGGAAAGACCGCTAAGATCGCTAGCCCGCGCTACTCCGGCGAAGACGATTTAGCCGTAGTCGATATCGCATCCGACCTCGCAGACTATGGCGTGTTCATATTGCCGGCCATGTCGGTGCCGTTCGCGTTCAGCGGACAGCCTCACTATCGCACGCGGTCGGCTCCGAAGTACGACAAGTTCCACGCTGCCACTGGGATAACTATCAACTGCGAGAGCATCGATTGCGCCGTGCATCGGGATTCCTGGCGTGGTGTAAGCCCGAAAGTCGAGGTGGCCAGCGCCGATTTTGTTGAGGTGCGCGAAGCCCGGAGTCCGGCTCAGGCCAGTCTTTTCGGGATCGCGGCATGAACCCGGAGGAATGGCCTTGTGTCCGCCGCTGTGGAACCTGTGGCGCATGGAAAGCAGGGGAATGCTGGTCGATGGACCGCCTCGACGGCGATCAGTCCAAGGGGCCGGCCGGATTCACCAGCTCGCGTCAAAGCTGTGAAGCATGGGAGACCCCCACCTTGACCCCTCCAATCCTCCGCGCCGGGTCTAGTTTAGGGGAAAAGCGGTGAGCGTAACAAATGCGGCCGAAGGATGGCCGGGAGAATATGGATGATCATCTGTGGGCCGAAACCGAAGATGGCCTTTGGTGCGAGTGCTGCGGCAACCATATCGCGGCCCGATGGCATCTCGACGACGAGGATTACACGCCCCCGCAGGAATGCCGACAGTGCGGCTTTCCCGATCCTGAGGCGGTTGCCGAATATCACTGTGGAGAATGACGGTGGATGAACTTGAGCAAATTGCCGATCTGGCTAAGCGTCAACGCGAAGGCGGCTTCACAACCGAAGCTGACGCAATGTTCGCGCTGGACCTGATAGAGCGCCTCGCCCGCGCCGTCCGATCCATGGAGCAAGAGGCGATCAACCGAAGCCTTGGAGGGTGATCCCCCGCCTAACCCTGTTTCGGGTCCATATTAGGATGTAGCATGTTTTCAGGACCTTATCCGGCTTTCGCGCTTCGCGTCGAGCCGTTCCGTCTCGCCCCTGACGGGCTTCAATCCGGGGTAAAGGATAGAAACATGAGCGTTGATGATGCGAAAGCCAAAACCACCGCAGCCGAGCGCTTCGAGCTCGAAAGTTTGCGGCGCATGACCATGAGCGAGCGCTTCGAAGAATGGAAAGCGCAGCAATATGAGATGCTCAATTCCAAGTGGAGCCGTATCTACGACGGTACACGCGCGAGGTCCGATGGTAAGCTCCGATAGTATCGGACCTACTCCGATGGTAGACCGCAACCTTGTCGTCGCCATGCTCTCAGCTATCGAGGAACCCCAATGACCGACCTACAATCCTCCCTCAACCGTCTACGCCTGTTCCGCCAGTCCTTTGAGGATGGATCAGAGATATGCGAGGAGACGGGGCTTAGTACGGATGACTTGGATGTGATCCTTGGGGCAGCAGGGCAACCCGACGCTGATGCCAAGGCGTGGAAAAACGTCGCGCACCGCCTTGCCGGTCATTTGGATTGCATGATGCTCTATTGCACCTATCCGAATGACAGCCACCCCCGTTCGGCAATGGCCGCACTTCAGGCGCTGTGGAAGCCGCTTGGGTTCGGTGGCCAGCCGAGAATGACGGGGCAGATCAAGCCGAATGAGTACATCATTCCTCCGCTGCCAGCCGAGACTCTCCGTCAGCCTGACCCCGGCATCCCAGTCTACCGTACTATTGATGCTACAGACCAGTTTGTGAAGCCGGAATGATTTGGAGCTTATCCCGCTTTCGCCTTCGGTCGAACACCTTCGGTGATCGATGGCTTCGCCACTTCAATCGGGGCTATTCATGCCGGTAGCTGTAGCCAAACCGCCCGAATATGGATTGATCGTTGTGGTGTGCGGGTCGCGCGCGACGACTGATCGTGATTGGGTATTCAGCGAATTGGATGGCCTAGATGCGCGATGCAGGATCGGCGGGGTGATAGAGGGCGGCCAGCGGAAATACGAGAAAGGAAAGCCCGTTGGTGGCGTCGATTTCTTGGCGCACGAATGGGCTGTGGCGCGGGATCGAGATTGGACAACGGTGGCCGCCGATTGGACTAAGCTTAAGCGGGCGGCGGGGCCGTTACGCAACGATCGCATGGCCTCGATCTTGGCGCGCTATGCCAGCGTAGGGCAGAGTGTCGCCGTGGTGCGCTTTCCCGGTGGCGCCGGAACTGCAAACATGGAGCAATGCGCCCGAGATAGGGAAATCGAAGTGATTGAGATCGCAGCGCAAGGGACGGAAGCCCGTAGGGCCGAGACGTGAAACAGGCTCGGTTCACGACGGCCCGGTCCGAAGGATGCGCCATAACTTTGTCCATGGCAGACGAAGACATGGAGATGTGGTGGGTATTTAACCCGGTGAGGGGGAAGTAGCTCTCACATCGCCGCGAACGGCGCCTGGAAGTTGCTGACGAACGTCGCCTGCGCCCCGTCGCCGGGGTGAACGCCGTCACCGCTTCCGCCCGAATAGCTGCCGGTGCTGCCGGCCGTCGCATTGGCCGACATGGTATAGGTACCTACTCCGCCACCACCCGGAGCCGCCGTCAGCGTTGTTCCAGCCGGGATGCCTGTCCCGGTTATGCTCGATCCAACAAAGACGTTGCCGTTGCCCGTCGTCATGCTGTTGATCACGATCTGGTTGCTGCCATTCGTAACCGTCGCATTGCAGGTGAAGTTATTCAGCCCGTTGCTGAAATAGGTGCCATAAGGCGGGCTGTTCGGACATGCTCCATCGACGCCTAAATTCGGATCACTGGATAGCGCGACGAACGCATCCATGTAGCCGGTCTGGTTGGCGGGCGTGCCCCAATAGCCAGTCCACAGGGCTTTTTCCGCTCCGCGATTGGCGTAGTCGGTCGTGTCCCAGAACAGGACCTTGCCGCATGCCCTGAGCGCGGTGAGCGTGGCTTTCGTTGCCGTAACCGACGCGCTGCTCGCGATCGGGGCGGTTGCTCCGGAGCGCTGGTTATAGAACTCGCCATAGGTGCATTTGACGGGAACGCCGATGGTCGTAGCGATGCTCGAAAGTTGTTCTGCTGCAATGATATTGGCACAGTCCGTCGCGTTTGCACCGATGAATCCAAGATTGCTCCACGCGCCAAATGGGAGAGATAGCGCCGACGCCAACAGATAAGGCCAGCCGTTGCTGCGCCCGGTCGTACCGTATGTATAGGTGATACTGTCGCCGGTGTTGAGCATGTAATAGCCGGGAGCGGTCCAAGGGTATGCCTGCCCGTAATAATCCCGCACAGCCCTTTCGGCCTGTAGCGCTTCGTTGAGCGTGAGTTTCTTATTCCAGACGAGGATCTTGAGTATTTCGCCCTTATAGGGTCCGGTTCCGTTGCTGGTCGCCCCGATGCCGAGTTGCGAGGTGGTTCCAGTGAATGCCGCCGCCTGCTGGGCGACGATGCTGCCGTTGAGCAGGACCTGGTGTTGCGTCGTATGCCCGCTGAAATAGGCGGATGTGTATGTCAGCATTCCAGTGGTGAAACCGCTGCTGGTATATGGCACGGTCTCGCTGCCGGATGGCGCACCGGCAGATGAGCCATTGTGCCGCCAGTTGAGGCCTGTCGAGATGGTCGTGCTGGCGACAAAACCGGAGGTGGAGGTCTGCGCGTTGGTGATCACGACCATGATCGTGACGTTCTTCGCCGCAACCGCCGTCATGACCTGCGATGCAGCGCCCGTCAGATATTGCGTCGTGCCGTTGAAGGACAGTGACGGCTTGGTCCCGACAGCATTGTTCTTGTAAGTCGGGGCAGCTGTTCCGTTGGTCAGGACTTGCGCATTGACGCGATCGGTCCAGCTTGTGACGGCGGTTCCATCGGCCACTACCGCAAGGTCGGTCGTGTCCCAATGGCCGATGAGATTGGCCTGAGCGGGCAGGCTCATGGTGACAGAAACGCTGTTCGAAGTTGCCGCCGTCGATCCGCCTGCATTGGTCGCCGTCACGACGCAGGTCACGTTCGAGCTCGCATCGGCATTTACGAGGGTGTAGGTCGATGATGTGGCGCCACCGATCGATACTCCGCCGCGCTTCCACTGATAAGTGTAGCCTGTCGGGGAGCCGGTCCATGTGCCGTTATCGGTGGTCAGCACTTGCCCGACCTGGGATGTGCCGGTGACGGCGGGAGCTACGGTGTTGGTCGGCGCTGCGGCTCCAGCCCCACTGCTTAGAGCAGAGCTACCGAGCCAAAAGCCAAAGCCCATCTTCATCGCGGTCATTGAACATTCCCTTTTCGCGCAAACGGCCACGCGCGCCGATTGTAAGCCGCGATCTGCTGCCCCTGCGGATAAGGCGTCGCGTCATAGTCCGGAGCCTGCCCGAACACGCCCTGCGCGGCCGAGGTATAGAAGCAGCCGAAGTCCATACCGGCAGCGTCGGCGGCATCGACCAGCGCGCGATAGATCGCACCGGCGCGTGGGCTGGCGAGCGCCTTCATGCAGAAAGCGAGTTGATCGGGGCCGCTGGCGAAGGGAGACAGCGCCTCTTCGTAGCGCGGCGCCCGGATGCCATAAGCCTTCGTCAAGGCCACGATCTGCGGAAAGATCGCCGCGGCTGCCTTCGCGCTCGTTTCGAGATCGCTGAGCAGGCCGTCTGTATCGCCCGCCGCCATGCGTGCCGCGATCGTATTCGGCCCGACATAGGGATAGGGCGCGGTCGCCAGCCCGTAGAGGATGCCGCGCGGTCCGCCGCCCGCCAGATAGGAGTCCAGCACCTTCTTGCGGTCGCCACCAGCCCCTGCTCCCCAGAACTGCCATGCGAGCATGATGAAGCAGTTGGGCAGGTGCGCCGCGTCGAGCGCCTTCGCGAACGCTCCAACGCGGTTGCCGTACCAGGTCGCCGGTCCACCGGCTGGCTTGAGGGTCGACAGATAGCGGCCGGTCATGAAGCCGTTGGCCGTGTTCCAGACCTCATTCGACCATTCGACGAACAGGCGCGACCATGACGGCAGCAAAGCCCGGATGCGAGCGATCAGCGCCACCGCGGCCGTGTCGGGCATGCTCGCCGGGACGTTGAACCACATATCGGCACCGACACGTGCGCAGATATCGGCCATGTCCTCGACCGGCATAGCGGCCCAGCTATAGGAAACCGCGCTCTGGGGCGTCCATGTGGTCAGCGGGGCATCGTCGGGCTTGTAGGCGTTGACCCGGCACAGATCCATGAAGCGAAGGCAAGGCTTGCCCTCCACGGTGTCGACGAAGCCCGGCCGCCACTTGTCGCCGGCGAGATAACCATCAACCTCATCGGCCTGGACGATCGCCCAGCGCGCGCGACCATTGGTGCCGACGTTGATATCGGCATAGCCGTTTGAATTTGCCGCTGCGGTGAAGGCGATGCGGCCATCGGCGCCAGGCTGAAATCGCTGGCCGCTGGCCGTCACGCGGACATAGGAGATCGCGCCTTCGAGTGGGATCAGCACATAGGACCGCGGATCGTCCGCCATCGGCACATGGCTGTTATATTCGCTTGCCGATCCGGGCCAGCCGTCGGGGTCGATCGAGCCCTTGCCCGGCCATTGCGGCTGCGGCGCGTGCGCGGCTCGCATGAGATCGCGGTACGGACATGGCGAGCCGTAATTGAGCGGGGCGAGGTTAAGGCCGATCGGGTTATACATTGACGCCACTCCTACCGGGTACACGGCCCGATCACGGCCATCAGCTTGCGGCCCCAAACACGGAGGTCTTTCGCCTGAGACGCAGCCAGATCGGCAGCCAGGCGAGCGTCGAGCGGTAGGGAGACAGTGCCGGGTTCAGCCGGGATAAGCGCTGGATCGACGCACGCGACCGCGACAGGCTCTTTGACCACCTGCGTGACCACTTTGGGAGGCGGGCAGTTTGGCGCGCAGGAGGCGAGCGCGAGGGCCGCAACCTGTGCAAAAAATGCACGAGTTCGTTTCATATCGCCCCCGCCTTCTGCAGCGTCTCACTGATCGGGCATGGAGTCGCATCGACCTTGCGCTTGGCGCTGGCCCGCAATGCCTCTGCCGTCTCGGATAGGCTGGCATTCGCACGCTGCGCGTCGCTCAGGGCCTTTTTGCCATCGGCGGCCCGCTTGTCGCCTTCGGCCTTCAGAGCAGCCACAGCGGCGTTCTGCTGGTCGAGCGCTGCCTTTAATTGATCGGCGTTCGCCTTGTAGCCGTCGCGCTGGGCGGTGACTGCAGCAATGACCGCCTGATCCTCGGCCTTCTGGCGATGCTCAGCCCACGGTGCGCGCCAGATCAGAATGGCGATCGTGAGCGCCGCTACAGCCGCGCCGATATATTTCCATGGGAGCGATTTAATCGCGGTCCAGGTGAGCCATGCTGGCATTATTTGGCCTCCGTGCTGGTATCGCTGAGCGGGGGCATCGCCTGCGTTTGCCGCGCGACAGCAACGTTCTTGTCCTTGTTGCCGATCGCCAGAACACCAGAGGTGATCAGGCCACCCAAGCCGAGCCCGTATCCGCCACAGAAGGCAGCCGGGTCCCAATGCCCGTTCTTGAAGGTGTCGATGCCTTGAAATACGACCGGAGCGATCACCATCGAGCCCGTGCCGATCGACAGCCAGACGCGCCCGATCTCGAACTCGCCGTTTATGTTTTTGAGGATCTGGAAGATTTTCACGCCGCCGCCTTCCCGGCGAACTTCGTCCACCATTCCGACTTCGGCAGATAATAAGCCGTGCGATTGCGCCAGCCGTTACGGAACTGCGCATTCTGCGGCCGGGCAGCTATGATCTGCTCGTAGAAAGCGTTGCGCGCCGCTCCATAATCCTGCGCCGCCACCTCAAGCCCATGGTAGTCGAGATATTGATGATAGGCGTTCGCGGTGAACGGGCCGATCTGGCCATCGTCAGCGACCGCGATCATACGCTGCATGAGCTTGATCGCTTGTCCCGGGCCACTCCCCCAGCCCATGTCGAAGATGCTCGCCGTGACCTGGTTCCAGTCGAGCATGTCCAGCTTTGGGCCGCGATAGAATTTGGCGATGGCGATGCCAGTTGCCTCGCTCAGCGTGAGCATGTGCATTTCGGCACGCGAGACGGGGGCGCCGCGCCATTCGGTTAGCACGGCCGGGGTCACGCCGTGGTTCGAGCCGATCAGCTCGCCAACGCCCTGCCGTCCGCCGCTCCAATTGCCATTGTCGGCGGGTATCAGCGAATGCGTGCGGTTCGGATCTGTCGATTGGCCATCTTCCCAATGGAAGATGAAGTCGCTCGCGAAGTCGGGCGGGGTCATCATCGGCCGAGCTTCCCGTTCGCCCATGCGACGAGCAGGCCAAGACCGGTCGCGACCAATGCGAAGGGCCAATGCTTCGCCAGCCAACCGACCACACCGATTGCGCCTTCGCGCCGATCGCGGTCCGACTCCAGCGCATCGATCTTCTCAAGCGCTTTCTCGATCCTCTCCTCCAGCTTGGCGACGGTCTCGTTGACACGGTTGGCCTCGATCCGCGCCAGGCGTTCCAGCATCGTGATCTGTGTCTGCTGGACGCCGCGCAGGACCTCGCTCTGTTGTCGCACGCTCTCCGCCAAGCTGCGGATCACATCGAACTGGAAGCGAACATCGCTCTCCGGCGGGATGATCATGCCTTCGGGCATCACGACGCGGACCGCACGCCGGCGCCGCCAAGAGTCAGGCCAGATATGCAGAGGAGGTTATCCATGGCGCGCAACAAGTATCTGGCTCGCGGCTTGCATCAGTTTTTCAACGACAGTGCGTTGACGGTGGAATTGTAATAGAGATCTCCGAAGGTCAGCCCGGCGGCGCCAGCAGCCGCGTCGTTCGCGTAAAGGCGGAACTGCATGATCTTGGGAAACGACATCAAAGATGTGTTGTCCCAGGACGGAATTTCCTCGACGGTCCCTCCACTCAGCAGGCGGCGACTGTTCGTCACGCGCATGCTGAGCTGAGGCAGGAGCGATGTGGTGGCCGCAACCGGCAAGGTCGCGCTCGTATAGGCGTCGGCGAACACGACGCAGCTATCGAACTCGACCGATCCCAACAGAGTTGCAGGGGGTGTCCAAACCCCGTTTCCGGTCGCGGTTGCTGCGGGCTGGAACAGCGCGCCCTTGACTGTGAAAGTATGGTGATAAATGCTGGTGAGCAGATTGCCGAAGACCGACGTTACGGTCTGCTCGAACCAGCAACCGTCGAACAGGAGTTGTCGGCAGGGGTTCGCATTAAAGACAACATCGAACGTGTTGCCGACCCACGTTCCGCCGATGAAACTTCCCCCGCCGATAGAATATCCGCCGGCCTGCTGATCAACCTCGATTCCATAATGACAGAGACGATAGGTGCATCCTTCGTGTCGATTGCCCGACCCGCTCAGCACTTCACCGATGATCGAGCAGTTATAAAAGTCGACCTTGATCAGAACGCTGTCAAACAGCGTGAACGCCTTCGTGCCTCCCCACGTACCGGTCGTGCAGTTGATGATCTGCACGTTCTCCCAGAGCATGTGCGCCGTGGTTTCGGTGTCCGATCCCACAAAAATCCCGACTGCCGTGCTGTGACCGTCAATCGATATGTCCCGGATCGACGAGCCATTAGTCCAGACGTTGGACCACGACAGAACACTGCCCGTATGCTGGCCCTGGATGACCGACATTCCTTGCCCGTCGCCTACGATCTTGCGCGGGCCAGAGCAGTTGAGCGTAGCCGTGGTGACGTAGGTCCCAGAGGGGAAATAGAGCGGCTTACCGCTATCCAGCGCCGCCTGTATCGCGGCGGTGTCGTTCGTTGTCCCGTCACCCTTGGCGTTATAGGGCGCGTCCTTCACCGAAACATACTGGTTAAGGGCGGCGCCAAATGTGCCGGACCCATAGTTCGTGCTGTGCGAGAACGGGAGGTTCCCAGCGGATGCCGTCTTATAAGGGTCAATATCGGGAGTGATTGTGGCGCCCTGGGCGGTGCGAAGCGCGACACGATACGTCACCGCATCGTCGAGATAGATATTCGGGAAACGGCCAAACGAGTCCGCGGTCACACCGGATACGCCTGCTCCATTTGCGGCCTGGCTGATCGGATTTCCGGCGGCGTCATAGACCGGAGTAAGCGTCGACGTGCCGGTCAGATAGAAGGCCATTTTCGCGTTCGGCGCGATCGCGCCGGGGTTCACCAGCGTGGGATTGAACACGAATGGGAATAGGCTAGCCATTATCGCGGCCCCGCGCTAAGGTGAGGAATGCACTCCAACCTGTTTCTGGCCTTCGCGCTCAAGGGTTTGATTGTCACCGGCTGGGCCTCAATTCGAGAGTTTCTGAAGAAGAAGCGGGCTGCCCACGGCGCCGCCAAGGTTGGTATTGCGGCGGAGTAGATCGCCGAGCGTGTCGAGCTTGCGCCCGCGCGAACCGGCCAGAATGCTTTGAGTGACCCTGAGCCCGGGGCGCGTGAAAGCCGCTGCGCCGAGCAGCGCCCCACCGAGCGTGCCAATGGGTGTTTCATGGCCAGCACCGCCGCCGAGGACGGCCCCGGCAGCGGGCGCGCCAAGCTTGCCAGCCACGAGGCCTAGTGCAGCGCGTCCCGACGTGCCGCTATCCGGAACAGCGGATGGCAGGATGGTCGACGCGTCCGTCGCAAGTTGCTGCATCGGCGCACTGCCTGAAGCGACATTGCGCGTCGTGGTGCCGTAGCCGCGCTTGGTGACGGCCTGGCGGAATTGGTTTGGCGAGAAAACGCCATCCTTCGACTTGGCGGCGGCGGCTTCGACCCGCGACAGGAAGGAATGCGCGCGGTTCGCGCTCGCAAAGTCGGCGGCTGAGGCGGGATCGGTGCGACCGGCAAGATTGAGTACCGCGTCCCGGGCTTCTCCCAGCCGATCCGCCAATTCCCGATCCTGCGGACTAGCCCCTTGGCCGGATAGCGACGATATGCGCTTGTCGAGCCCCTGCTTGATTGCCTGCAGATCGCTGCCGTCGAGTTCCGTCTTACCGTGCAGATAAGGCTGGAGATCGGTATCGAGGATGTTGCTCAAGCGCTCGCGGTAGTCGGCCGAAAGCGTCTTTGCCTTTGCCCCCACTTCTTTCAGGTCGGCGGTGAACGTGGCGTCAGGCGTGGCAGACATGCCGCCGAGCGCCTTTTGATAGGCGTCGCTGACTTTCTGTCGGGCATCGGCAATTCCGGAATGGCCAACATCTGCGGCGGTCTCGCCGATCGGCGCCAGAGCGTCATTGATCGCAGAGCGGTTGAAGTCCTCGACCCCGCCACGGCGAGCATTGTTGATGATGTCGCCGACGATGGGGAAGCCCGCCGCGCGATCCTCTATGCCTTTAACCGTTCTGCCAACCACACCTCCGCCAGCGCCAAGGATCTGACCCGGTGTGAGAGTCACGCCCGCATCGGTGAGGCGGCGCACGGCTGCGCTAGCGACAGGGGACGCGATAGCCGCAGCGCCCTTGACGACGCCGCGACCGACCACGCCGCCGCCGCCGGCCAGCACGGCACCTTTGAGGATATTTCCCGGCAGGTCGGCCAGATGATCGGTCGAGCCAGCGCCATACGCTGCGCCGTATAGCGCGTCGCCAGCAAGGGGGCGGAGTGTCCCAGGAATACGCCCCGCGATCTTGGACACGCCCGGAATAGCCGAAATCATCCCGTCGCCAGCAATGAAGCCACCGACATTTCCACCAAGGTAAGCGAGAGGGTGCGCCTGCTCGATCGCGTCGCGAGTGGCGTTCGCGGTGCCAAGATTGGTGTCGTAGATGTCGCCGATCGACCGGTTATCGCCCGATAGACGCTCGCCGATAGCAGACACCCCAGCCGCGACCTTGGGGAGAACCCCCAAGCTTGCCGAATCGACAAAGCCGGTAGCGGCCGCAGCCGGCGCGGTACCTAGCGCGCGCTGCATCAACGTATTGTCTGCGGTGCGCACCGCACGCCCGAACGATCCTGCGTAGTTCGGATGCGCCTTCAGATAATCCTGCGCAGCCGTCACCGCCGCCGGGTCGACCGGATGAAACGGCCCGAGTTTGGTGATTTCGGCGTTGATCTGGTCCGCCGTCGCGCCTTGGCGGATCAGGCGGTCGATCAGCGCCGATGCTTGCGGATCAACCTCATCGTGCGTTGGGCCGAACGAAATTGCCGTCGGCGTCGTGCTTGGGCCATCCATGGCACCGGGACCGGGGGCGGCCGGCGGACTTCCTGCGGGAGGAGCGCCCGTAGGAGCAGGTGGGGCAGGAGTGCCGCCTGCGGGTGGTGCGCCTGGAGGGCTGCCGGGCGGCATGCCGGGAGGACCGACGACAGGTGGCTGATTATCACCGCCGAGGAGGGGCGCGACCGCGCCATAGCCCTTCTCAAGATAGTCCTTGCTCTGGAAGCGGGCGAGCGCATCGTTTGCGTGGGCATTGAGCAGCGGGAGGGGCTGGTCCGTCGTGCCCATGCCCGCATTGTAGCTGTCGCCCATCGCCTGAACGCGAGACTGGAGAAGCTGAGCGGCCTGCTGGATCGCGCCGCGGAGCTGAGCCGGCGACTGAGCAGCGGAGATATTGGCTTCCCACTGCTCCAGGTCGTGGACGTTGCCGCCGGTTCCGCGAAATGCACGCGTGAGCTCGTCGACGACCGCCGTCTTGGCGATGTTGAAATTCGATTTGCGCGGATCGCCGACGGCCGATTCGACAGAGTTGGCAATGCCGTTCCAAAGCGGGAAAGAGCCGTTATGCAAATCCTCCGCACGCTGCGCCAAGGTTCCCAAGTGGCCGAGCGCCGTGTTGAACGACGAAATATTCTGGCCCTGCTTGCCCGAGGTGAACGCCTTTCGCGTCGCCTCGCGCGCACCGGCATTGGCTGCGTCGAACGTCGGATCGTATTGCGCAACGTCCGACAGAAGCTGCTGCCCCATGGGCGAGCGCATGCCCATGCTGCTCGGCAGCTTCATGCGGCCTTCGGCGAGGGCCTTGACCATCGAAGCGCGATCAGGCGGGAGCGCCTTCAGAAAGGCGTCGCCGGTCGGCGCGTCCTGATCTTGCTGCCACCAATTTGCGGATGCGTCGGCCATCAGTGCTTGATCTTCACGGTGCCGTCAGGCGCGCGATATCGTGTCCCTGAAGGCAGTTGGTCATAAGCCGCCTTGGTCATCGGCGAAGGGAGCGGTGACATGACGCCGGCGCCGGGGACTGGCTTGTTGGCCTCGCGCGTCTCCTTGGCGCGATCGAGCGCGAGATGACCGGCAGCAATCCCCACGTTCTGCTGGTCGATCGCTATGTGGGCGGCGCCCTGGCCTTCGTCGACCTTCTCGTGGCGTATCTGGTCGGAGAACTTCGCGTCCTCCCGGTTGCCGGAAAGAACGTCCTTCACCGCCATGGCCTGATTAACGAAGTGATCGAGCGACGTGTCGTCGAGCGGGGCGGATTGAATCTGTTGCGGCGTCACATGGTGCTGGAGCAGATCCGGCGCCAATTGCTGAAGCTTAGCCGCGCGCTGCTCCATCGGCAGCGACTTGAGCGTCAATGCCGCGTGGGCCAGCGCATCCTGCTTATCGTCTAGATACTTCTTCTGCTGCTCGTCCATGCTGCCGACAAGGCCGACGAAGTGCTGAGCGTCCTCGATCGATGCGCCTGAACTTACGAGGGCAGAGATTGCCTGGGGCAGATTGCCTTGGGCAGACGGGTGCGGAGCTGTGATGACGACTTCATTGGGGTCGGCAGGCGCAGGCGCACCGCCCGTCGTGATCGGGGCAGGGCTGGACGCAGAAACAGGGGCGCTCGGAGCAACGGCCGGAGACGCAGTGACCGTTCCCGACGGCTTCGAGCCGCCGGCACCGAAATACTTGCCTACCGCGTCACCGAACGCAGCAGCCTTGTTCAGCTCATGCTTTTGCTCGGCATAGCGCAGGGATGTGCCCAGCAATGCCGCGCCGGTTGCAGGATCTGCGCGCAAGATGGGTAGAATGGTTTCTGGGCGCTCCAGGTCGATGTTCGCCATCGCGCCGTCGAGTTGCTTCTGCCGGCCCAAAGCTTGCCCGGCCTGATAGCCGGACATTGCCGCAGCAGCGAAATTGGGCTGACCGAGGAGGGAAAAGTCTGCCATTATGCCCCCAGCCACGCTTCGCCGAGGGATGGCGTTTCGTACTCTCCGCCGCTGAATTGACCTCCCAGGCTCGGTTGATACATGCCGCCGAGCACCGCACCGCCTCCGCCGTAGCTGCTCTTGAGGCCCTGGTTCAGCGCATAGGCCGAGACGCCGTTCTGCAGCACGCCGTTGATCGTCCCTGCGGTCGACAGCGCGGCATTGCCGGTCGTGTTCGCGGCATTGTTATTGTTCGCGCTGACCGAATTGGCGTAATTGATGCCAACGCCAGCCTGTGCGCCGGCTGCCGAAAGTCCTACGCCCTGTTGGCCGGTGAGATAGCCCAGATATTTGCTGAACTCGTCCGAGCCCGCTCCTTGTCCATAATTGAGCAGCGACTTCTGGGCCGCCCCGCTGTCGAGGTAGCCGCGCGCACCAAGGCCAGACAGAACCTGCTTTTGACCTTGCGCGAGGCGGAACTTGTAGCCGTCGCTGTTCGTGAATGCGTTGAAGGCGTCACTCGCTGCGCCGCTGCCGTCCTCGCCAAGAAGCGCGCTGATCGAGCTCGTCGCCTTGTTGCCGGCCTGGACATAAGGCGAAAGCGTAGCCGCGTTCTGGCTGTAGATGTTCTGCTGAAGCGCGTTGTTCTCATCGGCCGCGTGCGTGGCAGCCTTGGACGCGTTGTGAGACGCGATGATCGACGCACCACCGCCGATCACGGCCGCGCCGACGACTGCTGCTGCTAGCGGCATGAGGCGCGCTCCAGCACGAAGGTTTCAACCTCGATCGGATCTTCGCCGGGAAGCAGTCGGGCGAACGAAATCCCCTCGCTCTTGAATCCGAGAAGGCGATTGAAGAAGCGACACGCGCGATTTTCGACCGGGGTCATCGCCCATACCATGCGCGCGCCGTACAGGTCGAAGATGGCGTCGAGCATTGCTCGCGAAGCCACCATTGCCCATTTGCCGCGGCCTTCCGGAAGGAAGAAATCGTGGGCGTCGTAGACACCGGGTGCCGACCAATGGAACATGGCCCCGCCATGCTCACCGATTAGGAAGATGTTGCGCTTTTCAGCGATGCTTTCGGTTACATCGAGCGGACCCGCGCCAAGGCCAAGCGTCGGGAGGACTTCAGGATGATTGCAGACAGCATTGATCCGCGCCGCGTCGAACGTGCGCTGAATCGCAATTCCGTCGTGAAGCGGCGCTGTCGCCAAGATCGACCCCTGTAGCTAGTCCCGCTATCGGGTCGATCTGTCATTACGGGTATATCAAACGACCGGCTTTGTCTAGGGCTCGACATAGCCAGGATATTGAGGCCCGCGGCCACCCGGAAAAGTACCAGCCGAAGGAACGGTTACGGCCCCTACGACGTGAATATCATTCCCTTGAACGGGCGGCGTCGTGCTGCATTGATAGGTCACCGATCCACCAGCGCGCGATGGATCGCTATAGAAGACGTAATCGATCGTTCCCGTAGCGCCAATCGTGGACACTGATCCGCCTGACACCGAAACAGTCGTCCCATCTCCATATACGCGGGTATGCGGCGCTATCGAGATTGTGGTCGACGAAACGGTAAGCACCGACGTTGGTGAAATCCCGCTCGTCACCAGAGCCTGCTCGCGCGCGTTCGCGGTGGTATCGCCCTGCGCGGTAGTAGCGGTCGCTTGAGCGGTCGCGGCCGCAGCGGTTGCCGTCGTAGCCGAAGCCTGGGCCGTGACAGCGGCGGCTTGAGCGGTCACCGCCGCCGCCTGCGCTGCATCCGCCGCGTTTTGGGCGTCGATCACGCCGTTCACGCTGCTTTCGAGCTGATCGCAGACGCTGTTCCACCATATCGCGAACGTCGTGCTCGCCGAATTGTTATCCTCGACGATTGGCGTCCCGATCGGCAGCCGAGGCAGTTTTATTTCCTGGATCGACATCTATCGACCCCGGCCGCCAAGGGCCTCGTTTACTCGAATATAGCTGACGCGCGACGGGCGCGGATCAGTGATGCGAATTTCAGCGAGCAGGTTGCCTTGGTCCACTATACCTACCCGACGGAAGCCGACACGTTTGCGCCATTTGCCCTGTTCGCCCAGCGTCGATTGCCGCCAGTTGCCCCACGTGTCGCCACCATTGCGAGAAGTTCGCATTTCGAGCACGCCGGGCGGCTGGTCGATCGGCGCGGTGCCGGTCGTGCAATCAAACATCATATTGTCGATGAAGCCGTTATTCTGGAAAATCACCGAGAAAATGCGCTGGATCGGGTCTGATCCATCGGCGTAGACGCCATCGCTCAGCCGCCACAGCGCGCCCGTGCTGTCATCGCCGGCGATGATATCCGTCCCGTAGAGCACGCCCAGAGCGGCGCGCCACCGATCGCGGCCATAGCTGCCAAGATCATGCCATTGTTGGGTTGCCGCGTCATAGCAGGTGGTGCCGTCGGAGAGGTGGAGGACATAGAAATCGTGTCCTAACCAAGGGAACGACCACGCTTTGATGTCCTCCACGGAGCTCGCCGCAATACGCTCTTCGATCCCATGATCGGAAATACGAACAGGCGTTCCCTCGCCGCGATAGACGATGCCGTTATTGCCTACCCAGACAACCGTATTGTCATACGCGACGATGCTGTCCCGCACCCGCGCGCCGCGGTTGAACACGCGCCCTTGCACCGCTTGGATGGGCGTGTCGGATATCCCGGTCAGAACGAATATCTCGATCTTGTCGTTCGAGAAGGTCCAAAGCTGGTCGCCGATGATGCAGGCGCCGACGAGATTGGATGCCGATTGCTCTGCGCTCACATAATCGAGCGCATCCCACGTCGTTATGTCGAGCGTGAAATAGATACGCCGGCTCGACGCTCGGATCGCAAAGGCATAGCCGCCGAGAAAGCCAGCCCAGATCACTCCGGCATCGTCTGGAAAGGATACCGTGCTCACTGTCGCGCCGTCACTGCGCTGCAGACCGATCCCTGTGGCGATGAGTAGCCCTTGCGTGTCGCCCGCCATCACAACGCGGTCTGATCCGGCAATAGCGCCGAGCGAGCTTGAGCCGGAATAAAGCGATCCACCGGACACGGTGAGCAACGCACTGCCCAGCACGCCGTCTTCATAGAACATGCCGCGTATCGGGCCGCCGCCTATCGTGTCGTAAGCTTCCAGTGCGGGGCGGGGCAGAAGCGCAACACCGTTCGGGTTTTCCGGCACCTTCTCGACATACTGATTGAGGAGCCGGATCTGGGGAATATCCGAACGCTTATATGCACCGATGCCGTAGGGAATAAGCATCTGATCAGGTGAAGTCGCCGACGCCGATCACCGAGACGTTCGCGCCGGTCGTTACTTTCCACGGTCCCGAAACGCTCTTTACCCCCAGCGGGATCGCAAAAGGGATAACGCTGGTCAGGGTGCCGCCTGCGAACACCGTAATGGACGTCGCGCCGTCGAGAATGCTGATCGCGCCAGGCGAGGTAGTGGCGGGAACCACCAGCAACCCAGTCAGTAGGTCGCCCACGGCCCCGGTACTGCCAAGCACTTGCGCCGTCTGACTAGCAGCGACCGTCTCATATTCGACGCCTGGATCTAGAGTCGCGATCGGGTTCGCTTGCGAGCCGGCGGCGGCGGTCGAAGAGGCAGACATGCCTCCTCCAAGCGTTACCAGATCAGCGATGCGATTCTGCCCTCCGACAGAAAGAGTGACAACATCAGCCATCAGAAATACCTTTCGTCGTAAGCGCCCATGAAAATTGAACCTGGACGATCCTGGTCAAACATCAATTGCTCAAGCGCGGTGGCACGCTGGGCGATCGCGGCAGCAGCGGTCGGATCGATGCGGCTAACCCCGAAAGTCGCCACCAGCCGCGCCGCCAATGCGACGTAGACCGTCTCCATCCACGCCTGCGGGATGTCGATCGTCTGCGCGCCGTCGGTCACGTCCTCGGGCACGCGTGAATAGGTGTAGAGTATCGTGCTGTTAGCCTGCGGGACGGGCCACACCGTCATGGTGACGCCATCCACGGCCTTCGTGATCATGTAAGCGACCGGATAGCCGGGGGTCGCCTTGTTCGGGATCTGGCGGTATTGCCCATTCTCCCAGCGCTGCAGTGGGCGCTGAAATGCGCTCGACTGGACATAGCGCGCCTCCAGCACGTCGATCGGCGGCGGCGAGAGCGTCACGCTGGCATTGTTCGCGGTGAAGTTGGCCGTTCCCTGCGCCTCGCGCCAGAGATTGACCCCCCGCGCCGTCGCCCAGCTTTTGAGCATCCATGAAAGCGACCGCAGGCCGACGGTCAATTCTTCCGCTTCCGGTTCCTCGCCGGCCGACAAGACGCCGAGCTCCTGCATCGCCGCCTGGACGATCTCGCTCGCGATCATTGTCTCGCTGGTTGTTCCGGAAGTCGTCATAGATCGCCTGGCAGGACCTGCGATTGAATGAAGGTATCGGGCGGCTCAGGCGCGGCGTCGGGTCGCGGCAAGCCTTCCGGAAAAACATTCGGCGGGTTCATCGTGTCGGGCTTCGGGTCCCAGTCGTCCTTGCAGACCCTGAGACCCGACCATTCAAGCTGAAGCTCGTTCAACCGGAATTTGAACCCGCAACGTTGACAAATTCCCCAAGCGCCGTCGGGTTGGTAAGCGACAGGAACAACCCGCATCTCACCCTCCCGACGGCAATTGGTGACTAACCAGACACGCTGGCATTTCCGAACACCGCGCGCCAATCGGCCGCGCCGCAGCTGAAGCGCATCGTTGCCTTCGCCTTGGCGTTCTCAGTGTCGAAGTCGTTGTCCTTCTCGAGCTCGACCTGGCGGCGCCACATCGAAACGAGGCCGTTCGGCACATCGGTCTGGACATACCATGCGTTCAGACTGGTCAGATATTTGTTGACCACGATATCCGGCACGATGCCCATCGCGTTGAGAGCATTGATGTCGTTATTGTTGGTGCCCGAACGCAGCACCGAGTTGAGGACCCGGGTCGCGTTGAAGGCGACGTTGGTCGGGATGATCAGCCGCTTGACGCCCGCATTGATCGGGAAGCCGCGGTTGTTCTTGATCGCCCAGACATTCTTGGTCGCATCCTCCATCGCCGCTTCCGAGAAGTCGGCGGCGGTGAGGAGGTTCGACTGGTTGCCCGAAAGTGTCGGGTGCGCGGCCGAGAACAGGGCTGCGCCGTCGCCGATCGGATAGGCGGTCGAAAAGCCGCGATTGAACACGTTCGCATGAACATATTCGGCGGTGGTCGACATCGACCAGGCGAGGTTGCCGGAACGAGCCTGGCTGACTTGCTCATAGAGGTCGTCCTCCAGCTCTTCACGCGTCACGATGTAGCCCAGGCCGTAAACGGCATGGGTGAACGTCGCGACATAGCCTTCCTGATCCGAGTCATACTGGATCGGCGCGGCTTCCGACTTGGTAGGCGCGAGGCCGAAGGTCGTGCCCTCGGCGATGCGCTCCTGATACTTGTTCGAAGACATCTTCTCGAAGATCTTCGACCAGGTAGCGGGAACCTTGTCGTATTCCAGACCAAACCAGGCTTTGACGCCGGGCCAGAGTGCGTCGGGATGAGCCGAGCGAGTGATGATACCTGCGGGCATTGCTCAGAGCTCCCCTTAAACGCCGGTCGAGCCGGCAGCGCCGGTTTCGGTCGGAAGGTTGATGGCGACGAGCCACTTGGAATAAGCGGCACCGGCCGTACCGTTGGCACCGATTAGGGTGTTGTCGGCACGACGCTGGTTTTCGACGATGCGGACCTGCAACGTGTTCGTGGTCGCCGCCGACGTGCTGTCGAGCGTGAAACCAGACTGGCGGGTCGACGTGTTGCCGGAACCGACGATCAGATTGGCATTCTTGCCCATCGCCGCGGCGGTAAGTGCCGCACCATCGGTGGCAGCACTTTCCTGCACCTCGAACAGCAGATCAGGATCGTCGGCGACGATCACATATTCTGCGGTAGATGCTGCGCGATAGCCGTTCGCTATCATGGTAGCGCTCGGGCGGAACCCGATTACAACGCCCGTGATGCGTCCGGTTGCGCCGGCGCGCGTGACGCTGGCGAAGCCGTTAAGGTCAGAACCAGCGACGATGACAACCGGATCGCCGATGAACAGCGCGGTCGAGTCCGTAGCCGGAACATAATAGTGACGAGCCGCCCCCATCCAGGGGGAGCCGTTGCGGTAGCGGCGGGGAGTGAGCCCCGACGGTGCGTTTGCGTTTGCCATGCTTCAACCCCTTGACGGGGCTGAAAACTACAGACCCCGTTCGCGTGTGATGCGGTTGGCCTGGCGATCCGGGACACGAAGCCCCTCGCTAGACCGGCTGCCATCGCGGACTTGGCCTGCCATCATCGCTGCTTCGCGCTCATCAATGAGCTGCTCGTCGCGGCGCTGATCATCTTCATGCCAATCGCGATATTTGGAGCAGAGAACGAGGCGCTCGTCCGTGCCAGCCATGGGGTTGGCCTGGACTGGTTCAACACCGGGGACGCGATCCCAGTCATTAGCTTCAGCTGAAGCCATCGTGGTATCGAGAATCCAGCGAAAGACCTTGCCTTCGCGTTTCAACTGATCCTGAATTTCTTGGGAAACGCCGAGCTTCATGCCGGCCATCCGGTCTAGATCGCCATCGTCACGACGGCGGCGCTCTCTGCGCGTCTCGGCGGCGCGGGCAGAAACCGGCGCCTCAGTAACGATCGCCGGTTCTTCCGACGGTGTCGCCTGTGCGACTGCGTTACGACGATAGGGGCCACGGGGCATATCGCAATGATCCTTCTATTCTATTGCCGACCGAAAAGTCAAGCGGGCTGATCTTCGAAATAGTCCTTAGCGTATTGCGCCTGGAACTTGGCTTTATCGATATCGCGGCCCCGCGCCTTGGCGGCCTCGTAGAACCGCTCGCACGCTGCTTTCGCGGCAGGAGCCATGTCGGCGAACGTCTTGGTGCGAGGTGCGCTGACGGCGCGCGAGCTGGGAGCGTTGACGCCTGCTTGGGGCTTGGGTTCGGCCTTGCCGTCCTCGAAATGCTCGGGGAAGCGCTTCTTCACCGCGGCGAGCACCGCTTCGAGCTGCTTGGCGGGGTCGGTGTTGCCCTTCTTGGCCTGCAACCGGGATTGCGCGATCGCGTATTCGGTCGCGTCTTCATCGGTGCCGTACCAAGGGTTGCTCTTGGCGAAATCGGCCTCCACGTCATTTGACGCGGGTGGGGCCTGCTCCTGCTCCAGCTTGCGCAGATCTTTGACCGCTTCCGCCGCGCCGGCCTTGTCCTTGTTCTCGACCGCGGATTCGAAGCGCGACTGGATTTCCGCCAGTTGCTCCTGTACCTCGCGCTTGACCTGCTTGTCGGCGACCGCAACGATCCGCTCGACGCTCGCTTTCAGATCCTTCACCTCGCGCTTGAGGTTGCGGTTGTTCGCGTTGGTCGACTTGATCCAGTCGGTCGCCGGCCGCCATTTGGTCGGGTCGCCGTTGTAGCTGGCTTGCGGCTCCCAGCCCATCTCGGCGGCCAGCGCCTCGACCTCGGACAGCTGCGGGGCTCCGGAGCCATGGTCGCCGCCGTCATTGTCGGCGGCTGGGGTGAGAACTTGGTCCTCAACAGGTGCTGCGCTGGCCATTATGCGACCTCCTCAAGTCTTGGTGTCAGGTATTCGACTTTGATCCGTCCCCCGGAATGGGGATCGCGCTTACACGCGATGTTGACGGCCTCACCGGGGGTCGCGCCGGCCATCATCGCCCCTATGGCGATGTCCTGGCCGCTGCCGATGGCGATGGGCGCTGGCGTGGCGATCTCGCGGCCCTTGTGATCGACCCACAGGATTCCGTCAGAGGAAAGGATCAGCGCGCCGAAGCGATCATCCTGGACAGGGCAATCGCCTTTTTTTCCGCCTTCTACCCAAGCGGCCCAGCTGTCAGCATCAAAGCTGCTGCCGGACGCACCCACAATCCTCCCATCTGCCAGGCGGCGCACCTTTGGCCGCGTATGATCGACGATCGTTCCGCGGTGATCCACGGCGAGGCCGTCGCCCGCCATGGACTGGCCATCGGTCGCGATCGTGGTCATTCTGATTCCTCAATAATCGCGATCACATCCCGGTCCTGGATGAGCCTGTATTCCCTGCCATCGGCGCCGGTTGTCATGACGCCGGCAAGCTTGGCGAACTGCACCGCATCACCCTCTTTCGGGGTCGAGCCTTCCGGGAAATTGGCGAAGTCGAAACAGGCGGGAGACATGCTCACCACGCGACCCTGGACGCCAGTCAGCCTCTCCTTTTCGCGCACTGCGTCGGGAAGGTGGATGCTTCCTATCTTCTCGGCGGTTGGAGCGACGGCGACAACCATCGCGAATCCTGTCGCGCGAAGGCCGGGGCGACAATCGGCTAGTGCTGGTATTCCACCCACTGAGGGCGCTCCTTAATTCGACCACCGACTATTCGGTAAGGTCTGGTTCTTCTTCCAAGGCGCTGCAAAACGCCTCGTAATCGGTCTCGGCGATCGCTCGGTAAGCGTCCGCCCGCGTTCTCAATTCGATCAGCAGCGTCTGGTCACTGACCCCCTGCTCCCACGACGCCTGCTCCCACTCCTGCTGCTGGGCCTGCGCCTGGCGCTCCAGCGCCGCCAGCACCCACTGGGATACCGGATGCGCCCGCCACGTCAGGAAGTCCGCCAACGCCACCGTAGCCTTCGGCTTCACCGAGTTGATGTCCGACATCGACGCCCACCTTTGTTGCCATCGCGCCGGCCTGCTGGGCGCGCGCGTTATTGAGTGCTGCCGTGGAGGTTTTCACCGCGAGCTCGGCGAGAGCCATCGGATCCGGGCCAGACTGCGGCGCGAACAGCGCGTCGATATTCTCGATGCCGGCCGCCTGATAAACGCGGGTCAGCGCCTCTTTCTGGTCGATCAGCGGGTTGCCCTGCGCCGTCTGCATGACGATCTGCGCCTTCGCCAGCCGTTGCTGCGAGGTGACGGCGGTGGGATCGGCGACCGGCTTGATGTCGATGTCCCCGTCAGCAAAATCCTTCTCGAAATTCGCTGCGGGATCGTCGAGCACGTTCATGTAATCTTCGGCAGCTTCATCGCCACCGAAGCGCGCGATATTGTTGAAGATCAGCGAAAATTCCTGGCCCAGCGAACGATAGATGCGCTTGTAGATAGCCGTGAACACCTGAAGCCCTTGCTCGATCAGCGCGAGCGTGGTGCCGACGGGGGCCGTGTTCGGCGCATCGCCGGTCGTGATGTCCTTGACGCTGGTGACTTCCTTGGCCGCACCCAGCATCAATTCGAGCAGGTTGAATATGATCTGCGACGGGTTCGGGAATGTGCGCTCGTAGATGCCATTCCGCAGGTCGCCACCTGCGACGTTCACAACCTTATATTCGCCGGGCATCCAGCGCATCGTCTCGGTTCGATTGTTCGACTGCAGACGGAGCGATGCGGCAATGAAGCCGCCACCCGCAATCTGGGCATGGCCTGCGTCGAGTATCTGGTTGATCGCGGCGTTGATGACATCGCCTAGTTGCTCAATCAGGTGGCCGAAGCCGATATCGTAGAAGCCGCCCTTCGGATCGGGCAGGAACGGATATTTGACGTAGAACTGCTCTTTATCGATGCGGGCGATCGTGCCGTCGGCGTTGACCTTGACCTGATCCGGGCCGAAATTGGCTTCCAGCTTCAGAACCTGGCTCGTCTCCTTGTCGACCGTGACGATATAGGGCTCGTCGACGCCATCATCGTCCAGGTCGAGCAGGCGGTGCTGTTCGAGCAACAGCCGCGGTTCTTCCATATCATCGCTGGGCGACGGGAAATCGACCGTTCGATATTCCTTTGCGTTCATCCGCTGGCGCAGCTGATATGGATAAACGTTCGACATGCGCTCGGTGGCGCGCGGCGTCGTCTCCAGGCTCTTGGCCGACATCGGCACGACCAGATCCAGCGCGGGGATGTAGGCGGCCTTCTGCTCGCCCTCGGCCCACCACAGCTTGCGGAAGCCGCAGCCCACGATCGGGACCTGCATCAGCATCAGGTCGGTATCTTCCTCCCAATCGTCCATGCGAAATTCGAGATAGACGTTGAGATAATCGGCGACGCGATCGGCGCGCGCTTGCTTGGCGCCCGGCGGGATCTGCCACAGCGGCTGCGGTTCGGGGAGATCTGGCTGGCCTGGTTGGCCTGGCGCCGGCGGGGGTGCGCTGGCTTGCGCCTGCTGCATCGCGGCCTGAGCGGCGCTGATCGTCATGGGCTGGCCGTTGACCGAAACCAGCGGCTCACCGGATTGCGGATCAACCTGCGGGCGGCCCTTGTCGGAGCCGATCACCTTCACCCGCACCATCTCGCCGGGCTTGCAGATCGCGGGATAGGAGCGCGCGTTAAATTGCTGCGCGGCCACGGTCAGAATCGGATAATCAACATGGCTGCGGCGGTATGGCGGCGGGTTTTCGGGCAGGTTCTTTTCCTGCGCGGCCCGGGCAAGTGCCTTCGTGACCGTTTCTTCCCAGTCGTGCCGATCCTGGCAGTCGCGATCGTAATCCTGGACGACATCCGCGCCGATCTTGGTCAGCGTCTGCTCATCGAGCATGTAGGAAATATCGCCGCGCGACTGGGCGATTTTCGCGATTAGGGTCAGCGGCCCCGCATCATTCGCAGGCGTGTCAACGTCCGCGTCTTCCGCAACGATTGGGGCCGCTGAAGCCATTATGCGATGTCGCTGCCAGGCCCGGTCGAATGCGGGTTGGGAGCAGGATCGTTCGCCTTGTCCGGATGCTTGGCGTCCTCGCGAGCATCCTTCACGCCCTCGTAGGCGTCTTTCTGCTGCTGCGAGCTATCCTCGCCGTGATATCCGGAGATATCCTTGGCGTCCTGGTTGGTGGTGTTCGCGTCGACGTGCGCGAGCTCGGTGACGGGCTTGTCCGCCGTGTCGTCACGCTGTGCGGCGGCACGGGCGTTCTGCGCGACCTTGTTGAGCTTGGTCGGCGCCTTGTTGGTAGCTTTGGCCATTTCAGTCTCCCGGCAAACCCCGCCGGGGAGACTAAGTAGACCTATTGGACAGCAGCGAAACTAGGCTTTTATGCCTGCCGTGCTCCATTTCTCCTCGATCGCGGCAATCTCCGCATCCCGCATGTGTGCGGCAAACACCGAAAACGATATGCGCGCCATTTCGAGGTGGCGATCGGTTACCGGAATATCGGCATCGTCGCCCATCGCGGGATGCATATCAGCCCATTCGTATCGGGCGAGCATTTTGGCCGCCTCGGCGACGCAATCGGTCATTCTGTCTGTCAAGCGACCCTCCAAGCCAGAGGACAGACCTATTGCCGCTGTTTCTCCAGTTCGGCAATCCGCGCCTCGATTTCGGCCGCGTTTTCCTTGTAGCCGGGCTTTCCCTTGCGGGCGGCGAGTTTGCGCTTGAGGTCGTCAATTTCGGCCATAATACCAGTCCCTTTCCACCAGTCGATCAGGAGAGTTGATGGGGAGCCGTCTTCATTCTGGATGATTGCACCAATGGGAAGGAGCCTAAATGCTCCGTCCGCCCCGCTCACTGTACCGTCTCCCGATGCGGCCTAACCTCGCCGCGAGCAACCATCGCGGGAAGCTGGCTCATGGTCATGTCGAGCGCCATGCAGCGGGTTGCCAGCACGTTCAGATCGTCGCCATCCCAGCGGAACCCATATTCGTATTCCTTGCCCCGGATCTTCATCGACGCCACGACCGCGAGCCAGTCCGCGCCGCCTTCAACATGGTGCGGGACCAACCAGTCGACGACGCGATAATCGTTCAGCTTGGCGCACTGCTCAAGCCGGCGCTTGCAGTCGTCGGTCGTATAGCCTCCGATGATCGTCGGGCGATGGTGTGCATCGGGAATCATGGGTCAATATCCTGCGGTTGATGCCGGTCTATCATAATCGCGCTCGGTTTTCTCGAACGCTTCCGCGAACATCGGTACCGCGAATGTGAGCGCCAGCGCGTCGCCCAGATCGGGCGAGAAGCCCATGCGCTTGCGGATGCTATCCTTGCTCTCGATCACGAGCTCGTTGTTCGATTTGTGCCGCGTCTGGCCCGCTCCCCAAGCAGGCGACGTCAAATCGGCATGCAACGTGTCGTCGTCTGGAATTTGCACACCTGCCGGATCGTTGAACCAGTCGCGCATCACATCCCACATCTCGGCGCGGCGGTTCTCATATAGCTCGTCTCCGGTCGGCCCGATTCCAACGGGCGAACTGCCGAAGTTGACCGGGTTGACCTGATGGAAGCCCATCTCGCGCAAGCGGTCGTAAATTCCGGCACCTAGGCCGCCCACGTCGACATTCACCGCGGCGGGTTGGTGCAGTCTGATCAGGTTGGCGATACGGCCCACGATCACCATCGTGTCGTCTAGGTCCCATATTTCGCTGATCAGGTGACCAACGCGACGACCGCGGCGATCGACAACGCCGGTCTTGTCTCCCCCGCCTCGCGCCGGATCGACGCCGATTATCAGGGGCCCGACCGGGAGCACGGGATTGCGTGGCTTGCGTGCCGTCGCGACCTTGAGCGAAGGAATGAAGCTGTTTCCGGCGGTCTGGAACGCCTCCTCGGCCGTCGAGGGATATTCCTGCTTGAACTTCCAGCACGGCGTGTCCTCGGTTTCGCCCGTAGCCGACGCCATGTCGCGGTTCTTGTTGTAGGCCCAATATAGCTGAAACCAGTCGAGATTGTTGCGCTCGGCATAATCATCCCAGCTTTCGCGGGTGTCGGCATCGCCAGCAACGTGCGGCGGCTCCCATCCATCCGGCGGCTCCAGCCGGTATTCGTCCGACCAGAACCATGGCATGAACACCGGGAGGTATGAGCTTCCGCGCTGGGCGGCGGCGTATCGGCGCTGAAACAGGTTGCCGATGCCGTTCCCGGTGCTTTCGAGAATAGCCTCTGTGCCGTCCACGTCGGCAAGCGCCTGCTCAAGCCCGGCGACATGATCCTCGGCATTGGGCCAGAATGCGACTTCCGAACCGTGCCATAGCTGCATCGTCGCCGATCGGCCGACTTCCTTCGTGCCAGCCGTGGCGACGCTGTATGAGCAATCGCGCCCGGCGAAGGCGAGTTCCTTGGCGTTGGCCGATTGTGTCGGGTGAGCGAGCGCAGGCGGGACGTTATCGTGGTAGCGCTTCGCCATCGAGAACAGGTTGTCGGTCGCCGCCTGCTCGTGCGTCAGGATGAAGGCCCGCAGCCCCTTTCCGCCCCACAGGCGCCAGTAGAACCGCCCCTCGATGTACGTCGACGCGCCCATCTGGCGGCCCTTGACGATGATCGCGCGAACCCGGCCTTTCTCGCGGCGCTGCTTTTCCAGGCAGTCGTGAAGATGGCGCTGTGCTTTGTTGAGGATCAGCGGCTCAAGCTGGCCGGCCTTGGACCTGATGCGCAGGCAGTGGCGTGCGAAATACTCAAAGTCATCCCGCAGCCTGCGAAGTTTTTCGCGGTCGAAGTCAGCCGTCGAGTTGGTCAAGAGCCGACCCGATCGTGATGTGGCCGGTGATATTTGCTTCCACGCTGGCTAGGCGGGGGTGGATATACGGCGCTGCAGCCTTAGCCATGTCCCTGCGAACTTCCGCTGACTCTTGATCATCGCGAAGACGCTGAAGCATATATTCCAGCGGAGTGATACCATTGGCAACAGCACCTTCGGCAATCGCCCTGGTCTTTCGCGTTACTTCACCGACCTTGCGACCGGCACCTGGTCGTGCGCCACCGCGGGCCATTGACCAAAATTCCGGATTTTCAAAAAAGCCCGAGCTGCTTGAGCACCACGACAAGCGCGATGATCGCAACCACGGCGATGATGATGTTACGGATGTTCGCGTCGAGCGGGAGGAATGGCAGTGCCACCCCGATCACCAACAGGACGACTAGGAGCGTGATCAGGGTCACGGCCTAAACCTTGACGGTCGAGGTTGGCTTCTTCGCTCCCGGCAGGCTCTGCGCCGTCGCCTTGGGATAGCCGCGCTGCATCGCGCTCGTCACGCTGCCTGGCATGGGCTTGGTCGACTGTCCGTTGATCTTCGCGTCGGGCATGGATAGCTCCTTCTAGGCTTAAATAGCGGATCGTCCGAGCCGCCATAATAGGCCATAATCATTTTGCTCTATGCGAGGCTCGTCAGCCGAATGCGACGAACGCGACCTGCGCCGACGCGGCGGACCTTGCCGACCTTTTCGAGCCTGCAGACCAGCTTCCTGACCTCGCCGGCACTACCCACATCCAGATCCTTCTGGATCATGCTGTAGCTCGGCGCCACGCCATCCCGACTGATCACGGCCTTGACGTAATCCAGGAGCTCGCGTTGCCGCGTTGCCGGCCTTCCTCGGTTTTTCACAATCCACACTCCCGCTTGATGCGCTGCCCGCGATCCCAGCGAGCCCAATATCGGGCATGTCCCGCAGCGAGTTGGAGACACGAAAGCGACCGCCCATCTGCAAACACATCCGCCACCGTCCGCCCGTAGCGATCCACCCCAAGCCGCTCGATCGTGAGCGTGGCCCGCAGATCGTCCTGCAGCGCCTGCTTCGAAGCGAATGGATCGCCCGGCGCGCAGTCTCGGCCCCCGCGGCAGTGTCCGGGCATTTCCGGCGCGTCTATCGCGGTCAGGCGGATGCGCTCGGAGCCGCAGCGGATCGTATCGCCGTCGACTGCGTGGCATGGGGCGGACAGTGCGACCGCAGCGAGTAGAAACAAGACCATCACCTTCCCTCCCCAAAATCCCGGTTGAGCACGGGGTTGTCCGAACCAGGGGCACGAACAGGCGAACAAACTGGGGTCCCCCTAAAGGGGGACACCCCGCAATGTTCGCTAATCTGTTCGCACTGCCCCTGCGCGACGATGTTCGCGATTGTTCGGAAATGTTCGCTCATGCGTTTATTGCCCACACAACGTCGTTCCATGCCCCGACGAGACCCTTGTTTTGAAGATCAGTAACTGCGCGCCGGAAGGTCGCCGCAGCGCTCTCCGGTGACTTCCCACTGCCGGCAATTGCGGTCCACCTTTGCTGCCAAGCGGCCCGCGTCGTCATCTTCCCGCCGACCATGTTGCCGCGCATGTCGATCGGGAAACCGTGCGGAGTGGTGCAGGGGCAGGCCTCAAGCGTGGCCAGAAGCTCGTTATGCGCCTGCCTTTGAGTCGAGCTAAGCGCGGGTCCGGCACCACGTTGTGCCATCGGCCTATCCTCGGTCGGCACGACCACGCAGGAGGTTACTTCGTCGCCGTCCTCATCATGGCCGAGCTCGACGACCTTGAGCTTGAACTGAGTTTTCCAGCCGTCCTCGGCATCCTTCTGCTTCTTGCAGAGGACAGTGCGGATCCCGGTTTCCTGATCGGCCGAGACGACCAGAGATGTCTCGATCGCGCCGCGTAATGAGCCGTGGCCTCGCTCGCTGACCGTCTCGCTGTTCTTTGGGATGTGATGCACGACGATCGCTGTGCAGCCGAACTCCCGTTGGATGCGGCCGACGTTCTCGACATATTCGGACATGTCGGTGCCGTTTTCGTCGCCGCCGCCAAAGGTCCGATTGAGCGTGTCGACAACGAGAACCGATAAATCGATGCCGATATGGTGCAGCGCCGCGCGGATCGTCTCGAAAAGCTTGGGAAGGTCGGCTTCCCGATCGCGCAGGTTGACGGCAACCGGTATCATCGCGAACGCCAGGCCGGCGGCACCGTAGTGCTGCTTCCACGCCTCGACGCGGTTTTGCTGCCCGCGCTGGCCCTCGGCGGCGAGATATAGCACGAGGCCCTTTCTGACCTTGCGCCCCTGCCATGGTTCGCCCGCGGCTATGTGCAGGGCTAGGTCGAGCGCAAGGAAGGATTTGCCGCAGCCAGGATGCCCGATGATGGTCGCGAAGGCGTTGGCCGGCAGCACATTCTTGACGATCCAGTTCCCCGCCAGGAGCGGCTTGTTATCGTCGAACCAGATGAGCGGAAGTGGCGGCGCGAATTGCGCAGGGTCGCCGGGTCCCATGAAAATCTTGCGCACCTCTTCGGCGCCGAACTCGCGGAGCATGTCGTTGAAGTCGTCGCCGCCTTCCGTAACCAGCCCGCTCATGTCGGGAAATATGGCGCGGCCCGGGAGCGCTCGGGCCATGGCAAGGGCCGACTCCTTGCCGACATTGCGCTGCACCTTGGGATGATCGAGCAGATGCCAATCATCGTCGCCAGCAACAATCATCTCGCGGCCGACCCAGCGATGTCCAGCCCAGCGCGCCACCGGAACCATGTTCGCGCTGGTCACGCACATCACGACCGGATAGCCGGTCGCATCATGGATCGACGCCGCGGTCGAGAACCCCTCGCAAAACACGATCGGGCTTGATCCATCGTCCTTGCCGACGAGGAAGTGTGAGCCTTCATGCGTGCTGTTCGGCCAGAACCGGCGCTCGCCATCTTCGCGGATCGCCTGCAGCGACATCGGCTTTCCATCGCCGTTTGAAAGCGGAACGATGACGCATGGCACGTCGCCCAGGCCGAAGCGCTTGCCCGACCCCTGCCTGGTCCCAAGCTGCGACGACACGCCCTTGGCCGCGAGATAGGGATGAAGTCCGTCGTTCAGCGGCGCGCACGACTTCCAGAAATCTAGCGCGTCCGCGGCTGCATCCTCAAAGCCGCGAAGTTGATCGAGCTGGCGCGCGCTGCGCCGGCGGGCGATTTCCTCGCGGTCGAGCGTTTCGTAGGATCCGTCCGGCTTCCATTTGTGCCGCGTGTTGCCATCGCGCCAGTCCATGAAAATGCCGTTGGGCCGACCGTCGAGGTGCAGAAGATAGCGGCCCGGCTTGCTACCCTTGTGGCGCGTGTCGCTGATACGGAAGCGATGCCACCGTCCGTCCGCGACGATTGCACCTGGATCGGTGTTGCAGGCCTGAATTATGAACTGGCGGAACTGCTCCGCGAGATCATCCGCGCGCTGGGTTGCCATCATGCGGCCTCCAACCCGAGAAGCTGGATCCAGTCATGGGCCTCCTGCTCGCTGAACACGCCGGTTTCGCGCGCTATCAGGATGCGCTCCTTGCGCTGGGCAGGATCGTCGCAACCGACAATGGCGCGCTCGACGATCGCCTTGAAGGCGTTTGCTATGGGTTGCGGGCCCGTCACTGCCGCGCCCTCGGCACCGGTGCGCCAATCGACGCCAGCCAACGCAATGCGCCTTCCAGCGTCCGACACACTGCGACCGGATGGCCCCGCCGGTGATACCAGTTGAGCGCCGCGACTTGGTTCTGATCGGGCATGGACTGGCCATCCTTGAACTCTATGCGGGCGGTAGGGGCGTCGGCCCAGCTTGTGGCGGTGTCAGGCTCTCCCGCCGTCATGCCCTCACGCAGGCGCTTGCCCGCTTCCCATCTTGAGCGCTTGCCCGCGTTGGGGACTCCAATCGCGCGGCACGCCTTGGCGTGTTTCCGAATGAAGGCGATATATTCAGCCTGGCGCGTGTCCTCGCTCGCCGGATCCTTGTCCTTCGGCTCGACATAGATGCCGGGATCCAGCGCTACTTTGACGCGCGGGTCGGCTTCTTCGATGGCGAGGAAGGCGTTCATCGCGATCAGAGGAATGCGAGCTGCATGCCGAGGGCGTTGGCGTACGTTTCGAGCAACGCCTGCGCTTCGTCGCGCTGATGCTTCTCCATCTTCCGCAGCGCCACGATCCGGCGCATCGTCTTTGCGTCGTAGCCCTGGCTCTTCGCCTCGGCGTAAACATCGCGGATATCGTCCGCCATGTCCTTCTTTTCCTCCTCCAGGCGCTCAATTCGCTCGATGAAGAGGCGCAGCTGGTCGGCCGCCACAGTGTCGGTCATATCCTGCTCCTTGCTGTTGTGACCAATCGGAGCAGGCTCGCTCAGATCCAGGTCCGAATATTCTCCGGCCGCCTCCGCCGCGTCATGCAGGCGCGCTTCCTCGAGCCCGATTCCGTGTGCGGAGGCGGCCACCTCGCGCGAGACGCCTGCACGGCGATCACGGAGGTATCTGCGAAATTGAAGCGACCCCTTCACGCCACGCGCTCCCGGATGCGCTTCTGCCGCGCGATATCCGCCGTGACGTCGGCGATCTGGAGCCCGTACGATCGGGCTAAACTTTCGGGTTTCGCGGTGTTGAGCGCCTCATCCGAGCAGCCGTTTAACCACAGCGTAAATGCCGTGCGGTTCTGCACATTGGTCATCCGTGCTGGCGGAAATCCCCCGGTGCGGCGCATCAGGCACGATCCTCGCGCTTCACGCGGGCGATCTTCGCCTGCAGCAACCGCTTTGCCCGGAAAGCCGGATCGCTATGGTAGCGCTCGCGAAACGAGCTGCAGATTGCCTCGCGATTGGCGTGATAGCGCGCCTTCATCGCGGCGACCTTCCTTTCGCGGTTCAGCTTGTACCAGGAGCGCAAACGGGCGCGGTCCTTCTCGCGAAGGATCTCGTCGATCTGCTCGTCGGTAAGCTCGCCGCTCATGCTGCCCGGCGCTCCGCATCCCTGATCTTGTTCGCCCGTGCGATCTTCTCGATCGTGGAGAGGGTCAGACCTGTTTCGCGGGCTACGTCGGCGCGCGACTGCGTGCGCAGGCGTTCGACGATCACACTATGGGCACGCGGCGATATCCGGGGAGCGCGCGGTGTCACTGGCCGCCATCCCGGCAAAGCGCGGCGCGCACCCCGGCAGCGATCAGCAGCAAGCCGGCGGTATAGGTTATGGCGGCGGCGATCATGCTGCGTCCCTTTCCCGTTCGATCTGGCAAATCTCGGCAGCGACCTCGATCGACAGCCGGCGCAGTTCAGGGAGATATGCGAGGCGTTCCCGCAGCGTTTCGCGCGCACCGCCAGGCGACTTCTCCGACCGGGCCACAGCGACCTTGTGGCCGACCAAGGTGAGGCGAGGCAGTAAATCGCGCCCGCCTTCAGGCTCGCGAGCGACCGCACGACCGCCGGCAAGCGCCAGGTACGGGTCGAGCATGTGGACACCGTAAGCCCGACCGATCCGGTTCAGGAATATCGGGTTCAGGTCGGCTTTCTTGTTCGCGGCGTTGCTGATCGTGCCCAGCGACACGTCGATCCGCTCGCTGATTTCAAGCAAGGTCGTGCCGTGATCGTTCTGCACATTGCGCAGAATCTCGGCGACGGCGGACCGGTAAGCCTCTTGTTCCTCGACGGCGTTGACGCGCAATACGTTGCACTGCGACATGATTATATATCACCCCCGTTATGAAGTCCTTCGCCACCCCAATCGGCACCCTCGCAGCCGTCATCGCCACCCGCGCTTTGTCCCGCGCGCGCTGCAATGCGGATGACGATCGCGAGACAGGCCAGCGCCGCGATGACGCCGAGGGCGATCCAGGAAAGAGCAGCGTCGGGGCCGGTCATGGCTGCCACGCGCTGTCAGACGGCACTTGCGAAAGGTTGCCCGCGCGGCAATTTGGGGATAGCCGCGCGGGCTCACCGGACCCCGGGGGGAGCGGCCGGTGATCTTGAAAGGGGATGAAGCGGAGCGGCGTGAACAGCGTGTCGTGCGTCCCGTCGAAACAAGGAAGCGCGCGCCGCAGCCAGCATTGGGCGGTGGTCATGCTGCATCAGCCTGCAAGGCGGGCTTATACGTCACCATAAAGTGCCGCACGCGCGCCTCGGTTTTGCGACGAAGCTCGCGACCTTCGCGAAGTTGGCGGATCAGGTGCCGGTCGTTCAGCGCTTGCTCGCCAAACTCCCATTCGCTCAGCGAATGAGTTTCCGTGAACCTGATGATCTCAGATAGCAGCGTGTCCATGACGCCGCATTCTATGTGGGAAATTTCCCCCGGTCAATCCGTGCCGCGTGGGATATTTCGCGGGTCCCTATCGCACCGCACAATGTGCGATATTTCCCTAATGGCCAGCAAACCAGATATTGCCGCTATTCGAGAATCGATCGTGCGAGCGATGGAGGAAAAGGGCTTTAGCCGCCGTAGCCTTTCTATAAAGGCAGGGCTCAGCCAAACGTCGGTTCGTGATGTGCTGGAGCGCACGGACAATCCCGGCATAGGCACGCTGCACAAAATAGCGGAAGCGCTTGATTTGCCGCCGGAAGCAATAAATGGTGCGAGTTCTGTCCCGCTCATGGGGCAGATCGGAGCCGGTGGCTTGGTCGCGTATTTTAAAGACGACGAGGAGAGAGAAACTGTTCCGAGGCCGCCACTTGCGGCTGGTCCGCTTATGGCTTTGGTCGTTTCCGGCTCATCTATGCTTCCCAAATACGAGCCCGGTGACGTGATCTATGTCCGACGCGATCATGAGGGCGTCCTGCCGTCGTACCTGAACCTTTATTGCGCCGTTCATCTGACGGACGGCGGGACATACCTTAAGATCCTCGCACCTGGCACGATACCGGGGCGCTACACCCTTCGCTCGCTCAATGCGGCCGACATGGTTGATGTCGAGGTCGTATGGGCCGCGCCGGTCCTGTTCGTAATGCCCGCCCACGCTCGCCGCGAGCCTGCCAACGGATAATTTTTCCGTGAACGTGTGAAATTTCCCATTCGGTGCTTGACGCCGTGTGAAATTTCCCACATACCACTCCTAACGGGCCTTCGGGCTCATTGGGAGCGAAGACCATGGCCGACACGCCATCCGTTGCAGAGGTTCTGGAACAAGCCGCTGAGCTGCTGAGCAAGCCGGGGGCGTGGACGCAGGGCCGTTTGTCCGGGGGTCTGGGTGCCGACAAGTGCTTCTGCGCTCTCGGTGCGCTTATCGAGGTATCGCCTGTCGGTTTTTCAGCCGCCGAATATCTGGAAAAAATGCTTCCCCGCGTCACCGCGACGGACGCTTACCGTCCCCTTGCAAAGTGGAACGACACCCCCGGCCGCACCCAAGAAGAGGTAGTCGCCAAGCTTCGTGAAGCCGCCGCACTGGCCCGCGCGGAGCAAGTCGCATGACCTGCTCAGACGCCCCCTTTGGCATTCCCTATTCCTCTCCATGCTGGCCAGCTCGCGCAGATCGTGAAGCTTACCGGGAAAGGATGAGGAGGGAATATCCCCGCGCAACGGAAGCACAGATCGAACAGCTAGGCGCTGCCCTCGCTATGCTCGACAAGAATACGAAGAGCTTCGTGGCGGTGGATCAGGAAGAGGCTGAGGATTTGGCCTTTACCCGCGCCGTTCCGCATTCGCCCTATGGCTTCGCGATCATTGATCGGAATGCGGCATGAGCGCGCAGTGCACCATGCCGCCGATCGGGTGGGCTTGCACCCGTGAGCCGGGCCACGAAGGCCCATGTGCTGCCGTTCCAGTGGTTCTCACGAGTGGATGGTGCAGCCCGACCTTAGCCCGCGCCTATGCGGACATCGAAAAACTGCGGTCCGATCTGGCCCAGCATCCCGAAAGCGGCATCGATGAGAGCCTGAAGCGGGTGCTGGAAGCGATCGAGAAGGCCGACTGTGAACTGGAGGCCGTCGCATGAGCGCGCAGCATACACCGGGGCCGTGGGAGTTTCGTCCGTCTTCGAGCAGTACGTTTGACGTGTCTCTTCCCATACGGGCGGAAGACAAGGGCGGTGTCGTTGTCGCGACAGTTTTTATGGGAGAGCCCTACGCCCGCCTAATCGCCGCCGCTCCTGAATTGCTGGAGGCGCTGATCGCGGCCGAGAGCCTGTTTGATCACACATGGGCGATGGGCGGCACGATCCACAAGCAGATGAAGGCCGCAATCGCCAAAGCGCGGGGTGAGGCATGACCGCCCTAGACTTCGCCATGGAGCCCGAACTCCCGATCCCCGGCAACGACATGGGTCCACTCAGTACGCGTCCGGTCAAGGACATTCTCAATGATCTGGTTGGGGCTTTCGATCGGCTTTCTGAAGAGGTCGAGAGATCACTCAAGGTCAGGGATGAGTGGGATGCTCGGGTTAATGCTCAGAGGGAGGCTAGGAATGCTTAACCCGACAGATATTGGGCGCGTCCACTTTGTGGACCGGGCTACTCAGGCTGCGCCCCGAGCCGCCGAAGCGTCTCGGCCATCCGGTGAGTATCCCTCGCGCATGAACACAATAGGCTGGCTCGCCACGTCCTACGTGTTCGGCATGCTGACAGTCATCCTGATCGTGAGGTTCGGGTGATGGCCCACATCGATGTCAAGATCAGCGAGCAGCCAGACGGTACGACCCTCGTTTCGTGGGATGAGCCTGGGGTTGGCGAGGTGGTTTATACCGCGCCCAAAGGCACGCAGCTCCACGACATCATGCAGCTTCTAAGCGACGTTGGAACCCCGTCGATCACTAAGGTTCGACGCGGCGAGAGGTCGCATTGAAACCCCTTTCAGCCTCCCCGTCTCATCAAGAGAAGGCCCCTACAGCACAGGTAATCGGGGATATCCTGTGCGGAAAGGCTCAACAGTGAACGCCGTGACTAAATCGGCCGCTACCGAGGTAGCGCCTGCCGAAGTGCAGGACTATTCGAGCGGCTTGCTTGCCGTGATCGAGCGAGCGGCGCGCGACCCGGCCGTGGACATCGACAAGATGGAGCGGCTTCTAGCTCTGCAAGAGCGGGTTCAGGAGCGCAATGCCGTTGCCGCGTTTAACGACGCTCTGGCGGAAATGCAGCCCCGGCTTCCGATCATCACGGAACGCGGTCGCATCATAATCCGAGACAAGAGCGACAGCGCCAAAATCACGCAGGAAACGCCCTACGCCCTGTGGGAGGACATCAACGAGGCAATCCGCCCGCTGCTTCACGAACACGGCTTCGCGCTCACGTTCAAGACGGGCACGGCGGCGGACGGGAAGCTCGTTGTCACAGGCATCCTGAAGCACCGTTTCGGGCATCAGGAAGAAGCCGCAATCCCGCTTCCGCATGATAGCTCCGGCAGCAAGAACGCCGTCCAGGCGATCGGTTCCAGCCTATCCTATGGCAAGCGCTACGCCGCCATTCAACTCCTGAATATCACGACCAAGGGTGAGGATGATGACGGAGCGACGGCAACGAACATGCGGGCGGGCGGCGAAGAGCCTATGCCGCGCGCAAAGCTGGAAGGTAAATATCCCAGCGCATCGCAGTTGAAGGCGGCTCTGCGCGAGTTTTCCAACAAGCTCCGCACAACCGGCGACGTGGACGCCCTGCAGCGCGAGTATAAGGACGCACTTACGCAGGCGAAACGCGACCTGCCGAAGTGGATCGACGGCGACGGCTCGCCCGAGAATATCGGGATCAAGGCCGCTATCGCAAACCGTCGCGAGGAACTGGCGTCGAGCCCGTCATTCCAGATGCTGCTCAAGGGGCTGGAGGGCTGCGAAACCACGCAGGCCCTTACCTCCTACGCCGATAGCCATAGCGCCGTAATCGACGAGCTGGACGACCTCCAGCGCCGCGAATTCGAGCGCGCCTACGATGCTCGCGAAAGCGCAGTCAAAACCATGGGTGCAAGGAACTGATATGGGTGGATCGCTTAACAAGGTGCAGCTTATCGGCAAGCTGGGGCGTGACCCCGAAAGCCGTTCTTTCCAGAACGGAGGGAAGGTCTGCGAACTGCGCCTGGCCACGTCCGAGACGTGGAAGGACCGCACGACCGGCGAGAAGAAGGAAAAGACCGAATGGCATACCGTCAAGGTATGGAATGAGGCGACCGCCAACTTCTGCGAAAACTATCTCCGCAAGGGTTCCGAAGTCTACGTGGAGGGCTCGCTCGAAACACGCAAATGGCAGGACCAGAGCGGCGCGGATCGGTATTCGACCGAAATAGCAATTCGGCCATATGGCGGCGAGATCATCCAGCTTGGAGGTCGGACCGACCGCAATCGCGGGGACAGGGACGATCCTGCAAACGGAGGCGGCTTTGGCAACGGCACAGCGGCCGGAATGCCTGCCTTCGATAGCGACCTGGACGACGATGTTCCATTTGCGACCTGCGACCCTGCTCAGGAATACCGGGTGCGGTAAATGGCCGTCAACGTCTCCTCCCGCCGCAAGAATAGCCACAGGGCGCAGAAAGAGCGCTCCTGTGAGCCGTTCAAGCAATGGCTTCGTGGTCGCCCCTGCTTCCTTGAGAGCAAGGGCGGTTGCGGGCTGATCCCCGAGCGTAAGCCGGTGGAGTTTGCGCATGTCGATTGCGCTGGCGGGAAGGGGATGAGCCTTAAGGTCGGGGATTGGAACGGCCTGCCATTGTGCCCACGCCACCATGACGAACAGCATGGGCAGATCGGTTCTTTCCGGTCTCGCGGCGGCTGGAAAACGTTTCAACTCAAGTACGGGTTCGATGCTGTGGCCGTTGCGGCCGAATATTGGCGCAAGTGGCCCGGTCGCTCCCGGTGGGAGGCTGACAATGGCTGACGGGCAAACCGTAGTGCTTACCGGACAGCGCGCACGCCAAGAGGCTATGCGGCTGATCGAGGTCGCCCCGGCTGGCGCAATCGTCAACGTCCGGGCCGCCAAGCGCACGAACGACCAGAACAGCCTTATGTGGGCGCTGCTCTCGGATCTGTCCCGCGCAAAGCCGGAAGGCCGCTGCCACGTTCCCGAGGTCTGGAAAAACCTGATGATGCACGCCTGCGGACACGCCGTGCAATTCGAGATGGGCTTGAACGGGCAGCCGTTCCCCACGGGGTTTAGTTCGTCGCGTCTGACCAAGGCTCAGATGAGCGATTTGGTCGAATGCATCCTGGAATACGGCGCTCGCCATGGGGTGCGCTGGAGCAATGAAAGGGAAGCAGCATGACCCGGCAAGCCGATCAAAGCGCGACAGCGGCGAGACCCGGAACGGGGCTCGATCCGAAGGACGCGAGCGGCGGTCCGCGTAGCGGATGCCCCAAAGACAGTAGCGAACGCAACC
>Ga0070660_100000158_pt1 | contig 44096 bp, 49 predicted proteins | sample KBSC33metaG_FD_64670 | JGI IMG/M metagenome (GOLD analysis project Ga0070660, IMG submission 64670) | Corn rhizosphere microbial communities from Kellogg Biological Station, Michigan, USA - KBS C3-3 metaG | ecosystem: Host-associated > Plants > Roots > Rhizosphere > Soil ... | reverse complement strand
CCCTCGAGCCGATCAATCCTTGATATTGTTCAGCATCGTTAAGCTGATTATATTGATAAAACACTGTATAACCTGTGCAGTTTGTAGTCTCGTCATAAACATTATAAAAGTGAAAGTATAAATAATGTGTATTTGCAGGAGCCGCATTGCTGTATATTTTAAACGCGGTGGCTGGTACATAAGCGCCTGCCCCAGTGAGGTCATCACTACCTGCTACTGAAAGATTTATGTACTGAGAATGCGGAGCGGGTGGATTTGACAAAGTAGGATCCACTGAAGTAGGAGTAGGAGCGGGTAAGTGATCAGGTAGTGCGTTATAATCCGCACTAGCCGCTCCGTGAAAAAAGAATAGCGAGCAAGCCGTGACTAAAATTGCTAAAAGTATATTCCTATCCCCAATAATCCTCATCATTGTGGCCCCTGACGCAAACTAGGATCACAAACGACCAGTATGTACTGTACCTGCAAGATCCGCTGATTACGGCTCGCGAGACTAGAAACACTCGTGTGCGCAGATTTATATATTGATTCTGCCTGTTTAGCATATTCATAAGCTTTTGTGTTTTGCTTTATCTTGTAAGCCGCCAGCGCATTCACTGCATAATAGTCAGCCTGCTTCAAGCGAGTAGGGTCAGTCGAATCTGCTTTCTTTGAATTTGTGCATTTCTTCAGGTGTTGCTCCAGAAGAGCTTGTGCCTTACTGTAGTTACTTTGGCTTATTAGCTTATCAGATTCTTTTAATATCTTCGAGCAATCAACAGTGCTATGAAAAAAACCGAACGTGATAAATAACAGCAGAATAATTAATATTACTGGCCCTATTATTTTCTTTAAGGGGAAGTGTCTATTTAAAGTTTTTATAATGGGTGGGCTTTTCATGTTTAACCAAAACTCAAACGCTTATGGTTAAACTATAGTTACAAAGCTTCGAGAGCGCAAGCTCTATGAAACGCTACTCAGCGTCTTTTACTTGTTATGGAACCAGGTTATATGTGATTTTCTCATGGTCTTCATTGGACCAAGAACGTCAGACGCAGGATCATCGGGATTTCTGTACGGCACTTGAATACGAGGACTGCTTAATATTGTGTCCTTCACTCCCCAGCGGCGTCGTCTGAGGTCCTGGCGATTAAGCTTAACTGGCAATTTCAAAATGCTTTTCGTGATTTTAGATTCGAGTGAGTTACCATCGAATTCAGTGCTGTCATTACCCCGCAAGATTACGGCTTTGCCCACTATCTTTGTTTTTCTTTTTCCGGAGTGCGTGATCACATGCTCCACGAGCTGCTCCTTAACCTTATTGTTGGTTACTTCCGCACAGGCATAAAGAAATAGATTGCCCGACCAGACCTGTAAACGATTAAGTTTTTCCGTTGTACGAACTGACCTACTGCCCGTCTTATAATTAAAATGCCGAGATGCTATAAATCCATGAGGCGCAGGCTCTATAGCACTATATTGGCAAAGCTGTACATCTGCGTTAGTGTCTTGCGTAGAATCCCAACAACCTCTCTGAGGTCCTGGGGGTCGGTTAGGATCAAACTGACTATAGCATTGCCGGTCTGTCGAAATGCTACCTGATTCTGGGGAGCCTGTAGCAGTTGGAGTGTTCGCTGATGCTGACTGAGCAGTAAGTGTATTTGCTACTGCAACACCACCACCCAAAGCCGCCACACTACCTAAAATGGCCATCCTGTTTCTTAATAAGTCAGCGACTAAACGTTCACTCATAGGGGCGTCCCCGCTCTTACATTACAAGCTAACGATACCATCATCAGAGATAAAAAGAAATTGCTCATGCTTATAATTCGTTGTAATATGTACTGCACATTTCTCTTCCGGTAATGCAGAGATTCAACTCTCAATGAGAGCTAGGACTTTTCGATGGCGATGGAGGAGAAAATTGATTTAGCAATGTTCTGATTAATGTCATTTTTGGAAGCGCTGGCAAAAGTCACGCGCACTAAATGTTGCTGTGAGCCACTTTTTACTACACCGGCGTAATCTGTGCCGTTCAAGGAACAGGTATGATAGATTGAACCCAGCGCAGAAAAGCTAAAGTCTGGCTTCCAGCCCCTAACAATAACGCCACACGCCGACAGATCCGTATCTTTAGAAACAGGAGCAGCAGTAAACGTCAGCTTCTGGCCTGTGCCAGGCCATACGCCCGACAGTGATTTTGCCCCAGCCACAATCGCTGGCTTAGCAGATTTGTCGAAGAGGATAGTATATACATAGCCGTCGTTCTTTAGTGTCGGGCGGCCACTGGAAGTATGGTTACTGCCCCCGTGAATAAGTTGGAAGACGCCGAAAATAAACAGCGCAGCGACCACTGTCAATGCCACCCAGCGCAACCATCTATAAACGGCTATTTTAGACGGCTTACGAGACTCGGTCTGCACCACAACTTGGTCACTGCCAGAAGGTTTTGAGTTCATAGATTTAGTCTAGCATAATCGCTTATGCTTGAGGGGGTTAGGCGGGGATGGCGACTTCGCCGTGGGAGGGGTCGGAGTTGGCCTTTTGTTGGCGCAGGACGATAGTGGCGATCAAAGCCGCACAAATGCCAAAGGTTGAGGCGATGAGATAGCCTTTGTGGAAGCCGTGAACGGTGCCAACTAGTATGTCATGGTGGGTCGGCCGGGCGTTAAGACCACCGAGATACCGTGAAGTTTCAGAGGTGGCGATGCCGGTCAATACGGCCAGGCCAAGCGCTCCGCCAATCTGTTGGGCGGTATTTAAAATGCCAGATGCCAGACCAGATTCATGATGTGGCACACCGGAGGTGGCAGCAATCGTCACGCTCACGAAACAGGCGCCCATACCTATACCCATAAGTATCAAGCCCGGAGCCACATTGCCCCAGAACGTGCCATTAACGGGAATGTGCGACAGCCAGAATAAGCCGCCGGAGACAAATAACGGAGCGACCATCAGGATAGGCTTGTAGCCGATTTTCTGTATAACGCGCGGCACGTTGGTAGCCACGATAGCGATAGCAATCGGTACAATCAGGAAGCTCAGACCAGTTTTAACCGGCGTATAGCCAAGCACTTCTTGCAGATACAGTGTCGTGAAGAAAAAGACCGAGAACATGCCGGCCGTCAGGAACAACTGCAGCGTATTGGCGCCGGACAAGTTGCGGATCTTGAAGATGCTGAGCGGCATGAGCGGATACTTAGCGCGCTGCTCGTTGTAGATAAAGCTGGCCAGCAGGACAAAGCTAATACCGAAGTACAGCAGTGAGTGGTGCGAGGTCCAGCCGTACTGCGGCGCCTTAACAAGCGCGTACACCAAAGCCATCAAGCCGCCGGTACCAAAGACGGCGCCCGGCAAATCAAGATTGTTATGCTCAACGGTTGAATCGTGACGATCAAGCACTCGTAAGGCCGCTATAACCACGCCGATGCCGACCGGTACGTTGACAAAGAAGTTCCAGCGCCAGCTGAGATACTGCGTCAGGATGCCGCCCAGCAGCACGCCCACGGCTGCGCCCCCAGAAGCGACAGCGCCCCAGACACTCAGCGCCACATTGCGCTCGTGCCCTTCCCGGTATGTCACCAGCACAATTGATAAGGCGGCTGGCGACATAAAGGCCGCGGCCAGACCTTGCAAGGCTCGGAAAGCGATCAGCATGCCGCCCGATTGTGACAAGCCATCGGCCAATGAAGCCAGCGTAAATAAAGTAATGCCGGCCATGAAGACCTTGCGGCGACCAAACAAATCGGCTGTCCGGCCCCCGAGCAGCAAGAAACCACCGAAGGTCAGCGTATAGATGGTGACCACCCATTGCAGGTTGGTCTGGCTCATGTGAAAGGCCCGCTGGATGGCCGGCAAGGCCACATTCATAATCGATACGTCGAGCACAACCATGAACTGAGCCAATGCCAATAGAATTAAAATCAGCCAATGGCTGGTTTGTTTATCACCTGTTTTTGCTTTTGCCATACTTCCTCCTCAGAAAGTTCTGTCGCCCTGAAATATTACTATACATTGTAAAGGAAGCTGCCCGGCGGCGTCAAACCAGCTTTTGCAGAGTCCGCAGGTTGCGGGTGGTATTACATGCTTTGTAGGCGGGCTTGACCAGATACTTGGCAAACGGGCTTTTAAGGGTGTTGCCCTTGTTGACCCACCAGTAAATGACGCCGTCGCCGAGCTGGATCTTCTCTGGCGGTACCGGTGTGCCGGCTTCTGCCGCCAGTGCCTCGGCAAGATCTTGTTCGAGGAATACGACGTAGGAATGAAAGTCTGAGCTATCGGCGATAAATGGACTGGCCTGGATGATAGCGGCCAGTCGTGCCTGCTCCAGAACCTGGACTTTGGCCGGGTAATCAAACGCCGCCTGCAGTGCAGTTTCAAGCTGCTGCTTTAAAACTTTCGGGTCGGTGGGATCGGCTTCGAACAGTACATTGCCCGTTTGCAAGACGGTGCGGACGTTTTGAAAACCGAGCCTTTCAAAGCACGCCTGCAAGTCGGCCATCTTAATAATTCGGCCGCCGACATTAATCCCGCGCAGCAGCGCCACATATTTCACCATGGAGTTATTGTACCACCTCTGTTACACTAAAGCTCTATGAGTGTATCAATCGGGATTGTTGGGCTGCCGAATGTTGGTAAGTCGACGCTGTTTAATGCCCTGACGGGCAGTAATATTCTGGCGGCTAACTATCCATTTGCGACCATCGAGCCAAATACCGGCATCGTGCCGGTACCAGACGAGCGGCTGCAAAAGTTGGCTGAGCTCTACAAAACCGACAAGATTGTACCGGCGACAGTGACGTTTGTTGATATCGCCGGCTTGGTAGCTGGCGCCAGCCAAGGCGAAGGTCTCGGCAATCAGTTCCTGAGCCACATTCGCACTACCAATGCCATCGTGCAGGTGGTGCGGGCTTTTGACGATCCAAATGTTACTCATGTCGACGAAGCTCACGACCCGCAGAAAGACATCGACGTAATTAATACCGAGCTAGTGCTGGCCGACCTGCAAACGGTCACCAACCGGCTGCCGAAATTCGAAAAAGAAGCCCGAGCCAACCCCAAACTGCGACCAGTGCTGGAAACCTACCAGCACGTGAACAAAATACTGAATGATGGCGAACCGTTATGGCGCCACCCGGAGCTCGATACTGAAGCTATAACAGATCTGCAGCTGCTAACCATGAAGCCGATCATCTATGTGTTCAACCTCGACGAAACTGGACTGAGCGATACTGATCGACAGCAAAAATTGCGAGCCATGGTGGCCCCCTCGCAAGCTTTGTTTGTTTGCGCCAAGCTAGAAAGCGAGCTTAAAGATCTCGATGCCGCCGATGCGGCTGAACTCCTGGGCAGCTACGGTCAGACCGAGTCCGGTTTGCTGCAGCTCATCCATGCTGCCTACCAAACGCTGGGCCTGCAGAGCTATCTGACGGCTGGCGAAAAAGAGGTGCGCGCCTGGACTATCGCCAAAGGCGCGACAGCTCCGCAAGCCGCAGGCGTGATTCATGGTGACTTCGAACGCGGCTTCATTGCGGCCGAAATTGTTGATTATAATGATCTCATTGCAGCCGGTTCCCTGCCCGCTGCCCGCTCCGCCGGCAAAGTTCGGACCGAAGGCAAAAGCTACGTTATGCAGCCTAATGATGTCGTCGAATTTCGATTTAATACCTAGTTAACAGGTTGCAGGAAGCAGCGGGGGCAGAAATTTAGCAGGGTGCAGGGTGCAGGCGCCTGCTACCTGAGTCCTGATAAATTTCTGCCACCTGCCATGTATGCTTCCTGCCACCTGACTTACGGGGCGGCAGGCTGCGGCTGGGCCGGTACCGACCCGCTTGGTTGCTCTTGCTGACTGTGTGCATGGAATGAAGGGCGCCCAAATTTACGATTGCGGAGCGCCATAGGCAGCTTTGAATACGCGATGCGTAAGGGGTTAATCTCTAGCGGGTTATTATGGCTAGACTGAGCTGCGGCCGGTGGCTGTTCGGCAGCCGTCAACGTCGACTGATCTGGCTGGGGCGAAGACTGTTTACCGAATACTTCCTGCATACCTTCGGCGTACAAGTCGGCCAATTGCGCACCCGGCGTTTCCAGCGAGGCCGGACGGAATGCCGGCGCTACTGCCGCTGGCGCTGCTGGCTCTGGTCGGGGCGGCAACGGCAACAGCGCTTCCGGAACAAATTGCGGCTCGACTCCCGACTGCGGGTTTTGAGTCTTATACTGCGCCAGCAAACTCTGGGCAAACAGATAATCTGTCAGCTCGGGGCTTGGCTTGACCGGCTCCGGCGCCTCCACTGGCTGGCCACCCCTACTTTCTTGTAGTTGACGTTGCAAGTGCTGCTGTTGCTGGTGCTGCGCAATTAAATACGCCTGTAGCTGCTGGTTGATCTGTTCTAGGTGGGTCCGTTGATCTTCCTGGTGTGCCGACTGCTGCTTCTTCATTTCGGCCATGCACTGTTGGACGTGGCCGATCAGCTTACGTAGTTTCTTCTGGTTATAGCTGGTGAATTTGAGGTATTTTGAACCAGCCGAAATGCTAATATGTGCGCCAAGCAGGCGGTGACTGTAGTCCAGTTCATTAATCATATCGAAACGGAGGTCTTCTACGGTCAGGTAGTTCAGCGGCTTTTTATCGACCAGCAAGACGCGGACGTCGGTCGCCACCAACAAAGCAAAACCGCCTTCATACAGCCCATTGACAACCTCGTAGACCTCTTCGTTTTCCAGGAGAATATGTGGCAGCTCCCGAATCTCCGTTCGCCCCCAGCCTTTGGTATTAACTTTCAATTTTTTGAGTTGCTTATCGACTGATTGTGCGCTAACAGCCATGGTCACACCTCCCCTTATGTAGGCTCAATTGTATGCCTATTTAGGCAACCCATGTCGTGAAAATACTCACTCATTGGTTGCGATTTTAATCACAAATTGGCGGCGAACTGTATCCTAGTCATTTACCGATTACCGTCCTTCACCCCTGTATGATAGCCGGCCGGGCTTTGAACACCCTGAAAAAAGCAGAAACTCATTTGACAATTCGGGCATGAGTTATCATAATTAACATATGTTGGCCACGCTGAAACAAACGGCGGAACTGGTGGAACTTTTCAAGCTGCAGGGCGTCAAACAAACCTACCGCAAAGGCGACTTCATCATCAGACCCGGCGATACACCGCACGGGGTTTTTTATATCTACGAGGGCTTGGTTAAAGCCTACGACATCACCAAGTATCATGAAGAGAATCTCCTCATTATCCGCAAAGAAGACGAGATTTTTCCGCTCATTTGGGCCCTGACGGGGCAAGAGCGTCAAGTTATCTATCAAGCCTTGGCGACAACCGTCACCTGGCAGCTGCAACGACAAGAATTTCTAGACTACATCGAAGATAAGCCAGACACGCTGGCGCCCCTGCTAGATATGACAATTGAGATGTATCGACTGCACAGCGAGCGCATTCTTAACCTCGAATACCGTACGGTTCGGGAGAGAATTATTTCCTTTTTGCTGACCATGAGTCAACGTTTTGGGCGCCAGACGCCCGATGGCCTGCTCATAGAGGCGCCGTTGCGGCATCAAGACATTGCCAGCTCGGTGAATGCTACTCGTGAAACCACCAGCCGTGAGCTATCGGCCCTGGAGCGCAAAGGCCTGCTCGAAAATAAGCAATCCATGATCTTACTCAAAGACCTCGACGCGCTCCGCAAACACTTGAGCTAGACCTCCATTCGCTAGCACCAGCTAACAGCTGACAGCATACAGTAAACAGTTCACTAGAGCATGTCATCCCAGCGCAGGCTGGGATCTCCTTTCATAATAAGTACCCTGGTATACCGTGTAACGAAGACTGTTTTGTTTCTGGATCCTCGCATTCGCAAGGATGACATAAAGGAGTATGTCTGGCTTACTGTCATCCTGAGTGTCAGTCGTTCGTGGAACGTGCCGAAGGCAAGGATCTCGTAGGGATCCTGAAATAAATGCAGGATGACATGGGGAGCGCTGGCGTGCGGTTATGGACCGGGTCCCGGCCTGCGCTGGGATGTCGGTGGCGGGAGAGAGGTTATTTCCAGTTGAGGACAATCTCTTGGATGGTTTTAATTACGGTTTCATGGCCGGGCACATCTTGTTTGTCGTAATAGCGATCGGTCTCCGAATAATCCTCAATCACATTCAGACAGTACAAATCGTCGGCCAGAATATGCATGCGGTCCACCGCTTTCACACTGGCCATCGGCGTCGCCACCACTAACTTACCGATAGCGATGGGTTTTAAAAACTCCGCCGCCAAATCTATCGCGAAGCCCGTCTTCAGGCCATCCGACACCAAAATAATGTTGTGTTCGCGCAATAACTTTTTATCAATTACGCCGCCGTCGCCCAATAACTGGTTCATTCCGTGCATTCGTAGCATTTTTTCCTGTTCAATTAAGCCGTAGTACTCGCCGGCCAGCTCATCAATCTCGCCATCGGAGTAAGTATGATTGTAGGCCATAGCGCCGCCGGTAGTGATACCGGCCAAGGCCTCAGGTTCACGTGGCAGCGTGATCTCCGAACTTAATAACAATGTCAGTACGCAATGCAGCTCGGCGGCAATCTGAGCGCCGACCATGACCCCACCATCGCCGAGCGCCACGACGGCGCAGTTTTCGTAGCGATACTTCGGCGCTAGCTTGGTGGCCAGCGTTCGGCCAGCCTGAAATCGGGAAGCGAAATGCATGTTTGTAGTCTAAACGAAACGCTCATGCTTTTCGAGAAAATTACCCCAGTTTACGTAACAGATAGAAGCGTTCCTGATTGCCTTTGGCGCCCTTCACTTCCGAATCGGCCTTATCGATGACCACAAAATACTGATGAGCCCAGTCTTCAAATTGCTTGAGTATGTCGCGCCGCATTTTGTCATTCTTAATCACACCTTTGTGCTTTAGATTGCTCTGCCCCGCCTCAAATTGGGGCTTAACCATGGCTACGATCTGGGTTTCCGGACTACATAAGGTGGCCACATGCGGCAAAATATCGCGCAGACTTATAAAGGACACGTCAGCTACCACAATGTCGGGCGTCGCCGACAACGCGTCTATATCACGAATGTCGGTTTGCTCGTGCAGTTCAATCTGTGGATTACCACGCAAGCTCGGGTGCAGCTGATCTTTGCCAACTTCAACAGCGACGACCTTTTGAGCTCCATTCTTTAGTGCGTAATCGGTAAACCCACCCGTGCTGCTGCCAACATCGAGCACCACCGCGTCTCCGAAATCCAATCGCAAGGCTTGCGCTACCGACGCCAACTTTAAAGCGGCTCGGCTCACGTACTGCGTTGCAGCCGTGACTTCAAACCGCGCCGTTGCATCGACAAGGGTTCCTGGCTTGGAAACCACAACACCGTCAACCTTCACGTCGCCGAGCTTAATATAGCTCTCAGCCTGACTACGCGACGCCACTAAGCCTTTGCCAACGAGCGCCTGATCAAGCCGCTGTTTCACGCTATTCCTTCACGCGTTCGCGGTAGGCACCGTTGCTGGTGTCGACCGAGATGACGTCGCCTTGCTTGATGAAGGCCGGCACTTTGATAGTGATGCCAGTTTCCAGGGTTGCGTCTTTCGTAATCGACGAGCTCGTGTCGCCTTTAACGGCGTTTTCTGTATAGGTGACCTTGAGCGGCACGTTTTTTGCCAGCTCGACATTGATCGGTTTGCCGTCAAAGAATTGCAGCTGTACGCGGTCACCTTCTTTAATATAGCCAGCGCCGTCACCAACCAAGTCAGCCGGCACTTCGAACTGCTCGAAACTTTCTTCATTCATGAAATAAAATGTGCTGCCATCGCTGTATAGATATTGCACCGCCTGACCAGTCACATCTGCACTGTCGACTTGTTCGTTACCTTTAAATGTCTTTTCCAGAACCTTGCCGTCGATCAGACTTTTGATGCGCACGTTCACAATCGAGCCGCCGCGGCCCATCACCTTTTGATTGTATTCCACCACCCGAAACGGCTCGCCTTCCAACTGAAAGATCGTCCCTTTCTTGAGGTTCGTAATGCTCAATGCCATAGGTGCCCTTAGTTATTTGCGACGAATGGTAATAGTGCGGTGTGGCGGGCGCGCTTGATAGCGACGCTCAAACGGCGCTGTTGAGTTTCGGTCAGCCCAGTCTTCTTACGACTTTCGATCTGGCCATAAGCGTTCACGTAGCGCTGCAAGGTCTTAAAGTCCTTGTAGTCAAAATACGGAACATCAGTTCGGTGTTTAAAAATCTTTGCCATAGTTTACTTCCTTTACGTGTGGTTGACTTGGGTGCCATTCAAGACACTCGCGTCAATCCATTCAATTATATTCGCGACGCGCTTTAAAGCGTTTCGCCCTAAATAGTTCTTAATGATGGGCTCGTCTCCAGCTGGATACATGGATATCTTATGTCCGTTCGCTTCTTCGTCGACCACTACTCTTTCATCTGTTAGCACATGAACGCCGTCTCCGATCACTTCAGGCTCTAAAAGCAATGCTGCAACTCGGCGATGCCGAGAAATGGGATTGATTGGTAGCTGAACGGTTTCTGCGAACTCAGGTGTAAGCTGATGGTTCATATCTTCTCCTTAGAAAGGAATATCATCCAAATTTATTGGTTCGTCGCCGATATCTTCGATGACGACGTCATCTTTCTTAGCTGCTTTGGCGCTCGGCTTTGGCTTGTCGGCTGGGGCGCTTGAAGCGCCGCCGTAGTTTCCGCCGCCGCCTTCACCGCCTTCACCACGGCTGTCGAGGAACGTTACGTCATTCGCCAGCACTTCCACCTTGTTGCGCTTAACGCCGTCCTGCTCCCATGAGCGAGACTGCAAGCGGCCCTGCACCAGGCAGCGCCGACCCTTACTTAAGTACTGCGCGACGCGTTCGGCCAATGGCCCCCAGCAAACGATATCGATGTAATCGGTCGCTTCCTGCCACTCGCCACTCTGATCCTTGTAGCTCCGGTTCAGCGCCAGGCTAAAACTAGTGACGTTCTGGCCGGTCGGCGTCTGCCGCAGCTCCGGATCGCGGGTCAAATTACCCATTAATGTTACTTGGTTGAGACTTCGTGCCATCTGACACCTCCTTCTTAAAAGACATATGTCTTGGATTAGTTGTACATTTACCCTACGCCTGCCGTTCGAACTTAGTCAAGCTTCAGGCCGGCGAGTTAACGAAAATTTAAGATTCGTCTTCGCTGTCGTCTTTGTCATCGTCGCTACCTCGCTCACCGCGCTTGGCTGCCTGCTCGGCCTTTTCGGCTTTCAGGGCTTCGGCCTTGGCAATCGCCTTGAGGTCCGGCTTGGTGATGAGGGAGCGGATAACTTCGTCAGTGATGTTCAGCGTGCTCTCCACCTTGCTGACGCCCGTACCGGGCATCTCAACAGTATAGATCACGTAAACAGCGTGTTCGTTGCCTTTGATACTGTAGGCCAGCTTGCGCTTGCCCCAGTTGTCTGTAGCCGTCACCTTACCGCCATTGTCGGTAAAGATCTTCGTGACGCGGTCCTCGGCCTTGCTCAGGTCGACTTCCAGGTCAGGATGGTACAGCACGGCAATTTCGTACTGATTCATTCCACGTTCCTTCCTTCGGTTATAGCCCACGCGCACCAGAGGCCGCAGGCTGAAGTTGATAGTACCTGTTAGTATACCCTACTCACCCCTGTTGGTCAAGCCGCCAGCAGGCGTTGATGGAGTTGACCGACTAGATTATCGCGCATCCGACGATTGCCTAGCATCGTTTTGGTGAATCGTTGTACGTTATTTGGTAACCCCGGCAAGACGAGCCGACTCCGATAGGCTTGGTAGTAGATTTCATCGATTTCCTCAGTTGCTTTATCGGTGATAAGCCCGAGTAACGTATGCCCAAGTACTCGTTGTCGCTCCGTATTAGAAGTGTTGAGAAACTCATCGATTGTCAGCTCGTTCACGTTAATGGCGCTGATGTTTTGGGCTAGAACATACTGTCGGATAAATTCGTTCACGACTCCCTGGCTATAAATTTTTATATCGCCACTTTTTCGCAAACGGTCACGTAAATCTTCATGCAAATTAGTTATGCGCGGCCTGCCTTGCTTAAAGCCGATTGCCCGCGGAGGTATATACCCCGTTGCTGCCATGATAACTGTCGCGAATTGCTCATCTTCAGTTGTCGGCAATGGCGGACCACTATACGTCAAATGATAATCATAGTGATGCCGTCCGTAGTCTACCCGCTGCACGCGGACATTTCTAACTGCTTGGCCGCCTAGATCTTCCAGCAAAGGGCTACGGCGAGGATGAAAATGATGGTGCCAGTCGGGCCGTTCGGGATTCTGTACCGGCACTAATGGCAACGGGAGCCCTGTTAATTCGTCCGTCGGCGTAGCACGTTCAGTGTTCACAATTGTACGCTCTAATTAAAAAGCTCCCGGCAAATTGCGCGGGAGCTTCGGAGAACGCAAGGCGACTTGCGAGATTTCCAGGTGGAACAATCTGTTCGTTCGCCACTGCTGTACCCTCCATTGCACTTTTTGTCTTATGCTTATAGTAAGAAATCTTACAGACCATTGCAACCCCTGAATTTCCAACAGTTTACCCCTGTTATAAGCAGGTACTAGCGAGTTGTGATATTAACCTCAATTAAGCGTAAGCGTTTTATTCGGGGAAGTTTTCGGCTAGGACTTCGTCAGTTTGGGCGGCTGCACCACCGCCAAAGACATCACTCAGCGAACTGACTAGAACTTCACGGGGGCGAGAGCCGTCGGCCTGACCGATAATTCCCTGCTCTTCCATTTGCTCGATCAAGCGGGCGGCCCGGCCGTAACCGATGCGCAGGCGGCGCTGCAACAGACTAGTGCTGGCTTTATGGTTTTCGATAACCACACCGACAGCATCCTTGAACATGTCATCGTCGGCATCGTTGGCGCCGTAATCGGCCACCACGCCGCCTTTACCGTTGAGCTGCACCGGCTGAGAAACGACTTCGTCATCGTACTGAGGCGGGCGCTGCATACGGATAAAATCGGTAACTTTGGCGGTCTCGCCGTCTTCGATCAGGGCGGCCTGGATACGCTTCGGCTTGGGCATTTCACTGGTTAGCAGCAGCATATCACCCCGACCCAGCAGTTTTTCGGCGCCCATCTGGTCGATGATAGTGCGGCTATCGACCTGGCTAGCGACGGTGAAAGCGATGCGGGCCGGCACATTGGCCTTAATCAGACCGGTGATGACGTCGACGCTCGGACGCTGCGTGGCCAGCACCAGGTGGATGCCGGCGGCCCGGGCCTTCTGGGCAATGCGTACGATCAGGGCTTCGACGTCGCGGGCGGCCATCATCATCAGGTCGGCTAGCTCGTCAATCACGATGACGATGTGCGGCATGCCCTCTTCTTTTTTCAAGTTGTTATACTCGTCGATATTGCGCTTGCCGACTTCACTCATGGTGCGCAGGCGTCGTTCCATCTCGGCGACGGCCCATTTCAGGGCGCTGATACACTTCTCGGGCTCGTTGATAACCGGCGTCAACAGATGCGGCACGTCATTATATGGCGCCATTTCGACCTGTTTCGGGTCGACCAGAATCAGCTTCAGATCCGATGGCGAGTTGCGGTACAAAAGGCTCGTCAAAAAGGTGTTGATCATGACCGACTTACCGGAACCGGTCTGGCCGGCGACTAACAAGTGGGGCATCTTGGCCAGATCGGCCACGACGGCTTTGCCGGCAATGTCCTTACCGATGACAAAACTCAAGGGCCCGCTCATGTCGCTCCACTCCTTGGATTGCAGCAACGACGCGATGCGAACAGTAGCCGGTTTGATATTTGGCACTTCGACGCCGACGGCCCGTTTGCCAGGGATTGGCGCTTCCATGCGGATGCTGTGAGCCGCCAAATCGAGCGCCAGATTATTCTCCAGCGCAGTGATTTTCGTTAACTTAACCCCTGTTGGTGGTTTCAAGGTGTATTGCGTGACGCGTGGCCCGATATTGGCGCCTTCCATTTCGACTTCAATATTGAAATTGGCAAAAGTATCATGGATCAATTGGGCGTTGGCATTGACATCCCCGGCGTCGGCCTTGTCCTGCTTTTGATTGAGCAGCGTGACGCTCGGGAACTGCCAGTTCGGATCGCTGGCCGTTGTGAGCGCTTCGTGATTTTCATTAATCGTCAGTTTTTGAGCCGTGTTTTTCATTGACGACAGGCGTGCCGCTGGTTGCTCGCCGGCCGTGTGATGTATTACAGGCACGCCTTCATTCAGCTTGAAGCTGCTTTCTTTGGCATTGGCTTTTAGGTCGGCTAGTTCCGAGCCCTCTTCACGCTCCGGCCGCTTGAACAAATCAGCGAGCCCTAGTAAGATTTTTAGCGAAATACCGAAGGCAAAAAATATCGCCAAGACCGTCAGCACGAAAAATAGCAGACTGGCTGGCAGCTTATCCAGGGCCCCCAGAACTGCCATGCCGACGCCTTTGCCGAGCTCGCCGCCGTGGCCGCCGCCCCACACTTGCTGGGCATCTCGAGTAGCAAACGCCGTGTAGAACCAGCCGCTGGAGAACAACAGCACGGCCAGCATGCCGAATAATTTGCCAGCGGGTAGGTGCCGATCCTCGGCCGTAAATTTATACACGCCCCAGTAGACCAGCGCTACCGGCGTCAGATAGGCCGCCCAGCCGAAGAGCCAATAAACACCGTGAAAGAGGTTGACCGGCAACGGCCCGCCCGTACCAAAGCCGCCCAGCAGCAAAAAGATAGCCGCCAGCATTAATAAGATTGCGCCGCTTAGCGCCCAAAAGGGCGACCGCTCAGCGGCGACTGCGACTTTCTTCTTCCTTTTAACTGCTTTTTTCTTTTTGGTAGCCATTGGTTTTATCTATTATACCAGTTTACCGGTAATGTTTAGGAGCATACGCAATATTATAGCAATAAATACAACAAAAGTCAATTCTAGGCATGTGAGATTTATCTCATTGTATTGTGCTTATGCTAAGCCTAGAATGCGAATATGACTCTGCTTTATGAAAAAGCGGTCAAAAACAAACAGGTCATCGAAAACAAAATTGGCCGGACCGCTGTATGTATCGCGCACCACCTCGATCAGGAAGGTCGCGATGGTAAAAATCGCGTCGAAGTTATCCTCAAGCACCGTTTCCCTGGCCGCAGCATTGGTCAGACGGTAAGCGAACTCGGCGCAGCCGTGGTGGACTTATCAGCCACTGAAGGCTGGATGTTCGATCTGGAGGCTTCGGCAGCCATCGGCAAAACCGAATTACCTTTTAACGGCTACGGTAACTCGGCACCTCATGCCCGTCTCTGGTCAAAACCAGCACTTGTCTTCCTGCGTCAAGCTATGGCCGAAGTTATTCCTTTACCAGCAGCTGCACCACAGCACCAACCAAGTTACGATCAGCTCGCCGCCTAGTCGGTGCGGGCGTCTTGGGTCAGTAAGCGGGCGCGCATTTCCTGGAAGCGTTTTTGCTGCTCGGCGGCGACTTCTTCAGGCGTCTTGACGGGTGCTTCGGGCTGCGCCGGCCCGCTCTTCTTGGCATCTCCCTGCTTGGCCCCACCGCCACCACCGGTGACGATATTGACAACAGGAATGACGATTGGGCTACGCTGGGTGTGCTCGAACAGATAGTGCGTGATGTGGTCTTTGAGCTCGGCCTTGAAGCGGTCGAGGTCGATGCGCTTAAAGCGCTGCTGAACGGCGCGCTTCAATTCCTGGCGCAGGCCGTTCATGATCTCTTCGTTGTCGCGCATGTAGATGAAGCCGCGGCTGATGATGTCGGGGCTGGTCATCAGAGCGCCAGTCTTCTTGTCGATAGTCAGCACGACGGCCACCAGGCCTTCTTCGCTCAGCAGGACGCGGTCTTTGACGACGACGTTGCTGACGATGGCGCCGGTCTGGTCAACCAGAATGGTGCCATGCGGCACTTCGCCGGCAACTTCCATTTTGTCAGGGGTCAGGGCGATGATCTGGCCATTATCGACACTCAGTGTATTAGCTCGGGCAATGCCCTGCTCGATAGCGATGTCGATATGGTATTTCTTGCTGGTAAAGTCGCCATAGATCGGAATGAAGAATTTCGGCTTCGTCATATTGATCATGTCGGCGTACTCGTCGCGTGAGGCGTGACCGGAGACGTGCAACGGGCCGATGCCGTCGAGTTCACGGGTTTCGTGGCGGAAGACGTGGACGCCTTTTTTCAGGAAGTCGTCGACCATGACACGAATCTTGGCGTCGTTACCAGAGTACGGGATCGGTGTACTGGAGAGGATGACCGTATCTTGCTCTTTCAATTTGACGTGACGGTGCTCGCCGTTACTCATGCGCTGTAGCGCCGAGCTGGGCTCGCCCTGCGAACCGGTACAGACGACAACGAGATCGGTGTCGCGCATCGTAGCGGCCGAAGCGATTGGCACGAACGTGCCTTTTGGAATGCGCACGAAGCCGTGGCGCACGGCCATTTCCAGGGTGCTAACCATGCTGCGACCGTCCATAGCCACCTTTTTGCCACTGTGGACAGCGGCGTTGATGATCATCTGGACGCGGTTCATGTTCGTCGAGAACAAACCGACGAAGACACGTCCCGGCGCGTTATTTAAGATATCTCTAAAGCTCTGTTCGATCGTCGATTCGGACGGCGTGCGGCCGAGACGTTCGGTCGTGGTGCTCTCGCTAAGCAGCGCCAAAACGCCTTCGTTACCAAGCTCGGTCAGACGCTCAACATCGGAGCGCTCGTGGTCGAGCGGGTTGGGGTCGAGGCGGAAGTCGCCGGTGTTAATGATGCGTCCAACGGGCGTATCGAGCACGATGACCGTGCTGCCAGGGATGGAGTGCGTGATGCGCACCAGTTCGACGAAGAACTCGCCGACTTTCAGGCGCTCATGCGTGTTCTCGTTCATGGTGACGGTCTTCAGTTCGAAGCCGTCGGGCATCGGCAGTCCGAAGTTCTCGAAGATCTCTTCAACGCGACCGATCGTGAATTTGCTACCGTAAATTGGCGCCGGAAACTTCGGTACGATGTGCGGCAAACCGCCAATGTGGTCGAGGTGCCCGTGCGTAATGATGTAGGCCCGCAGCTTGGGTTGGATTTGCTCCAGGTAGCTGGTGTCGGCAATGCCGTAGTTGATACCCGGCAGGTCGACACCGAGGTCGTTACCACAGTCCAGGATGACGGCGTCGTTCATATATTCGACAAGGATCATGTTTTTGGAGCCACCGCCGTCCATGCCGCCGAGGCCGATGATTTTCAGACGCGGGCTGTCGTCGATGACATTAGCACGTGCCGGCTTAGCGGCGTTATCGGCTGCTACATACTGGTTGGCGATGCGCTGGGCATCCTGCTGGCTGCGGCGCTGAGCGCGCACAGCCTGGCCGCGCGAAGTCGTTAAATTAGTATTGATGGCCGGACTGCTTTGTCCGCCCCGCGGTTTTGAACCGCCGCGGCGTTGACCGCCTTTCTGATTGCCTGCACCGCTGTTATTTCTGGGTGGTCGGCTTTGATTGTTATTCTTTTCTGGTTGCATAAGTTTCCTTTCTTTTTGCAATGAATACGAGTTATTTAATTTTCTTGGTTATGGCGGGTAGCAGCGCGAAATCGTCGATCAATGTCTGGCGCATACCGCCGTTGTATAATGCTGCTGCCGGATGAAACAACGGCAGGATGACAACTTCCAACGTGTCGGCAGAGTTGTGTTTCAAACTCAGCTTAACGCGCTTCGGTTGCCCGTGAACCTGACTTATTTGCAGATCCGGCAAGAAGCAATTCATGCTGTGTCTTCCCAAAGTCACGACGACTTTCGGCTGAATCACTTCTAGCTGGCGTTGCAAATACGGCAGGAACGCCTTTTTCTCGTCGGGTAACGGATCACGATTCTCCTGGGGACGATATTTGACGATATTTGTAATGTAAATGTCTTCGCGTTTCAGGTCAATCATTTCTAGCATTTCGTTCAGGAACTTCCCAGCTGCCCCGACGAACGGTATCCCCTGAATATCTTCATTCTTCCCCGGCGCCTCGCCGATAAACACGATCTCGGCGCTGGGATTGCCCTCGCCAAACACCAACTGTGTGGCGCTGGCAGCCAACTCCGGACAAATTTTATCGTCCAGAATCTGCTGCTTAATATTATCGAGCTCGTCTTGCTTTACGGTTGCCATGAAGCACTTTTCCGATTAACTTGAATAGGTTTTGTAGGGCACCGAACAAGAAGATGAGTGCCAGCAGATAGTACCAGAGGTTGCCGCGATCTATCGCCAGGCTGGCAAAACCGTAAGCTACCACCAGCTCGGCGATACTGAAGATCAGTAGGCCGAGCTTGGTGTGGTGCCAACGGTCAAGCTTGCCTATCATAGCTTTTTACCGGTAACCGTCAGCCGTGTCATGGTAAATGGTACACGGATCAAGTATGGTGAACGGTTAACAGTGAATGGTGAATGAAACATTTGTTTACTTCTTGTCGTTAAGTTCGCGGGCGGCGGCTTTCATGGAAAGCTGCAGGCGGCCGCGATCGTCGATCGCGACGAGTTTGACGGTCACTAACTGGCCTTCTTTGACGACGTCGCTGGTCTTTTCGACCCGGTCTTCGCTCAGTTCGCTGATGTGCACCAGGCCGTCTTTACCAGGCATGATCTGTACGAACGCACCGAAGTCCATGACGCTGACGACCGGCTTGTCGCGGTAGATGGCACCGACTTCTGGCTCAGCCACAATGTCGTTAATCCACTGCTTGGCAGCGTTAATGCTGTCGGCGTTCGGGCTGGCGATCATGATGGTGCCGTCGTCTTTAATGTCGATTTCGGTGCCGGTTTCGGCGGTAATTTTCTGGATGGTTTCACCGCCCTTGCCGATGATTTCACGGATCTTATCGGGATTAATCTGCACAGCTTCGACGCGCGGCGCGTACGGGCTCATTTCGCCCGGCTTTGAGATGGTAGTCATCATATGATCCAAGATGAAGGCGCGGCCAGCTTTGCCCTGCTCCAGCGCTTGCTTGAGCACGGAAACGGGCAGACCGTGAACTTTCATGTCCATCTGCAGCGCCGTAATCCCCTTGGTGGTACCAGCCACCTTGAAGTCCATGTCGCCGGCAAAATCTTCGGCGTCGGCGATGTCGGACAGGATGAACGGCTTGTCGCCTTCCATCATCAGGCCCATGGCAATACCGCTGACGGGTGCCTTCAGCGGCACGCCGGCGTCCAGCAAGGCCATGCAGCTGGAACAGGTGGCGGCCATCGAGGTCGACCCATTCTGCGACATAATTTCGGTTACCGATCGGATGGTGTACGGAAACTCTGAAGCGTCAGGCAGCACAGCAGCCAAGGCGCGCTCCGCCAGATAGCCGTGCCCGATTTCACGGCGACCCGGGCTGCCCAGGCGGCGAACTTCGCCAACGGTATAACCAGGTGCGTTGTAGTGGTGCATGTACATGCGCTCGCCTTCGCGCTCCATGGTATCGACCATTTGCGCAAAGCTGGTTGAGGCTAGCGTCACGATGTTAAAGGCCTGTGTCAGACCGCGTGTGAAGATGCTCGAACCGTGCGCCCGTGGCAGCAAGCCAACTTCGGACTCCAGCGGGCGGATTTCGTCGAGTTTACGACCATCCGGACGGACGTTCTGCTCGACAATACCCTTGCGGACGTCTTTGTGCAGCGCCGATTGAAAGGCTTCGAGATATTCGCTACGGTTGGCCGCCCAATCATCGGCAAGTTTGCCAATAAAGGCAAGCTCGAACTCCTCGCGGAGTTGTTGGACAAGCACGTTGCGTTCCGGGTACGGTTTGCGTAAATCATCGCCAAGTTTACCTTCCAGCCATTCGTTAACTTCGGTCTGAATGCTGGAATCAGGTAGATCAAGCTCGAATTCCAGCTTTGTGACACCGACTTTCTCGACCAGTTCGGCCTGCAAGGCGATGGCTGGCTGCATAGCGTCAAAGGCGAACTCCAGCGCTTCGGCCACTTGAGCCTCAGTAACTTCACTGGCCCCGGCTTCGACCATCATAATGCCGTCTTTGGTGCCGGCCACGACGAGATCGAGGCCGCCTTCGTCGAGCTGTTCAGCCGGCAGGAAGGCCGCCAGTTTGCCATCTTTGTCATAACCAAGGCGCAAACCGGCCACGGGGCCATCAAACGGCGCACCGGACAGTGTAAAGGCGGCGCTTAGGGCGATCATGGCCACCATGTCGGGGCGGAAGCTCGGGTCCATGCTCAGGACGCTGGCCACGCCCTGGACTTCTTGGCGGTAGCCCTTCGGCCACAGTGGTCGGATCGGGCGGTCGATCAAGCGGCCAATCAAAATAGCGTCGTCCGACGGCCGGCCTTCGCGCTTAATAAAACGACTGCCGCTGATCTTACCGGCAGCGTACATCTTTTCTTCGTAATCAATGCTCAGTGGGAAGTAGTCCATGCCGCTGATCTTATTTGGGCTAACCATGGCCGTACCGAGCACCACCGTGTCACCGTAGCGCGCCAGAACAGAGGCGGAGGTACGGAAACCGACCCGACCAACCTCCAGGCTCAGCGTCTTACCGCAGAACTCTGTCTCAACTTTAATAATTTCTTTACCGAGAGGGTTTTTGGCCATCGATAGGTCCTTTCTGTCTGAAGTGCATTCGGCAGAGTTCAAATATATGCGATCCCCTTGTGCTTTCAGGGTGCTATATATCTGCGGCTCTGACGAAGCTATACTCTTTCAGATCATTTAATGTGCACAAGCTTGTGGCCTCGATTGATCGAGACCTCTAGTCTGGGCACTAGCGGCGAATGCCGAGTTTCTTGATGAGATCCAGATACGCCTGGCTATCGCGCTTGGCGATGTAGCGCAGCAAACGACGACGACGGCCAACCATCTGCAGCAGGCCGCGGCGAGCCATGAAGTCGTGCTTGTTAGCCTGCAAGTGTTCGGTAATCTCTTTGATGCGTTCGGTCAGAACTGCGACCTGGGCGCTGGCGCCACCGGTATCATTCTTGTGGGTCTGCGCGCTTTTGATAGCCGCGCTTTTCTTCTCGGTTGTAATCATGTTCAAGTATTTTAACAGATGAGCGCCCCTAACGCAAGCGGGGTTTACTCAGAAATGTGTTCGCCCGCTTGCGAATGGCGTTCCCGACGAGCCATGCCTGCAAAAGCTACGGTAGCTGCAGTTAATCCGCCGGCAATTATTTCTGCACGTGGCTCAACTACTTCATCTAAAACAACTTCGATCCAAATACTTGCTGCGGTGACCCCCGCACCCCATGCCAGCGCTCCCCAGCTACCTTCACGGATTGTTTCACCGACCTTGTTGACTGCGTTATTAAACTTTGCGTTGTCCATGTCACGCCTCCTTGAGAAAGGTAGTCAAGCTGACTCTCTCTAGCGATTGCACTCCTACGGCATCAGCGACTCCAGTAACCCCTATCATTGTGCGGCGAAGCTCGGTTGTGTACGCACCGGTGTTAACGGCTCGAGCGAGGTCTTCTACGAGGGTGCGGATGTAGGTGCCGGAGGAGACATCGGTGATGAACTTTACTTCCGGGTAACTGTAAGCCGTCAGCTCTATACTGTTCACCCTCACCTTACGCGGTTCGATCACGACTTCTTTGCCTTCCCGAGCGAGCTTATAGGCTCGCTGACCGTTGATTTTGATGGCCGAAAAGGCTGGCGGTACTTGCTCGATCTCGCCCAAGAATTGTTTGGCGGCGGCTTTGACCTCTGCCAGCAATGGTTTCGAAGCGTTTTCAACAGGGGTGATGGTGCCTTCCGGGTCGCCGGTGGAGCTGGTTTCACCCAGCCGCATCGTAACCTCGTAGGTTTTATCAAGTTTCGAGAATTCGCCTGCCCGGCGCGTATACGCTTTGCCGATCAGCAAGATGAGTAAACCGGTGGCAAACGGGTCGAGCGTCCCAGTGTGGCCGACTTTGACGTTCTTGGGCTTCTTACCTTCAGCTTGGGCGACGATTTTACGCACATAATTTACGACGTCGAAGCTTGTCCAGCCCGCCGGCTTATCAACTAATAATATGCCCTGCATGACCCTTAGTGTACCGCACGATCTGACGAAGCATGAGACATGACTCGTAACTCATGCTCCTTACTCCTTACAGGGGTGGGGATTGATTACTCGGCCCGCCAAACTGAAACGGAATTGGCGGTGGCACCGGTGGCGGCGAAGTGCTATCAGTTACGCTCGGGCCGGACGAAGCAGGCTCCGAGGGAGCAGCCGCAGGTGGCGGCGTTGGTTCACTGTACTGATTCGGATCAAACGTTGGTACCGGGGGCGCAATTGGCGGCGCGCCGTCGGTTCCGCCAGCGGCAGGTTCGGCAGCATGTAAATTATCACCGAGGGGCTGGGCATTCAAAGCTGCGATTGGGGCGGGCGGCGCTGGATCAGGCGCGTTGAACAAGGCTTTATCGACTTCATTGCGGGCGGCGTCTAAGTCCACCGACGGGTCGGTAGCTGGCTGCTCGGCCGGCGTACCACGAACTTCGGCTTCCAGCTCGGCCAACGTTTCGGTGCCGGTCGTTTGGGGTGTGGTGTGCTCTTCCGCACCTGCCGGATTATCTACAAAGGTCGGATCCGAAGTAACTGGCTCAACTGGCGTTAACACTTCAGGTGCGGGCGGACCAGCCGGAGGCTGCGGGTCGGCGGCGGGCTGCTCGGGCAGCGTGGCCGGCCCATTATCACGGCTCAGCATCGGCGCTTCGCTGGCTGGCATATTCATACTCAGCGGATCGGTACTCGGGTCTAGGCCCTCGGGCTGAGTATTGGCTGTCAGCGTCCCGCCAAGGGTGGGCGGTTCGGTGACAAGGCCGGAGCCGGATGAGAGACCTTCATTAGTGTTTTCATGGTGTATATCGGGCTCGGGCTCGGCGGGCTCGGCCGGCTCATCTGTTTCGTCCTGTACTGGCGGTAATTCGCTGAGTGGCTGCTCGTCTTCCGCTGCATCATGTTCGATTTCCAATGTGCCCGGCTCTTTTGGCGTCGTATCCGCATCGTCACTATCGGCGTCATCTGCTGGCGCTTCGGCAGGTGCAGTGGCTGGCGCATCGAGTTTCTCGGCGACTAATTGCTGGTTGGCGCCGGCAGCCATCAATGCAGCACTGGCCTGCATAGTATGGGAGCTGGTTTTGGCATTACTAAAACGCTCGGTTTCGGCGACAATGCCAGTTAGTAAGGCGGTGGCTATCTGTTCGTCGAGCGCATCATCGCCGTAGCTGCGGGCGATCTCGGTTACCAGTTCACTCAGGCTGCTGGCTTGTGGGTCGTGCCAGCTGATACTGCCCAAACCGCCTTCGGCGGCGATATTAATGCTGGCCACGGTGGCATCATGCAAGATACGGCCATGCGTAATAATCGCTTCGTCGAGGTCTTCCTGGCGGCTGACGCCCAGCCCAACGACCACATCGACATTGAAATCACCTTGGCTGAATTCCAGATCGTCCTGGCTAATCGAGGTTCTGTACGGTGTTATAAAAATACGAACGACATTGTCTTCGACCTTGTAGCGCAGCTTATCAGCCTTACTTTTATCAAGTGCGATGATGAAATCGCGCAGGCTGTCGGTGTTCTTTTCGATCGTGTCTTCTGGTTTCAGAAATTCGATTGTCGAGGGCACCTGACCACTGAAAACAGCGGCAGCGTGCTTGCCTTCTTTGTTGAGTAGCAGTGTGAGACCAAGGAGCGCCGATAACTGATCGACCGACGGGTCGCGACTGACCGTCACCAACACATTGTTGGCGGTCTTGAGCTTGTCTATGAGCTGCGCTTTGGGATCTTCCATAGTTTTTGTATTTTAGATGTTTTTGTAAGCTGTGCTGTCAGATTTCAGACTACCATAAACACAACCTCCTTGCAAGAAGTAACTCGCTCGGCCACATGCGATTGAATATTGCCCTATTGAACATTGGTAATTGAATGGAAATTGAACATTGAAAATTAATATTATCGTCGCTCTCCTTTTGACAAAATACGCCTCGACCCCTATAGTTTATCCCTGACATTTATAACAATCTAAGTTAAGGATAGAGTTACCGCCCATGCCCATTATCAAATCAGCCAAAAAGCGTGTCCGGACAGCCAAAAAAGCTGCCGTTCGCAACAGCAAAACCAAGCGCAGCCTGCGTGGCGCCCTGAAAGTCTTCGGCAAAAGCCCGAGTACCAAAGCCCACAGCGATGTGCATAGCAACCTCGACAAAGCCGTCAAAAAAGGCGTCGTTCACAAGAACAAAGCCGCTCGCCTAAAGAAACAAGCCGCTGCCCGCGCCAAGGCCGCTGGCGTCAAACCAGGCAAAGCCGCCGCCAAGAAGGCCGCGCCAGCTAAAAAAGCCGCTCCCAAGAAACCTGCAGCCAAAAAACCAGCCGCCAAGAAAAAATAAGAATTCCTGGCATTAATAACCAGGTCCTTCACGAACCTGGTTTTGTGAAATACTCTCCTTTAAGCAGCCAGGCTGAGAAGGTAGTGCTGGAGAGCTTCGTCGGCGTCGAGCAGGCTACGCTTGCTGCGGGTGTCGATACGTAAGAGGTCGGCAACGAGTTTCTTGATCTCAGCCAGACTCAACTTGCTGGCAATGGATTGGCTTTTACGGACGACGAAGGGGTTGAGCCGGGCGTCTTTAGCAATTTCATCGGCGCTGCGTTCGCCGCCTGTTTTAATGACCGCCAAGACGTGTAATTGCCAAGCCAGCATGGCAATAATTTGGGGCGGCTCGACTTTGAGCGCCCGTTGCTCAGCGTACAGCTCTAACAGCTTGCGCCGATTACCAGCAAAGGCCGCTTCCAGCAGCTGAAAAATAGTGCTCTGCGGGGTTGGTTCGGTGAGTAAATCAATTGTCTGACGATCAATTTTTAGACTGTACAGCGCAAGTTTCTCAAGCTCATTGGCAAGCAGCTGTTGGTTGGCGCCCACTCGTTCCACCAAATAACGCGCGTTGGCCATGCTCAAGGTTGGACCTTGAGCATGGGCCGTGCTGCACAGCCAACGCGCTAGACCGTTACCATCCAATTCAGAGAAGTCACGAAAATCAGTATTTTTCTTCAGAAATTTGTAATACGCTAGCCGCTTGTCGAGCTTTGGCTCAACTAAAATAACATCGGTCGTTTCAGGGATTTCACCGAAAAGTTGTTCAACGCGCTTAGCAAATTGCTTGTTGGTACTCGGCGCTCGCAGCACGACTAATTTACGGCTGGCCAGAAACGGCAAGCTTGTCAGCGCTTCAGAAATTCGATCCAGGCTAACCTCCTGGCCGTCCAGGCGCTCCAATGCCAGGTCGCCGTGTTCGTCCAAAAACGTTCGCACCAACCCATTCAGCTCGTGCTGGCGGCCAAACGAATTCTCTCCCGTAAGCGTAATTACCATTTACCCTTCACCGCTTTCCATTTACTATGCGTTTTCCTTTAGCCGCTTGCCGTGGTTCAGGGTGTTGACGATCTTCTGTAGCGTCATAAGAATATAGTGGCATTCTTGCAATAACCTCTGGCACTCCTCTTTCTGAGAGGTCATATCACTAAATAAGCTAAGCCAGTATTTGGTTTCAGCTGCCTCCTTCTTAGCTATAAATATTTTACTCTTAAAATCAGCTTTTGAGGCAGCATTGTTTGCTTCTGCATAATTTGCCCCGATTGAAGTAGCCGAGCGGACAAGCTGATGAATTAAGGATTTATTAATATTCGTTGGTTTTTCCTGCGCGCAATAAGTAAGCACATTTCTGCTGAAGATCAACGTTCTCTCTGTAAGAGGCCTTGGAGACTGGTTCATGGTAAATGCATAGTAAACGGAAAACAGTAAATAGCAAATTTAAGCTTTCCGAATGTTAAATATACCGTTTCAGCAGTTACTCAATCTATGGTACAACTATCCTCTGCACATGTCACAGGTAATCATTGTCTCAAATCGGCTACCCGTCAGCGTCAAGAAAGAGAACGGAAGCCTCACCTTTTACCCCAGTGTCGGTGGGCTGGCGACTGGCTTGGCATCATATGTTAAAGATCGTAAAAATAAATGGATTGGCTGGCCCGGCATTGCCAGCGACGAACTGACCGACCGCGACAAGCAGGAGATCGTCACCGAGCTGGCCAAACATAATTGCAGCCCGGTGTTTCTAACCCGGCGTCAAATCGACGAGTTTTATAACGGCTACAGTAACGATATTTTGTGGCCCCTGTTCCATGATCTGCCGCTCAATAAAAAGAATACCGCGCAGCACGATCGCTGGTGGCGAACCTACCGAGCCGTTAACCGTCTGTTCGCCGAAGCTGTAATGAGTCTGGCCGAAGCTACCAGCCGTATCTGGGTGCACGATTATCAGCTACTGCTGTTGCCGGAGTTACTGCGCCAAGAAGATATTGCCGGCAGCCTTGGTTTTTTTCTACATATCCCCTTCCCTCGGGCCACGGCTTTTAGCCGTCTCAATGAGCATAAACGCCTCCTCACTGGCATGCTGGGAGCTGATTTAATTGGTTTCCATACCGCTAGTTATGTCGACAATTTTATGCAAACCTGCACCACGCTGCTGAAAGCTTCCGCCGTACAAGGGCGCCTAACAGTCGGCGATCGCAGCATACGCGTTGGTGATTTCCCAATGGGTATTGATTATAAAAAGTATGCTGCAGCCAATGAGTCGCATAGCGTCCAGGCGGCCACCCGACGATTTCGCCGCCGTTATCGAGGCAAAAAAGTCATCGCCGCCGTTGACCGCCTGGACCCCAGCAAGGGCTTGGTAGAACGTCTCGAAGCCTATCGCCAGCTGCTGGCAGACAACCCAAAGTTGCGCCGCAAGGTGGTCTTTGCGTTGATTGCCGCGCCTTCACGCACCGAGATCGATGCCTATAAACGTCTGGCTAAAAAGCTCGACGCCATGGTTGACGACATCAACGACACGTACGGTACGGCCCGCTGGAAGCCGGTTGATTACATGGATACGGCGCAACCATTCGAAGAAGTAGCTGCCCTGTTCGCCGTGGCCGACGTGGCCTTTATTGCGCCGCTGCGGGATGGTATGAATTTAGTGGCTAAGGAGTATGTTGCCAGTAAACGAAAAAGTGGCGTGTTGATTTTGAGCGAAACGGCCGGCGCAGCTGAAGAGTTGCGCGACGCCTTGATTGTTAACCCCTTGCAGGCCGGCTCGTTGGTTGATGGCCTACAAAAAGCGTTGGCGATGCCCAAACTGGAGCTCCGTTCGCGCCTATCAAACATGCAGCGTCAGCTGGCCACCAACACAGTGCAGCATTGGGCCAAAACATTCGTCGACAGTTTGCAGCAGCCGTTGCCAGGCACGCCGGTGCGGACGCGGACGATTACCGCCAAGCTAGAAAAACATCTGGCGACCGACTTTAGCCGGGCCAAAAAACGTCTCATACTGCTGGACTATGACGGCACGCTCGTACCGTTTACCGAAGATTACCAGAATGCCCGGCCGCCAAAGGCAGTGCTCCAAGTGCTTGAAAAACTACAGGCCGACACGCGCAACGACGTCGTAGTAATCAGTGGTCGCAGCGCAAACGATTTACGCAGCTGGTTCGGGCAGCTATCAGTTAATCTGGTAGCTGAGCACGGTGCGGTCGTGCGCCGAGCCGGCAGCCGCAGCTGGCAGACCAAAGCCCGCACCGAAACCAAGTGGCGCCGCGCCATCGAGCCAATCCTCGAGAAATATACCGCTCTCACCCCAGAGGCACAGCTAGAATTTAAACCGCACTCGCTGGTCTGGCATTACCGCGGCTCGCCTCCGTACTATGCTCAGAAATACGCTGTGCAAATCAAGCGCGCCTTAAAACCAATCGTCAAAACGTACGGTCTCAAAGTTTTTCAAGGCAACAAAATCCTGGAGATTAAAGATCCGAAGATCAGTAAAGGCGCGGCTGCACAGCGTTGGATGAAGCACCGTTACGACTGTATCGTAGCGATTGGCGACGACTTTACCGACGAGGAACTCTTCCAGGCCGCGCCACCGCAAGCCTACACTATAAAAGTCGGTCGCGGCAGCACCGCCGCGCACTATCGAGTTCAAAACTATCAAGACGTCCGCAACCTCTTAAAAAAGCTGACGCGCTAGCGTCATCCTGAGCAAGCGAAGCGCTGTCGAAGGATCTCGTGAGTGTGGCCTCAGGGCTTACGAGATCTCTCGACTATCGCTCGAGATGACGGATTAGGTAATTTTTGGCAGTGGGGGCAGAGATGCGTGCCGCGACCAGCGACACGGGTTTTAATAATTGTCGTACCACAGCGTGGGCATGGCTTACCTTCTCGCCTGAAAACGCGGGCAAACGTTAGATAACTGCCTCGTTTGCCCTCGGCATTCACGTAGTTACGGTCGCTGGAACCACCTTTCTCGATCGACAAGCGCAGGATGGCGACCAGCTCATCGTAGAGCTTATGAAATTGTTGGCTGGTGACGTCACGGACAAGCGTGCTGGGGTGCAGTTTGGCGCCCCACAGCGACTCGTCAGCGTAAATATTGCCGACGCCCGCGACGACGGTTTGATCGAGCAGCGCCGCTTTTATATTGGTATTTTTACGGCGTAGCAAGCGTTCGCGCAGCTGGTGCCAATCAAAGTCATCGCTCAACGGTTCCGGACCGACCTTTTTGAAGAAATCGAGATTTACGACTTCGACCGTTGGCAGCAAGCGCATCCAGCCAAACTTACGCTGGTCGTTAAAAAACAGCTGGCTACCGTCTTGAAATGTCAGGGTCACGCGCGTTGATTTGTCTGGCAGCTCGCCAACCAAGCTGGCGTTCGGATGCCCCGCCCCGAACCGCTGTTTGTCGCTCCGAAACACCAATTGACCAGTCATCTTCAAATGAATAACCAACGAATATTTGCTGCTCAGCTCAATGAGTAAAACTTTGGCTCGCCGTTTGACCTCTGTAATTTTGGTACCGATCAGAAAGTTATCGACATCAGCCGGCGCGTTTGGAAACGATTTCGGCCAATCAAAGTCCACCGTTTTCACGGTTCGACCCGGCAGCAATTGGGCCAGCCCAATGCGTACTGTTTCGACTTCTGGCAACTCCGGCATACAACTAGTATGACAGAATGTTTAATGCTCAAGTGTCAATGTTCAATGAATGCTCAATAATAAAATGGCTGAACGCATTCATGGCATTAGCTACATTGCACATTCATTGACCCCGTTGAGCAGTGATCATTGTACATTCCCCTATAATAGAATTAATGGATAGTCTGAACAGTATTCTGAGCCGCAAAGATTTTGACGAACCACCAGAGGTTCAGGCGATCAAAAAGTACGTGCAGGATGAATACAAAACCGCTGTATCGGTGATGGTGCGCGAACGCGATATCGTCATACTGGTGCCCAGTGCGGCCTTGGCGAACACCTTACGATTGCGCGGCCCCGACATCAAGCGCCGCTGCCAGCTCGACAAGCGCCTCACCTTCCGCATCGTCTAGCACCCACCTTAGTTCAGCAGTGCGTTGAGTTCAGCTTTTAGCTGCTGAAAATTTTGGTACTGCACGGCCAGCATGCCAGCTTCACGCGCACCGGTGCAATGCCGCTCTTGGTCATCCACAAAAATAGCTTCATCGATCTCCACACCTAAGTCAGCGGCAATTTTCTCGTAGGCTGCCGGGTGAGGCTTGATAAGGCCGGATTCAACCGATAGCACTGCTGCATCAAACAGCTTGAGTTGTTCGGGGGTGAACAGCGTGTCGAGCCGATTGGCCGAGGCATTGCTCAGTAGACCAATGCTATAGTTGGGCTTCAGCTGCTTAATATAATCAAGTAACGGTTCATTGGGCGCATTACTGGTTAGGGCGGCCACCACCTGGCCGGAGTCCACCTTGGCCAGATCGGCCACTTGCTCAATAAAAGCTTGTCGCGACAGCAAACCAGCGTCGGCCTGCTGATTGAGTTCAGAGGCTCGCACAAAGGCTTCGGGGTCGTTGGCAAAGTATTGCTCCTTGAACGACAGCCAGCCCTCAGCAACCAGTACGCCGAAACAATCGAAAATTATCGCTTTGATCATACAGCTAGTATAGCGGTTGTTACTAGAAGCTCAGACCGAGCGTCGTACTTTGCTTGTCGTAGTCGGGCACCTGGGCCTTGAAAAGCTGCAATGTCAGCGAGCTGTTACCCTGATATGTCTTGGGCTTACCACAGCTGGTCGACCAGAAACGTTCGACATCATCACCGTTTTTGATTAACTCGAAGATATATCGGTTACCCAGTGGGCAGTAGCCGCGCTCATCTTGGTCCTCAGGCTTCGTATCGCCCTTGGTATAGCCAGCGTGCGCCAAGGCGTGCAGGAAGGCCGAATAACTGCTCTGCGTATTTGGATACGTCTGATGATTGGTGACGGAGTTGTCGTAACCCTGCACCTGGTCAAAGGTCGTTTGGTCTTTACCGACAGTAATGACCGCCTGTTTGTGGCCCTGCGGCGCGTTGACCGGGCCGTCAATGGTCAGCCGGGTGACGGTATCGGTGTCGGCATAGGCGATAAGCGCCTTACTGGTGATGGGCACTTTGGCCTTCGGGCTGGCCACGCCACCATCGCCGCCGCCATGGGGCAATAGGAGCACTATCAGGAGAATAATCAGCCCAATGGTTAGAAAAATACCGACAAAATATCGCATCATATGAAAAACTCCTCACCGAAGTGATTAAGTACATTCTACCACTATTACTGACTTTTTGCAATACCCCTTATGCTCATCCTTGGGGAGAAGCATGGGGCATGGAGTATGAATTAAGGATTCTGCGCTTAATGCTTACTCCTTGCTTCTTATCTTCATGCCCCTCTCCGCCAGTTTCCCATCGTACGCTCAGATACATAGTAAAAAGTTATACGCCCCCGTACGTGCATATGGTTTAATGAATTCAGCATGAAGCTCAAGTACGAAACCGCTGTTGCCACTCTCATCCAATTCATACTTTTGAGTTTTCTGGGCATCGCAAACGGTCTTAATTCGGTCGTCACCACCTGTCACAAAGATGGCGGTGACTGCATTAGCAACCTGATCGTCTCGACAATTTTCTTTATTCTGACGGCTGTCTTCTTCGCCTTTATTTGGATCCTGGGCTACAGCGCTCAGGAGCGCCGCAGCAAACGGCTAGCCCAGCTGCTGATCTGCGCCGAAGCCCTGATTGCCCTGATTGCCTTTTTCAACGCCAAACATCATACTGACGCTCTAAGCCTCATCACCAGCCTCACCGACCTCTGTCTAGCGATTTGGATTATCACGCTCGCCTTCCGCCTGATGCGCGCCAACGGCGGCCGCGTCGTTTCCAGACAGCGTCCCCGACGCCGCCCTACAACGCGTCAGTAAACTCTGCTGGGTATTTGTTACTCAAGCGCCTGGCCGCCTCTGCTTTACTCACCCATTCATACCGTTCGTGTTCTTGGCTGATTGTAATCTTTGCGTCATTCGCAATCGAGACTTTATAAACCACCAGAGCCAGCCCAGCATCGGTGCCATAGCCAGTGGGCACCTGATGATTCGAAAGTAGCGCCGTAATCTGTACGGGCAGCGCAGCAAATTCGGTTATGCCCGTTTCTTCCCGGATTTCGCGTTGCAGAGTATCGATTAAATTGCCGCCGACCTCAATCCGGCCGCCAGGAATGTCCCAGTATGGTTCAGTGTTTTTACGATGGGTTGTAACGTCGGCGAGCAGTAACAGTATGTGGCCCTGCTCGTTTTCTATGAGCCCTTTTACGCCGATATAGAATAATTTCTCATTGGCCATACTGCTATTGTAGCAAAGGAGGGAGCATTTACTTTATAGCTTAAAAATTGTATTATATAGCACTAATGTCTGAGAAAATTGACGCCTTGCCGGAGTTTCAGCCCACCGAGCCCAATGAAATAGTGGCGACTGTTATTAAAGATTGGCTGACGGCGGAAAAAATTAGCTCGTATGACGATAACAACGCTGGACTTAACGAGTATAAAAGGTATGCATCATCGCAGGGTCTGGCCTGGGATGATGATAGCAACGCCTTCACCATTAAGGGACGGGGGCATTATAATCGTCTCGCCAGACGTACAAATGAAATAGACGAAGATACCGCCAACGATACTTTTTTGGCAACGCAACTTTTTGATGCTTTGATGTCACTATCTGGACATTACCGGCTGCAATGCGTGGTCCGAGCAGATAGCAAACAGCAATACATGGATTTACGATACGGTCCTGCTCCGCTCGGCATCAGCATCCCAGAACATGTTGATCAACGCCTGACGGTTCAATACGGGGAGTTACCGTCCCACGAGGATCTCAAAAAGCCTGTTGTGCATTTCGCCGACATAAAATTAATGACAACAACTGCCAACGAATATCGTTTAGCCCTTATGAAGGAACTGTTCGATCGTAAACGTATTATTGGCACACGCAAAGCTATCTACGCCGGGAAATTGGTAGCTTCCCAGGCGCTCTGGCTCGATACCGCCGTTGATCATATACTCTACTCCGCCGCCAAAAACGAGGGTAATCTTGCAAAAGTGCCTTTTTTAGAACCAAAATCAATTACGTTTGCCAAGCTGATTTATCCGCTGGCCGGTGAAGCTCCATATTTTCAAGAGGAAAAGGCCGAGGATTAGACTTCTTTGAAGCGGGTGGGGTCGTTGGCGTAGTAGTCGGCCCAGGGGTCGTCGTCGGCTAGGTCGAGGCGTTCGACGAAGATGCGTTGGTCGAAGCCACCGCGTTTAGCGCGGCGGTCGAGCTGCAATGTGCGGAGTTCATCAAAACTTTGGCCAAGCTGCTGGCCGGCGGTTTCAATGACTTCTAGCAAGTCTGCAAGTTCTTCGGCGGCTTTCGGGTCGGCCGAGTCGAACTCGTCGGCTTCTTCGAGGAGCTTACGCTTGAGTTCATGCAAAAATTCTTCGTCACTGAGTTGGCGGTGAGTTATTTTTTGTCCCAACTCCTGCATGTTGGCAAAGACGTTGTCGCGCACTAGTTTATTCAGAAGAAAGCTCCTCACTATAGTTCGCCCCAGTTGTCGCCGATGGTGACGTCGACGTCGAGGCGAACGGGCAGTTTATAAACGTCTTGCATGGTGTTTTTGAGTAGGTCGGCGATGTTGTCGGCGACTTCGGTCGGACACTCAATGAGAATGGAATCGTGGATCTGCAGCAGCATGTTGCAGTCGTTGTGTTGGGCTTTGAGCAGATCTTGGACGTGCACCATGGCTAGCTTCATGAGATCGGCTTCGGTGCCCTGGATGGGCATGTTGATGGCAGCACGCTCGGCGGCCTGGCGAACCACGAAATTGCTGGAATGAATGTCCGGCATCGGTCGGCGGCGACCAAACAGCGTGTCGACGTAGCCGTCTTTTTTGGCCTTTTCTTTGACGCGATCCATGTAGTCGAACAGTGGTTTCCGAACGGCTTTGTAGCGCTCAATGAAAGTCACGGCCTGCTCACGAGTCATGCCGGTGGCAATGCTCAAGCCGTGCGGACTCATGCCGTACAGGATGCCAAAGTTAATGACTTTGGCGGCGCGGCGCATCTGTTTAGTGACGTCTTCCGGTTCGCGTTCGTAGACCATAGCGGCCGTCGTCAGATGAATGTCGGCGCCGCGGTTGAACATCTCGATGAGCTCGGTGTCTTCGGCCAAAACGGCGGCCAGGCGCAGCTCGAACTGCGAGTAGTCGGCACTGACCAGCTTCTTGCCTTTGGCGGCGACGAACGCGGTCCGGATACGACGGCCCAAATCAGTGCGGGTTGGAATGTTCTGCAGATTTGGATCGGTACTGCTCAGACGGCCGGTTTGGGCGATCGTCAGATTAAATGTCGTGTGCACCCGGGAGTGCTCGTCGACCATGGTCGGCAAGGTATCGACGTAGGTATTCTTGAGCTTGGCGACTTCGCGATACTGGGTAATGAGGTCGATAATTGGATGCTGTCCGCGCAGTTTGTCGAGCTCGCTGGCGGCCGTGCTGTAGCCAGTCTTGCCCTTTTTGATACCCTGGGTTGGCAGCTTGATTTTATCGAACAAAATTTCGGCCAATTGGCTCGGTGAACCGATGTTAAACTCCTGATCGGCATGCCCGTAAATTTGCTGCTCGTAATCCGAAATTAGGTCGTTAATCTCGTCGGCGAATTTGCCCAAGTACTTGGTGTCGAGTTCGATGCCAGTGTGTTCCATGTCGGCCAGCACCGGGATAACCGGCCACTCAATATCTTTTACCAGCGCCGGCAGCTTAGTGACCTTTTTAATCTCTTTGGCCTGTTGCTCATAGAGCGCCTTGATAGCAGCGATGATTTCCGGTGCCCGGGTAATAATTTCTTCGGTGTCGAGATTCTCAAACGGCGAGCCTTCGTATCCGAGATCTGCCTCGGCCAGCTCGGTCAGCGTTTGTTCGCGCCGCAGCGAGTTGATTACGAAGGCGCCGACCAGCACATCGTGAGCGACTGCTGGTAACGCAATACCAAGCTCAATCAATACTTCTAGCGTCGCTTTGACATCGTAGCCGATGACGCCGATAACGGCTGACAGCTGACTGCTGACTGCTGACGGATCAAGCTTCGTCAGGTCGAGCGTATACGTCGTCTTGCCGTCGATGCTCAGGCTGAGGGCTTGCGGCTTGCGGCCATGTTTGCCGGCTGAGCGCGAGTGCACGAAGATCGGGATGTCGGCTGGCAGTCGAACGTCCGCTAACTGAGCGGCGGCGCTGACCACAATATTTTTGCCACCCGTCAGATCAGCGTTTGGATTGCCCGCAGCATGATGATCACTGATCGCAACTTGCATGATTTCTGGCAGCTGGCGGGCCAGCGAGCGAAATTCCAGCTTTTGCAGTAATGCCAGTAGTTTCTCGGCCTGCACTTTGCTGCCGTCCACCTCTGATAAATCGAGTTTGATCGGCGCGTCTGTCCAGATGCTGGCTAGTTCTTTGCTGAGATATGCCAAATCTTTCCCAGCCTCCAGCTTTTTGCGCATCGTTTCTTTGAGCAGATCGAGATTTTCGTAAACACCGTCGAGCGTTTCATACTGCTTGAGCAGCTCGATGCCGCCTTTTTCGCCGATCCCCGGCACGCCCGGAATGTTGTCGGAGCTATCGCCTTTTAAGGCTTTCAAGTCCAAAAATTGATCGACGCGAATACCGTACTTGGTTTCGAAACTTTTCGGTGAATACAATTCAATGTTGCTCAAACCTTTCTTGAGAGCGTAGACGTGCGTGTGGTCGTTCACCAACTGCAACATGTCGAGATCAGAGGTGATAAGCATGGTCTCGATGTCTTTTGCGGTGGCCTGCACCGCCAGCGCACCCATAATGTCGTCAGCTTCGTAGTCATCGAGCTCGTACAGCGGCCAGCCGAACGCCTGAAGTAGTTCGTGCAGGATCGGCATTTGTTCATAAAAGTCCGGCGGCGCTGGCTTGCGGCCGGCTTTGTATTCGGGGTATAGTTCCAGCCGTTTGCGAATGTTTGTCTTGGGCTTATCCCAGGCCACGGCTACGTAGTCCGGCTTCAGCCGGCGGATGACTTCCAGCGCCATGGTGGCAAAACCAAAAACGCCTCCCGTCGGCGTGCCGTCCTTGGTGCTAAGGTTCGGCATGGCGTAATAGCCGCGGTAAAACACGCTTTTCCCATCAATTACAGCCAGCTTTTTCCGCTCAGTCATACCTCACCTCTCAGAGCCTGCCCTGAGCGAGCGCAGCCTGGTCGAATGGGTTTCACCTCATCGCTCATAGCTTTAGTATACGTTACTTCCTGCATTCAGTTCTCGGCGTCCACTTATCTGCTTAGGGATCGTTCTTTGGGCTTATTCCTGCGAGGGTCGAATTCGGCGGCTGTACGACCGTCAATCCAACGGCCTCGCTGCGGTTGATGCTCCAAAAAGAACGCCCCGCAAGCCTGCCGCACCGCGCAGCTACCGCAAATCTTCTGTATCTGCTCCAGCGTTTCAGGCTTATACCGCTTGGAGTGTGCATACAGCTCTGCCTCCTGCTTGCAGGCCGCCTCGTCACGCCAATCGGATACATGTGGTACATCGGCCGGCCGTAAGGCTTCGAGTTGTGGGCGAACGGCCGGATGCTCAAAAATAATACTCATGGCCCGTTCGCGCTTACGTTCGCGCTCAAAAAGTGCTTCGCCGGCGGCAATTTTATCCAGCAGCGTATTGTCCTCTTTGTTGACATATTTTCGGAGTAGTTCGAGGACAGCTATGGCTGATTCCGAAAATTCTAATTTATTGACGTGCTCTCGGAGTAGTCCGAGGACGGTATCTGTTGGCCCCGAAAAATCTACCGCAAGGACAGGCTCTAACTCCTGTGGCTGCCCGATAGACTGAAGGTCAGCCTCGGCACGAGGATCCGCTATGGCACCATGCAATGTCAATTCGCCGTCGTCCTGCGTTCGATCGGCGTCGAGCGATGTTACTTCGTCACGAAGCTGCGCGAAATCGTCACAATCCCGCATCTCCTCGTCACTCAGTTCCAGGATTGCCTGCACCTCTTGATTTGTCAGACCGACGCCGCGCAGATTGTGAATCTTGCGCAACATATGTTGTGTCTCTGCCGGGACTCTAATGGTTCCGCCCTTTTCGCGCACGTTATATACAATTTCGTTTTTGATCCACGGCACCGCCATCGTACTAAAACGGAGCGTTGTATCAGAATTACTTGCATTGATATGGTACGGGTTGTATTTATCGACGGCTCTGGAAAGACCAATAATGCCGACGTTAAACATATCCATCAGGCCGTATTTACGCGCCAACGGCAGGCCGCTGCCGTAGTATTTGAGAGCTATGTCGGCGACCAGTCGAAAATTAGCGTGCATAAAGTGCAGCTTGGCTTGTTTGCCACGGGCGATCAGCCCAATCTTCTCTTCGTAATCCGGTTCAGGTATGACCTCTGGAGCATCGAGGGTTTGTTGGGCGATCCTACCGACTTTAATGTCGTTGGCCAGGCTAATTTCCTGTTCAGGCGTCAGCAGCGGCAATGTATGAGCTGCCACGAAGGCGATCAACTGCCTGCGCTCATCCCGTTCATGATGATAAGTGATTTCCTGCGACGTCGTCACGGCCGCCAGCTCCAAAGAGGTAGTTCTGCCTGTGGGCATCTGTTCGCTCATACTTTATTATCTCTGCCGGCAGGCCTCGAGTGCAAGCACAAGAACTATTAATGTGGCGCGGCTAGCGAATGCTGGCGCAACCGATACATAAAGCGGTACACTTGAGCTTGATGCGCCACCACGAAATTTCACGAGTTGAACTGTTCCAGGCTCAGGGAGCGCTGTTGGTAGCCCTCGGGCTGCAGCTGATAACCCGACATATCGGTAACAACCTTTTGCCGGGTTCGCAGTACATAATTATTTTGGTGGAGCTGGCGCTGATTGTGCTGCTGGGCTTTACAGCCAATACCAAAATCCGGCGCACCCAGAGCGCTCACCACAGTGTCTCGGTCATTCTGTTGGCCATTATTTCAGCCGTTAACGTCAGTGGCCTGATCTTCGTACTGCACTCCTTAATAACAGATCACGGCTTGTTGAACGGCGAGAAGTTGTTAGCTTCGGCGGTGGCCATTTTTATGACTAACATTATTGTTTATGCGCTATGGTACTGGGAAATCGACAGCCCGGGCCTGACCCGCACGCGCTGGTCAAAATATGACAAGGACTTCCAGTTCACACAACAGGATTTGGCAGCTGAGTTTCCGGGCTGGCAACCGCAGTTTGGCGACTATCTCTTTCTGTCGATCTCCAACGCTATTAACTTCGCCCCCGCCGACAGCCGACCGTTGACGCTGCAGGCCAAAGCCCTGATGGCCAGCCAATCATTGATATCCGTTTTCACGTTGGCGCTAGTAATTGCCCGCTCAGTCAGCGTCCTCGGCGCCTGACACGACGTATTTAGAGATGTAGCGCAGTTTTAATGCTGGCCTGGAGTGTCGCCAGGTCGTTGCCGTCGTTGGCTAGGAATATGTCGCAGCGGTCTTTGACGGCCGACATGTCGAGGGTGGCAGCATCACCGCTGGTGTGCATTTCGGCCTGCTCTTCGGCCAGGAATTGTTCATACGTTTTGCGGTCTTCTTCGGCGCGATCACGCGTGGCGGCATTGGCTTGAATGCGGTCGTAACGAACGCGTGGGTCGGCATCGATCCAGATCATGCTGCCGCCTAGCTCATGGATCCGATCGGCCTCGCCGGGGTTGCGCATGCTAGCCATGACCACCCCATGGTACTGATCTTTGAGCTTTTCATACTCTGCAAATGCCTTGTCGACCAGAACGCCGAGGCCGGCTTCACGGCGCCACTCGGCGCTAATCGTGCGCAGCACTTCTCTCTCGGCGAGCTGGCCACGTCTTTTAGCTTCGGCGCGCAACAGTTCGGTTACCGAAATAAACCAATAGCCGTAGCTATCGGCCGAAATCTGCCCGACAGTATCTTTGCCCGAACCGTTCGTCCCCGCCAACCCAATTATCTGTAGATTGTTCATTATCATCCTATTGTAACAACAATGTGTTCACGCCTAGTACCAGTCTCTGTCATCCTCGGCTTGATCGAGGATCCAGAAAACACTTGTTCCTGTCTGGATCCCCGCGTTCGCAAGGATGACGGAGTCTATTTGATGTAGTCGTGCAGTTTTTTGGAGTCGCGGTGTTTGCGAAGTTTGGCCAGCGCTTTGGCTTCTATCTGGCGGATGCGCTCGCGGGTGACCGAGAATTCTTGGCCGACCTCTTCCAGCGTGTGACTCTTGCCGTCTTCCAGGCCGAAACGCAACTTCAAGATCTTTTGTTCACGCTCCGTTAGGGCGCCGAGCATGTCTTTGACCTGCTCTTTCAAGAGCTGTCCGGTGGCCGACTCTTCAGGTGACACGGTGTCTTCGTCTTCAATAAAGTCAGCCAGCACCGAATCCTCTTCGTCATCGCGGATTGAAGCGTCTAAAGACGAAATATCCTGTTTGATTTTCATGATGTGCTCAACCTTGTCGACGTCAATTTCCATCTCTTTGGCAATCTCGTCATTGGTCGGCTCGCGGTTCAGCTCTTGGGTCAGGCGGCGCTGGGTGCGCAGCAGCTTATTGATGGTCTCAACCATGTGCACCGGAATACGAATGGTGCGGGCCTGGTCGGCAATGGCGCGGGTGATGGCTTGACGGATCCACCAGGTGGCGTAGGTCGAAAATTTGAAGCCCTTGTCGGGGTCGAATTTTTCGACGGCACGCAACAGACCGGTGTTGCCTTCTTGGATCAGATCTAACAGGTCGAGGCCACGACCGACATAGCGCTTGGCGATCGAAACGACCAGGCGCATGTTGGCTTCGGCCATCTTGTCTTTGGCGTCTTTATCGCCGGCCACAACGCGTTGCGCCAGAGCTAATTCTTCTTCGGCGTTGAGTAGCGGGATTTTACCAATTTCACGCAGGTAGAGACGTACCGAGTCATCGGCCACATCGTCGTCGAGGTAAATTGCCGTATTGGTTGGGGCCGCGACTTCTTCTTCGGACTCCTCGGCTTCCCACACATCGGCCAGTTTGGCGACATCGGGCTCAGTGGTGGTGATATCAATATTCAGATCGGCCAGTTCGGTATACAGGGCGTCCAATGCTTCGGCGTTCTCGGGGGTTTCCGGGATGATCGCAAAAATATCGCGGGCGGCCACGTGGCCGTCTTTTTTCGCCTGATCAATCAGTTTTTGTCGTTGCTTTTCAATATCTTGCGGTTCGTCAGCCGCTTTCTTATTCTTGGCTTTGGCCATGCGCAGCTCCCTTCACTAATTTCAATAATTCATCGTACTTTTTGGCCTGACCGAGCAATTCGCGAAGCGCCCCTGTATCAGCGGTCTCCATTTCGTCGGCCAGTTTCCGTTTTTGCGTTTTTACAAATGTTTCTACCAGTCGTGCCTGCAATCGAGCGGCTTCGTAATGAAGCTCGTTGAGCTCGAGGCCCTGATAGAGTTCCTCATAGAGTAATGCTTCTATTTTAACATAATCTCCGAAACTTTGCACCGCTCCAGCCCTCTCGCCGGCCAAGCCGCCGAGCTGTCTGGCGCTTTCGGCGTCCTGCCGCGTTGCTGCTTCCGCTGCTCCTTCCGCCGTACCGTTTGGTACGTCTGCAGTCCGCTGCTCAGCGGCGCCTTGCAGTCCATCCGAATGCAAAGTTTCTCCTAGCTTCATCGGCTGTTTACCGTCGAAATCCGGGTGATCGTGCAGAAACTTTAAGAGATTGCGACCGTCGTCGGTGTAAAGCATGTCAGGAGTAATCAACTCCAGGAATTCACGCAAGGTTTGTCGCATTAGCATCAGACTCAAGAAGTTATCCTGCGTTTTTTGATTCTCGACACTGACGCGGTCAGGCAGGCGCGTTTCAGTTTTGACACGGCGTTGGCGCGTCGCCCGCTCCGGACCGCCGGTTTTACGATACTTTTGCTCCAAAGCTTCACGGCTGACGTCAATGGTTTCGGCAATACGGTTCATGTAGTGGTCACGCTCGACATCATCGCTCAGCGCCCGTACCACCGGCAGCAAGATGTCGCTGAATTCGCGTTTGCCTTGGGCGCTTTTCAGATCAAGCAGCGTCGCGTAACGCTTCATCAGCCAATCGAGCGCATACTGATGTTTTTCGATGGCTTGTTGCCACAGCGCCGGATCCTGTCGGATTAATTCGTCGGGGTCTTTGCCGCTCGGGATATCAATAATACTGAGGCTGACTTTGACACGGCTGGCGATTGGGATGGCCCGCTCGGTGGCTGCCACGCCGGCTTTATCAGCATCGAAGCTCAGGCGAATATCGCCGGTGAAGCGGCTCAGCGCCTTCAGGTGCGGTTCGGTCAGCGCCGTACCGGCCGTGGCTACAACCTGCCGAACGCCCGCCTGATGGCTGGCGATAACATCGAGATTGCCTTCGACCAATACCACAAATTGGCTTTTGCGAATCATTTCTTTGGCCAAGTGCAGCCCATAGACATGCCGGCTTTTATCGTACAAAACGGTTTGCGGTGTGTTGATGTACTTCGGCGCGTTCGGGTCGTCGTCGAGTTGGCGGGCCGTGAAACCAATCACTCTGCCCTGCGGATCCTGCAGCGGGATCATTAAACGGCCGCGGAACATATCCTGAATACCGCCGCGATAGCTGCGCGCACTCAAGCCGGCCTGCTTGATCTCATCTTCACTAAAACCTTTGCTTTTAGCAAACTCGACCAGCGCACTACCGTTATTCGGCGAGTAGCCAATCCGCCATTCCAGCGCCGTGGCTTTGGTAAATGCCCGCTTTTTAAAAACATATTCCAGAGCCATTTTATTCTGGGAGAACTGCACCTGATAAAATTTGGCAGCCAGTTCTAATAGTTCGTGCAGCCGCTCTTTATCCGGCCCACCGCGACGACCCGACGAACGATATTGCTCGATGTCGATACCGGCTTTGCGTGCCAATAACTCCAGCGCACCTTTAAAGTCGAGGCCTTCGACTTCCATGACAAAGCTAAACATATTGCCGCCCTTGCCCGAGCTAAAGTCGTGCCAAATCTGCTTCTCGGGGCTAACCATAAAACTGGGCGTCTTTTCATTGCTGAACGGGCTCAAGCCCTTCCAATTCCGACCGGCACGTTTCAGTTGTACATATTCGGCGATCACATCCTCGATGCTCAACCGGGATTTTACCTCTTCAACAGCATCCATACTTAGAAAGTATTAAGGAGAAAGAGGAAAGTAGCAAGCTGTAGCTTAATTTGTCAGGTTTGCGTAAAAGAAACTTCTCTACCGAGGGCACAACTAACGAGTGTGTTTAGAACAGGCAGCTCATTAATCTGATGGCCATACATAGCCCTGTGATCAACTTCGAAGATAGCAAATGGGAAAATTGCTTCCTCTTGCTGCCGCCAAATGAACGCACGCAAAGCAAATTGTCCGCACAACTGAGGTCCTCGATTTACAAATAGCCCATATTGCTCATACATTAATGGGTTCAGGGACATGACATGCAGTTTTGGGCGCCCATCAAAACTAAGCGTGACTGGCGCATACGCGATGTACTTATTGTGGAGATTATGGTTGGCAGTAGATAAAAGTTCTGTGGCAGTACTCATAATACGCATTTTCCTATAATGCAATTTCTTAAGCAAGCATGGGCGGAGCCAGCGCTGGTATCAACAACGCTGCTTATGGTTTAATTAAGGGGTGCAGCCAAATAATCCCTATGATCCAAATCAGCCCGTGGCGCCGCCACCAGCGCCGCCGCCCTATGATCCGACGCTCAATCAGAACGCCACGCCGCAACCGCATGACTATTCCTTTATTTTGAATCCGGAAAAACCAACCCGCAAACGCGGTTTGCCCGGCAGTAGTTCATCGATGCTAGTGCGCATCGGCATAGTCGCCGGCGGCCTACTGATACTGCTCATTATTTTTAGCATTCTCAAGAGCGCCCTGGCTGGTCATCCCAACACCACCGGATTTATTACAGCCGCCCAGGAGCAACAAGAGCTCATTCATCTGTCAACCAACGCCAGTCAGCAAACTGGCTTGTCGACTACCAACCTGAACAGTGCCCTGACCACGCAGCTCAGCTTAACCAGCGGGCAGCATGATATTCTCGCGTACCTGCAAAATAATCACGTCAAGGTGAAGACCAAGCTACTCAATCTACAAGTAAGCAAAACACTCGACGAGCAGTTAACAACGGCCGCCGCGGCCAGCACCTACAACCAAACGTTTCACGATGTTATGAAAAGCAAGCTGACAGCCTATGCCCTCACCTTAAAACAAACCTACGCTCACACCAAAGGGCCGAAGGGCCGCGCGCTGCTAAGCCAACAATACGACGCCGCACAATTGCTTTTGCAGCAGCTCGATACGCCGGCCACCACCTGACTGACAGCGAGATTACTTCTCGGCAACGAGTTGGTAGCTATGCCGGATCAGCCCTTGCACTTCTTCCCATTCCAGTTGGCCAGCCAGCACCAGCGTGTTCCAATGCTTCTTATTCAGGTGATAGCCAGGCATTACTTCGTCGTACTTTTCACGCAATACTTTCGACAGCTCAGGATCACACTTTAGGCTGAGTTGCACCGGCTGCTTGCCCTCGCGGATCAGCGCAAACATTTTGTCGTTCACTTTGTAAACCGCCACGCCTTCTCCAAACGGATAGACCAACCGTGCGTTCGGCATACCCAAAATGTATTCTTCAACCGTCTTATGATCCATACTTCCGCTCTTCTCTTTCCTTCAGCACAAAATATTTACTAGCCGCTACTTCGTCTCGAAGATCAATTATCTGCTCTGCAGCCAAGTGAGATGACACATATTCTCGGCCATCATGTGACGGTGAAATAAAAGTAGGCAGCGCGCGTCGCGGTATCCGGGCGAGCGGTTCGGGTATCGCCTGGTCTATCAAGCGCACCAAAGTCGTGGCGCTGGCGATTCGCCCAGAAGTTATAGGCGCAGTTTTGGGCGGCGATTGCACGTCGTGCGGCAAAATTGTGACGACGCGCTGCAAAGGACGCCATAAACTCTCCGGCGTTACATCATCGGTTGTCACGAGATCAATCATCGATGCATGCTCGGTGAGACGACTCTTGAGGGCCACGTGGACCGGCTGACCGGGTAACTGCACCGGTGTCGTGGCGTGGGTAACCATCAGGCCCTCGCGTTGCTGCTCAAAATTTGCCGCTTCCACAAATACCAGATTACCGTGGCTCGCAATGACGGCGCTGGCGTATTTAATCAAGTCTCTTTTTTGATGCAATAACGTATCACTATGCGGAATCTCCTCGTCGATACCAATCGGCCGCCTGGACGGCGGAGACAGAAGTTCATTCCACAGATCTTCTAGCGCGGTATCTCTCACAATACTTACTCCGCGGGGGTGTTGCTATTAAACCACTCCAAATAGTGCTGTAGTTCGGCGATCGAGGCCTGGATGTCGTCAAAAGCGCGGTGGATCTCTTTTTTCTCGAATTGAATGCCGTATTTGGCCTGCATAAATACCTTCCAGGCGCTAACATCAAGCATTCGGTAATGGAGTTTCAGATCAAGCGCCGGCCACCACTGTTTAATAAAGTTGCGGTCGTTATGGATGCTGTTGCCGGCCAGCACGGCCGGTTCGGTGCCGAATTGTTGTTCGACCAAATCAATCAGTTCTTGTTCGACTTGTTCAGATGATTTACCGTCGGCACAGCGGCGCAAAAATTCATCGCGATTCTCGGGGTAATCCTTCCACCAGATGTTTTTCTGCATGCGATCAATCATCAACTCGCGCGGCTGTTTCACGCAAGCCT
>Ga0070660_100000150_pt1 | contig 44978 bp, 30 predicted proteins | sample KBSC33metaG_FD_64670 | JGI IMG/M metagenome (GOLD analysis project Ga0070660, IMG submission 64670) | Corn rhizosphere microbial communities from Kellogg Biological Station, Michigan, USA - KBS C3-3 metaG | ecosystem: Host-associated > Plants > Roots > Rhizosphere > Soil ... | reverse complement strand
ACCTTGAACGCCGCAATTACAAATTCACTCAGCCGCGCAGGTAAGGATGTTGCGATAGAAATGCTCGGCGGTACTTATGCCCTGGAAAAAACGATCAACGTATCTGCTGATCATTTTTTGCTTCGCTCACTTAGCGTCCATCCATATCAAAATGAAAAAGTTATTATCACCGGATCAAAAAAAATAAAGCTGCACTGGATGCCTTATAAGAATGGTATTTTGAAAGCTACCCTGGACGTTACAAATTCCCCTGACCAATTATCTGTAAACGGCAGTACGATGCACATGGCGCGGTATCCTAACTATGATTCTACTGCAAGGGTTTATAACGGAACTGCTGCTGATGCTATCAGCGATGAAAGAGTAAAGACCTGGAAAAATCCCGCAGGCGGCTATATACATGCATTACATCAGGGTGAATGGGGATCATTTGATTATCTTATTACGGGGAAAGATGATAGTGGAAAGCTTACCTACATTGGCGGCTGGCAAAACAACCGGCCAGCGCCAATGAATAAACAATACAGGTTTGTGGAAAATATTTTTGAAGAACTGGATGCGCCGGGGGAATGGTTTTATGATGCTTCTGCCAAAACAATTTACCTGTATCCTCTTAAAGGAACCGATATTAAAAATGCTGAAATTACAATAAGCCAATTAACCGATTTATTGCATTTCACGGGAACCAGCAACAAGCCTTTGAAAAATATTTCCATTAGTGATATTTCGTTTACTCAAACGGCAAGGACTTTTATGTTAACAAGAGAACCTTTGTTGCGCAGCGATTGGACTATCTATCGCGGCGGCGCAATATTATTGGATGGAACGGAGAATGTGCAGATCAAGAACTGTAACTTTTTTCAATTGGGTGGCAATGCAATTTTTGTGAGTAATTATAACAAGAATGATGTTATCAAAGACAATCACATTTATAACACCGGCGGCAATGGTATTGCCTTTGTGGGCAGTCCTGATGCGGTGAGATCTCCCGCTTTTAATTATGATCTTTCTGTGCCATGGAATGAGATGGACTATACGCCGGGGCCTAAGAACAACAATTATCCTCAACATTGCGTGGCTCAGGGCAATCTAATACATAACATTGGCACGATTGAAAAACAGGTAGCGGGAGTAGAAATTGCTATGTCGTTTCATATAACAGTAAGCCATAATAGTATTTATAATGTGCCCCGTTCGGGAATTAATATTGGCGATGGCTGCTGGGGTGGCGATGTACTGGAATACAATGATGTATTCAATACCGTTTTGGAAACCGGCGACCATGGCGCTTTTAATTCATGGGGCCGGGATCGCTTCTGGAGTCCGGGCCGCAACGTAATTGATAGCATTGTTGCTGCAAAACCCGGAATAGAATTTTTAGATGTAATTGATCCTATTATCATTCGTAACAATCGTTTTCAGTGCGACCATGGCTGGGATATAGACCTGGATGATGGCAGTTCCAATTACAGGATTTATAACAACGTTTGTTTGAATGGAGGTTTAAAATTGCGTGAAGGTTACCATCGCATTGTAACAAACAATATCTTAATTAACAACACTTTTCATTTGCACGTATGGCTAAAAAATAGTGATGATGTTTTCATGCATAACATTGTTACCACACCTTATGCACCAATATTAATGAATCATTGGGGGAAAGAAATTGACTCTAATTTTTTCCTCTCTAAAGCGGCCTTATTAAAAGCGCAAGAATTAAACCTTGATAAAAATAGTATTTCAGGCGATGCCTTATTTGTAGATGCCAAAGCTGGCAATTATAGGGTAAAGACTGGTTCACCTGCGTTCAAAATGGGATTTAAAAATTTTGATATGAATTTTGGAGTTACCCTTCCTGCGCTGAAAAAGATAGCCGCTAAACCTGTGATTAAGCCATTATATACTACAATTAATAAAGAAAAAGATACACAAGTAAAATGGTTGGGAGCTACTTTCAAAAATATAGAAACTTTGGGGGAGCGCTCGGCAGCAGGGTTACATGATAACAACGGAGCAATCCTTGAAGACCTGCCATTACATTCCCTGGCCGAAAAAAATGATTTGAAAAAAGGCGATGTAATTATAAAAATTGGTGATAACGCTATTAATTCTATAAATGATTTAATGCAGGTGTATCAAACCATCAAGTGGATGGGATCTGCAGATTGCATTATTGTTCGCAACCAGTCTGAAATGAAAATAAAAATATCTTTTAAGGATTGAAATAAAGATGCTTGTTACGAGATTACCTGATTGAAAGAATGAAAATGTTGAATAAAACTTTGTTTACTGTGCAGTAGCGGCGACATGGATTTTAGTGGGATGCCAAAACTTCTTTTTGTTTTTCATTGCACTTGACGTAAATTACGGGTATGCATGCAATCTTTAAAAATATATTTGGCAATCAACCTCTTATCAAACGATTCTTTATTTTTTTTGCCGTAATATTTTTGTTTCCTTTCTTTTCATTTGCGCAAAAGGTAATTTCTATTAATGTTAACGAAAGCATCAATCCTTCATCGGCGGAGTATATTCAACAGGGAATCGAAAAGGCGGAAAAAGAAAATGCAGAATGCCTCATCATTAATTTGAATACGCCGGGCGGTTTATTAACTTCTACAAGAGATATTGTTACCAATATTATGCAATCGAAGGTGCCGGTGATAGTTTATATCTCTCCATCCGGCGCTCATGCCGGTTCTGCCGGAACATTTATAACACTGGCATCAAACATCGCGGCGATGGCTCCGGGAACCAATATCGGCGCGGCCCACCCCGTTACGTTGGAAGGGAAAACGGATGCAGTAATGAATGAAAAAGTAACAAACGACGCTTCCGCTTTTATAAGAACCATTGCTGAAAAGCGAGGTAGAAATATACAATGGGCAGACGATGCGGTAAGAAATAGTGTTTCTATAACCGAGCAGGAAGCGCTGGAAAAAAATGTGATTAATATAGTGGCCGCCAATGAAAAAGATTTGTTGAAACAGGTAGATGGAAAACAGGTACAGATAGGAGCGGCTACGAAAATTTTACACACAGCCAATGCCACGGTTGAAAATCTTGAAATGGGATTTTTTCAAAAAGTGCTGAGCAGGCTTAGCGACCCTAACATTGCCTACATCATTATGATGCTTGGCTTCTTCGGGCTTCTGTTCGAGTTGTTTAATCCCGGAGCTATTTTCCCAGGTATCGTTGGTGTTATTTGTTTAATACTTGCCTTCTATTCCATGAGTTCTATGCCGGTAAATTATGCAGGATTGGCTTTAATCATTTTTGGAATCATTCTTTATTTACTGGAAATAAAAATAGTAAGTCATGGAATATTGGCTATTGGAGGAACTGTTTCTGTCTTGCTGGGTTCATTATTTTTATTCCGGGCCAGCCCGGTAGATAATTTTGTTTCTTTATCCCACACAGTAATTTTTTCTGTAACAACGACGACGGCATTATTTTTCCTTTTCCTTATTACTATGGGGCTAAGAGCGCAAAGAGCAAAACCTGTTTCCGGCGCCAATGCTTTGATTGGACAAACCGCCGTAACCATCGGTACACTTGACCCCTCAGGACAAGTGAGTGTGGTAGGAGAAATCTGGAGAGCGATTTCACTTTCAGGCGCAATAGGCCCGAACGAAAATGTGACCATTAAAGAAATGAAAGAACTTACTTTATATGTAGAGCCTGAAAAAGCTTAGCTTTAACCAAAACCAAAAATTTATTTATCACTTTAATTTTAAAATAAAAAAACATGCAACAATTTCCTTTAGCCATTGTAATTATAGTTGTCATAATTCTTTACATCCTTGCCAGTGCAGTGCGTATTTTGCGCGAATATGAACGAGGTGTTATATTCCGGTTAGGACGCGTATTAGATGGCGGCGTAAAAGGCCCCGGGCTGATTTTGCTTATACCGATTATTGATAAAATGGTAAAAGTAAGTTTGCGCGTAGTGGTGATGGATGTGCCTCCGCAAGATGTGATTACGAAAGATAACGTTTCTATTAAAGTAAATGCGGTTATTTATTTCAGGGTAATAGACCCACAAAAAGCTATCATTGAAATTGAAAATTATCTCGTAGGTACTTCGCAACTTTCACAAACTACATTGAGAAGTGTATTAGGACAATCTGAGTTAGATGAGCTCCTTTCTCAAAGAGATAAAATCAATGTCAGGCTGCAACATATTATTGATGAACAAACTGAACCATGGGGCGTAAAAGTAACGCACGTAGAAGTGAAACAAATTGACCTTCCGCAGGAAATGCAACGCGCTATGGCAAGACAGGCTGAAGCAGAAAGAGAACGCAGGGCGAAAGTAATTGCCGCAGAGGGTGAATTCCAGGCTTCACAAAAATTGACTGATGCTGCAAGAATTCTGGGAGAAGAACCAAGCGCTTTAACTTTACGTTATCTGCAAACACTGCGCGAGATAGGAACAGAAAATAATACAACTACTATTTTCCCGATTCCGCTCGATTTATTCAAACCGTTTATTAAAATAATGGAGAATTCAAAAAATGACGGGAACAATATTCCGGGCCCGGTAATTACCGAAGACAAATAATTTGTTTTTGGCATTAATCATGTTATTAAAGGTTTTATGGTTGTTGACTTTTTGAAAGTTGGCAGCCTTAAAACCTTTGTAATTTTGGGTTTACATTTTTAAAACATATTAGTGATGAAACAAATCGAAATAGGAGCTTTAAAATATGAAGACTTTCAGCAACTCTTAACTGCCATGAAAGCCGCATATCCTCTTTGGCGGGGCAATTACTGGCGCGAAGAGACGATTCAGAAGCTAATCAATAAATTTCCGGAAGGGCAGATTGTAATTAAAGCAGATGGCGTAGTAGTGGGCTGCGCACTTTCTATAATTGTGAATTACAACAAATTTGGCGACACGCATACTTATGCCCAAATTACGGGCAACTATACATTCAACACACACGACCCGGAAAAAGGAGATGTTCTTTATGGAATTGAAATATTTGTTCATCCGGACTACCGGGGATTGAGGCTGGGAAGGCGGTTGTACGATGCACGCAAAGAATTGTGCGAACAATTGAATTTAAGAGCTATCGTTTTTGGCGGAAGAATTCCGGAGTATCATAAATATGCAGATAAGCTAACCCCCAAAGAATATATTCAAAAAGTAAAGCAAAAAGAAATTTATGACCCCGTACTTTCTTTTCAACTTTCAAATGATTTTCATGTAAAGAAAGTGTTGAAAAATTATATGCCTGAAGATTTACAAAGCAAGGAATTCGCTACGCTTTTGGAGTGGGATAATGTTTATTATACCAGGGAGACGAAGTCTTTATTCAATGCCAAGACTTATGCGAGGTTAGGTTTAATTCAATGGCAAATGCGTCCGTATAAAAATATGGATGAAATGTTTACCCAGGTAGAATTTTTTATAGATTCTATTTCTGCATACAAAAGTGATTTTGCTTTATTGCCTGAATTGTTCAATGGACCTTTGCTTGCAGAATTCAATCACATGTCGGAAGCGGAAGCGATGCGGGCGCTTGCGCAATATACTCCTGAATTTAAAAAAAGATTCAGGGCGCTGGCTATCAGTTATAATGTAAATATAATCACGGGAAGTGTACCCAGCATTGAAGGAGAATCGTTAAAGAATATAGGCTACCTGTGTCATCGCAATGGAAACATTGACCAATATGAAAAAATACATATCACTCCTGATGAAGCAAAATTCTGGGGAATACAAGGAGGAAACAAGCTTAATGTTTTTGACACGGACGCAGGTAAAGTAGGTATTCTTATTTGCTACGATGTAGAATTTCCTGAATTATCGCGATTAATGGCCGACCAGGGAATGCAGATATTATTTGTTCCTTTTTTAACTGATACACAAAATGCGTATAACCGTGTCCGTTATTGCGCCCAGGCGCGTGCCGTGGAAAATGAATGTTTTGTAGCTATCACGGGTTGTATCGGTAATCTTCCCAAAGTGGAAAATATGGATATTCAATATTCTCAATCGGCAGTTTTTACGCCATGCGATTTTGCTTTCCCTGCAAACGGAATAAAAAGTGAAGCCACTGCAAATACAGAGATGATTCTTATCGCCGATGTGGACCTTTCCTTATTGGATGAATTACACGCGCACGGCAGTGTAAGGAATTTGAAAGACAGAAGAACTGATTTTTATGAACTGACTTTGAAAGGGCAAACATCATTATAAATGTTTTTTTAATCATTCAATAAATGAATTAACGCTACAGTAAACACCCGCCTGACCAGGTCCCCGCCAGAATGAATCTTTCGGGCTGGAATTCGGGCAGGAACTTTTATTGCGGAATTGAACTTTTGAAAAGTTGCCTGGTTCGCTTTTCAAAAATTATTTCAAAAAAAACTTTCCAAAAGTTTGTCTAACAGTAAACGCCCGCCTGACCAGGTCAATTCGGGCAGGAACTTTTATTGCGGAATTGAACTTTTGGAAAGTTGCCTGGTTCGCTTCTCAAAAATTATTTCAAAAAAACTTTCCAAAAGTTTGTCTGACAGTAAACAAACTTTTTAGCCTTATTTTCATTTTATAAAGGGCATTGAAATTGTCCGTAATCCAACCTGGTAAAGGAATATCTATCACTAAAATAAAGAAGGGATGTCTTATAAAATTTTGAAACGAAAAATAAAAACCGCTATTCATTTTCAACAATAGAAACTACAGTTTAATTCTCGACCCAATCTCAAATACTTTATTATAAGGGAGATTGAAATAACTTGTGATGCGCGCAGAATTTCTTCCCAGATATTCAAAGACTGTTTCCCTGAAGGGCGACATGCCTGTATTCTTTGTTACAAATACTGATTCTCTTCCGAGAAAATAAATTGCATTTTCAAGGTCAATTGCGATGCCCGTTTGGTTTAAGAGTTGCAGTGCATCAGGAATATCAGTGGTATCCATGTATCCATAATGAATAATAATAAGGGTGGTGTATTTATCTAATTTAGTAACGGTCGCATTCTTTAATAAATCTACGTGAGGCACCTGGTCGAATTCAATACTCAATATGATGATGTGTTCATGCAAAATCTTATTATATTTTAAATTATAAAATAACGCGGGAGGTGTTCCATAAGGGTTGCTCGTTAAATAAATTGCGGTTCCGCTTACGATGGATTCCGCCTCTTTCTGATAATATGTTATGAACTTCTCCAGTGTGTCGGTTATTTTGTTTATTTGAATACTCATCATTCTTTTGCCCCTGTGCCAGGTAGTCATCATAAAATAAATACTCCCCGCTACGGCCAATGGAAACCAGCCGCCTTCAGGAATCTTTACTATGTTGGCAGTAAAAAAAGATAAATCAATAATTAAAAAAAATACGACCACAGATATGGCAACCGGGAGCTTCCATTTCCACAAATTTCTCATAGCTACAAAAGCAAGTAGCGTAGTTATCACCATTGTAGTACTCACCGCTACACCATAAGCAGCAGCGAGGTTATCAGAGGTTTTAAAAGAACCAACAAGCCATATTGTTGCGAAAAATAATATCCAGTTTAATTGTGGAATATAAATTTGTCCTCGCTCATCGGAGGAAGTATGTACTATTTTAAAACGTGCCATAAAACCCAATTGTATTGCCTGGTAACTCAGGCTGAAAGCGCCTGAGATGACTGCCTGGGATGCAATAACCGTGGCAAAAGTTGCTAACGTTACCACTGGATATAAAGCCCAGCGTGGCGCTAAATAATAAAATGGATTGGTTATATAAGTATGATTTTCTAATAACAAAGCCCCCTGTCCAAAGTAATTTAATATCAGGCAAGGCAACACAAGGTAAAACCATCCCAAACGGATAGGTTTTTTTCCAAAATGGCCTAAATCTGCGTACAGGGCTTCTGCTCCAGTAAGCGCTAAAAAAACTCCTCCTAAAATAACCATGCCGCTTAATCCATTCAACTGAAAAAAATGAAAAGCATAGTATGGATTCACGGCATATAACACTGATGGATTTTTTATAATTGAATTAAGGCCGAGAAGAGCAATGGATAAAAACCATAACAGGATAAGAGGCCCGAAAATCGTTCCAACACCAGTTGTACCTTTTTTTTGAAAATAAAATAATGCAAAGAGAATTATTATGGTGATTGGAATAATAAAAGGTTCAAAAAAAGGAGTAGCAACTTGTAATCCTTCTACAGCGCTCAAAACGGAAATGGCCGGAGTAATCATCCCGTCTCCATAAAGTAAAGCTGCGCCAAACAAGCCCATAGCAAGAATCACTATGTACTTCCTGTTTTTTTTCCTGGGCAAAACCAATGCCATTAAAGCTAATATTCCGCCCTCGCCATTATTATCTGCTCTTAAAATTAATACAAGATATTTTATGCTGATGACAAGAATTAAAGACCAGAATATTAAAGATAAAATGCCATAAATGTTTTGGTCTGTAACTGCAAGGCCATGCATACCCGAAAAACAAACCCTCAATGCATACAAGGGACTGGTACCTAAATCGCCAAATACAACACCCAACGCACCTACGGTTAACTTTAATAAATTATTGGAAGATTTGGTATTATTCATTATGCCCATTGACTAAAGGAAGCTAATTTTAAACAAATCTACACAATCAAAAAATGCAGCTTATTTTATTTTCCGGACTTCCCCTTTTTAAAATCATGTTTTAAAGCAGCATTAACCTGGTTATGAAACAGGACATTGGCAAATTAAATAATCAATCTTACTCCTCCCAGATCTGAAAGCCTGTGTGGAAAGCGGTCACTGGGCGATCCGATGAACATAAAGTTGTGCGGGATGTTCCATTCTCTACTTAGCTTATCAATGATTTCCGGTCCAAAAACTCCGGGTACCTGGATGTATTCAATTTTAATATCGGGATAAGCGCGGTCCATTGCCTGGAAGTCGCGCTCAAATATCTTATTTAGCTTTTGTTCTTTTTGTAAGACGGTTACAATTTTTAATTTTTGCGTAATCTCATTCTCCTGCACGTATTGAATCACCTTATTAAGAATAGAAATATCATCGCCCTTAGTAAAATATACAAACGGTTGCCTGTTTAATCTGCGCATTTCTTTTGTGAGATGAAACCTGCTGAAAACAGAGGCTTTTTGAATTTTATCAAAAATAGAATTTGCATAAATAAGAAGATAATGGATCACAACTTTCCTTTTCAAAAACACATAAATAATAAGAATGGTAGGAATAAAATATTGAAGAAATACTACTAAATAATCAGGATGAAGTTTTACATTTCCATACAGCGCAATTATAATTCCCAATATCCCGAGAATCACTAAAATTGGGGGTGCATATTCCGGCCGTGGCAACTTTGCGCGTTTAATTTTTAATAATAAATTTCCAAAACCAAAAAATGCCATTACCGATAAAAATGAAATGGTATAGACACCGGCAAGGGGCGCTAATTCTCCTGCGGTAATAAAAAGAATGGAGAAACATAAAATATAAAATACAATTAATATTCTTGGAGAACTTCCCTTTGAATTTTCTTTTAGCAAAGCCTGTGGAAATATCCTGTCCAACGTCATACGTTTCATCAATCCGTTTACGCCGATGAAAGCAGTTAATACAGCGCCACTCAAAACTAATGCTGCATCTAAGGAAACAATCAATGCAAGCCACGATCCGGCAGTCTGCGTTCCCATAAAAGACAGGAATGCAGCTTCATGACCAAGGATTACATCAAGAGGCATAATGCTTACAGCAAGCAAAGCAATTACCGGGTTTATGATCATTACGAGGATCCACATATTCTTTAACGTTTTTGGAAAAACCCCTGGTTGTTGCTCTTCGATAAAATTAGCAGACGTTTCAAACCCAGTAATACCAAGCATTGCAGTGCTGAAGCCCAGAAATATTGCCGTAGAAATACTTGTTTTTAACGGCGAATGGAAATTTATTTTAGCTAAATCTAATCCATTTACAATTACATAATAAATGCCGCTGCCAATAAGAAGCAGCAAAACACAAAGATGAATTATAAAAATGATGATAGAAACTGTGGCTGATTCACTGATGCCGCCAATGGTAAGAAATAAAAAAATGGTGAGGATAGCCATCGTAGCAATAATAACAGGAATAAAAGGAAAAACGCTATGTAAATAATGCATTGCTTCCGAAGCGGAAAGTACCGCCGTTGCCATATAGGAAAGTATCGTTAAACACGCGGCCAGCGATGCATTGCCTTTACTTGTTGTATTGAGAAGAATATTATAAGCGCCACCGTTGAGCGGCAAGGCGCCAACAGCTTCGCCATAAATTTTTCTGAAAAAAAACAAAACCACGCCTACGATCAGCAATGCAATAAATGCATATTGGCCCGCATACATAATACACAAGGCGGAAACGTAAAGACATGATGAGGTAATGTCATTTCCACAAATGGCGGTGGCAGCTAACTGGTTTAATTTCTTTTGGTGTGGGTTTAACGAATCGTCCATGCTTTATTTATAGATAATAGATGTTTATTAAATCATAGGTTTCTATTAAACAGATAGTATTGCAATATATAAAAAATAAATCTGGGAAACGCAATACCAGGGCTTATTGTTTGAATTTAGGTTATTATCTGAACAATGTATGAATGGATTATTTAACTAAAAAAGTATCATTGTAAAAACGGTGCATTTAGAAAAAAAGTAATAATTCGTGTAAGCAAAGCCTCGCGAAACTAAATCAGCGTCTCTAAAAAAATGTCAAACCAAAAGTCCAGGCCTGAGTTTACGGGTAATTTTAATTTGCTATAACAATTGTTATACTTTCTAAAAAATTCCTGCTCTTTTTCCAAAATATATTTACATTTAATAAACTTTATTTTATGTTATGGAGAAGATTTAATGGAGATCCGATCGAACTACCCATCAAAAAAGCCGTGGAAAAAGCCATCCAGACAGAAACAGAAGCAGGTAATAAATTAAAAGTCTGCATCGGCACTGATAGCCAGGTAAAAAGCCACGATACTGAATTTGCCACTGTAATCGTTTTTCTTCGCGAAGGGCGCGGAGGCTTTATGTTTATTCATAATGAAAAGACAACAACAAAGTACAGCATCAAGGAAAGGATGCTTGTAGAAGTAGCCAGGAGCATTGAAATTGCTTATGAACTTTGCGACTTGTTTACCAAGTACGATGTGGATATGGAAGTGCATGCCGACATCAATACCAATCCGCATTTTAAAAGTAATGAAGCATTGCGCGAAGCAATGGGCTATATTTTGGGGATGGGCTTTGCATTCAAAGCCAAGCCGGAAGCCTTTGCCAGCAGTTGCTGTGCAGATAAAATGGTGAATTAGAAGTTGAGAAGTGAGGGGGTGTAGGAGGTTTAGAAAATTTAGCTGTAATTTCATATCGGCTTAAAACAATTATTTATGGATACAATTATTTTAATCATTTGTTTTTGGCAATAATTAGGGACTATTAAACAAAGTTCCTGTCATTTATAATCAACCCGTCTCAATAATTCAAAACTCCCGTCTCAATTTGAATCATAAAAAAAGTCCGAATCATTTGCAATATTTGTCGAGCCTGAAAAAGATGGGGCCTGAAAAGCGTTTGCTCAAATCTTTTGAGTTATCAGCTATATCAAAAGAACTTTTTATTAATGGCCTGCAGAAAAGATTCCCTCATAAAACCGAATCAGAAATTAAAGAAATATATCTGCAACGATTGACAAAATGTTACAACCGAAATTATTAAAAAAAGTATTGGCCATTCTTGAAGAACATCATATTGATTATATGATTACCGGTTCGCTGGTATCAAGCATTCAGGGAGAACCAAGAACTACACATGATATTGATATTCTTGTAAATATTACGCGTGCTTCAATCCCCGCATTAGTCAATGCTTTTCAACCACCGGATTATTATATTTCCGAAGCTGCTATTGAAGATGCCATTCGACTCAAATCTATGTTCAATCTTCTTGATACGAAAGAAGGTGATAAAACCGATTTTTGGATTTTGACTGATGATGCTTTTGACAGATCGCGATTTAATAGAAAAGTTACAGAAAAAATATTGCGGCTTTCAATGGATATTTCAACTCCGGAAGACACCATACTTATGAAATTAAAATGGGCTAAACTTTCAGGAGGAAGTGAGAAACAATTTACTGATGCACTTCGCGTATATGAAATTCAGTTTGAAAACCTTGACATTAACTATATTAAATTATGGGTAAATTATTTGCAGGTTCATGAACTATGGGACAGGCTTATAAAGGAAGCTAATCCAATAATATAAGAATGCATGGGGACAAGTGTTGAAAAAAATCTGTACCCGAAATCGGTTCTCTAATACCTCAAATCCGGCATTTGATTCCAATAAATCAAACAACCATCACCGTAGCTCAAAAATCTAAATTCATGCAACAAGGCATAATCATAAATTTCTTTCCAATGATCTCCTATCAGTGCAGACACTAACAATAACAGCGTTGATTTTGGCTGATGAAAATTTGTGATGATTCCATTCACGATTTTAAATGAATATCCTGGCGCGATAATAATTTGCGTCTGAATAAAAAGCCTTTCTGTTTTTTTATTTTGGAGATATTTTAAGAGTGATTGTAAAGATTCCGCCGCGCTGCAATTATTCTTGTGCAAAGGTTTTTCATACACTTCCCATTGATTTATTTTTAAATCATCAAATTTGATTTCAGGATTTAAAAAAGTCTTTAATCCCATCCAGTAAAGGCTTTCAACAGTTCTTACTGAAGTAGTGCCCACACAAAATACGCCCTGCGAAATGTTTTGAATTAATTGCCGGATAAATTCTGTGGAAACATCAATCCATTCCGCGTGCATTTCATGGCCTTGCATGCTTTTGGATTTCACAGGTTTAAAAGTTCCTGCGCCTACATGTAGCGTTACAAAACCCGTATCAATATTTTTTTCTTTCAGAGAAGAAAATATTTCTTTGGTAAAATGCAAACCTGCTGTGGGCGCAGCTACGGAGCCTTCATGCGCTGAATAAATCGTCTGGTAAGTTTCTGAGTCGCTTTCTTCAGCTTTTCTTTTGATGTAAGGTGGCAACGGAGTAGCACCTGTATGGTCGATTATTTCTGCAAAAGAATAATTGCCGGGTGTCCAGCTTAATTCTACTACATAAGCATCACTTAGCTTTTCAACCAAAGCTGCTTTTAAAATTATTTCTTCACCTTTGATTGAAAAAGTTTTTTTAAGAAATTTTTCTTTCCATTTCCCTGCTCCGCCAATCATACATTTCCATCTTGTCGAATTTTTTTGTGAAAGAACGACTGCGTAATCATTTATTTTTTCATAAGGTTCCAGGCAAAAGATTTCTATTACAGACCCTGTTATTTTTTGAAATAAAATTCTTGCTTTAATTACTTTGGTGTCGTTAAAAATAAGGAAAGAATTTTCAGGTAAATGGTATGAAATATTTCTGTAAATATCTTCTGATATATTACCATCATTATAGATCAGCAATTTTGATTGGTCTCGTTTTTGTAAGGGATAAATGGCTATTTTGTCTTCCGGGAGTATGTAATCGAAATCGTTGATGGATAAATCTTTTGGATGCATGCTGCAAAGGAAACAAAAATTTCTCTTGTCTGACGGTCTCCGTCTGACAAGAGAAATTTTTCATATAATATTAAATCAGACGGAGACCGTCAGATTATATCATTAAAAATTGAACTAAATTGTTCTTCAATTAAAGCTATAATTCTTTATGAAAAATACATTTCCTTTCTATCTGAAACTTGCTTGTGTGTTGATTATTGTAATTGCCGGCGGTTTCCTTGCCATTGTAGGCAAAACCTTTTTATCTCCACTATTATTTGCTTTTTTGTTTGCTCTTTTACTTTTGCCTTTGTCAAATTTTCTTGAAAATAAATTAAAATTTCCCCGATCTCTTGCAGCCATCATTTCTGTAATATTTTTTCTCACCGGGGCTTCAATAATTATTTATTCCCTTAGTTCACAAATTGCCGGTTTATCGGGAGAATGGCCATTGCTCAAAACCCAGCTTGGCGGCTTGTTTCACAATCTGCAGCAGTGGATTGGAAATACGTTTAACGTCAATATCAATAAGCAAACGGAGTATATTGATAAAACCACTTCCAAAGTATTAAGTTCCAGTGGAAGCATTTTAGGAGAGACCGTAATATCCATATCAACGACTTTACTTTTATTGGTCTTCACACTGATTTATACTTTTTTTATTTTGTTTTACCGGCGGCATTTGATGAAGTTTATCGTTGTTGCTTTTACCGAAAAGCACCGTTCTGTTATCTATGATATTGCGGAAGAAATTAAATTCATTGTAAGAAAATATATTACCGGTTTATTTTTTCAGATGGCTATCCTGGTAGCGTTATCCTGCCTTATCTTTTGGTTAATTGGTATTAAATATGTTTTTCTTCTTGCATTGCTGGTGGGCGTTCTTAACCTGGTTCCGTACCTGGGTATTTATACTGCTCTTTTCGTGGGCATCTGTATCACCTTTGCCACATCGGATGGTAATCATGCATTATATGTAGCAATTGCTGTCATCGGAATTCATTTAATTGATAGTAATTTTTTAATGCCTAAGATTGTCGGGTCCAAAGTAAAAATAAACCCACTGATCATTATTTTAGGAGTTGTAATCGGAGAAATGGTGTGGGGAATTACCGGCATGTTTCTGTCAGTCCCCTATTTGGCAATGGCTAAAATTATTTTTGACAGGGTTGAAAGGATGAAGTCATGGGGCCTGTTATTAGGTGAAGAAGAAGAGCCTGGCCGGAAAATAAAAATTAAATTTGGAAAACCCGGAAATCAAAACGCCATAAATGGACTACCGGAAAAACAATGATATCTTATTATAAGCTGGCAGCATCGTTATTGATAGCATTGTATTTGCACTTATTTGTTCGTTTACTGTCAGAAATCAAAAATCACCAGAAGGCACATTTAACAAAAAGAAAAACCTGACGAAATTCGTCAGGCCTTTCTTTTATCAAGTTAGAAAATTTAGGCCAAACCAGGAAGGTTTTTTAAGTATGCGCTATTATAAAATCTCAGCGGAAACCTTCTTGGCTTTTACCAAATATGAAATCCGGTTATTTGTTTGTTTGTTGTTTTGCAGGCGCATCCGATCATACCCTGTTCGCCTTTATCTCATCCACTATTCCCGGGTCAAGCAATGTCGTTATATCGCCCAGGTTCTCCAGTTCTCCTTCCCCGATTTTTCGAAGAATGCGGCGCATAATTTTTCCGCTTCTTGTTTTCGGAAGGCCATTTACATATTGTATTTTATCTGGTTTGGCGATAGGGCCAATGATCCTTGAAACGGTTTCAAGAATATCCTGTTTGGATCTTTCGTCTTCGGGATGTTTCTTTTCAGTAATCACAAAAGCGTAAATTCCCTGCCCTTTTATAGGATGAGGATAACCGACCACAGCGCTCTCTACCACACCAGCATGCATATTGATCGCGTTTTCAATTTCAGCGGTACCAATTCTGTGTCCGCTTACATTCAATACATCATCCACTCTTCCCGTGATTCTGTAATTGCCTTCTTTATCTTTTAATGCGCCGTCGCCACTAAAATACAATCCTTCATAAGTTGAAAAATAATTTTTCCGGAAACGTTCATGATCTCCGTAAGTGGTTCTCAAAATTCCCGGCCATGGCGCTTTCATGCAGAGGTTGCCTTTGAGGAAACCGTTCTCATCTCTTTCCGTTGCTTCCTTTCCATTCTCATCTACCAGTACGGGTTGTACACCAGGAAGCGGCAATGTAGCCCAACTTGGAATTGAAGGCGTTACTCCGGCTAAAGTAGAAATTAAAATCCCGGCGGTTTCCGTTTGCCACCATGTATCAACTATCGGGCATTTCTTTTTTCCAATATTTTCATTATACCAATGCCATGCTTCTTCATTGATAGGTTCGCCCACGCTTCCCAATACTTTTAATGTGGACATATCTTTTCCTTTCAAAGGATCCAATCCATAGCTCATCAAACTTCTGATTGCAGTTGGCGCTGTATATAAAATATTCACTTTGTATTTGTCTATAATATCCCAAAACCTTCCGGCATCGGGCCAGGTAGGAATGCCTTCAAACATAAGGCTGGTAGCGCCTGCAGCCAATGGGCCATATACAATATAGCTGTGTCCTGTGATCCAGCCGATATCAGCCGTACAGAAATAAACATCGCCGGGATTGTATTGAAATGTATTTACAAATGTATAAGTAGTCCAAACCATGTAACCCGCATTGGTGTGTACTACGCCTTTTGGCTTGCCGGTAGATCCTGAAGTATATAAAATAAAAAGCGGGTCTTCTGCATCCATCTCAGCGGCCGGAAATTGTACTTCATTATTTTTTTCTATTTGTGATAAGGCAAATTCCATTTCGTCTTCCCACCATACGTCCCTTCCTTTCAACATAGAAACCGGACGCCTGGTCCTTGTATAAACTATTACTTTTTTTATGGTTTTATTTCCGATCAAAGCATCGTCTATAACGCTTTTTAAAGGAATGTCTTTTGCACCGCGATAAGCGCCATCGCAGGTTATAATAAATTCTGCCTTAGAGTCTTCCACGCGGTCTGCAATACTTTGCGCAGAAAATCCTCCAAAAATAACATTGTGTATCGCACCGATTCTTGCACAACCCAACACTGCATAAGCGAGCTCCGGAACCATACCCATATAGATACAAACGCGATCGCCTTTTTTTACCCCATTATTGATAAGCATCTGGGCCACCTGGCAAACTCTTTTATGCAATCTTGTATAAGTAACTATTCTTGTTCTTTCTTCAGGATTATTAGGTTCCCAGATAATAGCAGGTTTTTCACCCAAATCTTTTAAGTGACGGTCAATGCAATTTTCAGTGATGTTAAGCTTTGCGCCTTTGAACCACTCAATTTTCGGCTCTTTAAAATTCCATTCCGACACTTTGTCCCATCTCTTTTTCCATAAAAAATTGTCCGCTACCTGCGCCCAGAATTCATCGGGATTTTCAATACTTTTTTGATAAGCTTCTTTGTATTCGTCCAAAGTTTTTATCTGATAAGGATATTCCATGATGTGTATGTTTAGTCGTTAAAAAATTTATTAGTCTATTAGTTATGAGTGATTGGTAAATAGTTATCAGTTATTACAAAAATAAAATTAAAATTCTCTTTATTTCTCAGTTTACTGATAGTACTACTTTACTTTGTTCCGGCTTTTGTTACTCATCACTCATCTCTTATGATTCAATTCCTTCTCCAACTCCTCTCTCTTAATCACTTCCGGAATCGCCGGCACCATCGCCTTGTAAACCGCATCTTCAATGGCTCCCCTGATATTATATTTGTATAAATTCTGGCTTCTTGTCGGGTTTACACGATTGCTTAAAAATACATAAACTAAATCATATTTCGGATCTACCCAAATGACGGTCCCTGTGTATCCCGTGTGCCCGAAAGTAAGTGGCGAAGCGAACCTCGATGGATAAGGATGCAGATCCGTAGTGGTATAATTATCTTTTTGAGGTTTGTCAAAAGCAATACCACGCCGACTGATATCTGAATTGTAAGCAGTAAATAAATTCAGGGTTGAAGGCTTAATATATTGTTTGCCATTGAATGACCCGCCATCTAAAAACATTTGAAGAAGGGCTCCGATATCTTCAGCATTGCTGAATAATCCTGCGTTCCCGGCATCCCCTCCAAACATGGCGCTTCCCTCGTCATGAACATCTCCATGCAGGTGTTGAAATCTGAAGTATTGATCCAATTCAGTGGGCGCAACTAAATTGGTATCAAACCTGTTTCGAGGATTAAATCCGATCGAAGTAAGACCCATCGGTTTATAAAAATATTTGTCAGCGTATTTATCAATCCTCATTCCTGAAATAGCCTGAACAACATCTGCCATCAAAATGAAATCATTGTCGCTATAAACATATTTATCCGCCGGTAAAAGTTTACTGTCAGCAATACTTTGGTTCATTATTTTATCATAACCGGTTTTCAAGTATAAATGCTGTGCCACTCTTACGCTAAACTCAGCAGAGGAATCCGGCTGAAAATATTGAGGCAATGGTTTTCCTGTTTTGGGATCAACGGTTTTCAAATAGAAGACAACGTCAGCAACAAGCCCTGCCTGGTGAAGCAGTACCTTTTCTATGTTTAAATTTGCTTTATCACTTTTTCTTAGCCATGGTAAATAAGTTCCGAGTGTTTTATCAAGCTTTAACTTGCCTTCGTCGTACAATTTCATAACGCCAAGGGTAGTCCCACAAATTTTTGTAACCGAAGCCATATCATAAATTGAATTCAGATTGACAGGCTCCGGCGTATCATAATTGTATGTTCCGTATGCTTTTTCAAAAATAATTTTTCCATGGCGCGCAATCAATACAACACAACCGGGATAGGACTTAGTGGCAATTCCAAGGTTTGCCAGGGAGTCAATTTCGTGCGTCATTTGCAAACCATTGATTCCTTCTTCATCTGGTGTCGTAACTGGCATCACTCTATTGCCTGTAATCCCGCTTCCGAATTTATATTCAGGACAAACCGTAACGGATAAAGTTCCCTTTGCGATTATTTTTCCTTCAAGGATATCTGCCGCAGCATTTTGAGTAATAGAATCATCTTCATAACAAGCCACTAAATTTTTTGCATCGCAAAAGTTTTTAAGCGCGTAGGGATTTCCAAAGTCAAAAAGAATGGTTTTTGTTTGTTTACTGTTGTCTGATTGAATTTGTTTTATTAAATCCAACGCGGCATCGCTTATTCCAAAATTATTTGCCGGATATCTTCTGTAATCGTGAAGCCCTATCACTACAGCACTGTAATATTTTTTTACTGAATCAACCAAAGAAGCAACTCTTGAAGCATCTTCTTTATAATTAAAATAAAAAGCATCCGCTTTCAAATCATTTTTTAATCTGCCTGCAAACGCATTGGCGCTGTCAATGCCGATTCCAACAAAAGCAATTTTTTTATTTTCATCAGTAAGAGGAAAAAACTCTTTGTCTTTATTGCTTAAAACAGTAATCGCATTTTCTGCAATCAGTTTTTTCATTTCCGCAATTCCTTTATTCAAATCGAAAGCCAGGTTATCCGTATTTATTGGTTGCGCATTGGCCATACCATACATGTATTTATAGGCAAGTACTCTTTTACATTTTTTATAAATATCATTCCAGCTTAGTTGATTGCTATCAATCGCCTGCCTGATTTTGGCAATTGTAGAATCTACATTTTCAGGAAGATCAAGAATATCGTTTCCTGCAATCAGCGATTGGACAGCAATCTGGCCTCCGGGAAAATATTTTGCAACTCCTTTCATGCCAAGCGCATCAGTAATACTTAATCCATCAAAATGAAGTTCATCGCGAAGCAAACCGGTTACAGCTTTCTTTGATAAAGAAGTTGCCGTATTGGGCGTGGGGTCAATCGCAGGAACGTAAAGGTGGGCGGTCATTACACTGGGAACGCCTGCGGCAAACATTCTTTTGAATGGATATAATTCTAATGAATCCAACTGGGCCATTGATTTATTAATCACCGGAAGATCCAAATGCGAATCCACACTTACATCGCCATGTCCGGGAAAATGTTTTGCACATGAAAGAACGCCTTCAGCCTGCATGCCATTCATATATGCAATTCCATAGCGTGCTACTTTGTATTTATTTTCACCAAATGAACGGTCGTTAATTACCGGGTTATTTGGATTATTATTGATATCAACAACGGGTGCAAAATTTACCTGGATGCCCATTCTTTTGCATTGCCGCCCAACTAATTTTCCATATTGATACACCAAAGAAGAATCATTCATTGCGCCCAGCATCATCTGGTGATTGAGAGGCGCTACACTGTCCAAACGCATGCCCAGCCCCCATTCCGCATCAATGCAAACCATTAAAGGCGTTTTAGCGATGCTTTGAAAATAATTAACAAAGTCAGCCTGCTTCACCGGAGTTCCCTGGAAGAGAACGATGCCGCCAATGTTGTATTTTTTTATCGCTTCGGTAATTGCCGAATCATAATATACCGGCCCTTCGCGGTTATAACTGCTTTCGCGCAATATGATTAGCTGGGCAATTCTTTGATCGTCATTCAAAGAATTGAAAACGCTGTCAGCCCAGTGGATAGCCGCATTGGGAGCCTGAGAAAATGCAATAAATTTAAGTGAGGTCAGTAAAAAAAAAGTGATAAGGATTTTTTTCATCAGAATCTGTAAAATGTTTAATAAGGATCCACAAGTTAACCAATAATGTTTTTTTTTGGCAAGAATTTATAAAACGAATCCTTGTTGCCAATGAAATTTTAAAGAGTTCTTTCTATTACTACAATCAATATGGTATTCTTATTTGTATTTCACAACCCTTCCCAGGTGCGCTTTTTATTGACATTTCGCCATTAAAGGAATTGATCCGGTTGATAATATTTGAGATACCTATTCCTTGTCTTCCTTTATTTATATCAAAGCCTTTGCCATTATCTTTCATGATAATATTCACATTATGCGTGCAATTTTTTATTGCGATATTTACTTTGGTTGCTTTAGAATGTTTGATAATGTTATTTACTTGTTCCTGTAATATCCTGTAAATATTTAATTTTAAATCATCGCCTGAAAATTTGCCTTGTATATCGTATTCAAATTTGGTTTTTATGCCCGTGCTTTTTTCAAGTAAATTTAAAAGGGAAGTAATTAGTTGTTTTAAGTCAACGTTTTGAAGGGGAGCCACGTGTTGATGGCTCAGCGATCTGATTTCTTTGATAGCGTTGTCTAATAATTCCATTGGATACTTTAGCAATTGCTTTGCTCTATCATTATCTTTAGTAGCTATTCCAAGATAAATTCTTGTACTGGCCAGGATCTGGTTTACGTTGTCGTGCAATTCCCTACCGATATAAGTCCGTTCTTTTTCCTGTGCATTGATGATAGCGCGTGATATTTTTTTCTGTTCGAGCACTTTTTGTCCCAGTGCTTCCTGTTCCATTTGATGTAATGCTTCTTTGGCTAAGGTAAGCTGGGTAATATCAATCGCAGTTCCGATAAGGCATTTCTCTCCTTTAATTTCAATAGTCCATCCATTGAAATAAAATGGAAGTTTTTCGTTATTCTTGGTATAAAAAGTGGCTTCAACTTCAGCTTTTCCTTCTTCAAAAACTTTTTCAATGGCTCGCTTTATTATCAACTTTTCTTCTCTTTCATAAAAATCAAGAGGATGTATCGCAGCTATTTCTTCATGACTGTAACCGGAAACTGTTTCGACATTTTTATTCCACCGCAAAAATTTGCCATTTTTATCAAATAAATAAAACAGGCCAGGAAGGCTGTTGATAAGGGAATCAGATAAATTCTTTTCATTTTTTAATTGCGCTTCCGCTTTTTTATAATCCGAGATATCTCTTCCAAATGATGCAAAATAAGTCTTCCCGTCTATCTGCATTTGAGCCACCGTTAATTCCAGATCTATTATTTCACCATTTTTCTTTTGCCTTTTGGTGTCTAATAAAACGCCGCCCTTTTTTATGGCGTCGGTAAAAATTTTTTTAATCTGTTTGCGGCAAAGCCCCACAGCCAGGTCTTCAAAATTCATTTTTAATAATTCACTTCTCGAATATCCTGTTGTTCTACAAAAGGCAGGGTTGACATCAATGAAATTGAGATCCTTATCCGTAAGCGAAAAATTATCAAGCATCGTGTCCAGTATCAAAGCATTCCGGTCGGCCAGCTTATTATAATCTTCTTCTCTTTTCTTTCGTTTGGTAATGTTTCTAAAGGTAATGGTGATGCCTTCGCGTGAAGGATAGATGTGGTTTCCAAACCACGCTTTATGCAAATTAGAATATTGTTCATAATAAACATATTCCTGGTTTAACATTGCTTTTGTACAAGCTTCTTTTAGCTGCAAGCTGTTGATTTCGCATGAATGGCTCCAGATATTTTTGCCAATCAGATTATTGGCTGGATGACCGAGAATTTGTGCTGCCCGTTTGTTGATAAATGTGTAGCGCCACTTGCTGTCCGTTGCTATTACCGGATCCGAAATACGCCCGATAATTTCTTTAAATTTATCTTCTGTATTATGAATTTGATTTTTGGTTTTGAGATTGGTTTCATTCTTTTTTTGCATCAGTTAAAAGCTTAATCGAAAAAAAATTTTTCTAAGGATGATTGGAATTGTAGGAAGGCAAAATTCACCAATTAATTTGTAAATTTGCACTCTTTTTTATTTTAATTACAGGGGCTATTTATTGGATAGCCATGGAGGGTTAATGAAGTAAAATAAATAAAGAAAACTGGAGACTTGTCCGAGTGGTTGAAGGAGCACGCCTGGAAAGTGTGTATACGGGAAACTGTATCAAGGGTTCGAATCCCTTAGTCTCCGCACTCCCCGGGAATTAGCAAAGTTCATTGCTTCCTCTTTAACGGATGGTTGTAAAGATTTTAAAACGGGATTTTATTTTTGATGTTTCAATAAACGAAGGAATAACCGGGATTTCTGTTTTTTCTTCCTTTCGCCTCAACCCGTGTCTCACGGGTTTCTTAGAGGAGAAATATCGTAAGCCAATCTTTCATAATTTTTTTCGATGCTCATAGAAAAGTGCAATTCGTGAGACACGAATTTGGGAAAAGGATTTGAATCTTAAGTTGATAATTTTCCTTGATTCATGAGATTGACACGCGCATGAAATCTTCTGGGCTTAATGTTTATCCTTGCCCGGTGTTGAGCGGATGCCTAATGGAGGCTTCATCCCATTACTAAAGGACCAGGCCCATTCCAAAAACATAAAACACAGTAAAGAAACATTTATTGAAGATTTCTACTTGATAAATAAAAGTCATAGAAATCAAACTTTTATAGAATATTTCTGTTCAACACTATTTTTTATTATTCAAAACGGTGAAGGACTAATACATGTCCATCCTCCATCCACTATTAAACTTTGCCCTGTGATATGTTTTGCTTCGTCTGAAACAAAGAACAGCGCTGCATTTGCAATATCAGCTACGGTTGCAGGCCGACCCATTGGCGTAAGTTGAGACCATATTTTTTCGTAACTGGGATCGTTCAAAGTTCTTTCTGTTAATGTGGCTCCGGGAGCTATTGTATTTACATTTATTTTGTATTTCGAAACTTCTATCACCAGGTTTTTGGCAAGCATTTCCAGCGCGGCTTTGGTCATGCCATATACCGCGAGATCTTTGTGCGCCTGGTGCCCGGTAACGGAAGATGTGAACAACAAGGAGCCTCCTTTAGATTGCTTTTTCATTTGATTTGCGGCGGCCTGGGCCAGGAAGAAAGTACCTCCAAGATTCACCTGCAAAACCCTTGAAAACGACTCAGGAGAGTAAGTAAAGAAATCGCCGAAAAGGGTAATGCCGGCGTTGGCAATTACGATGTCGATTTTCTCAAATCTTGCTACAACATTATCTACCATTCGTTGAATAAAAATTACATCTCCGGCATCGCCCGGGAAAGGAATGCACTTATTGGCCATACCTTCATTGATAGATGCCGCCGCTTTATTGGTAAGATTTTCATCTATGTCATTTAAAACAACTTGTGCTCCTTCCAACGCAAGCCGGCGGCTAATTTCAAAACCGATTCCCTGGCCTGCGCCGGTTACTATCGCTACTTTACCTTTAAAATTCATATTCTTTTCGTTTATTAATGTGAATCTTTTAATACAATACTTCCTGAACTTCCTCTCAAAAAATCCAGGTCTGTTCCCAAATGAGCTTGCTGCACATGGCGAATATACATGCTGACATAACCTCTTTTTGTTGCCGGAGGCAACGGGATAAATTGTTCTTTTCTTTGCTGTAATTCTTCATCGCTTAACGCTACATTCAGGCTTCGGTTGGCTACGTCAAGGGTTATCAAATCTCCTGTTCGAATAACTGCAAAATTGCCGCCCAGTGCAGCTTCAGGAGAAACATGCAGTATAACAGTCCCAAAACCTGTACCGCTCATTCTACCATCAGAAATACGAACCATATCTGTAATTCCCTTCTCCAACAGTTTTTTTGGCAAGCCCATATTGCCTACTTCCGGCATACCGGGATAACCTTTCGGGCCAACATTTTTTAATACAAGAATACTATTTTCATCTACTTCAAGGTCGTCTTCATCTATCCGGTTTTTATAATCTTCTATGTCTTCAAATACGATTGCTTTTCCCGTATGCTGCATCAGCCGGGCGCTTGCCGCAGAGGGTTTCATCACAGCGCCGTCTTCACAAATATTTCCTTTTAATACGACAAGTCCTCCTTCTTCTCTGAAAGGTTTTTGCATTGAAGCAATTACATCGGCTTCAAAAATTTTTGCGTCGTGGTAATTTTCACGAATTGTTTTTCCATTGGCAGTGATACAGTCAGTATGCAGAATAGCGTCAAGTTCTTTCATTACCGGCTGCAATCCTCCTGCGTAAAAGAGATCCTCCATAAAATATTTTCCTGATGGTTGAAGATTTACAATCAATGGGATATTGGCCGATAAAGTATCAAAGTCGTTCAAATCAAGCGGCACACCTATTCTGCCGGCAATTGCCAATAAATGTATCACAAAATTAGTAGAACCACCAATTGCGGCATTCACTTTAATAGCGTTCTCAAATGCATTTCGTGTAAGTATGTCCGTTAATTTCATGTCTTGCTTTACCATTTCAACAATGCGCAAACCCGACAATTGCGCCAGCGTTTTGCGCCTTGAATCAGCAGCCGGAATAGCGGCATTGCCAGGAAGGGAAAGCCCCAATGATTCTACCATGCAGGCCATTGAAGAAGCGGTACCCATTACCGCACAATGGCCACGGCTGCGGCACATAGCCGACTCTATCGTACGTAATTCTTCTTCGGTTATTTTATTTTCTCTTAGGTCGTCATGGTATCGCCATATATCACTGGTACCGATACTTTTGCCGTTATGCCTTCCCGTTAGCATAGGGCCGCCCGAAACTACGATGGTAGGAATGTTGACACTGCAGGCTCCCATTACAAGAGAGGGTGTTGTTTTATCACAACCACATAGCAATACCACACCATCAAGGGGATTGGCTCTGATGGACTCTTCAACGTCCATACTGGCCAGGTTACGGTACAACATTGCTGTTGGCTTTATGAGTGTTTCGCCTAAAGACATTACAGGAAACTCAACCGGGAAACCACCTGCTTCCAATATTCCTCTTTTCACTGATTCTGCCAGTTCTCTGAAGTGCGCATTGCATGGGGTTAATTCGCTCCATGTATTGCAAATGCCAATCACCGGTTTTCCGTTGAACTCATAGTCGGGTATGCCCTGGTTTTTCATCCAGGCACGATAAATAAATCCCATCTTGCCTTTGCGCGCAAACCAGTCGCCGCTTCTTAAATTTTGTTTTTTATTTTCATCCATAAAACTTATGTTCTGCTTTAAAAATATTTTGTTCAAGTTAAAGGGGATTTTTTATTCAAAAAATATTTTTTGAAAATTGCCTCGCTAAGTTTAACTTAAACTCGAATCAATTTCAATAAGAAAATTTATGGGTCACTTACCCAAATTAATACAAGATCTCGCTTTGATCCTGATGACGGGAGCTATCACTACTTTAATATTCAGAAAAATAAAGCAGCCCCTGGTTTTAGGATATATTATCGCAGGCTTTCTGGTGGGGCCGCATTTATCCATTACGCCCACAGTAGCAGATAATGAAAATGTAAAAACTCTTGCAGAAATTGGAGTTATCTTTTTATTATTTAGTCTCGGGCTTGAATTTAGTTTTAAAAAATTACTGCGCGTTGGTGGCGCTGCTTCCATTACGGCTCTGGTAGAGATTGCTTTTATAACTATTACAGGATATTTTTTAGGACGATGGATGGGTTGGTCTTTTATGGATAGTTTGTTTTTAGGCGGTATGCTGGCGAGTTCATCCACTACTATTATCATCCGCGCATTTGATGAACTGGGAATAAAAACCAAACAATATGCCCGCATCGTTTTCGGTGTGTTGGTGGTAGAGGATATTGTGGTTATCCTGCTGATGGTATTATTATCTACAATGGCAGTGAGTAAAGAATTTCAGGGAACTGAATTATTATTTACAGTAACAAAACTGCTTTTCTTTTTAGCCCTTTGGTTTCTTGCAGGCATTTTTTTGTTACCTACTTTTTTAAAAAGAGCTAAAAAATTATTAGACGAAGAAGCATTGCTGATATTATCTATCGGCCTGTGTCTCGGTATGGTAGTAGTGGCCACGCAGGTTGGATTTTCTGCGGAATTAGGCGCTTTTATTATGGGGTCTATTATGGCAGAAACCACTTCTGCTGAGCGGGTAGAGCATTTAATAAAACCGGTGAAAGATCTTTTTGGCGCTGTGTTTTTTGTATCCGTTGGGATGATGATAGATCCGCAGGCAATTGTTCAATATGGATGGCCGGTTTTATGGATTACGCTGTTAACTTTATTTGGAAAATTATTCAGCACTACACTCGGCGCTTTATTATCCGGGCAGCCATTAAAGCAATCCGTACAGGTAGGAATGAGCATGGCGCAGATTGGTGAATTTGCATTTATTGTAGCCACGCTGGGTCTTTCATTAGGTGTTATCAGCCCTTTTTTGTTTCCGGTAGCGGTTGGTGCATCAGCCATCACCACTTTTACCACGCCGTACATGATTAAATTTTCAGAGCCTTTTTATAATTTTCTTGTAAAAATTCTTCCGGCAAAATGGGTTACTGCATTAAATAATTATTCCTCAAGTACACAACACATCCAGGCAGAAAGCAACTGGAAAGTAGTCTTAAAATCTTACGCGATGATTGTTGTTACCAATGGGATAATATTGCTTGCGCTTTTTTTACTTTCAATAAAATTTCTGATTCCATTTCTTCATTTATACATAGAAAACTCCATGGTCAAAAGCCTGGTAGGATTAATTATTACTTTAGGAATAGCTTCACCCTTTTTATGGGCGTTAATGGCAAAAAAGCCTAACAGCGTAGCTTACAAAGAATTATGGCTGATTAGTAAATATAATCGCGGGCCGTTATTGGTACTCGAAATTGCAAGGAATATGATTGGTATTTTACTGATTGGTTTTTGTGTAAATAGTCTTTTCTCCGCAAAAATTGCAATACTTGTAGCTGTGCCAATAATCATTATTGTATTGCTTTTCTTTTCAAAAAGGATACAGAATTTTTATCAAAGAATTGAAGGCAGGTTTTTGAGTAATCTTAATGCAAGAGAACGATTGGCGGGAGAAGAAAAATCTAAAGAAGAAGAAACCCAAAAACGCTTTAATCCCCAGTCGGATCTTTCTCCCTGGGATGCGCACATGATAGACCTGGAAGTAAACCCTCATGCAGAGTATATCGGTAAAACTTTAGCGGAACTGGCATGGAGAGAGCGCTACGGTATTAATATAGCGTATATCAAACGTGGTGATAAATTAATTTATGCGCCGGGAAGAAATAACAGGTTATTGCCTTTTGACCATGTTGGAATTATTGCGACTGATGATCAGATGCATGAATTTAAGCCGGTATTTGATGCCAAAGAAAGTATGGAGAAAACGGAATATAATATCGAAGATATTATTCTTCAAAAAATTGTAGTAGATGAGCATAATAAGCTCAAAGGCCTTACCATACGTGGCTCACACATAAGAGAAAGAACCAATGGATTAGTAGTTGGAATAGAAAGAAATAAGGAAAGAATATTAAACCCTGATTCTTCTGCGGCTTTTGAATGGAACGATATTGTGTGGATCGTGGGTGAAAGAGAAAAGATAAAGCAATTGAACGGGTTAGGTGAAACAAATTGATCTGTTAACTTAAAGAAACATGTTTTCGTTAAGTTCATTTGAGATGTCCAAATAAACAGTAAGCGAATAAATAATACAAATTTTCCTTCATGGGACTTCACACAATTATCGTCTGAAGAGAATTGCACTTTACTTTATGCGTCCACATTCTCAGCCGTCATCACCATTCTTATTTCACCATAACTAATATTCTCCGGGAGATTTTCTTTTAATATTTTAAAGCCTTCTTTGCCAAAAATTTTTGAAGCTTCTTTTATTAGTAATTGTTTTTCCAGAGAAACCAAATCATCAATATTTATTTGTTTACTGGCTACAAAAGAAGCCAGGTGCCCTTCGATGGTACCGATTACCATATTTCTTTCTTTCGCAATTTCCTCAATGGATTTTCCTTCTTTAAATAAATTGAATGACAAAATGTTTGTGGGCGTTTTTTCTTCCAAAGATTTTTCTTTGCGCTCTCTTTTTGGGGTTGCTTCTTTAGCAGCCATGTTGCTTTCAAGATTATGAGTATTGCAATAATCCTGAACCATATCTAAAATATCATCGCCATATTTATCTGCTTTTGCTTTGCCAAATCCACTTAACTGCATCAAATCTTTTTTGGTAAATGGAAGATAAGTGGCAATTTCTTTCAACGCATTTTGATTGGCCACAAGGTATATTGGCAAGTCGCTTTCCTCAACAATCCTGTCGCGCCAGCTTTTCAAACTAACAAATAATTCCGCATTCGACACATCCGAAAAAGATTGCTTTTTACCACTTGCGTAAGCGGAAATCTTTAACCTGGGGAGTTCATATTTTATTTTATGTTTCAGAAAAGTAGTAACCGAAAATGGCTCTTTGCAATATTGTAAATAATAATTTTGAAGATTAAATGCGAGCAATAATTGGTTGAGATATTCATTGATAATATTTGCAGCTTCCCTGTGTTCTGTTATTAAAGGATGGTTTTGAACTGCGCTTTGAAACGCTGAAAACTTCGGTACGAAATGATTGGCCGCGTCATTGATTCTTTTTTGCAAGGCGGTATTTTTTTCAATAAGCGGTTCCTGTTTCATTAATGTACCAATATGCCTGATAAAATTCAAACCAACAGCTCTATCACCAGTAAACGAAGTTTTAAGGTCATTTATCCATTTGCCGGCATCACTGTTCAGTTTTTCTTTATGTTCATTTATTTGAAACGACAACACATTTATAACAGCATCTATTTCATTAAAGGAAAAAATTTCTTCTAATAATTGTTGTGTAAAAATCTGCCTCGCGCCTTCAAATCGCTCTGCCAGAGAGCCTTTCGGCGTAAGTGTTTTCTGGCCTGTAATTACATTTTCATTACTGTAAATAGCTGATGAAGGAATTTTTGATAACAATACAATTCCATCCAAACTGGTACAGCGGCTCAATGCTACATACACCTGGCCACTGCTGAATGCGGCGCCCGCGTCTATCATTACTTTTTCAAAAGTAAGCCCCTGGCTTTTATGAATGGTAATTGCCCACGCAAGCCTCAAAGGAAATTGTGTAAAAGTTCCTAAAGTTTCCTGTTCCAGTTTTCCATCGCCACGGTTCAATGTGTAGCGGGAATTTTCCCAGGTTTCTTTACCAACATTAATTTCAAATCCATCACAATCCACAATTATTTCATCCAGTGTCAAAGATTTTACAACTCCTATTTTTCCATTAAAATATTTTTTTTCTACCGTATCATTTTTTAAAAACATAACCTGTGCTCCCGCTTTTAAAATCAACTCGCCTTCAGCAGGATACATGCTTTCAGGAAAATCTTCTATTATAATTGCTTTATAAGTAACGGTACCCGTTGATAGTTTTTGCAATTCACGGGCATTGATTTGGTCTGCCTGGTTATTGTGAGAGGTGAGTGTGATATATTTTTCTTCCAACGTGGGACGAAAACCCGGATAAAATCTTTGATGCAAATCTTCAAAATCATCTGAGTTCATTTGATTGTTTCGCACCTTATTTAAAAGATAAACAAACGAATCTTCTTTTTGCCGGTAAATTTTATTCAGTTCTATCAACATCGGCATTTGTTCTTTGATGACAAGGCTGTCGAAGAAGAATTCGGAAGAATAATATTCCTGCAAGATGCTCCACTCCTCCCTTCGGGCTACGGGTGGCAATTGATATAAATCGCCAATACATAATAATTGTACGCCGCCAAAAGGAAGCTCGTGCTTTCGGCGCACAGACCTTAAGATAGTATCTATTGCATCCATTGTATCGCAGCGTACCATGCTTATTTCATCAATTACCAACAGCTCCATCTTGCGCATTATTTCCTGTCGTCTGCTGGCAAATTTCATTTTACCCAGCAGTTCGCTTTTGCTTGCTGAGGTAGGCAAGAATGGATGAAAAGGCAATTGGAATAAACTATGCAAAGTAACGCCGCCAGCGTTTATGGCTGCTACGCCGGTCGGAGCGGCTACCACGATATTTTTGGAACAATTTTCCTTTAAATATTTAAGAAAAGTTGTTTTACCGGTTCCTGCTTTCCCTGTCAGAAAAATATTTTCACTCGTTTCAGTTACAAAGCGATAAGCAAGGTCGAATATTTCGTTGCGTTCTATTGTGTTTTGATTTTGCATTCCAATTTATAATTTGTGCTATATAATTTGTAAAGATAATTACTCATAAATCAAGGCAAGCAATTGATAAAATCTTTGCCACAGTTTTCCTGCCTGCTTCACTCTTCACTTTTTCTAAATAAAATTCGCAGGCAGGAATGGTGGCAAAGAACTAAACCGAGGCTTTACCCATCAGCAACAATTCATTCACATGCACATCGGTTGAGTATTTTTTATTACCATCTTTATCAATATAATTGTTATTAATCAACTTGCCATCAATGGCCACTTCAGTTCCTTTTGATAAATATTTTTCAGCAATATCTGCTACTTTCCCCCAGGCAATTAAGTTGTGCCATTGAGTTTCGGTAACTTTTTCGCCGTTTGCGTTTTTGTAAACCTCGCTGGTGGCCATTGAAAAACGAACCATCTTTTTGCCATTTTTCGTTGTGCGTACTTCAGGAGCATTTCCTAAGTTTCCAATCAATTGTACTTTGTTTTTTAATGCGTTCATGATTTTGAGTTTTGTGCCTGCCGTTATCCGGCAAACGGTTTTTAAAAATGTTTTTATTTCAGTTGATGTTTGTGTTTGTTTCATCAACACCGCAAAGATGCTATGGCTCAAAAGCGTTATCCGGTTTTTAATCGTTTATAGTTGGATATAACCGTTTGTAAACGCTTGTACTTAGAACTATTTATTGTATCTTCCTTTTTAAAAATGAATACCAACAAGCATGACAGCCGAAAACCAAACTGCCCGATGCCTTGCCTGCGATAAACCTGTAAAAGGGCGCACAGATAAAAAGTTTTGTGATGATTATTGCAGAAACAATTACAACAATCAATTAAAAGCCTCAAAAAATAACCTGGTTAGGAATATCAATAATGCGTTGGGAAGAAACCGGAGAATTTTAGAAAGCTTTTTTGTAGAAGAAGAAATTGCCAAAACGCATAAAGATAAGCTGCTCGAAAAAGGATTTCAATTCAAATACATGACGCACACCTATACCAATAAAAAAGGCAATGTTTATTTTTTCTGCTACGATTTGGGATATATGCCTTTGGAGAATGATTGGTATTTGTTGGTAAAGAGAAGAGAAGAAAAAAATACCTGAGGGAAATAGAAATGTGTAAAATTTGTTGGTTTGCTTTACTATAACAAATAAAAACTATGCACGTTTGTTGGCCGATTGAAAGTTGTAAAATAAAAAAGGAGCGCGTCCGTTTAAAAACTAAAAATATTTATTAATGGTTTATATCCCTTTCGGTATTCTTGCTATTGCATTAACCATTCTGATAATAAATAGTTTTAAAAAGGTACGCGAAAATAAAAAGACCAACCGAATTATTAGAAATAGCGAGAGATTTAGAAATACTATTTCAATTTTGCAAGCGAGAAAAGAAAAAAAAGGCGAATCAAATCCTCCCGAAAAATAAAAGTTACACACCGACCATGCGCATAGCACATTTTAGGGGAAGCAATCATCTCACCATATTCAGGAAAGCATAGATAAGCCCAACACTGTAAACCAAATAATTATTTGTGTAAATTCGTCTCATGAGCAACATCAAACTTTTTGAAAATAAAAAGGTTCGTTCCGAATGGAATGAAAAGGAAGAGAAATGGTATTTTTCCATTCAGGATGTAGTTGAAATCCTGACTGATACTGTAGATGTTAAGGACTACATCAAAAAGATGAAAAAACGTGATGCCCAGTTAAATGCCAACTGGGGGACAATTTGTCCCCTGGTTGAAATGGAAGCGGCTGACGGCAGGAGGCGTAAAATTCAAGCTGCTGATACCAAGGGGCTTCTGCGTGTCATACAATCAATTCCATCACCAAAAGCAGAACCTTTTAAACTTTGGCTGGCACAAGTTGGTGCAGACAGATTGGACGAAATTGAAAATCCCGAACTGGCAACCCAAAGGGCAAGAGAACTTTACAAACTGAAAGGTTATCCTGACGACTGGATTGAAAAGCGAATGAGGAGCATTGCCATTCGTGAGGAACTGACAGAGGAGTGGAAAAACAGGGGTGTAAAAGAACAAATTGAATATGCTATCCTGACAGCAGAAATTTCTAAAGCAACTTTTGGACTTACGCCTTCTGAATACAAGAAAGTGAAAGGATTGAAAAGCCAGAACCTGCGAGACCACATGAACGACCTTGAACTGATTTTTTCAATGCTGGGTGAAGCATCAACAACAGAAATAGTGAAAAAGAAAAATCCTGTAGGCTTTGTTGAAAATAAAAAAGCTGCCAATCAGGGAGGAAAAATTGCAGGAGATGCAAGGAAGGCGCTGGAATTAGAAACAGGTAATAAAGTGGTATCATCCAAAAATTATTTACCGGAAAATAAGAAGAACAAAGAATTGAAGAAATAAAACTTCGCATTGATTTTAAAAATCCAAAAGGAGGTTACAAAAGGAAAATAAGAATCTTTAAAATTTGTTGGTTTACTATTTACAAAAAAAAACCTTCCAGGTTTTTAAAACCTGGAAGGTTTATACGTTAAATAAAAATCCTTAAAATTTCTTCGTTTACTGCTTTCTCTCTACGCCGAATTTCTCCCCGCATTAATAATACCAAATGAACACCGCATTACCAGCTTTTCATAAGTTAGTTTGAGCGGGTCTTTGATTGGCTCCCGTTCCATTTCGCGGATATTTGCCATTGCATATTGTTGTATCGTTACCAAAGGAAGTATCATCTTTTCGCGCATACTTACTGAAAGCTGCTCTACCGGGTATTCCGCCATCAGTTCATTATGGCCGGTAAGTTTAAAAAGATATTTTTTAGTAATCTCAAATTCTTCATAAATCATGTTCCAGATTTCTCCAAACTGCTTGTCTTTTGCCAGGTATTCTGTAAGCGGGAAAAAGCATTTCTTCATCGCCATTTCGCAATTGTCAATAAGGGTTTTAAAAAATAAAGAACTTTGATACAATTCTTTTACCTCTTTAAGCCTTCCCTGCTCTTCTATTTTTTTCAACGCCGTGCCCACGCCATAATAACCGGTAACATTCTGTTTTATCTGGCTCCACGAACCTACAAAAGGGATGGCGCGCAAATCTTCCATATTCATTTTCCCTTTTTTTCTTTTTGTAGGACGGCTGCCGATATTCGTTTCACTATAAAATTTCAGCGGGCTTATTTGTGTTAAATATTCCATGAACTCGGGATGATGTTTTAAAGCAGTGTAAGCGCTAAATCCTTCATCAGATAAATCCTGCATCAATTGTTCTTCTTCTTTATTAAGTGTAACATTTCTATTGTTGAAAATATCATTGGAGATGCCCGCGTGTACCAATTGTTCCATATTGTATTGCGCCGAATCAATGGTTCCAAAATTGGAGCTGACTGTTTGTCCCTGGATGGTTAACTGAATTTCTTTGTTGGAAATATTTTTTCCCATCGAAGCATAAAATTTATGCGTCTTTCCGCCACCGCGTGCCGGAGGGCCGCCGCGTCCGTCAAAAAATATAACTTCAAGGCCAAATTCTTTTGATATCGCGGTAAGGTTTTCCTTGGCTTTATAGATACTCCAGTTACCCATTAAATAGCCACCATCTTTAGTGCCGTCAGAAAAGCCAAGCATGATAGTTTGAGTATTATTTCTTCGTTTCAGATGCTCACGGTATTCTTTATTCTCAAACAATGCTTTCATTGTCTTAACTGAATTTTGCAGGTCTTCAACTGTTTCAATCAACGGTACGATATCTACTTTGAGTTTTTCTTTTTTCCATCCGCACAAGATAAACAAGCCATAAATTTCCAATACATTCAACGCAGTTTCTGAATGGCTGATGATGTAGCGGTTACAACCTCTTTCTCCGTTATATTGTTGAATTAATTTAATGACACGAATACTTTCAAAAGTGTCATTTATAATCGGGTCTCCATAATCCGTTTCAGGAATTTCCTTGTTATTTTTTGTGATAAATTCTATCTTTTTTTCATCGCTGAGTTTTGCATAATCAGCAGGGAAAAATGAATCGGATGCTGCCAGCGCGGCAAAAACTTTTTTGTGGATAGAACTGTCTTGCCTGATATCGAGCGAAGCAAAATGCAACCCGAAAATCTGTACTTTATTAATGAGGTCGTCAATGAGGTAACAAAACAAACCATTATGTTTATAGACTAATATTTCACGTATTTCATTGAGAACTTTAATAATGTCCTGTTGCCTAATTTCGGTCCGGTGGTCAGGAATAAAAATATTGTTGTACAATTGGTTTTCGAGGTCTATTAATAACGGCTCAACACCTTTGAAAGTGAGCCTGCGCCTTAGTTTCCTTATCTCGGTGTAATAACATTTTATAATAGCACCGCGTAACGCATCCGCTACTTTTAACGTAATGTCTGTATTTACAAAGGGATTGCCATCACGATCGCCGCCGGGCCAAAATCCCATTTTAATAACCGGATTATTCGGATTAATCGCATCGGGAAATTGGTTTTTAAGAAAGGAAAGTATCCTGCCTCCGGCGGCAAAAAATACGTTTTCGAGATACCAGACCAGGCTCATGGCTTCATCATACGGCGTAGGCTTTTCCTTTTTGAAAAAAGGCGTTTTGCCCAATTGCTGCAAATACATATTAATCCGCGCCGTATTATTTTCTGAAACCGCTTTGGAAAGATCATTTATAATTCCTAAAACGGAACCTGGATAAAACTGCGTAGGATGTGCGGTCAATACGATTTCTACTGAAAAATCTTCCAGCTTTTTTTGAAGGGCTTTTTCACTTTTATTCTGACTTACTTCTACTTCCAGTTGTTTTAAAGTTCCGGTTCCGCCGGTATCCTGCACATATTTGAAAGCCGCGTCTTCCAATGCGTCGAATAATACAACCTGCCTTTCAACAAATTGAATAAAACGAAAAAGCAAATCCAGTTTTTCAGATTGTTTTTTGAAAGAAGTGTCTTTCAAAAAAAACTCATCAATTATTTCAGCAGGGCTTAATTTTCTTTTGTAACCTTCCTCGCAAATGTTTAAAAAGAATGATAAAAGCATTCCTGTTTTTTCAATCCGGTAAAAAGGTAAAGAAGTAAAAAGGCTGTTGTACAATTGAAACTTTATCCCGACATAGTTATTAAAATTTTGTAAACTGTGGGAAGAATGATGATCCATAATAATAAATAAATTAAATAATAAATAGCGCGAAGGCCGGTAAAGTTCGCTGAAAAATTGCGGAAAAAAGAATCAATTTAAAAAATTATCCTTTTCAATTGATGCTTTTGATTGTACCTTTGGTGCATTCTGATGAAAGAACTACGAATAATATTATTTTTTTTGGTTTGTGTTTTATTGGTGAATATTGATGCTTCCGCACAATGTTCTATCTGTGCAAAGACAGTAATGCAAATGGGTACCAGGCCTGCCGAGGGCTTTAATTCAGGCATCATTTACCTAATGATAATACCTTATGTCGCTATCGGTATAGTAGGATACAAGTGGTGGAAAAACAATGATGTAAAACCGTAAACCAACCGGGTCTTGCTTTCGCGGCATTATGTTTTTGTTTGGATTATATCATTGGTTTTATCTGTCGCCACCAAACCATCTATAGACGTACATTTTATAAAATTTTTGTACGTTCCATCTTATTCTTCTTATGTATCCTTTGTTTTTACTGGAAATGGTGGAAGACATTCGTCCGTTATGCGAACCCTGCTCTACAAAAGGAGGATGCGCCCAATACATTCTGATAATTTTGTGGTCAATCAAAGTGTTGTGCCACCAGTCAATTACCTGGCAACATTTTTCTGTTTTCAGATTTTCGAGAATATCTTTTGCCGCTTTTTGGTCTATCATATAAGCGCCGGCCATTCTTCCATAAGAAGCTTCATAAAGATATTTTCCTTTTTTTATTTTACGAAGGGCCGGAAATTTGAATGTGGAGTTTTCAAGAGAAATGATGAAGCCGGGTTCCAGGCTATTGGCTTCCAGGGCTACGCGTTTTATTTTTTCTACAAAATCGCCCAGGAAAAAAGGGTCGTTCTCAAAAACCAATGCGTATTTATTTTTGTTTTGTACTATTTTTTCGTAACAAAATATATGATTCAGCGTACACGAAAGAACTCCTTTTGAAAGGGCAGATTCAATTTCATTGCAAAAATATTTTTTTAATAATTCAGGCGTAAAATTGGACACATCTCCATCGGTAACAAATTCATAATCCAGGTTTAATTTACTGAAAATATCATTGATCCTTTGTTCATGTATTTCGTAACCAACCCTGGCATGCACAATGTAAATCCCTTCTATCCCAACATCCTGTAGCATTTTTTCCATTTTGAATTTCTTAAAAGTGGCCGGTGGAGATACCTGCCAGTAAAACAATAAATTCTATAAAATTCTATTTATGCAAAGAAAGTACAATTTATAATCACGTTCTCATTGCGCTTTTTCTAATTTTTTTTATTGGTAATTTGCGGATAGAAAACAGTAAATGGACAAAAAGATGCGATTCTTATTTTATTTTTTGTATGACTAATTTTATTCCCATATTTCCATTGTCAATTGTTGTTTATCCTCACGAGGATTTGAATCTCCATATTTTTGAACCAAAATATAAGCAACTTATTAAAGATTGTTTTGATCAAAAAAAACATTTTGGCATCCCGGTTGTAATTAATAATAAGATGGCCGAAATGGGAACGCTGATGGAAATTATTGAGATTTCCAAAACGTATGGAACCGGAGAAATGGATATTAAAACCAAAGGAATTAAAGTGTTCAGAATTTTAGAAGTGATCCATGAAATACCTGAAAAGATATACAGTGGGGCTATCGTAAATTATCCAAGAAACCATGAACATGGGAAAAGAATACTGATGAACAAAGTAATAACCGCGACGAAGGAACTGCATAAATTATTGAATGTAAAAAAGCCTTTGACAAAAAACGAAGAAGATTTATGGAGTTATGATGTTGCTCACGCCGTAGGGTTGACCCTGGAAGAGGAATATGAATTGCTTTCTTTTATGAACGAACTTCACCGCCAGGAATATTTAAAAAGACATTTGGCAAAAGTGCTTCCTGTGGTAGCAGAAATGGAATTGCTGAAAGAGAAAATAAAATTGAATGGTCATTTTAAAAATATTTCAGGCTCCCTAAATCCCTAAATAGGAACTTTTGAAGCCTTCATTTGTAAAAAACTATTTTAGCTATTTTAAAGAAAACCTTTAATTTTTATTATAAAAACCTGCTTTATTTTGAGTACTACCACTCTTTGTCTTGACTTTGGAAACACGCGACTCAAGTGTGGCGTTTTTGCAGAAGACCAATTATCAGAAGTAATTACGCTGCCAAATGATAGCCCTGAAACCATCGCCGGTTTATTAGATAAATACAAACCGGGGCATACCATACTTTCTTCGGTAATAAACCACCAACCTGAAATTGAAAAAATATTGGCGGAGCGTTCTGATTTTTTAAAATTAGATGCGTCAGCAAAATTGCCATTTACTACTCCTGTCTCGAAACCGGAAACTATTGGCGCCGACCGGCTCGCATTAACTGCTTTTGCAGTGCATTTTCATCAAGGGAAAAACAATCTTGTAATAGCGCTTGGTACCTGCATCACTTATAATTTTATTAATAAATACAGTGGTTTTATTGGAGGGAGTATTTCCCCGGGGATGGAAATGCGGTTCAAGGCATTAAATTATTATACTGCCAAACTCCCATTGATTCACGGAAATAAATCGGTTTCCGATTGGAATTTTCCATTGATGGGCTACGATACCGAAACCAATATTTTGAGCGGTGTTCTTTTGGGAATGGTTGCAGAAATAGATGGCATTATCAACGCTTACAAAGAAAAATTTGAGAATATTAACGTGCTTTTAACCGGCGGAGATACGCTCAATTTTATCAGGCATCTCAAAAATGAAATCATTGCCGAACCGGATTTAATTCTGAAAGGGCTTTATGCGATCAGTCAATATAATACAGGCGTTAAAAAATAAATCCATCAATATTTCTACTGCCAGGTTAACAATGAATTGTCAGCGGAGAACTGGCAATAATTCACAATTGACCACTCACCACTCATCACTCTCTTTCATAAACAGAAGGCATCAATGTTTAAAAACCGTTAATTTGCCGGGTTCAATCCCGTATTTTCGTGTAATAATTTTGCAATGAACCATTTTAAATTTTCTGTTTCATTTTGTATTAAAGTTGTTTTCTTCATTATAAGTTGTTTTACTATTGCTTCATGCGAAAATTCTTTGGAAGATATCAATAAAGTTACTGCCAGAACGCCCGGGATAGAGGTGGCTAAAGGAGTTACGATTATCTACACAGTTGGCGCGCAAACCAAATCAAAAATTACAGCGCCCTTAATGCTGCACCATCAGGATGCCAGTAAGCCTTATTTTGAATTTACGAAGACCATTCATGCTGATTTTTTTGATGATAGTTTGCATATACAAAGCACTATGGACGCGCATTATGCCAAATACATGGAAACTGAAAGCAAGGTTTTTCTAAAGGATAGCGTAGTAGTAATGAACAATAAAGGAGACACTTTATATTGTGATGAACTTTATTGGGACCGGGACCGGCGGGGGCAAGAATTCCATACAGATAAACCGGTAAGAATAAGAACAGCCAGTCAGATACTTGATGGCGACGGTATGGATGCGCCGCAGGATTTCAGCAACTGGCATTTAATAAATGGCAGGGGAATTGTGAGGGTGCACTCAGCAGAATTTCCCTGAGTTTATTTTTATTTACTAAAGTCGTAAATTCTTCTTCTTATCTTTCACGAAACAAGAAGATAAAATAATAAATAAGAAATTGATTGAACAATCAGTAAACAAAGAAATATTACGGATTTTTAAACATCAAATTTTTAATCATTAAATAAAACAAAAAACTATGAGTAAATATGCAAACGCCGAATGGCAAGGAACGGCCAAAGAAGGTAAAGGAATTATTTCAACCGAAACCGGCACACTGAATAAAGCGCCTTTTACATTTGCTTCAAGATTTGGAGATGCCAAAGATGGTACCAACCCCGAAGAATTAATAGCTGCCGCACATGCAGGATGTTTTTCAATGAAGTTTAGTTTGGTTTTAAACGAAGCAGGATTTACACCTGATAAGATTGAAACCAAATGTGACATTACTTTTGGAGCCGGTGCTATTTCAAAATCACATCTTACTGTAAAAGCAAAAGTTCCGGGAATTACTAAAGAAAAATTTGATGCCTGCGCAAAAGATGCAAAAGAAAATTGCCCAATTTCAAAATCATTAAGTTCGAATATTGAAATTACGATGGACGCAACTTTGAGTTGATGTGAGTTAATAGTTATGAGTGATGAGTGATGTGTGATGAGTTGGCATCCTCATAACTGATTCCCAATAACTCGTCACTCATAACTGATCACTTTTTCTCTCTATCGAATATGGGCGAAGCAGAATTACAGCCTGGAAATAATTTATTAGCCATTCATGCTACCATATATTTTTATGGTAATGCTGCCAATGATTCTTTAAGCCGCCAAATAGCAAAGGACATTGCAGATCATTGGAACGAACCGCGGGGAAAAGCAATTATCAAAAGAAATCTTTACAACGTTGTTTTTGATATGGAAGGAATTTATGAACCCTCGCTAACTCCGGAAACAATTTATGAAAATACCAATCCCCGTAATAATTATTTTCGCGTAGAAGAATATGCGCATGGAAATATTTCTTTCGTAGATGGATTAGGCTCCAATACCGGATATTTTAAGCTGGAAAATTTATTGAATAATTCCACTACCGCCGCGCACGAATTTGGCCATACTCTTGGACTGGATCATCCAACAATTTTAGACATCCGCGGCAAAGGCCAACCCGGAATCATGTATCCACGCGGCACTTTGGTAGATCCTCCTTTTCAGTATGACCCTACCGTTCCTGCCGGATTAAAAGGCGGAACAATGAACCCTTTTTTCCGAAAAGTTTTTCAATCGGACATTGACGATCTCAGACTAAATAAACTCAGCTTTAATAAAAAAGGCTTTGCCATTCTTGGAGAATTTTCCAGTGTATGGCACGATGCGCAGGTGAAGCCATATTCCCCATAAAAAATGGAAAAGTAAAATCTGATTATTTGTTCTTTTACTGTAAAGAATTATTTGTTCTTAGAAAATCCGCGATCACTTACGATCACTTAGCTCCCGATTAAAGATTTTTGTAACAATTAACCATTCATCCAAACGGTTACAATTTTATCGTCGCTTCCTGTATATTGCATAATTATTTTTTTAATTATTTCTTATGTCAGTACTTACTGTAGAAAATTTATCAAAATCTTATGGGCGCATCCAGGCCTTAAAAAACGTAAGTTTTTCTGTACCTGAAGGAACAATTTTTGGAATATTAGGGCCAAACGGAAGTGGCAAAACAACCACGCTGGGAACAATTACTGATATTTTAAAACCTACTTCAGGCACCTATAAACTTTTCGATGAACCTGCGTCTGCGGCCAGTCGCAGAAAAATCGGAACGTTACTGGAAACTCCTAATTTTTATCATTATTTATCCGGTGTAAAAAACCTGGAAATAGCCGCCGAAATAAAACAACACGGAAAGGAAGATATAAATCGTGTCCTGGAAATGGTAGATCTTACCCGGAGAAAAGATTCTAAATTCAGTACGTATTCTTTGGGAATGAAACAACGGCTTGCGATAGCATCTTGTCTGCTCGGAAGCCCGTCAGTGTTGGTTTTTGACGAGCCTACCAATGGCCTTGACCCCGTAGGCATCGCGGAAATAAGAGAGCTGATGAAAAGACTTTACCGCGAAGGAAAAACTATCATTATGGCAAGCCATCTTTTGGACGAAGTGGAAAAAGTTTGCACCCATGTAGCTATTTTAAAGAGAGGCGAATTAATCACTTCTGGAAAAGTAAATGAAATATTATCCAATGAAGATATAGTGGAATTATCTGCTGCAGATAACACAAAATTGTTTGAAGTATTAAAGGGAATGGGCAATCCATCAAAAGTGGTGGATGAAAATGCTGTGATAAAAATATATTTCCCTGTAGGCACGGCAGATCTTTCCGCCATTAATAATTTCTGTTTCAATAATGGCATTATTCTAAATCATCTTATTTTGAAAAAGAAAAGCCTTGAAGCAAGGTTTTTTGAACTTACCAATAATTAAAAACTCATGCTACATTTATTAAGAATAGAATGGCTGAAAGTAAAAAACTATAAAGCATTCTGGGTTTTTACCATTCTTTATTCTTTTGCCATTCTCGGCATTAATTATACCGGATTCTATGTCAATGAACTGGCAGTGCAAAATATGCCTGCGAGCCAAATGTTGTTAGGAACTCCGTACGCGTTTCCTAAAGTATGGCAAACAGTGGGTTTTATGAGTAGCTGGCTTTTGTATTTTCCCGGCATACTTTTTATAATGCTATTTACCAATGAATTTAATTTTAAAACACACCGCCAGAATATTATAGATGGATGGACGCGTAAAGAATTTGTAACGGTAAAGTTTGTGTTTGCGATTATTTTTTCAGCGGTAGCAACGATATTCAATTTCCTCGTTGCTTTATTATTCGGATTGATAACTACAGGTTCTCATTTTTCTTTTGCAGGAATAGAAAACGTTGGCTATATTTTTATTCAAACCGTTGCATACATTACGTTTGCTATGTTTCTTGCTATTCTGTTCAGAAAAAGCGGCGCTGCCATTGCCGTGTTCTTTTTATATGGGTTGATATTTGAGTGGCTGATTACTGTCTTAATCAATTTTCAAATGAAACTCACACCGGTGGGTTACTTTCTGCCATTGCAGGTTACTGATGTAATGCTTCCGATTCCTTTTGGAGATAAAGTAATTTATAAAGGCGCCCCTGATCCGTGGATATTGGTAGTTGTAAGTTTAGCATATATCGGTGCCTATTATTTCTTTGCCTTGAAAAAGTTCACGAAGGAAGATCTGTGATACGAGGATAATCCTGTAATGCTCTTTTACACAATCGCAGTAAACCAACTTTTAGCGAAGATTCTTATTTATCACTGATGCCCAACCAGTTCATCAATAGCGGCTTCAATGGAAGGATATAAAAATGTAAATCCCGCTTCTTTTATTTTTTGATTACTTACGGTAGCGCTTTTTAAAATTTCGATACTTCTCTTCCCAAAAATTAATCTTAAAAAAAATCCCGGTACATAAATGGGAGTGAAAAATTTGCGTTTCAATTTTTGCCCTAATTTAAGGATCAAAGTTTTTTGAGACACGGGTTCAGGAGCTACCGCATTATAGCTTCCTTTTAAAGAATTATTTTCAATGGCTTCGCAATACATTCTGCACAGGTCTTCAATATGTACCCAACTAACGATCTGTTTTCCGCTGCCCAAAATGGCTGCTATCCCAAAACGCAAAGGCGCTTTGTATTCTTTAAAAGCGCCTCCATTACTACATAAAACAATACCTGTTCTTAATTTTACCAAACGTACTCCGGGCGCTGTCAGCGGCTCCACGCTTGCTTCCCAAAGCTTGCAGGTTTCTCCCAGGAAATTATCTGCAGGCGCGTCAGATTCAATAAAGCCTTCCTGTCTTATCAAAGGTTTGCTATCTGCGCCATACCAGCCGATAGCCGATGCGGACACAAATGTTTTCAGAGAATGTTCGTTTTGCTTCAGCGAAGCAATGATTAATTCTGCACTTTTAGTTCTGCTTTCAAGAATAGTTTTTTTATAACCTGCAGTCCATTTTTTATCCATAACTCCTGCGCCTGCAAGATGAATAATATGATCAGCTTTATTTACTACGTCTGTATCAATTATTTTTTTTTCAACATTCCAATAGCTGAACCTGATTTTTGGATTGGTGAATGTGTCATTTTTTTTTCTTGTCAGGACAATTACGTCGTAGCCTTTTTCAACTAAATAGCGGGATAAATGAGCGCCGATAAGCCCGGTACCTCCGGAAATTAAAACATCAGGCATAAGTATTTTGTTTGATTCAAAAGTAATTGATTTGAAACAGTAACTTATCATTTCATAAAACCTTCTTTAAGTATCTTTTAAGACCGGCGCCACTTGTTAAAAATGTTTAAATAGAATGGGTTTCACAAAAGATTGAGATTCGGGTAATGTAATTTTATATTAAATTAGTTTAGCTTTAGATCAATTATATAAATTTCAATTAAATCATAATAAACAAAAAATCCCGGAAGGCTTGAGGCCTGTAAACAATCCCCGGAAGAAAACTTTAGTTCTGATGAAAAATATTTTTTTAATTATTTTATTAAGCACATTTTCCTCTGTAGTTTTTTCGCAGGAAATTACCTATACCGAGCCAGAATCCCAAGATTCAAGGTCGCTGGATTTTCAAATAATCGGAAAGATACACGAGAATTTTTTGGTGTATAAAAACAACCGTAACAGTTATGCGGTTTGTGCTTATGATAATGCCATGCGGCTGATAAACCGTACTGAACTCCGCATTATGCCAGACAAAGTGCTTAACGTAGATTTTGTAGCCTATCCTGATTTTGCTTATCTCATTTATCAATATCAAAAAAGAAATACAGTGTATTGTATGGCTTTTAAATTGAACGCAGAGGGAAAATTATTAACTGATCCTGTACAATTGGATACGACTCATATCAATTTCTTAGCGGATAATAAAATTTATAGTACCACTTTTAGTGAGGATAAATCGCAAATAATGATCTACAAAATACAGCGACAAAATGGAAAATATAATTTTACTACGCTGCTTTTTAATGATAGTTTGCAACTGAAACATGAGTCTCGTATTCCAACAGATTTTGATGATAGAAAAGACAGGTTTAGCGATTTTTTTGTTGACAACAATGGAAATTTTGTTTTTACAAAAGGAAACAAATCCAATTCAAAGGATTATATGGAAAGCCTTGCCCTGATTACAAAATCCACGGAAGAAGATACTTTCAGTATATCCGACATTAATCTCTCAGGAAACTATCTTGACGCCATCAAACTAAAAATTGATAATGTGAATAATGACTATGTAATCAATTCATTGTATTACACAAAAAAGCGCGGAAATATCGAGGGGTTATATACCTCTGTGTGGGATGTCAGCAAAAAACAAATGATAACCCAACAGTTTTTGCAATTGGGAGATTCCATAAGGGAATTGGCAAAATCCAACGATGGCAATAAGAGCGCGCTTAATGATTTTTTTCTAAGAAATCTCATTTTAAAAAAGGATGGAGGCTTTATCATTACTGCTGAGGAATATTATTCAGATTCCAGAACGGATCCATGGAACCGGTACGATTATCTGTACGGCTACCCTTCCTTTTCTCCCTACAATTACTATATGTATTCTCCTTATTCGTCTCTCTATGGTTACGGTTATGGAGGTTATCCATACTATAATAATAATAACTATTACAGGCAGCGATATTATTACAACAACGTTCTTGTTTTAAATATTAATAAAAATGGACAGCCGGATTGGGTAAGCGTTATACATAAAAATCAATACGACGACCAAAGTGATAATTTCCTTTCTTACGCGTTTATGCTAACCGGAGGCCAGATGCATTTTTTATTCAATACGCTGGAGCGGCGCACGATGCTTA
>Ga0070660_100000146_pt1 | contig 45502 bp, 39 predicted proteins | sample KBSC33metaG_FD_64670 | JGI IMG/M metagenome (GOLD analysis project Ga0070660, IMG submission 64670) | Corn rhizosphere microbial communities from Kellogg Biological Station, Michigan, USA - KBS C3-3 metaG | ecosystem: Host-associated > Plants > Roots > Rhizosphere > Soil ... | reverse complement strand
TACAGGAACGAGCCGCCGTACGTATCGGACTTCAGCGGCCAGCCGGCCGTGTGGATCACGAGGCCCGGCTTGTGCTTGGCCGGATCGATTTCCCACAGCTCCTTGATGCCGATCCCGTATGCCTGCGGATCGGCGTTCGCGTCGAGCTTGAACTTCGAGATCAGCTGGCGGCCGAGGTGGCCGCGGCAGCCTTCGGCGAACAACGTGTACTTCGCGTGCAGCTCCATGCCGAGCTGGAAGTTCTCGGTCGGCTCGCCGTCCTTGCCCACGCCCATGTTTCCGGTCGCGACGCCCTTCACGGAGCTGTCGTCGTTGTACAGGATCTCGGCAGCGGGGAAGCCCGGGAAAATCTCGACGCCCAGCGCTTCCGCCTGTGCCCCGAGCCAGCGCGTGACGTTGCCCAGCGAGATCACGTAGTTGCCGTGGTTCTGGAAGTTGGCGGGCAGCGCCCAGTTCGGCGTGGTGACCGCGCCCGTCTCGGACAGAAACAGGAAGCGGTCTTCCGTCACCGCGACGTCTAGCGGCGCGCCGCGTTCCTTCCAGTCGGGGAACAGCTCGGTGATCGCGCGCGGATCCATCACCGCACCTGACAGGATGTGCGCGCCGATCTCGGAACCCTTCTCGAGCACGCACACGCCGATCTCGGTGCCTTTCTCGGCGGCCAGCTGCTTGAGCCGGATCGCCGCCGACAGCCCGGCGGGGCCGCCGCCGACGATCACGACGTCGTATTCCATCGATTCGCGCGGGCCGTATTGCGCGAGCAAGTCCTGTGTGGTCAAAATCCTGTCTCCTCCTGCGCCCCGACCGTTACGGTCAGAACTGGTCTTCCGTCAACGCGAGCACGCTCTCGCTGCCCTTCGCGCCGACGATCGATGCTTCGAGCGCGCCGGCCTGCACGAGGACGTGTTCCGCATAGCATTGTGCGATCGCGATCTTCGCATCGTGGAACGCCGTGTCGTGCGCGCGGTTCGCGTGCGCCGCCAGCAGCGCGCGCGCCATCTGCCATCCGCACAGCACCACGCCCGCCAGCTTCAGGTACGGCACGCTGCCGGCGAACACCGCGTTCGGGTCCTGCTTCGCGTTCGCGAGCACGTAGTCCACCACCGACGACAGCGCGCGCGCGCCCTTCTCCAACTGCGCCTTCATCGACGCGGCCGCCGCGCCGTCGAGCTTGCCGAGCGTCGCAACCGTGTCGCCGATCTCCGCGATCAGCGCCTTCGCGACCGCGCCGCCGTCGCGCAGCGTCTTGCGGCCGACGAGGTCGTTCGCCTGGATCGCGGTCGTGCCTTCGTAGATCGCCAGGATCCGCGCATCGCGGTAGTACTGCGCCGCGCCGGTTTCCTCGATGAAGCCCATCCCGCCGTGCACCTGCACGCCCAGGCTTGCCACGTCGTTCACCATCTCGGTGCTCCAGCCCTTCACGACCGGCACCAGATATTCGTAGATTGCCTGATGACGCGTACGCGTCGCCTCGTCCGAATGGCGGTGGGCAATGTCGCTGTGCGCGGCAGCCACGTATGCGAGCGCGCGAGCGCCTTCGGTCAGCGCGCGCATCGTGCCGAGCATCCGGCGCACGTCCGGGTGATGGATGATCGTCACCGACTGCTTCGCCGAGCCGTCGACCGGGCGGCTCTGCACGCGCTCCTTCGCGAATTCCGCGGCCTTCTGGTATGCGCGGTCGGCCACGCCGATCCCCTGCATCCCGACGCCGAAGCGCGCGGCGTTCATCATGATGAACATGTATTCGAGGCCGCGATTCTCCTCGCCGACCAGATAGCCGACCGCGCCGCCGTGGTCGCCGTATTGCAGCACTGCCGTCGGGCTCGCCTTGATCCCGAGCTTGTGCTCGATCGACACGCAGTGCACGTCGTTGCGTGCGCCCAGCGAACCGTCGTCGTTGACCATGAACTTCGGCACGATGAACAGCGAGATGCCCTTCACGCCTTCCGGCGCGTTCGGCGTGCGCGCGAGCACCAGGTGGACGATGTTGTCCGCCATGTCGTGCTCGCCCCACGTGATGAAGATCTTGGTGCCGAACACCTTGTACGTGCCGTCGCCCTGTGGCTCCGCGCGCGAGCGCACCAGCGCGAGGTCCGAACCGGCCTGCGGCTCGGTCAGGTTCATCGTGCCCGTCCATTCGCCCGAGATCAGCTTCGGCACGTAGCGCTGCTTCTGCTCGTCGGTGCCGGCCGTCAGCAGCGCCTCGATCGCGCCGTCGGTGAGCAGCGGGCACAGCGCGAACGACAGGTTCGATGCGTTCAGCATCTCGATGCACGGCGTCGCGATCAGCTTCGGCAGCCCCTGGCCGTCGTATTCGGTCGGATGCTGCAGGCCCTGCCAGCCGCCCTCGACGAACTGGCGGAACGCCGCGCCGAAGCCGGCCGTCGCCGTCACGACGCCGTCCTTCCAGCTGCTCGGGTTGCGGTCGCCCTCGACGTTCAGCGGCGCCAGCACCTCGCCGCAGAATTTCGCGGATTCCTCGAGCACGGCCTGCGCCGTGTCGTAGCCGGCTTCCTCGAAGCCGGGCAACTGCGCAACGGTGTCGATGCCCGCGAGTTCCTTCAGCACGAACAGCATGTCCTTGACAGGGGCGTTATAGCTCATGGTCGATGTTCCAATCAGGCGTTGAATGAGGCGCGCGGCCCGGGCGGCTGCGGCAAAACCGGCCAGCGTCAGGCGACGTCGTGACCCCATCGTACTGCCGCGTGGGCGGTTTCTCATTGTCATATCCGGCCCACATGGTGACAAAATCGGCCACGGGATGTGCGGGGCGATGCTGGAAACGGCCGGCCCGGAGCGGCTTGGCGGATGGCGGTTTTCGGAGAAAGGGCGCGCAATGGGCGTGCCGCCGTGGCCCGCGCTGGTGGGGCCGGAGTGGTCGAACCGGCCGATTCCGGCTCCGTTCAGTACCGAGCGTCCGGAGAAACACTGAACTCGCACGGATGGACACCCACCTCCCTGGTCGACCTGATCGGCGAACCGGAAGCCGGCTGTCGACTATCGGCTACGCGATCGATTGCGCCGGCTTCGTTATCGTTGCATGAGCGCAATGAAGCGCTCGACCAGACCGCCTGCCGCAACATCACTTCGGCCATCGCCAGACTGGATCGCTCAGATGCTCGGCGAAGTAGTCGGACAGCGCCGTCACCTTCGCGGGCCGCGCCCGCGCCGACGGCGTAACGAAATAAAGACCGCCCTTCGTCAGCGACCAGTCGGTGAGGATCGCTTCGAGACGGCCGTCAGCCAGATATTCGCCCGCGATGAACTCGGGCAGCTCGGCGATCGCCAGGCCATCGAGCAGCGTGGGCAACAGCGCATCCGAGTTCGTTACCCGCAGCGGGCCCGTCGGCATGACCGGCTCCTCGTCGCCCACGTCGTTCGTGAAGCGCCATACGGCGCTGCGCGCACGATACGCGTACGAGAGGCAAGGACGATGCGCCAGCTCGCGCGGATGCGTGGGTCGCCCTTCGCGCCGCAAATATTCCGGCGCCGCCACCACGAATTGCGTGACGGCGCACAGCCGCCGCGCGACCAGCGACGAATCCGGCAGCGCGGCGATACGCAACGCGGCGTCGAATCCCTCGGCGATCAGATCGACCGACGCATCCGATAAATGCAGGTCGATCGACACTTCCGGATAGGCGCGAAAGAAGCCCGGCAGCAACGGCGCGACCCAGCGCAGCCCGAACGACATCGGCACAGCCAGACGCACCAGCCCGCGCGGCTGCACCGACATCTCGCGCGCCGAGCTTTCCGCCTCCTCGGCCCGGCGATAGATCTCGCCGGCTTGCTCGCTGATCGTCCGACCGAACTCGGTGAGCGACAGCTGGCGCGACGTGCGATTGAAAAGCCGCGCGCCCAGCCGGCTCTCCAGACGGGCCACACCGCGCGAGACGGTGGCGACGGACACCCCGGTCGCGCGCGCGGCAGCCGCAAACGACCCGTGCTCGGCCACCTTCGCGAACATCGCGAGCCCCTCGAAATCAGGCAGTTGCGCCACGTCCCCTCATCTTTGCATATCTGCAACGTTTGATTGCGATTAATTCTATTTCGAAATGATCGAGCCGTCGATATTCTCCTCACATCGCAGCACGCAACCGCGTCGCGAACATCACTGACCTAACGAAAGGAGCAATACCATGGCACGCAAACTCGACAACAAGATCGCACTCGTCACCGGCGCAACCAGCGGCATCGGTCTTGCCACGGCCCAACGTTTCGCGGCCGAAGGGGCGCACGTTTATCTCACGGGCCGGCGCCCGGCCGAACTCGATGCCGCCGTGACCGGCATTGTCGAAGCCGGCGGAAAGGCGACCGGCGTACGGTCGGATTCCACCCGGCTCGATGAGCTCGACGCGCTGTATGAGCAAATCAAGAAGGAGCACGGACGCCTGGACGTGCTGTTCGTGAACGCCGGCGGCGGTTCGATGCTGCCGCTTGGCAGCATTACCGAGGCACACTACGACGAAACCTTCGACCGCAACGTGAAGGCCGTGCTGTTCACGGTGCAGAAGGCACTGCCGCTGCTCGCCGATGGCGCGTCGGTGATTCTGACCGGCTCGACCGCAGGCAGCGCGGGTACCGCTGCGTTCAGCGTGTATTCGGCTTCGAAGGCGGCAGTGCGGGCCTTCGCACGCAGCTGGATTCTCGACCTCAAGGAGCGCCATGTCCGCGTGAACACGATCAGCCCGGGCGCGACGCGCACGCCCGGCCTGCTCGATCTCGCCGGTGACGATGCGACTCAGCGTCAGGGGCTGGCCGATTACCTGGCTGCCCAGATCCCGATGGGGCGCCTTGGCGAGCCGGGCGAGATCGCGAGCGCGGCGCTGTTCCTGGCCTCGGACGACGCGAGCTTCGTGAACGGCATCGAATTGTTTGTCGATGGCGGCCAGCAACAGATCTGAGCGTGGCTCGGGTGCGGTGGACGCGTCTTCGACGATCGCACGCCGCGCCCGGCATACGCGTACCGAGTCCCGTCATGATTGAACGACGCGCTTTTCTGGCGCTTGCCGCGATCCGGCACGACGGTGTCGACGTCCGCCAGCATTTCCGCGCGAGCGAATCCGGGCACGCCGGCGAAGCGCCGCTCGGTCCGCTCCTCGTGTGGAACGACGTCGAGTTCGCGCCGCACTCGGGCTTCGGCCTGCGCGCTCACCGCGACGTCGAGATCGTCACGTGGGTACGTTCGGGCGCCATCACGCACGAAGACGACGCGGGCAATCGCGCGCGCCTGGTCGCCAATTCCGTCCATGTGATGAGTGCCGGCGCGGCGATCCACTGCGCGGAGCGCAACGACGAAAATGTACCCGCGCGGCAATTCCAGATACGGCTGCGTCCGCGCACACAGGCCAGTACGTCGCGCTGCGCGACGCGCGTCTGTTCGCTCGGATGTCGCGAGAGCCGATTCGTTACGCTGGCGAGTGGCGATCCGGAGGATGTCCGCGCCGGCGCATTGCCCATTCACGCCGACGCACGAATGCGTATCGCGACGCTGCGTGAAGGCACGGCGATGCATCACGCTTTGCCGCTGTCCGGTTCTGCCTATCTGGTTGTGGAACATGGGCGCGTTGACGTGGGGCATATCACGCTGGCGCGACGCGACGGCATCACCATACGCGATGAAACGTGCGTTACGTTGAGAGCGAAAGACGACACGGATGTCGTGATTGTCGAACTCTTGCGCTAGGACAGATGCTTCATCAGAGCGCGCCGCGCCAGCGTTCGTTGTCATTTCCGGCGGAAATAGCCGGAAACGGTTGGTCATCAGTCGAACGTGATCAGGTCCTTGAAGATCAGTTGTCCCCACTGATTTCCGCGTGCGTGCACGAGCAGGCCACCGTCCGAAAGCCCACCCAGTTTGATTGGCGCGAAACCGAGTTTTTCGGCAAGCGCGCCGATCTCCGCTGCGGCGCCGTCATCGTCGCTCGCGAGGAACACGACTCTCCTGCCCCCATGTATGGCCGGGTCCTGGCCGAGGACGGCGGCCACCAGATGATTGAAGCCTTTCACCAGCCGGGCTCCGCTGAACGCGTTCGCGACGAAAACAGAGGACGGAAGACCGCCCAGTTCCTCGAGCGGGGCCTGCGTGTTCATCGCGTCGACGACGGTCTTCCCCTTCCAGTCGCGCAGCGCTTTTGCAACCTCCGGGTGCGACTCGAAACGGACAGCCAGAAAGATGATGTCCGCCCTGACGGCTTCCGCCAGGGTTTTGGGAATGATCGTGGGGCCGATCGCTGCCGCATCGGCCGCGAAGCTTTCCGGGGCGCGCGTGGTTGCAACGGCCACTTCGATGCCGTTGCGGGCGAACGCCCTGGCAAGTGCGTGGCCGATCTTGCCGAAGCCAATGATTGCGTAACGCATATGTTTCTCCTTCGTTTGTCGGCGCGGTCAGAGCTTGTAACCGCCGCTCGCTTCAATCGTCTGGCCGGTCACCCAATGGCCATCATCGGAGGCCAGGAACGCCACGACGGCGGCGATTTCCGAAGGCTCGCCAAAGCGGCCCAGCGCGATCTGGGCCTCGGCCGCCTTGACGAGTTCGGGATTCTCCCGAAAGGCGGCGTTCGCATCCGTTCGCGTGAAGCCCGGCGCGACGGCATTCGCGGTGATGCCACGCGGCCCCAGCTCGATGGCGAGCGTATGGGTCAGCGTATTGATGGCGGCTTTCGCCATTGAATAGACGGGTGCTGCGGTCACGGGCTTCGTGGCAGCGGCGGAAGAAATGTTGATGATGCGTGCGCCGTCGGCGAGACGATCCAGCGCGGCCTGAATGATGAAGAACGGCGCGCGGGCGTAGACCGCCATCAGCGTGTCCCAGCTTTCCGGCGTTGCGTCCTTGAAGCCAAGCCAGCCGGAATTGCCGGCATTGTTGACCAGAATGTCGAGCGCTCGGCTGCCGTTCCGCTGGGTGAACTCGTCGTCGAGTTTCTCGAACAAAGCCGGGACGGTCGCCGCATCAACGAGATCCGCGTGGATCGCGAACGCGGTGCCTCCCGCTTTCTCGATGGCTGCGATCGCCTCGTCCGCGCCGGATTTGCTGGCGTTGTAGGTTAGCGCGACGGTCGCACCGTCCTTTGCAAGGCGTTCGGCGATGGCGCGGCCAATGCCGCGCGATGCCCCGGTCACGAGCGCTGTTTTGCCCTTCAGGGATTGAGTCATTTGATCTTTCTCCTCAGAGTTGTGCCAGGCCACCGTCAACGGCAACCTCGCTGGCGGTCATGAAGCTGCTGTCCGACGACGCAAGAAAGGCCGCCACCGCACCGATCTCGGCCGGATCGGCCATACGCTGGAGCGGCGTCATCGCCCCGTAGGCCTTCTGCCCCTCTTCGCCCAGCGCCTCCTTGGCGAGTTCGGTTGCGGTCGCCCCGGGCGACAGTACGTTTACGCGGATGCCGGTGCCCTTCAGGTCCTCCGCCCACGTCCGCGCGAGGTTGCGCACCGCTGCCTTGCTCGCGCTGTAGGCCGTGAACCCCGGGGCCCCCGTGGTGCCGGCGCTCGATCCGGTCAGGATGATCGAACCGCCCGCGCCCATCAGCGGCAGAGCCTTCTGGACCGTGAAGATCGTCCCCTTCACATTGGTGTCGAAGGTGTCGTCAATGTGCTCGGCGGTGATCTGGCCCAGAGGCAGCGGGCTTCCCGCCCCGGCGTTGGCGAAGACGATGTCGAGCGTTCCGCGCTCCGCCTTGACCGCCGCGTAGAGCCGGTCGAGGTCGGTCAGCTCGCAGACCGAGCCCTTCACCGCGCGGGCATTGGGCCCAAGGTCGGCCACCGCGGCGTCGAGCGCTTCCTGCCGGCGGCCGAAGATGAAGACGAAGGCGCCCTCTTCAATGAAGCGTCTTGCCGCAGCGCGGCCGATGCCGGTAGCGCCACCGGTGATCACGGCGGTCCTTCCATTCAGTCTGTTCATGTCATGCACCCTTCGAAACAAAAGCGAGAAACTTGATTCTGGGGCTCTTGATTCATGAAGCCAATTGACTGAATATCTATAAATACCATCTACTTTCTAGATAGATATGCTGGACAACGTCACCATCAATCAACTTCGAGCGTTCGTCGCCGTGTGTGACCAGGGCAGCTTTTCCGGGGCGGCAAGGGAACTGAGGCGGGCGCAGTCGGCGATCAGTCACGCGATCAATGCGCTCGAGAATGCCTTCGACGTGATGCTGTTCGAGCGAAACACGCGCAAGGCGACGCTCACGGCAGCAGGCCGCAGCCTCCTGCCCGATGCGCGCGGGGTGATTGCGCGCACCGAGGAAATGAAGATGCGCGCGGTTGCGATCGCTGAAGCCGGTGTTCCGCAGGTCTCGATCGCCGTGGATACCTATTTTCCACGTGCGCACCTGATTGAATGCCTGCGCACGCTGCAGGCGGACTATCCGACGGTCGCGATCAATCTGCGCATGACGACCATGCAGGGCGGCGAGCGCCTGGTTCTCGACGGCACGTGCGCCTTGGCGGTAACGATCACGGATGTGCCCGAGCTGAGCCAAGACTCCATCGAGCGGCACCATTTATGTGACGCGCAAATGGTGACCGTCTGTGCGCCATCGCATCCGCTCGCGGCAATCAAGGGGCCGATTCCACGGGAGGAATTTGGCCGGCACATCCAGCTCGTCGTGACGGACAATCAGCCCGATGCGGAAAAGACCCAACAGGGGGTCGCCGGTGAACGCCAGTGGTGGGTGAATGATCTCGGCGCGAAGCACGATCTGCTCAGGGGAGGCTTGTGCTGGGGGCACATGCCGCGCCATCTGGTCGAGCAAGACCTCGCGAAGGGATTACTTGTCGAACTCCAACGGCGCGCGTGGCACATGCGCGCCCTCACGTTCATGATCTCCCAGCGGCGCGGATACTCGTTTTCCGAATGCGAGACACAGCTGGTCGAGCTCCTTGGCCATCGTCATCTCGTCCCAAAGGGCGGCAAAGCCAAGGTCAGTGTGACGCGCGGTCGCTGAGGGGTTTGCCCGGAGACGCTGTTCGAACCGTGACATGAGCACCGGCCGCATCCGTCGCGTTGCGGCAGCTTCTACTGCCTGGCAAACCGGCATCAACCACGCTGCCATTCGTCGCACGTTCCCCGCGATCGCATCTCGACGCGTGCTTCAGGAGCCGAGGCGGGTCACACGATGATCGCGGTCTGAGCAGCGGCTGCTTGAATCCGAAATGCGGCCATCAACATGGTTCACCGGGCCGAAATGGGTTGCCAGGCGACCTCCACGGAAATCCACGAAGAACCCACTGCATGGCGGCCACCGCCAAATCGCCCGCCCTTTTTCGCTGCCCGGACGCACGCGTTTCTGCGTAGACTTTCATCTGATCAGGCTACATGACCGGGAGCAGCGACGAAGATGAATGAACGCCCGAAGCCCATCGCGGATTTCGTCCGGATCGCCGGCGATCTGTTTCGGTCGGACAAGCTTCCACCTGCGGCGCGCGCGTTCGCGCCGCAGGTATTCGCACGGCTGCAGACTCCGTCGGATGACGGCAAACGGCTCACGCTCCGATACCCCGCATGCGAATGGCTCGACCCGGCGCTCGAGTCGGTCGCGCGCGTCAACCCGACGTTCGCGACCGTCGCGCAACTGATCAAGTCGCTCGAACCCAACGTAGGATGGTCGCGTCGCACGTCGGGAAAGGACGGTAGTCCGAACTATATCGACGGCCACGTGAACGGGATGATCTGCGGGCCCGGCGGCGCGGAGAGCCGCGACGACATCCAGCTCGGCTTCTCGTTGATGATGCCCAATGTCAGATATCCGGATCATGGTCATGCGCCGGAGGAAGCGTACGTGCTGATGACCGCCGGTGAATTCCGGCAGCAAAACGGCGCGTGGTTCGATCCCGGGATCGGCGGCGGCATTCACAACCCGCCGGGAGCGCTGCATGCGATGCGCTCCGGCGACGCGCCGTTCCTCGCGATCTGGTGTCTGCTGAATTGATCCGGCAATCGACGGGACGTGCTGAGGGCGCCGCATGCGGTCAACGGCCAGTCATTGGCCTACCGACCGGTCGGCATCGCTTCAGGCCGCAGTTGAAAGGCGCATATGCGTTTCGGGGCCAGCCCGATCGTCCCCGGCGAAGATGTGAACGATTTCATGCGCAGGCAGCCGCCGACGGGAGCCGGCGATGGGAACATGCAAAGGAACCCGGTTATGGGAAAACACACCGCGTGCCGCCGCCCGCAGGCCCTCTCGAGCAACACCGCCGCACCGCGAAAGCGGCAGTAAGCGCACGCGGTCAACATCCGTTCGACCGACGCGATATTGCGCGCGCGTGGATAAAACGCAACAGTAGAACCGAACGCGCGCTCGACGCGCTCGTCCTCGATAGCGGCGCCGTTATGAGGCATACTCTATTCGCGCACATCGAACGATCGTTCTTTTTTAAACGCAAGCCGTCGCGCGAACCACTAAACACACACATGATTCTGGTACCTTGACGCACCGGCCCGCGCGCAATGCAATGGCCATCACCCATCTTTCACACTATGACACTACAGATTGGGATTCCTCTGGAGACAGCCACCGGCGAACGGCGCGTTGCGACCGTACCCGAAGTGGTCGAGAAACTGGTCAAGCTGGGGTTTTCGGTGGCCGTGCAAAGCGGCGCCGGCGCCGGCGCGAATTTTGACGACGATGCGTATCGCGCTGCCGGCGCGAGCATCACCGCGTCGGCGGCGGAGCTATGGTCCGGCAGCGACATCGTGTTCAAGGTGCGCCCGCCGAGTGCCGACGAAGTCGCGCTGATGCGCGAAGGCGGTACGCTGATCGGCTTCGTGTGGCCCGCGCAGAACCCCGAACTGATGCAGCAGCTGGCCGCGAAACGCGCGACGGTGCTCGCGATCGATTCGCTGCCGCGCACGCTGTCGCGCGCGCAGAAGATGGACGCGCTGACGTCGATGGCCGGCATCAGCGGCTACCGCGCGGTGATCGAGGCCGCGCATGCGTTCGGCCGCTTCCTGAACGGCCAGGTCACGGCGGCCGGCAAGGTCCCGCCGGCCAAGGTCTTCATCGCCGGCGCCGGCGTCGCGGGCCTCGCCGCGATCGGCACGGCCGCGAGCCTCGGCGCGATCGTGCGCGCGAACGACACGCGCGCCGAGGTGGCCGATCAGGTCAAGTCGCTGGGCGGCGAGTTCGTCAAGGTCGACTACGAAGAGGAAGGCTCGGGCGGCGGCGGTTACGCGAAGGTGATGAGCGAAGGCTTCCAGCAGGCGCAGCGCGCGATGTATGCGCAGCAGGCCAGGGACGCCGACATCATCATCACGACCGCGCTGATCCCCGGCAAGCCGGCGCCGAAGCTGATCACCGCCGAGATGGTGCAGTCGATGAAGCCCGGCAGCGTGATCGTCGACATGGCCGCCGAACAGGGCGGCAACTGCGAACTCACGGTGCCCGGCGAGGCGGTCGTGCGCCACGGCGTGACCATCGTCGGCTATACCGATCTCGCGTCGCGCCTGTCGCGCCAGGCGTCCACGCTGTACGGCACCAACCTGCTGCGCGTGATCGAGGAGCTGTGCAAGGGCAAGGACGGCACGATCAACGTCGACTTCGACGACGACGCGATCCGCGGCCTCACCGTCATCAAGGAAGGCAACATCACGTGGCCGCCGCCGCCGATCAAGCAGGCGGTCGTCGCACCCAAGCCGCAGGCGGCCGCACCCGCCGCGGCCGCGCCGGCGAAATCCAAGGGCCACGGTCACAGCGGCGAGCCGATGTCGGCCAAGGCGCTCGCGATCGTGTTCGCGATCGGCGCACTGGCGTTCCTGCTGGTCGGCCAGTTCGCGCCGGCCAGCTTCCTGTCGCACTTCACGGTGTTCGTGCTCGCGTGCTTCGTCGGCTACATGGTGATCTGGAACGTCACGCCGTCGCTGCACACGCCGCTGATGAGCGTGACCAACGCGATCTCGTCGATCATCGCGATCGGCGCGCTGGTGCAGGTCGCGCCGCCGCTGGGCGAGCTGGCCAATGCCGGCGACCGTCCGTCCGGGCTGATCCTCGGTCTCGCGGTGGGCGCGCTGACGCTCACGGCCGTCAACATGTTCGGCGGCTTCGCGGTGACGCGTCGCATGCTGGCGATGTTCCGCAAATAAGGGGACGACAACAATGACTTCCAATCTGACTACCGTCTCCTATATCGGCGCCGCGATCCTGTTCATCCTCAGCCTCGGCGGGCTGGCCAATCCCGAGACCGCGCGCCGCGGCAACCTGCTCGGCATGATCGGCATGTTGATCGCCGTGCTGGCCACCGTGGCCGGCCCGCGCGTGTCGGCCGCGGGCATTCCGTACGTGATCGCCGCGCTGGTCGTCGGCGGCGCCGTCGGCCTGTACGCCGCGAAGAAGGTGCAGATGACGCAGATGCCGGAACTGGTCGCGCTGATGCACAGCCTGGTCGGTCTCGCGGCCTGCCTGGTCGGTTTCGCGAGCTATATCGATACGTCGCTGCAGCTCACCGGCGCCGAGAAGGCGATCCACGAAGTGGAGATCTACGTCGGCATCCTGATCGGCGCGGTCACCTTCGCGGGCTCGATCATCGCGTTCGGCAAGCTGTCCGGCAAGATCGGCGGCAAGCCGCTGCTGCTGCCGGCACGGCACTGGCTGAACCTGGCCGCGCTGCTGATCGTGATCTACTACGGCCGCGCGTTCCTGCATGCGGAAACCATCCAGGACGGCATGCTGCCGCTCCTCGTGATGACGGTGCTCTCGCTGCTGTTCGGCGTGCACATGGTGATGGCGATCGGCGGCGCGGACATGCCGGTCGTGGTGTCGATGCTCAACAGCTACTCCGGGTGGGCGGCGGCAGCCACCGGCTTCATGCTCGGCAACGACCTGCTGATCGTGATCGGCGCGCTGGTTGGCTCGTCCGGTGCGATCCTGTCGTACATCATGTGCCGCGCGATGAACCGCAACTTCATCAGCGTGATCGCGGGCGGCTTCGGCAGCGGCGCGGGCGCACCGGCGGCAGCCGGCGGCGCGGCGCAGCCGGCCGGCGAGGCGGTCGCGGTGAGCGCGATGGAAACGGCCGAGCTGCTGCGCGAAGCGAAGCGCGTGATCATCGTGCCGGGCTACGGGATGGCCGTCGCGCAAGCCCAGCACACGGTGTTCGAACTGACGAAGCTGCTGCGCGAAAAGGGTGTCGACGTGCGTTTCGCGATTCACCCGGTCGCGGGCCGCATGCCGGGCCACATGAACGTGCTGCTGGCCGAAGCGAAGGTGCCGTACGACATCGTGCTCGAAATGGACGAGATCAACGGCGACTTCCCCGAGGCCGACGTGTCGATGGTGATCGGCGCGAACGACATCGTGAACCCGGCCGCGCAGGACGACCCGTCGAGCCCGATCGCCGGCATGCCGGTGCTGGAAGTGTGGAAGGCGAAGACGTCGATCGTGATGAAGCGCAGCATGGCGTCCGGCTATGCGGGCGTCGACAATCCGCTGTTCTACAAGGACAACAACCGCATGTTGTTCGGAGATGCGAAGTCGATGCTCACTGAAATCTTCGGCGCACTGAAAGCCTGAGTGCGGCCTCGCGCGCGGAGCGGGCAGCCAGCCGCTCCCGCGCCGCGCCGCCTCCCCCGGCAGCAACAAGGCGGCATCATGTTCGACATCGTCCGTCGCGGAACCCAAGATGATGAATATCGATACCGACCTGCCGGTGATGGTGACCGGCGCAACCGGCTACGTCGCGGGCTGGCTCGTGCAACGGTTGCTCGAAGCCGGCGTGACGGTGCATGCGGCCGTTCGTCATCCCGACGATCCCGACAAGCTCAAGTATCTGCAGCGCATCGCGGCCGGCCAGCCCGGCACGATCCGCTATTTCCGCGCGGACCTGCTCGAACCGGGATCGTATGCGGACGCGATGGCCGGTTGCGGCACCGTGTTCCATACCGCATCGCCGTTCACCGTCTCCGTTCGTGATCCTCGGAAAGAACTGGTCGACCCGGCGCTGCTCGGCACGCGCAACGTGCTCGACACTGTGAACCGCACGCCGTCGGTCCGGCGCGTCGTGCTGACCAGCAGCTGCGCCGCGATCTACGGCGACAACGCCGATCTCGACGCGGTGCCGAGCGGCGTGTTCACCGAGGCGAACTGGAATACCAGTTCATCGCTGACGCATCAGCCGTATTCGTATTCGAAGACGGTGGCCGAGCGCGAAGCGTGGCAGATCGCCGGCGCGCAGCAACGCTGGCGTCTGGTGACCATCAATCCGTCGCTCGTCATCGGGCCCGGCATCAATCCGTACGCGACGTCGGAGAGCTTCGAGATCGTCCGGCAGATGGACGACGGCACGATGAAAATGGGCGTGCCGGATCTCGGCATGGGCGCGGTCGACGTCCGCGATGTCGCCGACGCGCACCTGCGGGCCGCGTTCCTGCCGGACGCGAACGGCCGCTACATCGTGTCCGGTCACAACACGAGCCTGCCGGCGATGGCGGCGACGCTGCTCGAACGGTATGGCGCCGACTACCCGATCCCGCGGCGCATCCTGCCCAAATGGCTCGTGTGGTCGATCGGCCCGCTGGTGAACAAGGGCGTGACGCGCCGCGTCGTCGCCCGCAACGTCGGACTGCCCTGGCGCGCCGACAATAGCCGCAGCCGCAACGAACTCGGGATCCACTACCGCCCGCTCGCCGAGTCGATGAACGACTTCTTTCAGCAGCTGATCGAAACCGGACAGTTGCGGCGAGGAGCCGCTTCGTGATGTCACCCGGCCGGCGGGTCATGCCGGCCGGCCCCGGCATGCGCGTCGACGAATGGCTGTCCGCCCCACGCACGATGAGTCGCACCCCAACGGGAGCCGTCCATGGGATCGAAACAAGGATGCCGGTTATGGGAGCGAGGTTGAAAAAAACGCGCTACGCGCGCCGCCGGTAAGTCCCCGGCGTACTCCCCGTCCAGTGCCGGAATGCGCGATGAAACGCGCTGGGATCGTCGAAGCCGATATCGGCGCCGATCGCCGCGATCGTGTCGAGCGTGTCGGTGAGCCGCTGGATCGCGATGTCGCGCCGCAGTTCGTCCTTGAGCGCCTGGAATGTCGTGCCTTCGGCGGCGAGGTGGCGGCTCAGCGTGCGCACCGAGCAATGCAGATGCTCGGCCGCCTCGTCGATCACCGGGAGGTCGGGCAGCGCCGCCGACAGGTATTGCCGCACGCGATGGCACACGAGCTGCTCGCTGAACGATTCGAAGATCCAGTCGCCCGGCGCGCGCGCGAGGAACTTGCGCAGGTTGCGCTTGCTCTGCCGGATCGGCGCGTCGAGGTAGTCGGCGCTGAAGCGCATCAGCGTGCGTTCGCAGTCGAATTGCACGGAGCCGGAGAAGAAGTACAGGTGTTCGACCGCATGGCGCGGCCGCGGACACGCGAGCTCGATCCGCAGCAGCGGGATCTTCTGCCCGATCAGCCAGGAACACACGCCGTGCACGAGCTTGAGCATCAGCTCCTGGCCGAGCGCGCCGATCGGGCCGATGGCCGGGTTCGGTCGCAGCAGCACCTGCGCGACCAGGCCGTCGCGCTTCGAGTCTACGAAGAAGTCGTCGAGCAGGATATGGAAGAACTGGCCGAAACGATGCAGCGCCGTTTCGAGGTTGCGCGCATCGAGCAGGCTCAGGCACAGGTACTTCAGCGTGCCGCCGCGCAACGGGCGCGAGAAGATGCCCGGCATCTCGTCGTCGAGATCGATCGCGAGCGTGCGGTACAGCGTCGAGAACTGCTCTTCCGTCACGCGCGCATGCGGCTCGCCGAGCAGCTCGAGCGGAATGCCGGCCCCGCGCAGGTAGCGCTCGACCACGTCGCGCTGCGCGCCCGCGCTCGCCAGAAAACCGTTGACGAGCGAGATCGGCACCGTCGCGCTCGGCGACGGCAGCGCACGCCCGGGCTGGGCGGAAGGTGAGTCTGAACCGGTCATCGCGTCCCCGTCGGTCGAACCGCTCGCATTGTACTTGAGCGGCCCGGCGCGGACTGTCGGGGCTTGCGCCGGCATGCGGGCCCGCACGTCGGCCCGCCGCGCGGCGCGTCGGCGCCATCAGTCCGCGCGGCTGAGTTCCCGGCGCAGGATCTTGCCGACCGTCGACTTCGGGAGCCGGTCGACCAGGCGGATCAGCTTCGGCACCTTGTACGCGGCGAGGTTCGCGCGGCAATGCGCGACGATCTGCGCGTCGGTCAGGGCCGCGTCGGGCGCGGGCACCACGAACAGCTTGACGGCCTCGCCGGTGCGCTCGTCCGGCACGCCGATGCATGCGCATTCGGCGACGCCCGGCAGCGCGGTCGCAACCGCTTCCACCTCGTTCGGGTACACGTTGAAGCCCGACACGATGATCATGTCCTTCTTGCGGTCGACGATCTTCAGGAAGCCGGCAGCGTCGAACACGCCGATGTCGCCGGTGCGGAAGTAGCCGTCCATGGTGAACGCGGCCGCGTTCGCGTCCGGCTTGCGCCAGTAGCCGCCCATCACCTGCGGCCCCTTCACGCAGATTTCGCCCGCTTCGCCGATCGCCACCTCGCGATCCTGGTCGTCCAGCAGCTTCACGTCGGTCGACGGCAGCGGCAGGCCCGTCGTGCCCGTGAACGCGTCGATCGACTGCGGGTTGAACGTGACCACCGGCGACGTTTCCGACAGCCCGTACCCTTCGCGGATGAAGTTGCCCGTCACCGCCTTCCAGCGCGCGGAAATCACGTCGATCACCGCCGCGCCGCCGCCGGCCGACAGCTTCAGCCGCGACCAGTCGACCTCGTTCAGCCGCGGATGGGCGGCGAGCCCCGCATACAGCGTATTGACGCCGACGAACACCGACGGCCGCGCGGCCTTCAGCACGTCGATGAAGCCGTCCATGTCGCGCGGATTCGCGACGAGCCAGTTCTCCGCGCCGATCGCGAAGTAGGACAGGAAGTTCACCGTCAGCGCGAAGATGTGATACAGCGGGATCGCCGTGACGACGACCTCCTCGCCCGGCTGCCGCGCGCCCGGCACGATCGCGCCGAACTGCTCGATGTTCGCGACCAGGTTGCGATGCGACAGCGCGGCGCCCTTCGACAGCCCGGTCGTGCCGCCCGTGTACTGCAGCAGCAGCAGATCGTCGCCGCCGAGCGCGACCGGCTCGACCGCGAGCGATTCGCCGGCGGCCAGCGCGTGCGCGAGTGCGATCGAGCCGGGCGGCAGCGCATCGCACGCGCCGGCCGGCGCATCGACGACGCCGAGATCGCCGCGGCCCACGCTCAGCACGGTTCGTATGCGCGTCCTGCCGACCACGTCGGCGAACGTGCCCATCGATCCGCCGCATACCACGGCCACTTCGACACCCGCGTCGTTGAGCTGATGTTCGAGCTCATGCGCGGTGTAGAGCGGATTCACGTTGACCTGGATCGCGCCGATCCGCGCGAGCGCGACGAACACCACCGGAAAGGCGAGCACGTTGGGCAGCATGACGGCCACGCGGTCGCCCTTGCGTACGCCCGCGACCTGCTGCAGGTACGCGGCCAGCGCGGTCGACAGGCGGTCGACGTCGGCATAGGTGAGCGTGCGGCCGAACGCGTGGAACGCGGGGCGCTCCGCGAAGCGGCGCATCGCGTCGTCCAGCAACGCGGTTACGGAAGGATGGCGATCGGCATCGATCTCGGCGGGGATCGAGCCGTACGAGCCGATCCAGTGTCTCTTCGTCATGTCCTGCTCCTCGGGGGACGGCGCCGGGCAGCGCCGTTCGCACAGCGGCCCGCGCACCGTATGGTCAAAAGCCGCCGCCTGACCGGCGACTATCGCCTGCCATCGCGGCTTTGAAAATGATCCGGGCGGTCGAAAAGATGATCGAAACGGACACGCGGGCGCGCGGCGACCCGCCTGTCGCCGCTTCCGCCCGTGCATCGGTCATGCCGTGTTCGTCCGTGCATACGCCAGTGCATCAGGGTGAACCCTATGGCGCCCCAACGCGTTCCGGCGCAGAATCGCGCACCGGAACGATATCGAATCGGACGCTGAACCCGCCATGCCGCGCAGTGCGCTCTTGAAACCGACGGCCTCCGGCCCCGCGTCGCTGCCGGACGCCCCGCCCGCCCACGTGTCGCGCGAGAAGCGCTTCTCGCCGGCCAAGCTGGCCGTGCTCGTCGGCGTCGCCCGGGAACTCGGCCTCGATCCGACCGCGGTGCTCGACGGCACCGGCCTGTCGCCGGACGCCGTCACCGATCCGTTCACGCTCACGTCGTCGCGGCAGTTCCTGAGCGCCGCGCGCAATGCGCTCGACCGCTACGACGGCACCGATCTCGGCGTGCGCGTCGGCCGCCGGCTGCATGCGTCGAGCTACGGGATGTACGGCTACGCGATGCTGTGCTCGGAATCGCTCGCGCATGCGTTCGATTCGGCCGTCAAATATCACCAGCTCGCGAACGGGATGCTCGCGATCCGCTGGGTCGAACAGTGCGACACCGCGTCGTGGCTGTTCCCGGATCTGCACGAAGCCGCGCTGCCCGAGCCCGACCTGCCGCTGTACCGCTTCCTGATCGACATGCAGTTCGCGCTGCACGTGACGGTCATCAAGGACGTGATGGGTGCGTGGTGCGTGCCCGCCCGCGCGCAGTTCGCTCAGCCGGAGCCGGCGCACGCGGCGCAGCTCGCCGACGCGCTCGAATGCCCGATCGCGTTCGACCAGCCGCACCATGTGTTGAGCTACCCGGCCGCGTGGCTCGCACGCGCGCCACAGCTCGCGAACCCGATCACCGCAGCACAGGTGTCGTCGCACTGCGCGCGCCTGCTCGACGAACTGCGCAGCCAGGCCGGCGTCACGCGCCGCGTGTATCAGGAACTCACGCGCACGCCCGGGCAGTTCCCGGACATCGACGCGATCGCCGACACGCTGTGCATGACGTCGCGCACGCTGCGCCGCAAGCTCGATGCCGAAGGCACGTCGTACAGCGAGCTGCTGACGAGCGTGCGCAAGGCGCTCGCGATCGACTACCTGAGCACCACGACGCTCAGCACCGAGGACATCGCGCTGACGCTCGGCTTCAGCGATGCGGTGGGGTTCCGCCACGCGTTCAAGCGCTGGACCGGCACGACGCCGAGCGACGTCCGGCGCAAGCGCGGCCGGTAAGCGCGCGGGCAGATCGCCGCCGGATTTCAACGCGTTTCGCCCGGCGCCGGATGCGCGACCGGCAGCGCGAACTCGAACACCGCGCCGCGTCCGTCCCGATCGACGAGCCGGATCCCGCTGCCGTTGAGCACCAGCATCCGGTGCACGATCAGCAGCCCGAGCCCGCCGCTCGTCGCCGTGCCGCCGCTCATCGGCCGCTGCGGCCGTTGAAACAATCCTTCGCGCCGCGCCTGCGGAATCCCTTCTCCGGTATCCGACACGGTCACCACCACGCGATCGTCCTGCGGCGTCAGCGCCACTTCGACTTCGCCGTGCTGCGGCGTGTGCCGCAATGCGTTGTCGAGCAGGTTGGTCAGCACGCGCTCGATCATCCCGAGATCGGCCGATACGACCGGCACGCGCGGCGGGATCCGCGCATGCAGCGCGATGCCGCGCGACTGCGCGGCCAGCTCGAACTTCTGGAACACGTCCTGCACGAGATCGACGAGCGAGAACGGCTCGCGCTCGGCCTGCACGCCGCCCGATTCGAGCCGCGCGAGTTCGAACAGCGCCTGCGCGAGCCGGCCGACCTTCGTGCTCTGCGCGAGCGCGATCGACAGGTAGCGGCGGCGCTCGGTCTCGGCGAGCGTGTCGGACTTCAGCGACAGCGTCTCCAGATAGCCGTGCAGCGACGTCAGCGGCGTGCGCAGGTCGTGCGAGATGTTCGTGATCAGTTCGCGCCGCTGCTGGTCCTGGCGCGTCAGCGCGCGCCACTGTTCGCCGATCCGGTCGGCCATCTGCGCGAACGCGGATTCGAGCACCGCGATGTCGTCGCCGCGCCGCCCCGGCGGCGAGCGCGGCACCGCCGGCTGCGTGTCGGGCGCGCCGTTCGCGTCGAAGCGGCGCATCGCGTCGGTCAGCCGGCGCAGCGGGCGCGTGATGAAGCTGAACGCGGTCAGGCCCGCGAGCAGGCCGAGCAGCGCGACGACCGCCATCGACCACAGCGTCGTGCGCAGCACGTTGCCGGCGTCGACGCGCGCGACCAGCCGGTCGTGTGCTTCGCCGAGCAGCACCACGTAGATGTAGCCGGACGGCGGCTGTCCCGGGCGCTGCAGCGGCGCGGCGCTGAACACCTTGCGCGCGTCGGGGCTGCGCGGGTCGTCGCCGAGGATCGGCAGCGGGTCGCCCGCGATGAAGCGCTGCACCGGCGCGAGATCGACGCGCTCGCGCTTCACGTGGCCCGGCGGCGCGTCGTCGCCCTCGATGCGCCCCGCGTTGTCGAGCAGGTACACCTCGACGCTCGGGTTCACGCCCATCAGCTGGCCGAACAGCGTGCGCACGGCGTCCGGGCGCAGCCCGTTCGCGTCCATCAGCGGCGTGCTGCTCGCGATGTGCGCGGCGAGGTCGCGCGACAGGCCCTGCACGACTTCCTTCTCGCGCATGTCGTTAGCACGGATCTGCAGCCAGGCCGACGCGCCCGAGCACGCGAGCAGCAACACCGCGAACACGCACGACAGCCGCTGGGTGAGGGTGAGTTTCATCATGTGTCCCGTTGCTCCGGCGCGGCGAGCTTGTAGCCGCGCCCCCACACGGTGAGGATCCGCACGGGCTCGGCCGGATCGGCCTCGACCTTCGCGCGCAGCCGGTTGATGTGGGTGTTCACCGTGTGTTCGTAGCCTTCGTGCTGGTAGCCCCACACCGCGTTCAGCAGGTCCATCCGCGAGAACACCTTGCCCGGATGCCGCGCGAAGAAATACAGCAGGTCGAATTCGCGCGGCGTGAGGTCGATGCGCGTGCCGTCGACGCTCGCTTCCCGCGCGATCGGGTCGATCGACAGGCCGGCCACGTCGAGCGTGCCCGCGTCGATCCGCGAATCGCGCGCGAGCGCATCGACGCGCCGCAGCAGCGCCTTGACCCGCGCGACGAGCTCGAGCACCGAGAACGGTTTCGCCAGATAGTCGTCGGCGCCGAGCTCGAGGCCGAGGATCCGGTGCACCTCGCTCGAGCGCGCACTGGTGATGATGATCGGCGTGTAGCGCGCCATCGCGCGGGCGCGCCGGCAGATTTCCAGGCCGTCGACGCCGGGCAGCATCAGGTCGAGGATCAGCGCGTCCCAGTTGCCCTGTTCGAGCAGGCGCAGGCCTTCCGTGCCGTCCGCGCTGTGCACGACTTCGTAGCGCTCGTCGCGCAGGTGCAGGCTCAGCACGTCGGCGATGTCGGCGTCGTCTTCGACGATCAGGATGCGTTTGGGGTGGTCCATGGCGGTCGGCGGCGGCACGTCGGTCGGGGGCTCACGGTTGGTGCGAAGGTTCTTTCGGCTGCCCTCTCCGGGCCGGCAGGCCGGCCTGCCGGGGAAGGCGAATGGCGGCAGCAACGCCGCGCTGTCGCCATTGTGCAAAATTTTGCCGGCGGCAGGGGTCACAATTCGTTTAAGTTTGAATCGCGCCCGTGACGTGAGCCAATGCCGGCAACGTTTCCCGCTCGGCCCCTAAAGCCGGATTTCCGTCATCCTGGTCGCGGACAGGTGCTGACGGGAAGGCGCCATCGCCTGCCCGCATCACCGAATGAATCCGTCAGGACCGGAAGACACGCGCTGTGATACGCCATGCATGCCGCTCACGCGGTCGCCGCCTAGCCTGAGCAGCACGCGGATCGGCCTTTCCCGGCTCGCGAGAAGATCGTCCGCCGATTCGGCCTCGGACTGACAGTTCGGCACGCGTGGCAGATGGGGGCGTTCGCGTTGCACACCGGCACATCGGGCGATTCGACAGCAACCCGTGAAATCGAGACGACGCCCCCATTGCCTGCCGAAGTGAGTGCTGTCGGGCGACAAGCGGACTCAGGTTTTCGTCACCTGGGTTTTCGCGAGATAGGTGTACGGCCCATTCGGACTCTTTTCGGCAATGTATGCCGCACACCACCCGGCGCCCCACGGCTGCTTCGTATTGAAATTGTGACCGTTTTCGCTATCCCAGCTCCACGCCTTCGCATCGGTTGGATTGGACGGGAAGCTTCCCGAATACAGGCAGACTCGCCCTTGCTGGGCTCGAAACGGCGCATTCGTGGCCCACTTGATCCAGCAGGTTCCCTGGTATTCATACAACGACAGATCCCAGGTGTACGTACCGACACCGGTCACCGGCGCCACTTCCGCTTGAACGTTGCTCATGAATATTCCCCATAAAGTCCGTATTGCATGACCGATCGAACATGGTCACCGTTTTTTAAAGTGGTTCCTGGACTCCACTCGAAGATCGACGAGATGCGCGCGCCTGCGCATTCAACTCAACAGTCGCTCCACTTCCTGAATCAGTGCATGACGACGCTGCACGTCGTGTTCGTAAGCACGCTCCGCAGCCGCGATGTCTGCCCCGCAGTGCGGGCACCGCGACTCGTGCTGATGGACGTAGCTGTTACAGGCGCGGCAGACGACCAGCCTCGGCGGGACTCTGCCGACCTCCGGCGCACCCTTGCCCTTGTGTTTCCACGCGAGTTCGACGGTCCGTCCCGAGCGGGAAATGCTCGATACGGGTGTGCCGTCCGAAATGCGTTCGGTGACCAGATCGAAGCGACCCACCGCGAACGACGCAGGCGCCGCATCCTCGATCTTCTCGATGCGCTCGCGCAGCCCCTGCTTCTTCAATTCGAGCACGCGATAGTGGCAATAAGGATTGTTGCCCGGCTTGCCGAGCAGCGAATGCGAGGTCCACGTACAGCCGCCACGACACACATCGGCGTAGTAACACGTGCGACAGAATCCCCACAGGTCGTCCACCGAGCGCAGTCGGCCGAAATGGATCGCCTCGCTCGTGCGCCAGATTTCCTCCAGAGACAGATCCCGAACGTTGCCGCCCGCGAAACCGACCGTCGCGAGCGACGGGCACCCCTTGACGGTGCCGTCCGCTTCGAGCGCGATGACGGTCTGCCCGGCTGCGCATCCGGTCCAGTGCACCCGCTCGTCCCCGAAGCCGCGCCACAGATGCTCGTGAGGTCCGAAGTAGCCGATGTTGTTGCCGACATTCATCAGCAGGCCGCGATCAAGCCCCCGCTTGTAGAGATCGGCGAGCAGCGGCATCAACTCCTCGAGCTGGTACGGCTGCAGGAGCAATTCGTCGTGATCGACGGCGTTCCCCATCGCGACCGTCAACTGAATCTGCCAGTGTGTCGCCCCGATCTCGATGATCGAATCCATCAACGCCGGGAGATCGCGCATCGTTGCCGAGCCGATCTGCGTGTTCACACTGATCGCGAGACCGTGCGCGCGGGCGCGCTTCAGCGTATCCACGGCCCGATCGAACGATCCCGGAACGTTGCGTACCTTGTCATGCAACGGCGCCAGGCCGTCAAGCGACACCCCGAGTCCGTTGAGGCCCGCTTCGACTGCCTGCGCGAGCCGGGCAGGTGTCAGATTGCGGCCACCTGTCTGCACCGCGCAGTACATCCCGTGCGAGCGGATTGCCTTGATGAGCTGCGCCCAGTCCTTGCGGAGGTAAGCCTCACCTCCGATCATCGACACTTCTCGCGTACCGAGCCTGGCCAGCGCGTCGATCACCTCGAGACACTCGCCGGTCGACAGTTCGTGGGTGCGTCTGTGGCCCGCACGCGATCCACAGTGCAGGCACTTCAGGTCGCAAGCCAGCGTGATTTCCCACACGACGTGAACCGGGACAAACTGTTCGTAGTCCTGTTCACTTAGGAAGCGGACCGGGCGCGCTTGATTCTCGTCCATGTCGATGTCCTCGCGTATCGTCTATCCCGCACCAGCCACTCACCGATCGGTGGCGGCGGCCGCCGCGAACCGCGGCAGGCACCGCCGCCTCGCCCGTGCTCAGCGCGCGGCTTCCAGCCGGGCTATCTCGGCGTTCAGGCCGGCAAGCGCTTCCTCGATACGGCCTGCATCGGCGAGCTGTTGTTCGGCCTGGCGGGCGAGCGCCTTCATGCGGCCGAGATCGCCCGATTGCCTCGCCTGCTGCAGGCCGACGCCGTACAGCGGCGTGACTGGATGTCGAGGTTCGAACGGTTGCAGCGCGCCGGCCACCGTCATGATCGCATGGTCCACTTCATGCCAGCGTTCCCCTTCGAAGAAGCGGTAGCTGGCCACCCCCGACTTCCAGTCCGCCTCGACGATGCCCTGCAGCCGGAACGTTTCGGCCAGGCCGCTGGTCGGCCCGGATGGGTTGCCCTGCAGGCTGAGGACGAATTGCGTCTTGCCGCCGGGCGTCAGCACGATCGGGCTGAATTGGCCCCATACCTGTGCACCGAATTCGAGCGGCGGCCAGGTCGTCTGGGTAATGCGCGCCACGCCGCTGACCTTCTTGGCCGGCGTGTTGATCAGTAGCGACAGCGCGAGGACAGGTGCGCCGATAGCCGGCGTTGCGACGCGGAAATTCACGGGAAAAAGAGCGGCGGACATTGAATGGCTCCTGTAGCGAATAAGGATCGGGGCAACCAGGCCGGTTTCAGTTCCCGGCTTCCAGGCGCGCGATTTCAGTCTTCAGCGCAGCCAGCGCGGCAGCAATTTCGTCACGGCTTTCCAACTGGTGCCTCGCAGCGGCTGCGACCGTCTTCATGTGCGCGAGATCGCCGGAGGCCGCCGCTTGCTGAATGGGCGCACCGTACAAAGGGCGTGGCCCGCCGTGCGGCTCGACGATCACCGGGCCGGGCTCGAGGGGTACGAATTCCCGATCGATCCTTGCCGGCACATTCTCGAAGGCGCGCCAGCTGCCGTGGTCGAAAAAGCTGTACGACGCAACGCCGCTTTGCCAGTCGCTTTCCAGCACGAGATGAAGCCGGAACGTCACGATCGAATTCGAGGTCGGGCCACCGTCGTTGCCCTTCAGCGTCACCAGGATGCGCGTGTTGACCGGCGGCATCAGCGCCATATAGGTGTAGTTGCCCCAGACGTCGGCATGGAAGTCGACCGGCGGATTCACTGCCTGCCCGATCGTTGCGGTGCCAACCACACTTCCCTCGGGCGCATCCACGAGCAATGCGAGCCTGAGCGTCTGTGCGCCCGGCATTCCTGTGCCGATGACGTAGCCCGCCGGGAAAAGCCCGGTACGCGTGTTTTCTGACATTTGGTCCTCCTGCGTGGTAAACGAAACGGCGATGCGTGCGACGGCAGCTCAGGCCCGCTCGCGCCTCGCGATCTCCTGCTTGAGCTTGCCGACCGCGGCAGCCAGGTCCTCGTGCTGCTTCAGAACCTCTTCGGCCTGACTGAGCAAAGCCTTCATCTTTGACACATCGCCTTCCGATATGGCCTGGTGGATCGCTACGCCATAAGGCGGAATGACATGGCCGGTTTCCCTGTTCATAACGTTCTCGCTAAAAAGGTCGTCGTGCCGATTCGCGGAATCTCCGCGAGCAAGAGATCAAGCAACCGATGTGCCAGTCGTGCATTGACAGGCCTGTGCCCGTGCGCGGTGCTGCCGCTCGACAACCAGAGGACGAATTCGTCCGGCCATTTGCTGCGCGATGGACGAATGTGTCCATGCACGGCGCGGTCGCTCGATCTCCCGAATGCCAGCGCGCGCAGTCCGGTGCCGGAGACGCGTACCGGCGTGCAAGGTCGGAAAAGTTTGGGCGCGCGTCGACAAGGCGCCGGCATTCGCCGCTCGCCAGAGGCTTGGGATGAAGGTGTCGCGCGCGCAATCCGCCGCGCCGCGTGCTCAGGACATCGTATTGACGCGATCGCTACAGCAGGCCCGGCTCCTGGAGCGGAGTGGACGGAGGGCGGGCCGCGACCGGCATGTGCAATGGTCGGTCGATCGCTTCGATGATCGACGTCTGGCAAGCGGCGTGCCGCGACAAATCCGCGAGATGTCCCATCGCGGCAAGACGAGCGGGTACCGAGCCCAGCGCCAACGCCGTCGAGATCGCAATGCGCAACCCTTGCTCGGCACCGGCCATATCACCCAGCATCGATTGCGCACGCGCCTTGAGGATCAACAACTCACCGAGATACGCACGCTCCTGTCTGCGGATCGCCTTGTCGAGCGCGTCGGAAACGAGCACTTCGCATTGCCGCGCGCGGCCCGTGCTCAACAGTATCTCGCCATGCTTCCAGGCCTTGATCGAATGGAACAGCGCACCGCCCTGCTTTTCGATCTCGTTTTCATAGCCGTCCAGCAGCATCGCCTCGGCATCGCCGAACTCGCCGATCGCGCTCAGATAGCACGCCCGGAAAATCCGGACCGCACCGCGCGAACAGGCCGGTGCGCCGGCCGGTATTGCGTCGAACCCACGGGTCAGGCTCCCGAGCCGCTCGACGTCGTTGAAGAGCATCGCAAGCCACGCGGCACCTTGCAGGTCGAGCGCTCGACCGGGCAAATCCGGCGGATCGAGTTCCGCCCGCTCGGTCAAACGGCCCATGGCATCGCGTGCGTCGTCGAGTGCGCCAGTCTGGTAAGCGGCGAGACCTTCGAACGTCAATGCGAGTCCCGCGACATCGGCACCTGAGACGCCAGGCCGCCGACCGGCGCGGCCGATGCCGGTCAGCCCGCCACGGGAAAGCAGCGCCAGCGCTTCCTCACTGTCGCCGAGCCAGAACAGTGTGTTGGCCAGCGCCACGTGCGCGTCGTCGAGCATCGCCCGATCGTCCATCGCGTGCGCGCGGTGAAGCAGCTCCTGCGCAGTGGCACGCGCCCGCGTGAGTTGCAGCGTCACCAGTTGCGTCATCCAGATGCCGAACCGCGCCGTGGCGAGTTCGCGCGCGTCGCAGACGCCATCGCCGATCGACAATGCAGCCTCGTAACAAGCGGTCGCTTCGGGAAACTGCCAGCCATGAACGCCTTGCAGCACAATGGCGAGCAGGCGATAGGCACCAAACTGCAATCGGCGGCTCTCCTCGGTCGGACTGGCCTTTTGCAGGAGATCGAGGCAGCGGTGCAGCAGCGCGACGGATTCGCGATACTGGATGGCGCCGGCCAGCGCTTCCGCACGCTCCAGGCACTGTCGAGCCTCCCCGTATTGCGCTTCGCGCGCCTTGAGCCGGCGCTCGACGACCTTCCGGCCGACACCGAGCAACGCGGCCGCGGCGCTCTTGTTATACGAAGTCCGCTCCAGCGCGCGGTCGATGAGCAGGCGTTCGGCCGCGGCCAGCTTGTCGCTGCCACCGAACTCGAGCAAGCGGTCCGCCAGAAGCGCACATGCCGTCGCGTCGGGCGTGTCCGTGGCCAAAAACGGCGCGAGCGTTTCGGCGTCGATCCGCGCATGCTCCGCGAACACGCTGAGCTGGCTGACGAGATTGCGCAACTGGCGAACGTTGCCGGGCCACGGATGCTCGCACATGCGCTTGATTGCCGCCGGCGTGAACGCGATCGCGCGCGTTTGCTGGGCTGCAAAATGCACGGCCAGCAGCGGGATGTCTTCGCTCCGTTGCGCGAGTCCCGGCACATTGAGGATGAACACCGCAAGCCGGTAGAACAAGTCTTCCCTGAACCGGCCAACGCGCGCTTCTTCCAGCAGGTTTCGATGGGTGGCCGCAACGATGCGTCCGGCAAAACGCTGGCTTGCCGATGCGCCGATCGGACGGAACGTGCGCGTTTCGAGCACGCGCAGCAGCTTGGGCTGTAGCGCAAGCGGCAGCTCGCCGATCTCGTCGAGAAAGAGCGTGCCGGCCCCGACCTGGCCGAACAGGCCGCGGTGGTCTTCGACAGCGCCCGTAAAGGCGCCGCGGACATGCCCGAAGAATTCCGCTTCGATCAGATCGTGTGGAATGGCGCCGCAATTCACGTCGATAAACGGCTTGTCGCACCGCGGGCCGTTTGCGTGAAGGCGCCGCGCCACCAATTCCTTTCCGGAGCCGGTGGGTCCGACAATCAGTAGCGTATGTTCGGTCGGCGCCACCCGATCGATCATCCGGACCAGTTGGCGAAATGCTGCCGACACGCCGATCAGCATCTGTGCATCAAGCATGCCGTGGCCGTGCGCGCGCCCGTCCGGGACGCAAGCGGCCCTGTTCTGGATCCCCTTCATCGCCCGACGCCTGGCAATCGCGACACATGTGCAGGCAAGACGATGTCGAGCCGACACGTGGTGGTCTCGCCGCACGCCGCCGCGCCGCAATCGTGCAATGTGCCCGCGCTGCGGACATCTGTCCCCGGTCTTTGCATGCTCTTTCCTATACGGTCAGGCTCTAGAGCGGTTTTTTTCAATTTTCTTGTTTTTTAAAACCAGACACCACCACGGCACTTCACGCATCAACCTTTCAGCCCCGGTTGCGGTAATCCGTGCAACTGAATAACAGCCGTGGCTGAAGACAGTGTAGATGGATTTATTCGAGCGGGAATATAAATAAAATAGGGCTTGATTTACTTGCAGTCCAGTCAAAAGCAGAAATAATCGTCACGTTTGTTCAATAATCTCTACGCGCGTACAGTTGCCCGACCCAGCAGCGGATGTTCCGTCGCATCAATTCCCGTACGGGAGCGTCAGTGATGCATTTCTTGCGAAAAATAGAAGCCATTCCCTCGTAAACATCGACTTTTTGCGGGAAGGCAGATTCACGGCCCGTTGCGGATCAGCAAGTCGTTTCATTCACAAACATTCGAATATCGCAATCGGGATGATCTGTTTATCTTTTGAATCACCCGTACCCGCCAGTCACGAATAACTTGAAAAAACAGAAAGTGGCTCCGACAGAGGAATTCAGCGAATTTCGGCGAAGCATCCCACTGCCGAAAAGCTGCGCCCGGGCTAGAGGCGGGGTCCGACAACAAACGATCAAGCGTGACGGCTAAACTCACGCCCGGCCTCTCGCACTGCGATGCGGGCGGACGGCCCGTCGTCCGTCACGCATGCTTCAAGCCGCCAGCCCCGCCGATGGAACCGCCTGCATGTCAGGATTGAACCGGGTCATGCAGTTCAGATCGAGCGCGCGAATCTGCTCGGTCATGAAGTCGACGAAGATCCGGATGCGCGTCGGCAGATGCTGCCGGCTCAGATAGCAGATGTAGTGGCCGCGATCCTCCGGCACATGCTTCGCCAGTGCGACGACGAGCTCCTTCGACGCGAGATGGTCGCGGATCTGGTAGCCCGCCATCTGCGCGATGCCCGCTCCGTTCAGCACCGCGCGCAACACCAGATCCGCGTCGTTGAACGTGAGGCGCGACGTCGGCAGGTACTTTTGCATGCGGCCGTCGACATTGAACTCCCATTCGAACACGCGACCGCTCGCAAAGCGGAAATTGATGCACTCGTGCTGGTCGAGGTCGTCGATGCGCTGCGGGAGGCCATGCCGTGCGACATACGACGGCGCCGCGCAGAGCGCCATCTGCATCGGAATCAGTTGCCGGGCGATGATGCTCGAATCCTCGATGCGCCCGTTGCGGAACGACACGTCGATCCGCTCCGACACCAGGTCGATCGGCCGGTCATCGAGCAGCAGATCGATGATGATGTCCGGGTAGGCCTGCGCGAATTTTTCCAGCAGCGGCGCGACGATCTTCCTGCCGAACCCCACGGCCGAGCTGATGCGAATGAGGCCGCGTGGCGGCCCCTGCCGTAACTCCAGCATGTCGTTCATGGCTTCCACGATCTGTGCCACGCCCTGATGGCAGTTCTCGAAGAATCGCCGGCCTTCGCACGTCAGTTCGGTCGTGCGCGTGGTGCGCTGGAACAGCCGCGTGCTCAACTGCGCCTCCAGCTTCTGCACGTTGCGGCTCACGGCCGGCCGTCCGACGCCGAGCAACTCGGCGGCTTTCGTAAAACTGCCCTCGCTCGCCACCGCGACAAAAGCAAGGATGCCCGCGTAGCTCGCACCGAAGCTCGCCGAAAGTGCATCGGCACGACCGGCCAGGTCTCGACGAGCGCCGTGCTCCGCTGTATCCGATTGATTCATTTCAGCTTCCCCAGACATACCGCTCATTCCGATTGTCCGTCGCTGGCCGGAGCCAACGAACCGCCACACTTGAGAACGCGAATCAGTTTCTTGCGAGCCACTGGTCGAGGCTGATGCGGCCGAGTCGCGCAGGGCCGAGCGGCACCAGCGATTTCTCCTCGACGCGGCCGCCGTAGTAGCGGGCGTCGCGATCGGTCACCACCGCGCGCGTGTCGCCGACCGACTTCAGATAGCGCGCGACGATCTCCGCGAACGGCGCGCGATCCGGGCCCGCGATCTCGATCGTGCCGTTCTGCGGCGCTGCGAGCGCGGTCTGCGCGACGAATGCCGACACGTCTTCCGCGGCGATCGGCTGAAACAGCCCGTCGCCGATGTGGACCGTGCCGTCTTCCGCGCCGGCATCCGCGATGCCGCCGATGAATTCCATGAATTGCGTCGCGCGAACGATGGTGTACGGAACGCCCGCTGCTTCGATCGCCTGTTCCTGCGCGACCTTCGCCGCGAAATAGCCGTTCTCCGGCATGCGGTCGCAGCCGACGATCGACAGCGCGACGTGATGGCGCACGCCGGCGGCCACTTCCGCCTTGCCGAGATTGCGTGCCGACGTGCGGAAGAAGTCCAGCACCGCCTGCGGCTCCCACGACGGCGCATTCGCCACGTCCACGACAACATCCGCCTCCGTCAACGCGTCGGTCAGGCCTTCGCCCGTGATGGTGTTGACGCCGGTGCGCGGAGATGCCGCAAGCGCCTGATGGCCCGCTTCGCCGAGCAACGTGACGACACGCGAGCCGATCAGGCCCGAACCGCCGATGACAACGATCTTCATCGCAAAATCTCCTGACGAAAGGTTTTGATAGGAACGCGTGAGGTCCGTAACGGGCGCCGTATCCGATGAAGTCGGTCATGACCGTCGCATCGCGTGGCTTAATTGTGGAAGAATCATGTCCTATCCATAAGTGCCAAGAATTGTCGATCGGACTAGTCCATGCCATGTCCGTGCCCCGTTACTCACGAGATCGCGATGCCTGAGCAAACATCCACGCTGACCATCGAGATCGACCGGCAAAATCAGTTGCCGATTTATCTGCAGATTTGTGAGCGCTTCAGAACAGCGATCGCCGCGGGTCATCTGCGTCCCGGCGATCGCGTACCCGCGCTGCGTGGTCTCGCGACCCAACTGAGCACGGCGCGCGGCACGGTCGAACAGGCTTACACGATCCTGGTCGACGAGGGATATCTGCAAATGCGCGGCGCGGCAGGGACATTCGTCTCGCCTTCCCTGCCGAAATCGGTGACGCGGCCGCCGCCCAAGCGCACCGACGACTCCGCCTCGTTTCAGGCGTCGGACATGTCGCGCGACAGTCAGCCTCCACGGCGTCCGCAGCCAATCGCCGTCGCGATGAGCGGTGAGCCGCGTCCGTTGCAACCCGGGCTCCCCGCATTCGACGCATTTCCGCGCAAGGTCTGGCACCGGCTCGTTTCCCAGCGCGCGAGCAGCGGCGAACGCGCACTGCTGGGCTACCCGAATCCGGCCGGTTATCGGCCGCTGCGCGAACACATTGCAACCTATCTGACGCTGTCGCGCGGCGTCACCTGCATGCCGGAACAGGTGTTCATCACCAGCGGTTACCGCGCAACGCTGGAACTCGTACTGCGCAGCCTCGCGCGCCCGAACGACCGTGTATGGTTCGAGGATCCCGGTTATCTGCTCGCACGCAGTTTCCTGTCAGAAACCGGCGTGCAACTCGTCCCGGTGCCGGTGGACACCGAAGGGATCGATGTCGAGCGCGGCATGCAACTGGACGCGCAGGCACGCTTCGCACTGGTGACGCCGTCGCATCAGAGCCCACTCGGGCACACGCTATCCCTTGTCCGACGCATCGCGCTGCTGGATTGGGCCGAAAAAAAATCGGGCTGGATCGTCGAGGACGACTACGACAGCGAGTTTCGCTATCTCGGACGGCCGCTGCAGGCGCTAAAGAGTCTCGATCGGTGTGATCGCGTGATCTATTGCAGTACCTTCAGCAAGGCGATGTACCCTGGTTTAAGGCTTGCCTATACGGTTGTGCCGGAGCGTGCGGTGGAGCGCGTCGAACGAGTGGCATGCAGCATGAATGCCGGCTCGCCAACGCTGTTGCAGGCGGCCCTCGCGGATTTCATCGAACAGGGGCACTTTGCCCGGCATCTGAAGCGGATGCGTACGCTGTACGGCGAGCGGCGCACGCTGATCGTGCGCGCATTGCGGCAGGCGTTCGGCGAGCGGCTGATCGTCGAATTGCCGCCCGGCGGCATTCAGTTCGCGGTGCGGTTCGCAGAGGGGCCGGAAGGACCGGTCGACGACGTCGCCGTTGCAGCGCGTGCCCGCAACGCGGGACTTGCGGTCCTGCCGCTTTCGATCTGGTATTCAAACAGTCATACGCGACAAACGCCGCGCGGCCTCATCATCGGATTTGCAAACATCGCCGATGCGGACGAAGCGCACCGTCTCGCACAAACACTGCGTGCATGCTTGGATTGATGACGCGCGGCACGCAACAACTGCGCGGCCGGTGAGCGGCGGCAGTCCTCGACCCGGTGCACCGCAGGCGATCGCGTTTCTCGTGCCAGCGTTCGGATTGGTGTTCAACCGGAAACATACAATCGCCTCGAACGGCTATACCGTCGCCATTTGCGCTCCGCTAGCATGAAAGCGCCTTTCCATCGACGAACCAGGAATCCGGCCTACACGCGGCGAGTGCCGCATTCCTCATACGATGGTTCGACCCGCACCGCTTCTTGAAGCCGCCATCTGCGCGCGTAGCGCAGCCCTTTTTTGCAAAACGCTTCGCCGAATGAACGATCTAGGGTCGGGGCGTCTCTCTGAACGCGAGCCTGCATCATGGATGACAAGACGCTGCAAGCCCCTCCTCTTTCCCTGCTCGACCGGTATCGCGGTCGGGATTTTCAATCTCTGTATGCGACGACCGTTACTGTAACCGGCGGCGAGACGGGACACGGCCGTGCATCCGGAGTAGTCCGCTCTGACGATGGTAATCTCGCTGTCGATCTGCGCCTTCCGACCGAGTTTGGCGGGCCTGGCAACGGAACCAATCCGGAGCAGCTGTTCGCGGCGGGCTTCGCCGCGTGCTTCCACGGTGCACTTAATCTGCTCGAAAAACGTGCCGAAATGGCCATTACCGATATGGCCGTGGAGGTGCAGGTTTCATTCGGCCGCGACCCGATGGACGGAGGCTATGCATTGCTCGTCGATGTCCGGGTCCGGATGCCGGGCATCGATCGCAGCATCGCGGAAGAAATGGTTCGAACCGCGGAGCGCTTGTGCCCGTACGCAAAGATGGCCAGACAAGGTACCTTCAATATCGTGACCGTCGTTGACTGACAAACCGCCGGCAGCATGGCAACGGCCTCTTGTCGGTGGATGGCGTTCATTGCTGCTGCCATGTGTGTGACGTCCCCGCCGCGCATCGCACGACACGTACGGGGACGCCGGCAGGTCAGCCGAAGGAGGCTTGCGGATTACCTGCTGCCAGTGCGTCGGCGCGATTCGGTGCTGGCGGATAGATCCACTGCGTGTTGATCATTTGCTTGCGCGCCTTTCCTTCGGCATGCGTCAGTTTGATCTCACGGTCCCAGCCTTCCGAATAAACAGCACCCCATTCACCAAGATCGACGCATGTCGCATAGAACGGCTGCGTGTATTCCAGCGTCGGCGCACCAAGCAAGTCGGCGGCGACGTTGTACCCGCCGAATTGCCCCATTACGATCGCGTGCTGGCACGACATCAATGCATGGTGCCCGTCATTGTCGCTCCGCGCTCGGGCCACATCGCCCGCCGCGAACACATGCGGCGCTTCGGCTACACGAAGATCACGCGTTACTTCGACGCGTCCGAGCGAATCGAGATGCGAGGAGACTTGCGCCGTCAGCGGACTGGCATGCATGCCACCCGCCCAAATCACGGTCATGGCTTCGATATGGGTGCCCGACGCGGTGCGAACGCCGTCCGCCCCCACCGACACGACGCGCGATCCGAGTACGGCCTCGACACCCAGCAAGTCGAAGGCTTCAGCGACGTAAGGCCGAGGATTGGGGCCGAGATCAGGGCCGATTTCAGCCTGCGCACCGATCACGACGACCCGAATCGTCGCATCCGTGCCTAATCTCTCGCGCAATCGCGCGGGCAATTCGGTGGCGACCTCGATACCCGTAAAGCCGCAGCCAACTACCGCGACGGTATTGCGTGCCGGCGAATCCGGCAGTTTGGCCAGCGCCGCGAAGTGCTCATCGAGCGCTACCGCGTCCTCGATACGATCGACGGAAAACGCATGCTCCGCCAGCCCCGGCACCGGCGGCCTGCTCAACTTGCTGCCGCTGGTCAACAACAGCCTGTCGTACGCGAGCAAACGCTTTTGGCCGTTGGAGCAAGCCACGCTGACCGTCTTCTCCCGAACGGCAATCTCTTCGACGCTACCCTCGAGAAATTTCACACCGACGGCATCGAACAGCGGCAGAAGCGGTGCAGCCATTCGCTGCGGCTCGCTTTCGTACAACCGCGGCCGGATCTGCAATTCCGGTTTCGGCGAGATCAACGTAATTTCAATATCGCTGCTCGTCACACCGGCGCCATCCAGGACGCGCGCCGCGCTCAGTGCGCCCCACACGCCGGCGAAGCCCGCGCCCACTATCAAGATTTTCTGCGACATGATGATTGCCCTCGGTTGGAGAATTGCGATGTCGATGGATGCCTGTTGCAAGCCAAACACGCAAAATGAAAACGTCGTCGCGCGAAGTCATCGTAGGTCGACGCGGCATTGCGCAGTAGATCCGCAAGCGTGCTCACGATGTTGCCTCCTTGGCACCAATCGACCTCATCCCGGCCGAATCGATCGCAGGCATGATGCGTGACGGAAGATCGCGCGCGACCAACGCGCCATATTCGTCACCCACCTGAGTTATCGATGAGGCAAATAAAATGCATCTCGGCAAATCGTACAAACTATCGGAATTTCTGATCTGGACTCGCTGGAAGATTTACGAGCTTCTCATTTTCGGTTCCGTGCCGGTCATCCTGTATCAATTCTTTTCCGTCACATGGCTGTCGATACCCCTGACGATCGTGGTCCTCCTCGGAACCGCGATGTCGTTTATCGTTGGCTTCAAGAACGTCCAGACGTACAACCGGGCAATGGATGCGCTGGACATATGGACCGACATCCAGGGCAAAAGCCGTCGCTGGGGGCAATTCACGCGCGACTTCGTGACGGATGAAGAGGTTGCCAGAAAGCTGGTCTATCGACACCTCGCCTGGTTGACCGCGCTGCGATACGACCTGCGCCGTCCTCGTGTCTGGGAAAGCACGAACAAGCGCCACAACGCGGAGTACCGTCGCTTCTATCGCGTGCCGGAATGGGAAAAGGACGTCAAGGAAATACTGCCCAAATACTTGTCTCCTTCTGAAGCGGAACAGGCTCTCTCGTCCGCTTCCATTACGACATTCGTGCTGGGCCTGCAAGGCAGTTCGCTAAAAGCACTTCACATGGCCGGCCATCTGAATTCGAATTTCCATATGGAACTTCAGAAAGCCATTGGAGACTTCATCGATCTCCAGTCACGATCGGAACGTTTCAAGAATTTCCCCTATCCGCGTCAGTACGCGACTGTCAGTTCCCTGTTCGTCCGGTTTTTTTGCCTGTCGCTTCCGTTCGGTCTTCTGAACGAATTCAACCGTCTGAACGATGGCGTGAGCGGCTTCATGCACGGCAATATGGTCTGGCTGGTGGTGCCATGCAGTGTCGCGGTGTCGTGGATGTACACGTCGCTCGATCAAGTTGGCGAAAGCACGGAGAATCCGTTCGAAGGCGGCGCGAACGATGTTCCCATTTCGACGCTGTGCGGCACGATCGAGCGAGATCTGAAAGCAATGCTCGGAGAACCTGAAGCCGGTTCGTCGAGCCACGCCATCATCGCGCTATAGCGAATCCGTCGTCTTCCGGCCCCGCGTCGGACCACTACAGTTTCGTGCTTCTGGCTGGAAGGCGCACCGCAGACGCGGCAGACAACGGCGATGTGCAGCCCCCTCTGCGTCGACGTCGCCGCCAGCAACGACCGATGTCTTCTTTCGAGTGGCACCGGATTGCCACACCTCGATCATTGCTTCCCGCACCTCCTGTCGTCGATTGTTGTCGCCAGGACAACATGGTGAGGTCCATCGCAGCGCTACTGCCGCAAGACCACATCGACTACGCTTGGCCCTGACGGTGGCCGCATATGCCGCGCGCTGCATCCGGGAAACAAGCGCGTCACCGCAAGAGCAACGTGCAACCGCGCGCGGCAAGTCTGCGCCGCGCTGCGTCCTCGCACGTCATTGGCCGTGCCGGCCGAGGCTGGCGCGATGGGTGTGACACCGCACCTCCCCAACCGAGGAACGATCCGTGACAGAAGAAGACATCCGCCACAACGCGTTTGCGATGCCCGTGCATAACCCGGCATATCCGCGTCCGCCCTTTCGCTTCATCAATCGGGAGTACTTCATCGTTTCGTACGAGACGGACATGGACGCCCTTCGATCCGTCGTTCCGGAACCGCTGACAGTCGACCATCCCATCGTTCATTACGAATTCATTCGCATGCCCGATTCGTCCGGATTCGGCGACTACACGGAGAGCGGTCAGGTGATCTCCGTCCTCGATGAGGACGGCAATCGAGCCAATTTCACGCACGCGATGTACCTCGACGATGAAGGGCCGATCGCGGCCGGACGCGAAATCTGGGGATTTCCAAAGAAGCTGGCGTCGCCGACGCTCTGCGTCGATGGCAAGGACACGCTGCTCGGGACGCTCGACTACGGCACGCAGCGCATCGCCACCGGAACGATGGGCTACAAGTATCGCGCCCTCGACACGGCGATCGAGCGCCGCAAGCTCGCCGACACGCCCAACTACCTGCTCAAAGTCATTCCGCACGTCGATGGTTCGGCTCGCATTTGCGAACTGGTTCGCTTCTTCCTGCGCGATGTCGATGTGATCGGCGCATGGGAGGGACCTGCCGCGCTTGAGCTGCATCCGCACGCACTCGCATCGGTCGCCGATCTGCCGGTTCGCCGCGTGATCGGCGCGCGCCACATCATTGCGCATCTCACGCTCGATATCGGCGAAGTGGCCTATGACTATCTCGCCCCTGCCGAGTCGCTGAAACTCGCAGTCAACCAATAAGCTCCCGGAGGACGTATGGCACTGGATGACAAGATCGCGCTCGTGACGGGCGCGGCAAGCGGTATCGGCGCGGTGTGCGCGCGCAAGCTCGCGATGGACGGCGCGATGGTCGTTATCGCGGACCTGAATCTCGAGGCTGCGCGAAAGGTTGCCGACGACATCGTCGGCAACGGCGGGAAGGCGTTGGCGATCGCCATGGACGTCACCAGCGAGGAAGCCGTCGACGCGGGGCTGGCCGAAACGGTAAGCCGGCTGGGCGGAATCGACGTGCTCGTGTCGAACGCAGGCATCCAGATCGTCAACCGGATCGAGGATTACGCATTTTCGGACTGGAAGAAGATGCTGGCCATCCACCTCGATGGTGCGTTTCTGACGACGCGGGCCGCCATCAGGCATATGTATGCGTCGAACAAGGGTGGCACCGTGATCTACATGGGCTCGGTGCATGCGCACGAGGCCTCGCCGCTCAAATCCGCCTATGTGACCGCGAAACACGGGTTGCTCGGTCTCGCACGGGTTGTCGCGAAAGAAGGTGGACCGCGTGGCGTGCGTGCCAACGTCGTGTGCCCCGGTTTCGTCAGGACCCCGCTGGTCGACAAACAGATCCCCGAGCAAGCGAAGGTCCTCGGCATCTCGGAACAACAGGTCGTCAGGGACGTCATGCTGAAAGAGACGGTCGACGGCGAATTCACGTCGCTGGTCGATGTCGCGAACACGGTTGCCTTCCTGGCCGGCTTCGAATCGAACGCGCTCACCGGGCAATCGATCGTCGTCAGCCACGGCTGGTTCATGCAGTAAGGAGAACGCCATGTATTCGAGCCAGCGTAACAAGCTGAAGCAGCCTCCCCACATCAAGCTTCCCGCTTATGACGAAATCGGGCTTGTGCTGCAGGGCGGCGGCGCCCTCGGCTCATACCAGGCCGGCGTATACGAGGGTATGGCCGAGGTCGGCGTGGAACCGACGCGCATCGCCGGGGTATCGATCGGTGCGCTGAACACGGCGATCATCGCAGGCAATGCGCCCACGGATCGAACGGAAGCACTGCGCGGCTTCTGGAACACCGTCAGTCAGCCGACCGATCCGCTCTCGCACTTCGGCAATTACGTGTCGGCGTGGCCCGGGCTGGAAGACATCGGACGCAGGTGGTCGAGCGCATGGGCCGCAACGCGCACGTTGATGGAAGGCCAGGACGGTTTTTTCTCCCCGCGCTCGCATGCGCCTTTCGCCGGGTTCGGCAGGAAACGCCCCGACCAGATCAGCTATTACGATACGTCGGCGTTGCGTGAAACGCTGTTGCGGTACGCAGACTTCGATCGCATCAATGACGGAAACATTCGCGTATCCGTCGGCGCGGTCAATGTGAGAACGGGCAATCTCGTCTATTTCGACAATTCGAAAATGCGTCTCGCACCCGAACATTTCATCGCCTCCGGCGCGCTGCCGCCGGGCTTTCCGGCGGTCGAGATCGATGGCGAGTTCTACTGGGACGGCGGACTGGTTTCCAACACGCCGCTGACCGAAATCATCAGGGAAAGCCAGCACAAGGACACGCTCGTTTTCCAGATCGATCTGTGGAGCTCGCGAGGCAAGTTGCCCGGCGATTTCCTCGACGTCAGCGAGCGTACCAAGGACATTCAGTATTCAAGCCGCACGCGAGCCATCACTGCGTTCATGTCGCAGAACCAGAAGCATGCGCAGATGATCAAGGCGCTGCTCGAACACATTCCCGAACACGTGCGGCGTGCGCACCCGTTGTTGCAGGAGGCGCAGAAGACGGCCGATGGCAGCGCAGTGAACGTCGTGCACCTGATCTACAAGAACAAGGCGTTCGAGGGGCACTACAAGGACTATGAATTCAGCAAGGACACGATGCGCGAGCATTGGGCGAGCGGCCTCGAGGATATTCGGCGTTCGTTCGGACACCCGGACTGGTTCGATATCCCGAACCGCGAAATCGGCTTCGTCACGCGGGACGTTCACCGCTATCGGCAGGACGTCAATGAAACGGAAGGCCGGGGCGCGGACGCTTTGCCGCTAGCGAAACGCTCGCGGGAGCGGGAGCGGGAGCCGTCCGTCACCAGGTAATGCGTTGCGATACTTCCTGTGAGCCGGAAGATCACGGTCACGGCCAGCGAGTAGCCGGCGGCGGGCAGACGGATTCAAGCGGAACAAGGAACGATCTTCGAGATCGGGTATGTGCGAGCCTCAAGGAGAACGCCATGATGTCGCATGAAATGATTTCGCGGTACGGTACGTTGATCGTATTCCTGAATGTGTTCGGCGCTTCGCTCGGCCTGCCGCTGCCTGCCATACCGACTTTGATCACGGTCGGGGCAGGCGTTGCGCTCGTCACGCATGTTGCATCTTCGACATTGCTGCATTTCTCGACGATACTCGGCGCCGCCGTGATTGGCGGCTTTCTCGGCGATCTGGTCTGGTTTCAGGGCGGCAAACGGTACGGCAAGCGCACGCTTCATACCGTGTGCAAGCTGTCGCAGTCCCGCGAAGCATGCGTCAGGACGACAGAGCGCTTTTTCGGGCGATGGGGCGTTCGTGTGCTCATCGTTGCGAGATTCGTGCCCGGCCTGTCCCTCGTTGCCGTTCCGCTATGCGGTGCGATGGCCGTCAGGTTGCGCTCGTTTGTCTTGCACGATTGTGCGGGCATCACACTGTGGGCGTCGATCGGACTGGCGATCGGCACGCTATTCGCTTCGCAGATCGATGCGATTTTCGCGTTTGTCGCCCGTCTTGGCTGGCGAGCGCTGATCGTCGTCGTCATCGTTCCGGTGCTGTATGTCCTGTACCGCTACTGCCGCAGACTCATGCTGGCAAACGCGCTCGGTAAGGCGCGGATCAGCGCGGGCGAATTGCATGCCTTGCTCGCGAACCATCCGCGGCCGGTTGTGATCGATATTCGCTCCGCCGAGCGACGGATGCTCGATCCATTCCTCATTCCGGGCGCGGTAATTGGCGATGAGCGAAAGACCCGCCAGATCATGGAGCGCCATGGAACGAACCGGACACTCGTCATCTATTGTGCGTGCCCGAACGAAGTATCTGCAGTGTCCGTGGCCAGGCAGTTGCGGCTGTCCGGCATCAAGCTGGCGTTGCCGCTTGCAGGTGGCATCGAGGCATGGCGCGCCGCGGGCTTCGACGTCGAGCCGATGATCGCGACGCACGAGCCGGCGATTGGCTGATATGTGTCTAGATCCGATCTCTCGGTCGGTATTAGATCAGGGCTGTGATTGCTTCGGGGTTACCTCATGAAGGGCCGTGATCGGACCCGCAAGAGACGTTCGAGCCTGCACGAACGAGGAAACAACAGTCGTCCGCCCCGCTATGTCGATTGCAAAAATGCCGAGGTGCGAATGTGCTGAATACAACCCGTGCTGCTTCTATTGCTACACAGTCGACATTAGCCTGACAATTTCCCGCAGGAGATAGTTCGCGGCCGGGCCAAGTCGCCGTCCGGCCCGTGTTATCACGTAGCGGTCAAATGTACGCGCGATTGGATGGTCGATCGGCACGGCCTTGACCTGACCCGAGGCAATTCTCTCCTGGGCTGCGCCGCGCGTCATGAATGCAACAGCCAGGTTCTGTGCCGCAATTGCAGCGGCCGTCGAAAACCGATCACAGCGAAATGCAGGCATGTACGTGCGTCCGATATCGGCGAGGATCGCGTTGACATGGGCCTGCAGCCCGAACTCCTCGGGCATAAAGACCAGGCGCTCGTTGGCGAGATCTTCCATCTTCACCGATTTGCGCGACGACATCGGATGGTCGACCGAAAAGATCGCGCATAAGGGCTCGCTCTGGAACATGCGCGCGTTCAGAGTCGGATCGGTCGAAGCACCGATGGACACGCAGATGTCGACCAGGTCCTCACGGATCATGGAGATGAGCTGGGGAAGCGAGCCGGTGCGCAACTCCACGACGATGCCGGGGTATCTGTCGAGGAAGGGTTTCAGGGCAACCGCCACCAGACTAGTCACGATGCCCTCGCCTGCGGCGATGGTAACCTGCCCGCGCCGCAGGCCGCGGTATTCCTCGAGTTGAGCGCGAAATCGGCGGGCATTGCGCTCGCAATCGCGGAAATAATCGACCGCCATCTGACCCGCTTCGGTCAACTCCATGTTTCGCCCACGACGCGTGACGAGCGAAAGCCGAAGCTCGCGCTCCGCAAGGGCGACTTGCCGGCTGATCGTCGACACGTTTACATGCAGGCCAAGTGCCGCCTGACGCATTCCGCCGAATGCCGCGATCGCGACCAGGTATTGCAGCGTGCGTTCCGAGAGACTCCGTTCGAGGGTATCCAAGCCAGACTCAAGTGTTGCATTCAATGCAACATTTTCGCAGCTCAACAGACAACTTTCCACTCAGATTTTCGTCGATACTCCGCCCATGGCCGGTCAGGGAACGCGCACGTTCCCGAGCCGAACGGAGACAGAGCGGATGACCGCTCGAAAGCATCGATGGAGGAGCAACATGAACGACGTCAGCAGGCAAGTCGAGAGCGTGGAGCAACGGCGGCCAGCCCGCGCGAACGGCGGCAGGGAGCCGATCAGCCCCTATGTGCTGCTGTTCGTCATGCTAGTGGCGGCGGTGATCGCGACATGGGTCGTGCCATCGGGCGAGTTCTCGCGGACGGTCAGCGATGGCGTCAGCCTCGTTGTCCCCGGCAGCCTGAAACCGGTGGCTCGGCACGGCGTGTTGCCTGGCGAGATGTTTGTCGCGCTGGCCAAGGGAATGATCGCGTCCGCGCCGATCATCTTCCTCATCCTGTTTACCGGCGGTGCGCTGGCGGTGCTCGAGGAGACCGGGGCTGTTCGTAGCGCGCTCGCATTGGCCGCTCAACGGGAAGGCGCGCGGACGCACATCACCGTCATCGTCCTGTGCGTCGTCTTTTCGCTGCTCGGCACCCTGGGTGTCGTGACGAATTCGGTCGTGGCGTTCGTCCCGCTTGGACTGCTGCTGGCCGAATCGATGGGGCTGTCGAAGGAAATGGGGGCTGGCCTGATCTATCTGAGTACCTATGCGGGCTTCAACACGGGCATCCTCAACCCGGTGACGACCGGACTGACCCAGCGTCTGGCCGGCCTGCCGATGTTTTCAGGCATGACGTTCCGCGTGTGCATCTACATCGCTTTCGTCGTGGCCACCATCATTTTTCTCGTCGCCCGGCTTCGCTCGAGTCGAGTGAACGGCGCGGCGGTTTCCGCCTCGACGCCGTCGATGGGCAGGGCCATGCCGCCGCCGTCTCCGCGACGCCCCGACACCCGGCAACTCGTCGTCGTCGGCATCGTGCTCGTCTGCCTGTCGGTATTCGTCTATGGTTCGTCGACGCGGCACTGGGCCGAAACCGAGATGATCGCGATGTTCCTCGTCATGGCGATTGCCGGCGGGATTGCGAGCGGCATTCGACCGGGCGAGATTGCGGACACGTTTCTGCATGGCTGCAGCGGACTCGTCAAGGGTGCGCTCGTGGTGGGGATGGCGCGAGCCATCTCGATCGTCCTCACCGACGGGAAGATCCTGGACCCGATCGTCGACATGCTCGCCGGATGGCTTGCCCCGCTCAATTCAACGGCGGCCGCGATCAGCATGTTCGCGAGCGCCGCGTTGATTCACGTCGGAATCTCGTCCGGATCGGGCGAATCGGCGGTGCTCATCCCGATCTTCGCTCCGCTGGGCGACACGTTGCACCTGACCCGCCAGGTGACGGTACAGGCCGTGCTGCTCGGCGAAGGCTTCATCAACTGTTTCAACCCGACTTCCGGTGTGCTGATGGCGGTCCTCGCGACCTCCGGTGTTTCCTACGTCAAGTGGCTGCGTTTCGTTGCGCCCCTGCTGGTCGCCTGGTTCGGCATCTGCATCGTCGCCATTGCAGCCGGCGTCGCCATCCATTTGGGCCCCTTCTAGTCCGCCGCTTCTTCCTGGATCGAACATGCTATTACCCGACCTCAGTTCCGTCTCCGACCTCGAACCGCTTGCCGACGACATGCGCAAGCTCCGCTATACGCTGCATTGCTGCCCTGAACTCGCGTTCGAGGAAGTGGAGACCGCGGAACTCGTTGCGAATCGTCTGAAGGAATACGGCTATTCGGTCGAGACGGGAATCGCCGAGACGGGCGTCGTCGGCACGCTGCGGCTGGGTGCGAGCGAACGCAGCATCGGGATCCGGGCCGACATGGACGCGCTGCCGATCGACGAGCTCAACACGTTCGACCACAAGAGCCTGCTTCCGGGACGGATGCATGCCTGCGGTCACGACGGGCATACCGCCATGCTGCTCGGCGCGGCGCGATACCTGGCGCAGCGCAGGCAATTCGATGGCACCGTGAACCTGATCTTCCAGCCCGCCGAGGAGCGCGGCTATGACAGCGGTGCCAAGCGAATGGTCGAGCAAGGGCTATTCGAGCGGTTTCCCTGCGATGCGGTGTTCGCGATGCACAACCACCCGGGCGCTCCGGCGGGCACGTTCATGTTCCGCAAGGGCAACTTCATGGCCGCGGGCGACCGCGTTTTCATCAAAGTCGTCGGCAAGGGCGGGCACGCTGCCCGCCCGCATCTGGCAAACGACCCGATCGTCGCGGCAGGCAGCATCGTGATGGCCTTGCAGACAATCGTGTCCCGCAATGTCGATCCGACCCAGTCCGCCGTTGTAACCATCGGACGGATAGCCGGTGGATCGGCGCCCAATGTCATTCCGGGCGAGGTCGAATTGAGCATCAGCGTTCGATCGTTCGACGCGGACGTCCGTCGGATGCTGAAGGAAAGAATCATCGGGCTCGTGCACGCGCAGGCCGACAGCTACGGCCTCACGGCCGTCGTCGATTACGTGGAGGGCTATCCAATGGTGACGAACACCGATGCCGAAACGGAGCTTGCGATCCAGGTCGCGAAAGAACTGGTCGGCGACGATCGGGTCATGGAACAGATGGCCCCATTGATGGGGAGCGAGGACTTCGCGTACATGTTGCAGGCGCGCCCCGGTGCCTTCCTGCGGATCGGTAATGGCCCGACCGATGGCGGGAACATCCTGCACAGCGCGACCTATGATTTCAACGACCAGAATCTGGTCGTCGGTTCCGCCTTTTGGGCAAGACTGGTGGAACGTTATCTGCCTTCGAACGTCGGCAACGGCCGATGATGCAACAATCATCATCGATGCGCGATTGGTCGATAACCAAGCGAAGCCGACGCTCGAATGTCGACCTACACCCGCATCGAACGACGGCTCCTGGCCGGTTTCTGTCTTTTATCGATCGCTTACCGATGGGACGACGAGTCCGGCATCCAAGGCCATGCGTATTCGGGGTAAGGAGCCCCTGCAGTTCCTTGCATGCTCCCAGGGCGCAAGCGCACAGGAGATATTGCCTCGAGAAATCAGTCTGCGCCTTCGGCAGTGCACGGAGTGTCACGTCGATGTCGCATCCTGGCGGCCTGCCCGGATTACTACTCCCTGCGGTAGTGGCCTACACTAGAACTTACACGTTCCGCGGGCTCGGTTGCAGTTTTGATGCAATGCAGTGTTGCCGCCGGCCGATTGAAGCGAGCGACTGGCGATACCACGGGCAACGCCGGAGTTAACTGCTGCCTGAGCGCATCTGGAACCGACGTTCAAGGAGGAGGTCATCATGTTGCAAGCCAGTGAAATCCAAAAGCGCTTTACCCATCTGCAGCAAACCGTGAGCGAGGCATCACGTACCTGTCACGCCGACAGGACGATTCCAAAGGACCTGATCAACTGGGTGGATGAGTTGGACAAGGAATGCAAATCGGCGAAGAAGCTCATGGCGTCCAACGATGAAGATCGTATGCGGCAATGCGTCGACGATCTCGAACGAATCGGTGATCGTGCAGAGCGTGCTTGCCAACAGGCCGGCAGTCTTGATGCCAAGATCATGAATGCAGTAAGTACGATGCATTCGGAACTTTCCGATCTAAAGCGACAACTGCATTGACGTACCCGACAGCCCCGGTTTCATGTATGTTTCACGCCGGGGCTGTTTGCCCTTCGGCCCGCACTTTGACACGCCGATAGGCAATATCAACGACTGGACCTTACCGGCACCCGCTGTTTGTGAACACGCGGCGCAACAGTTCGAGCACTTGCACGCGGGTCCTGAAGCAAGCGCACTTTATGCGCTGATGCGATTGATCGAGGGGCTTGATCCGTCCTTTCGGGATTGATCGCAGCCGTGGTGGTCGCGCCCATGCGAGCGCGATTGGGCAAGCCCACCCCTAATCTGTGCTTGCGCTCGCAGATCATCAGCGGACCGGAGTCGACCCGAAGCGGCCCTTGGCATCGTTCGCGCCGATGACCCTTGTTTGCCATGAACCAGCCCTCCGATGTTGAGCCGCCGCAGTCTCCCCTTGGTTTTGGGGCAGCGCTTGTTCTTCA
>Ga0070660_100000140_pt1 | contig 46156 bp, 31 predicted proteins | sample KBSC33metaG_FD_64670 | JGI IMG/M metagenome (GOLD analysis project Ga0070660, IMG submission 64670) | Corn rhizosphere microbial communities from Kellogg Biological Station, Michigan, USA - KBS C3-3 metaG | ecosystem: Host-associated > Plants > Roots > Rhizosphere > Soil ... | reverse complement strand
CGCCCATAAATGTCGATCGCCGCGGCCTCGCCATAATTGGTCGTGAAAATTGCGGTGCGGGCGCGGGTGGCCGCGGGCAAGGCGCGATAGGCATTTGCCATCCGGCCTTCCAACTCGCGCCACCCCATTTCTTCGGAAAAGACCTGCGTGAGCGGCGCTCCCACCGCCGCTTTTTCATCCGGGGCCGGCCGGAGATGGCTGTGCTCAAACAGCGCGAACAGCGCGGCGGGCGGCATCAACGGAAGGACGATCGGGGCAACAAGCGCGAAATTGGCAATGCCGGCCAGCATCCACAAAGCGGTCATCCACGTGCGCAAGCGCGTGCAGACGATCGCGCCCAATGCGAACATCGTCGGATAGGCCGCGAAAAGATAATAATCCTTCCCGTGGGTGGCGATGGTGATGACGGTCGCGACGAGGAAGCCGATCGCGAGAAAGCGCAGGGATGCCAGCCGTTTCGATACGAACGGCGCGACAATTCCCGCTATCCAGAGCGGCGCCAGCAACAGGTTGAGCGCGACGACTTGCCCGATTTCGAATCGCAATGCGCTGCCGGTGAGATTGCCCGAGCTGTGGTTGGCGACGATCTCGACAAAGGGCCATCCATAGGCAGCCTGCCAGACGATGTTGGGCGCGACGATCAACAGCGCGAGCGCGGCCCCGATCCAACATTCACGCCAGGCGAATATCCGCCGCGCCGGCGTCGCAACCATCCCGACGGCGAGTCCGATCAGCCAAATCGCGATGCCATATTTGGCTTCCATCGCAAGGCCGGCGATGACGCCCGCCCAGACGAGCATGGGACGCTCGTCGCGCAGCCATGCGCGGGTCAGGCAATACGCGAATGCCGTCCAGGCGATCGGCTCGAACGTGGCGGTGGTCAGCGTCGTGCTCACTCCGGCCAGCCCGGGTGCCGTGGCCGCCGCAATCGCCGCGACAATCACGGCGGAACGGCTTCCAACGACAAGACGCGCGAAGGCCGCCGTGAGCGGCACGAGTGCAACCATCGAAACGACCGCGGGCAGGCGCAGCAGCCAGACATTCTCGCCGAATAGCTGGGTTGACGCTGCGATCAGGGGGACGAGCGGTGGCTGATCGGCATAACCGAATGCCGGATGATGCCCGCATGCCAGGAAGTAGAGCTCATTGCGCATCATGTCATAGCGGCCCGCGACCGCGAGATGCAGGATCGCGGTGGCCAGCGTGACACTCCAGACCATGATCCTGTCCGCAGGTGGCATCTGCCCGAACATGCGAGCGGGAAGGTCATGGGAATTGCGTTGGTCGATAGGGTGATTCGCTACGCTCATGCTTACTATCTAGCGGATGCGTAGCGGATTGTATTGCCAAATTCGGTTTCAGGCTTCACCCCGCCAGCCGTGGCTTGGCTAAATATATAACGCAAAGTCTTATAATTGAGTTCGGGACGTGTGCGCTTATCCGCTATACGCCGAATGGATAGGTCTCCTCGGCGCCCTCGCATTGCTCTGTCGGCAGCGGGGTCACCGCGCGGGTTTCGTCGAACCATACCCAGCCATCGAATTGCCGCGACAGGATCGCCGCCGAATAATGGCTCCAGCGCTCCGTATCGGGACGATAGATCACGCCGATGAAGCGTTCGAGCCGTGCCTCGTCGAGCCAGCTGCGCAATCCTTTGTTTTCGCCTTCGCGCAGATCGAGCAGGAAACGCGCGATCCCGCTGTCATGGCAATGGCGTTCGTAGCTGTCGGGCCGCGACGGATTGACGCGCTTGACCTCCATCGGCCCATCCCAATCCGTTGCCGCCGCGACCGTGCCGCGATGCGTGCCGAACCCGATCAGCTGCGCGCGGTCGCCATGATGCTCGCGAACGAGCTGGCCGAGATTGAGTTCGTCGCGCGCCTGACCCATCTCGGTGAAGCGCGCATCGCCGATATGCGAATTATGCGCCCAGACGACGGCCTTGGCATCGTCATTGGCGGCTAGCAGCAGTTCGAGCGTGTCGAACATGTGCGTGTCGCGCAGGTTCCAGCTCTCGGCCGCGCCATAATACATCACGCGATAATAATTTTCGGCGCTGGCGATCAGCCGGGCATTCTGGGTCGCGTCGAGGAAATCGTCGGGGTCGGCGGCGGCATAAGCGCGTTGCTTCGCGAACAGGTCGCGCAGCATGGCGACGACCGCCTCCTCGCAGCGGGCATAGCCTTGGTTGAGCGCCATCCGGCCATAAGCAGCCGGATCGCTGCGCCACGGCGTCAGGCAGCCATAGCGCTCGCGCGCCACCGCGGCGGCGGCCGGATCGACCCTGTCGAGATAGTCGATCACCGCGCGGATCGAACCGTTCATATTGTAGAGGTCGAGCCCGTAAAACCCCGCCATGCGCTCGCGCGGGAGGCCGGCATTATGCTCGCGCAGCCAGTCGACGAACGCATCGACGTCGGTGTTGCGCCACATCCAGGTAGGGAACCTGCGAAATGCCGGCTCGGCCTCCGCCGCCGGCGGCTTGTGGCGCACATGGCGGTCGATCGCGGCCGCATCGGGCCAGTCGGCTTCGACCGCGACGATCGTGAAGCCATGTTCCTCGATCAGCCGCCGCGTGATCGCGGCGCGGGCGCGGTAGAATTCGGACGTGCCATGGCTGGCCTCGCCAAGCAGCACCACCCGCGCGTCGGCATAGCGATCGAACAGGCGGCCGAAGGCGGGATCGTCGAGGCCTGGCAGAAGCTCGGCGGCGTCGCGGATGACCGCGGCGAGTGGCGTTGGTTCGACCAACGCGTCGCTTCCCCCCATCCTCGGCCCAGCCGTGCGCGCCGATCAGGGGCACGAAACGGACGTCGCCCAGATCCTCCTCCTCGAAATTGTCCGCTGAGCGGCGCGTCACGCGCATGAGCCGCTGCTCGTCGGCATCGCCCACGGGGATCACCAGCCTGCCGCCGATCGCAAGCTGGCGGCAGAGCGGTCGCGGGACGGCAGGGCCGCCCGCCGCGACGAGGATCGCATCGAACGGCGCGACATCGGGCCAGCCCTGCGTGCCGTCGCCGGTGCGGATTTCGACATTGTCATAGCCCAGCGCGCTCATCCGCTCGCGCGCGAGCGCGGCGAGTTGGGGATGCCGCTCGATCGCGTAGACCTGGCCGGCGATCCGGCTGATCACGGCGGCGGCATAGCCCGAGCCCGCGCCGATTTCGAGCACGCGATCGTCGCGGCCGATAGCGGCGGCCTCGATCATGTGCGCGACGATATAGGGTTGCGAGATGGTCTGCCCCGCCTCGATCGGCAGCGGCGTATCCTCATAAGCGAACTCGCGGAGTTCCTCGGGCACGAAGCGTTCGCGCGGCACGATGCGCATCGCGTCGAGCACCTCCGTGTCGCACACGCCGCGCGCGGCGATCTGGCTGTCGACCATGAAATCACGGAGGCTGGCGGCCGCCGACATGGTTGCTCTCCTCGTGGGGCTCTTGTGCCAGCGCGCGCCGGCCGCCCATCCTGCCGCGGTTTCAGCCGTTGCCGTGCTTGCGGCGCGTTACCCAACCCTTGCGCGCCGCGGCGGAACGCTGTTCGGGCGAGCCCGACTTATGCGCGCGTCCGCCGCGCGAGGAGGAGACATGCGTGTCCTTCCTGCCGCGGCCCGAGCCCGACTTGTTGCCGCCGCCCGATTCCTTGTTGACCGTCGCCCAGGCGCGGCGCTCGGCCTCATTTTTCGGGACGCCGCGGTCCTCATAGCCTTCTTCGATATGTTCCGCCTTGCGCTTCTGCTTGTCCGTATAGGCGCTCTTGTCACCCCGGGGCATGGCTGATCTCCTTTCATCCCCGCTACCGTCTACAACGGATCAGGCGCCCCAACGGTTCAGCTGCCGGCCCTCGCGAGGTTGAATTCGATTTATCCCTTCCGCAGAACCAATGTGAGAACCGACCGCGGCGGTGAGGTCGTGCCGGAAATAGGCTGCGCGTGGCGCGTCGCATCGGTGACGATTGCGCGCGACGACCAGCCCCGGAACGGGATCGCCAGCCGACGGGGATTGAACCCGCCATTCACATGCACCAGCACGAGCGTACGGCTATCCGCAGACAGCGCACCGACCGTATCCAGATCGTCCACGGGCACAAGGCGATAGCCCGGCCGTATGTAGCGGCTGAACTGCGCCATCACCCAATATTTGGTGGTGACATGGAGTGGATGCGGGCCGGCCGCGGCTGTGCGCAAGTCGGCCTTGATCAGGCCCCAGTTGGACCCCTTCGCGCCATTGCGCGCGCTGAGATCCTCGACCGCCTGCCACAAGACCCATGCGGCGGGCTCAAGGCGCTTGAGGTCGAGCACGATATGCTCGGCGAAGGCGAGCGCGGACGCCATCCCCGCGAAATCCTCGGGATCCTTGTCGAGCGGCGTGTCATTCTCCGACATCCACAGCCGGATATGCGCGGCGTGGGCGAGATCGCGGACCGCGGTCTGGTGAAGCGTGCCATAGCTGTGGACATTGATCTGGCCGACACGGCGCCGGGTCACTTCCGGGTAAGCGACCCAATCTTGCAAGAGCATGTGTGAGTTGGTTTCGTCGGGTGCACTGACGACCGTCTTGAGCCCTCGCGCCGCGAGCGCGGCGGCGGCCGCGTCGATCATCGCCGCCTGCCGCGCCGGGCTCCAATGCGAACCTTCCTGCTTGTTCGCGGCGAACCAATAATCGGTGTTGGGCTCATTGACGGGCGAAAGCGTTCTAAAAACAATGTGGTGGCGACGCTCGAGCTCCGCGACGCTGCGCGCCAGATAAGAGGCGAAGAGCCTCTCCCGGCCAGGCTGGAGATTGTCGTCCGTTCCCTTGTCAGCGCCCGATACGCGGCCGCTGACAGTCATGAACCAGGGCGGCGAGTTGGAAAAAGCCTCGAAAATCGGTGCGTTGACGCGTGCCCGAACCGCATCGAGCCACCAGCGCTGATTGGTGTCGGCGGACCAGTTCCACATCGTCTCTTCGTTCGGATTCCAGTCGCCGCCGGCCACACCCGGGGGCAGGCGCCAGAAACCAGGCACGGCGCCGCCGGGACGCAGATAGGGCGTCATGCCGGTGGGATTGCCGCCGCCGATATTGAATCGCGCGATGGTCCAGCCCAGGCCCTGGGGCGCGTAAAGCAGATCGGCGAGCCGTTGTCGGTCGGTGTCGGGCCAGCCCCCAGTTACCTCCGCGAACCAGGCGAGCGCGGTGCCCCAGCCTTCGAAGCGCGCCCCGGCGCGGTCGAGCGCGGGACGCACGCCGATCGATACCGTGCGCTCGGGGCGAAGCGCGCCGAGCGGGGCCGGCAATAGCAGCGCGACGAACGTCGCCAGCCAACCGAGCCTCAGGCGCCTCACCGGTTCACTGCGACCGTGACCATCATCGAGCGTCCTTCGGGTGGCAGGATCAGGCCGAAGGCGGTCTCGTCGCCGTTGAGCAACCGCTCGCGCACCCAGCGGCCATTATCGAAATGGCCCTCCTCGACCGTCAGGATCTGCACCGAACCGGGCTGGCCGAGCTTCGCGGCGAATGTGAGATTGGCCGACGCGCCGGTGATCAGGAAGCGGTCGGGCGCGGCCTCGGCCACAAGCACGCGGCCTGAAAGGTCTGCATTGCCCTGACCGCGCGGGCCGCCATAGCCGTCGCGCACCTCGCCGAAGCGCGCGACCAGATCGACCGCGGAAAAGGACATGGGAATGTTCGCCATCCCGTCCTCCTCGACCGCCGTGCGAACATGACCCGCATCGCGCAACGGCACCAGGAAGGGCGCCGCGCCGCTCAGCAAGCGATAATCGAGCGCGATCGGCTCCTCCGCCGGCTTGCCGTCCTTCAGGCCGGAATCAGGTCCGATGCCGAACTTGGAGATACCGACCGAATAAGGTTGGCCGACGGTCCAGAAAGCATGGCGGGCGTGCGCGATCGATCCGCCCGTTTCCGGTACGAACAGCGGATTGCCGGGAACGTCATAGGCCCGCGCAATCTCGGTGTAAGGCGCCACGTTGGTGTCGTAATTATCGACCCCGATCACGTCGATCGCGGGCGCGAGCGCGCGCCATTGCGGCAGCAGCCACGATACCGCGCCGCCTGAAGGCGAACTCTCCCCCGGGCGCAGCAGGCCTGGCTGCTCGCGTGGCCAGACATTCGCATAGAGCGGCAGGTCGTAAGCGGCTTTGCCGGCCGCCGCGACGGCACCGATATAGCGTGCTGTGTGATAAGCCATGAACGCTTCGGGCGCGCGTTCGCCATAATTGGCGGTCCAGCTGCCCGGCTTCGCGCCCCCCATGTCGGCGGGCACCTGCGCGTCGAACAGCGCGTTGGCGGCGGCGGAATGGTCGCGGTCGGCGCCGAGCGTGCCGGCTTCGTTTTCCACCTGCGCCATGATCACGGTGCGTTGTTTTCCGTCGATCGCCTTGAGGTGCGCCATCAGCGCGGCGAAGGCATGGGCATCGGCTTCGCGGCTGGAGGCGGCGATCGGCGACAGCACGTCGATCGCATGTCCGTTCGCATCGATAACGCGCGGAAAGCGGGCGGAATCGCGTTTCACCCAGGCCGGCGTGTAGCTCATATTGGCGTTCTTCCAGGTGCCGAACCAGAGCAAAGCGAGCCGTACCTTCTGCGCACGCGCCTGGGCGATCAGGCCGTCGACGACCGAGAAATCGAAGCGGCCTTCCTCCGGCTCGATCGATTCCCAGCCGATCGGCGCCATCACCGTATTGGCATGGCTGCGCGCGATGGCCGGCGCGAGATCGCCAAGGATCGCGGGAAAACCGCTCGAATTGTTGAGCTGGACACCCATCACCAGGAACGGCTTGCCGTCGACCAGCAGCGGCTTGCCCGCGGGCGTCGGAACGAACCGGCTGTCCTGCGCGGCCAGCGGACTTCCAAGCAGAATCGTTGCGATCGAAAGCGTGCGCAAAATGGTCATGTCGACTCCAGCATTTCCGGCGGAATTGTATTGCAAAGGAGGTGCTGGGCGGCAAGTGACCGCCGATTCTTGAGCAATATTGCGTCTCTGCGCGACGCAACCCGCCTGCGCTCAGAAAGTTCCTTCTCCGGCTGCAATTCACGGCACTCGCGATACGGCCTTACATCAAGCAGTTGAATAATCAGCAAGATCTGCGACCTGCGAATCGCTTAGCGACGTCGCGGATGACCGCTGGCGACGAACCGTTCGTCAAAAATCCAATTTCGCACAGCAATTTATCAGAAATATTGGGCCGAAAAACATTGTCTATTGTCATACAAATAAGAGGCTGCAATCATGAGACAAATATATAACAACTGAGAGGGGTATCTGCCGTGAAGCTGACTCACATCCGCTTGCTGGTGGGCGTATCGGGCCTAGCGCTCGCAACATCGCCGTTCGTCACTGCTGCCGTGGCAGCACAGGCCGCGAAGCCGCAACCAGCCCCCGCCACTGCCGATCAGGCGACCGCCGCCAGCGAGGACATCGTCGTCACAGGTGTTCGCCAGAGCCTGAGCTCGGCACAAGCGATCAAGCGCAATTCCAACCAGATCGTCGATTCGGTCCAGGCGCAGGACATCGGCAAGCTTCCCGACGCGAATACGGTCGAAGCATTGCAGCGCATCACCGGTGTGCAGATCCAGCGCCGTTATGGCGAGGGCGATACCGATTTCGACCATCGCACCCAGCCCGCCATCACGGTGCGCGGACTGACGCAGGTCAGCAATTTCATCGACGGGCGCCAGGCCCTTTCAGCCGCGGGCAGCCGCAGCCTCGATCTGCAGGCGGTGCCACCGGAGCTCCTCGCCGGGATCGACGTCTTCAAGAACCCGCCAGCGGAGACGATCGAGGGCGACATTGCCGGCGTGGTCAACATCCGCACCCGCTTGCCGTTCGACGCACCCGGCCAATTGATCAGCGTCACTGCCAAAGCCAATTATTATGACAGGGCGCAGAAGGCCGGTGGGTCCGGCTCGGCGCTGTATAGCAACCGCTTCGAGACTGGGCTTGGCGAAATGGGCATTCTGCTCAACGCCAGCTACGGCAAGAGCAGCTACCGCCAGGACGCCATCCTGATCGGCGCCTTCGGTCCGATCCCGGCCGGCATCACGATCCCAGGCGCGCCGGCAAATGCGCAGGTTCCGTTCGGCGAGCAGATCTATGACGATGGCGGCGACCGCAAGCGTCTGGGCCTTTCCGGCGCTTTCCAGTGGCGCGCCGCGGATAATTTGCTGGTCACGGCGCAGGCGATATTCTCGCGCTACAAGTTCTTCCGCCAGGGAAAATACTTTTATTACAATAACAACGGCAATCCGGTCACCACTCCGCTGGCGGGTGCGGCCTTCACCTGGGATCAGGCAGGCTATGCCACGTCGGGCTCGCTCGCCAATCAGGTGTTCGAATCCGCGCGCTTCGATCAGGATCTGACCGAGCAGAACGGCAATTACACGTTCAACGTGAAGTGGGACATGGCGTCGAACCTGCATTCGACGTTCGACGCCCAATATATGAAGTCGTCCTACAATGCCGATCGCAACGGCTTCGTGGTCTCGCTGTACGACAAGACCGGCGAGACCCCCTATACCGCGCCCAACCAGAGCATCGTCGATTTCGATCTGCGCGGATCCAAGCCGGTGTGGAACGTGCACAATGCCGGCTTGCTGTCGGATCCCAACAATTACGCCTTCACCTACATGGCGGATTCGTTGCAGCGGAACGACGCCGATCAGCTCGCGCTGCGCTACGACCTCGAATATGACATGGAGGGCAGCTTCCTCAACAAGCTGCGCGCCGGCGTGCGTTATTCCAACACGACGGTCGATCTGCGCGGCACGTGGAATGCGTTCTGCCTGCTGCCGAGCGGTCCCAATCCGAGCTGTTCGTCACCCGCTGGGACCTCTTTTGTCCCCGTCAGTCAGTTTCCCGAAATGGCGATGGCGGGTCCATCGCATGATTTCTTCAACGGCAAGACGCTTCCGGGCGGCATCGTTTACCCCGCTTTCGAAAGCGGCAGCAGTCTCTGGGATAGCCTGACCAAGTCGGAAGCGAAGCTGGGCGCCACGCCGAAGACGGCATTCACGCCGGGCGACCTCAATCACCAGACCGAAAAGGTGCTCTCCGGCTATCTTACCGCCGATTATGGCGGATCGCTCGCAGGCCTCGATATCGACGGCAATGTCGGTGTTCGCCTGGTGCAAACCAAGACGGGCTCACGCGGGACCGTCTTCAACAACGACGGCACGCTCGATCCGATCAACGTGAAGCGCGACTACACAAAGGCGCTTCCCAGCTTCAATCTGCGGGCCCATCTGACCGAAAAGTTGCAGGCACGTTTCGCCTTCTCGAAATCCTTCGCCCGGCCCAATTTCGATCAGATGGGGACCAACGTGACCCTCAATCCGGTCACGCAGGTCAATCCGATCACGGGCCGGCCGAGCGGCGGCTCGGGCAATCCCTATCTGAACCCGATCAAGTCGACCAACTATGACGCGACCCTCGAATGGTATTTCGCCAAGGCCGGTTCGCTGACGATCGGCGGCTTCTACAAACAGGTCGACGGCTTCCTCGCGGGCGGAAGCATGGTGCGCCGGTTTGGCGGCGTCGATTATGACATCGGCACCACGCTCAATTCGGGCAAAGGCAAGATCAAGGGCTTCGAAGTCGCGTACCAGCAGTTCTTCGATTTCCTGCCGGGGCCGCTCAGCGGGCTCGGTGTGCAGGCCAATTACACGTTCGTCGACAGCAATGTGACGAACCCGTTCGCCGTCGCCGGCTCGACCATTCCGACGCAGGTGCCGCTCGAGAAGCTGTCCAAGCACAGCTACAACCTGGTCGGTCTTTATGAGAAGGGCCCGATCACCGCGCGTGTCGCCTGGAGCTGGCGCGGCAAGTATCTCGACACGACCTACGGCAGCGGCGCGAACGGGATACCGCAGTTCCAGAAGCCCTATGCTTCGCTCGACGGGTCCGTGAGCGTGAACGTCAACAAGCATCTGGCGGTATCGTTCGACGCGGTGAACATCCTCAACCGCATGAACGTCACCTATATCGGCACGATGAGCCAGCCGCTTCAATACACGCTCAACGATCGCCGGTTCGGCCTGTCGCTGCGCGCGACCTACTAAGGTCTCCCCCCGCCGGCGTGTCGCCCCTTCGGCACGCCGGCAGCTCCCAGACTGAGCGAGGCGCGTAACCGGATTGCCCCTGCCGCAGAGTACAACATGAACGACCAGATCCGGAATATCGCGATCGTCGGCGGCGGCACCGCCGGGTGGATGACGGCGGCAGCACTCATTCATGTGCTGGGCAGGCAGGCGGCGACCATCACGCTGATTGAATCCGAGGAGATCGGCACGATCGGCGTCGGCGAGGCGACGATCCCGCCGATCCAGGCCTTCAACGCGCTGCTCGGCATCGACGAAAATGAATTCGTCCGCGCGACCAAGGGCACGTTCAAGCTTGGGATCGAATTCCTCGACTGGTGGCGGATCGGGCACCGCTATTTCCATCCGTTCGGCGTGTATGGCCACGATTTCGGACCAATCCCCTTCGAGGGGTTGTGGCATCGCCTGAATCAGGCGGGCCAAGCGGCGCCGTTGGAGCATTATTCCATCTGTGCGATGGGCGCGGCCGCGGGCCGGTTCATGCGGCCGCAGCCGGGCGGCAACACGCCGCTGGCGCATATCGGCTATGCCTATCATTTCGATGCGGGCCTCTATGCCGCTCTACTGCGGCGGCATGCGGAGGGGCAGGGCGTGACGCGATGCGAAGGCCGCGTGACCGATGTTCATCTGGATGGAGAAACCGGGTTCATCGAGGCCGTATCGCTTGCCGGCGGCACGCGGATCGAAGCCGATCTGTTCATCGACTGCTCCGGCTTTCGCGGGCTGCTGATCGCGGAGGCGCTGGGCGTGGGCTTCGAGGATTGGGGTCAGTGGCTGCCGAACGACCGCGCCGTGACGGTGGCGTCCGCCAACGTCGGTCCGCCCACGCCTTTCACCCGCTCCACCGCGCGCGCGGCGGGCTGGCAGTGGCGTATCCCGCTCCAGCATCGCACCGGCAATGGGTATGTTTACTCGAGCCGCCATGTTCCCGACGACGAAGCCACCGCGACCTTGCTCTCCGGCCTCGATGGCGAGGCACTGGCCGAACCGAGGCAGCTGCGCTTTCGCACCGGGCGACGCGAGGCCTTCTGGGTCAAGAATTGCGTCGCGCTGGGGCTGGCGAGCGGATTCATGGAGCCGCTGGAATCCACCAGCATCCATCTCATCCAGGCAGGCATTGCGCGGTTGCTGGAGATGTTGCCGACGCGCCGCTTCGAACCGGCAGACATACGCCGCTACAACCGGCTCATGACCGCCGAGTTCGAGAGCATTCGCGACTTCCTGGTCCTGCACTTCCATGCGACCGAGCGCGATGACACGCCTTACTGGCGGGAGCTGGGCGCGATGTCCGTGCCGGACAGCTTGCGGGAACGGATGCGCATCTACGCGGAGACAGGCCGTATCTTCCGCGAGGGCGACGACCTTTTCACCAAGACGAGTTGGCTTGCGGTGATGGACGGGCAGGGGCTGCGCGCCAGATCCTACGATCCTCTCGCGGCCGCCATGCCGCTGGCCGAAGCGCAGGCGCGGATGGCGCGGATCGCCGCCGTCACCAAGGCGGCGGTGGGGCATATGCCCGCGCATGGCGATGTCGTGGCAGAAATCGTCAACGGTATGGCCGCCTAGCGCTGCACCTGGCTTATCGCTATCCTCGGAGCCAGCGGCCTTGCGCTCATCGCCGGCGCGTTCGCTACCCTCTCCGACCGAGCCAAGCCACCGCGTCGTCATTCGCAGCGACGGGATTCTTGCAGTAGGGCGGCGGCACGCCCGCCGTCGCTGCGTCGATCAGTTCGACTCCGTCACTATGAATTTCCGCCACCGCATGGACGATCCGCGACCAGACGCCCGCGTCGCGCCAGCGGACAAAGCGCGCGTGGCAGGTGCCGGACGGCCCATATTGTTCGGGGATCGCGGCCCAGGATCGGCCGGTGCGCAGCCGCCACAGGATACCGTTGAGCACACGTCGATCATCGACCCGCTTGATGCCGCGCGGTCGCGGCAGCAGCGGTTGGATCGCGTGCCATTCGAGATTGTCCAGATCGGCGGATGCCCGCCCGATCCCCTTGCGAGGTGGTCTCACACTAAGCTCCATTACGCACACACACAGGATCACGGGCATCGCGAACCGCGATGACGCTTGCATATGCCGATCTGCTGGCCCCACAGCGTCCCGACCCCGTAACGATTCATATACCTTATCCGTGTTACAATCCGGGCGGGAACCCACGCCAAAATGGATGGGAGTGGGCGGGATTCGCACCATTTCCGTGCTTTCTCGCGGCTGCGCCTCAGCCTCGCGGCAGTTCGATCACGAAATGCGCGGCGGTTGCGCTTTCCTCCAGCCGGATCGTGCCGTTGCTCGCGTCGAGCAGGGAGCGCGCGATCGGCAGCCCGAGCCCAGTGCCGCCCTCGACGCGGCGGGTGGTGAAGAAGGGCTCGAACAGCCGCTCGCGGTCGGTGGGCGCGATGCCTGGACCATCGTCGGTCAGGTCAATACGGACGCCGTCGGCCAGGGGCGTGGCGGCGATCACGCAGCGTCGGGCGCCCGCGCGCCGGCTGTTGTCGATCAGCGCCCCGATCACGGTCTCGATCGTCGCGGCGGGGACAGCGACTGCCATCGGCTTTGGCGGCAGCGACAGCTCGATCGAGAAGCCGGGCACCGAATAGGCGTCCGCCAGCCGCCGCAGCGCAGGAGCCAGGTCGCTTGTTTCGGAGCCCGGCGGGGTCATGTCCGCGCGGGCGAGTTCGAGCAGGCGCGTGACGAGCAAGGCCAGCCGCTCGGCATCGACCGCGGCATTGCCAAGGAAGCGCCGCCGTTCGGCATCCGACATCGTCGCGTGATGATCCTGCAGCAGCTCGACCGCGCCGCGTATGCCCGCGAGCGGGGTCTTGAACTCATGGCTGACCGCATGCGCGAAATCGCGCAGGTAGCGCGATCGCCGCTCGATCGCCGCCGCCATTACCGCGAAATCGGAATAGAGCGCCTGGATTTCGATCGCCGCCATTTCGGGCTTGGCGGGCACGTTTGTTGCCGCCCCCCGCGTAAGGTCGCGCGTAGCCGCGCCGAGCCGCTCGATCGGGCGGACGATGCCGCGCGAAAGAATCCCGCTTAACACGATCACGATGCCCAGGATGAGCGCGAAGCCGAGTGCGATCTTCCCGGCATCGGCGTACAACCCCATGTAGAGCGCGGGCGGCGAACGGGCGAGCAAAAGGACACCGACCGTGCGCCCGTTGACGACGATGGGGCGCGCATGGTGGAGGCGCAAATCCGCCGATCGGCTGAGCCATTCAACCGGCAGCGTTCGATGATAATCGGCATTGTGGCGAAGCGTGGTGGTGGGAATCCCGCGCAGCGCCGCGGCCACTTCGGGCAGAGCGGCGTAGCTCCGTCCTGCGAGCGGCCCGGATACGATCCGGCCGTTCGCATCGAGCAAGAGGATCGACGCGAGCGTGGTGCGCGTCGTCTGCGCCAGGATCGGTGCGACCCGATCAGCGGCGGCCCGCGCGGCGGGATCGACCGTGCCTGCAACAGGCGAGGGCGCGGGGCGATCGGGCAGGGCCGGCGACCCGCGCAGATCGATCGTGGGCGGTTCGGGCCGATAGCGGGTGGGGCTTCGGTCGAGCGCGAAGCCCGGCCAGTCGACCGCGACCGCTGCCGCCAGCGCGGCGCTTTCGGCGATCAGCTCGCTCTCGGTCTGGCGGACGAGCGTGTTCTCATAGACGCGCAGGAACAAGGCGCCGAAGCCGGGCAACGCCGCGACGAGAATGAAGGTGCCGAGCAGGATCGTGCGCAGGCCCAGCAACGGCCAATGCCGCTTGGCTAACGCCTTTGCCCAGGCGATCATGGACCCGCGCAAGCCCCGATGCGGTAGCCCACGCCCGCGCGCGTCTCGACCACGTCCGCCGCGCCGACATTGGCGAATTTGGCGCGGAGGTTGCGGACATGGCTGTCGATCGTGCGGTCGGTGACGGCGAAGCCCGGCCCGTGCAGCCGGTCGATGATCGCATCGCGGCTGAAGATCTTGGAGGGCATTGCCGCGAGCGTGCGCAATATGCCGAATTCGGTGACGGTCAGCGCTACTTCGCTATCGTCCCAGCAGGCGCGCCAGCCATCCGTGTCGAGCGTGAGCCGTCCGTGCCGCAATATGCCCGTGGCGTGGCCGGCGTCGGGCGGATGCGCGGCGACGCGGCGCAGGATCGCCATCACGCGCGCCACCACCTCACGCGGGGAGAAGGGCTTGGTGACATAATCGTCCGCGCCAAGCTCGATCCCGAGCACGCGATCGATCTCGTCATCGCGCGACGACAGGAACAGGATCGGGAGCGTGCCCGTGGCGCGCAGGCGGCGGCACACTTCGATCCCGTCCATGCGCGGCATGTTGATGTCGAGGATCATCAGATCGGGATGGTGCGCCGCGACCGCGGCCAGCGCGGCCTCGCCATCCTCCGCCTCGATCGCGTCGAGCCCCGCCTTGGCGAGCGCGAAGACGATCAGCTGCCGGATATGCGGATCGTCGTCGGCAACCAGGATCGTGCGGGGCATGGGACACTGGATCATTGCGCGGGGGCCTCCGTCAAGATCGGCGCGCGCGCGATGGTCCCGCTGCAGGTGCGGTTATAGCCGGGCCTGGTGCTGAGAGGCTGCTGCGGATCGGGTCCGAGCAGCCGGCGCGCGGCGCCCAAGCGGAGCGCATCGTGGGCGGTCCAGGACCACCAATGGGCCTGCTTGCCTGCGAGCGAAGAGAGAATGTCGGCCCGAACGTAGCGCACCCGGTCCGCCAACGCCGGTGGAAGCGGACGTTGCTCCAGCTCGATCAATGGCAGCAATGCCGGCGCGCCCAAACCGCGAAGATAGCAGAGATCGATTGCCTGGCTGGCCCCGCCGACCTCGCGAGCGTGGCGCACATTCCATTGCGCGGCGCTGGCGTCGAGATCGACGAAGCAGCAGGGGATGACCACCAGCGCGGCCGCCAGTGCATTGGCGTTGATCAGCCAGCGCGCACTCCTGGCCATCCACAGGCGCCAGCAGATCAGGATGAGGCCGATCGCGACCAGCGCCATCCATAGCAAGGCGGCGATGCGCAATGCCGTCAGGTCGTACGCCTGGATATAGTCGATCGTGCGCAGTGCGCTCGATGCGACGAGGAAGAGGTTCTGCGCGACCCACAAAGCCACCAGCCGCCGCGCCCATGGGTTGGCGGCCGATGCCGTGCCCGGACGCAGCATCGTCAGCACGAACAGGCCGGCGAGCAACGCGGTGGCGATCAGCGGATAGGCGCCCCGGTGCGCATAATCCGCCATGCTCATGCCCGCGGGCAAAGGCGCCCCACTCCACAGGAAGGCGATATCGAGCCCGTTCTCGACCGCGAAAAGCATGTTGAACAAGGTCAGCGCGATCAGCGCCGACGCGAGCGACGTTCCCGGGAGGTCGATCGCCGGATCGGGGATTTTCAGGCGGGTGACGATCCGGTGCGGCCGAAGCATCGGCCAGACGAGGAAAGTGGCGAAGGCCCATTCGACGAGCTTGCCGGGCGAGGGGAGCTCGAGCCGGCTGAGAGCGTCGGCGATCAGCGGATTGGCGTTGGCGAAGAGGATCGTGAACACCAACGTCCCGAACAGGGGCAGCGCCAATATTCCGACGAGCGACTTCAGCGTCCGACGTTTGCCGCGCGGACGTGTCGCGAGCAGACGCACCAGATCCGCGACGGGTTTGATTGCGCCGGTCGCACCGTGGAGCATCAGGCGGACCGTCCAGCGCCATGCATCGTCAAATCCGGTGGTGCGCGGCAGCAAGGTCGCAATCGACAGCGCGCACAGGAACAGGAACAAGGGAAGCGGGCGCGGATCATAGCCCAGGGCCAGACTAAAAATTGCCGCGAGCGCGAGCGTGATCGCGACGTCGAGCCGCGGATGCCGCGCCACCGGCCGCGCCAGGATCATGGCCAGCAGCCAGGCCAGCGCGAAGATGCCGATGCTGACGCCCTCGATAGTGTTGGGAAACAGCCAGTCGAAGGCGACCGCCAGCGCTATCGTCACGCCGATCTTGAGCAGGAAGCTGAATCTGGGAGACGTTGCGCGCATCGCGTGATCCTCGGCCATTGAGAATCCGGCGATTAACGGGTGGACGGCGCGGGGCCGTGGTGGTGGCTTGTGCTTTCGGTCCTGATCGCATGCAGAAATGGTGCAGACGGCGGTGCAAGGCGCTGGCGCGGCACGATATCGCCTTTAGAGTGACGGCGAATGTTTCTCTCGCTGCTCAGCGCGGCTGCCGCCGTCGCACCGTCACCTCCAGCGCCCCGGCCGATCGACATCGGAAGCTGGTTCACTGCGTCGGATTATCCGGCGGCGGCGCGGAGGCTGGGAGCGGAGGGCGCGGTCGGCTATCGGATCGACGTCGATGCCACGGGCAAGCCGATCGGCTGCCAGGTGATTCAGTCGGCCGACCCCACGCTCGATCAACCCACCTGCGACCTGCTGATGCGGCGCAGTCATTTCACGCCCGCCGTCGACGCATCGGGCAAGGCGATCGCCGGCGGCTATGCCGGCCATATTAGGTGGAAGCTGCCGCCCAAGCCGGTGGTGACTTTCTTCAATCCGCAACCCGGATCGAAATCGGGGTTCCGCCCGCCCGTGGAGCAGGTGTTCGACAAGACGCCTGACCCCATCGAGGATCCGGCGGCCAGCGCACCGCCCGCCGATCCGCGCGTGCTGTTCGGGCAATTACCCAACGGACTTCGCTACGCGATCCTCGCGAACGATACGCCGCGCGGCGCGGTGTCTTTCCGCCTGCGTATCGGGGTCGGTTCGGCCGACGAAGCGCCGGCGCAGGGCGGCTATGCGCACCTGATCGAGCATATGATGTTCCGCGGCAGCACCAACGTGCCGGACGGCGAATTCGAACGCTCGCTCGAACAGATGGGGCTGGCGATGGGATCGGACACGACCGCCTTCACCTTTCCCGAGACGACGGTGTACGGGCTCGATTTTCCACAGTCGCAGCAATCCAGCGCGACCACGGGCATGTTCCTGCTGCGTGAAGTCGCCGACCGGGCATTGATCATGCCGGGGCCGCTCGCGGCGGAACGGGGCGTCGTCCTGTCCGAAAAGCGCGTGCGCGACACCGCGGCGCTGCGCGTCGACAATGCCCGGCTTGATTTCCTGCTTCCCGGTCAGCCCGTGTCACGGCCCACAGTCGGCACGGTCGGCACGATCAGCAACGCCACGGTCGACGGGCTGCGCGATTTCTATCATCGCCATTATCGGCCCGAGGAAAGCGTGCTGGTCGTGGTCGGCAATGTCGTGCCCGCCAATGTCGAAGCCGATATCAAGACGCGCTTCGGCGACTGGAAGCCGGCGGCGCCCGCGGCGCCATCGCCGTCAAGCCGGATCCAACCGCGTGGGCCTGACGTGCGCGTCTTCACCGATCCAGGCGCATCCAAATATGCGCGGATCGACTGGCAGGCGCCCTACGACACGCGGCCGGACACATATGCGCGCCAGGCCGATTATCTCGCCGATACGCTCGTCTTCGAGATTCTGAACAATCGCTTCCTGCGCGCCGCCGCGGCGCCCGAGGCCCCCTTCAACGCCGCGTCGGCGGGCGGCGAGGCGCTGTTCCACGTCGCGATCGAAACCAGCATCGGCGTCCGGCCGCTCGACGGCAAATTGCGGCCCGCCATAGCCGCGATGCTCGCCGAGCAAAGGCGGCTGGTCCAATATGGCATATCCCGCGCGGAATATGATCATGCGGTCGCGCGGATCCGCGCGCGCCTCGCCGAGGGGGCCGCGGCGTCGGATACGCGCGGGACGCCGGATCTCGCCGGCGCCTTGCTGCAAAGCTTCGACGGCGGCGTGATTTTCGTCTCGCCGCGCCAGAACCAGGCGGATGTCGAACGATTGCTGCGGCCGATGGGCGTAGCCGACGTCGATCGCGCGGCGAAGCGGCTCTTCTCGGGCAGCGGGCCGTTGCTGTTCGTATCGGACACGACGATGCCCGAAGGCGGCACAGCGGGGCTCAAAGCGACGCTGGCGGCGGCGATGGCGGCGCCGGTGAGCCCGCCGGCCACGGCCGCGATCGTGACCTGGCCTTATACCAAATTCGGCCCGGCCGGGCGGATCGTCGAGCGCAAGGAATTGCCCGAGCTCGACGTCACGGTGGTGCGTTTCGCCAACGGCACGACCGCGACGATCCGGCCGACGCCCGGCACCGGACAGGTGCTGTTGAATCTCGCCTTCGGCGCGGGAATGAGCGGGCTTCCCCAAGGGCATGACCACGCGCTGTGGCTGCTGAGCCAGTCGCCGCAGACCTTCGTGCTCGGAGGGCTCGGCAAGGCCGATCTCGCCGACATCAACGACGCCTTTTTCGGCAAGACGGTCGGGGCAAGCCTGATCAGCGGCCCGGACCGCTTCCACCTGACGGGGCGGACCCGACCCGAAGACATGGAGGCGGAGGCGCAATTGCTGACCGCCTATGTCGTCGATCCAGCCTATCGACCACGCGCGTTGCGCGACGCGATCCTGGGCGCGATGTCGAGACGCACGCAGCTCGCCGCCTCGGTGCCGCTGACTGCGGCGCGAGACACCGCCTTCCTGCTCCACGATCGCGATCCACGCTGGCGCGGCACGCCGAGCGCGGCGGATATCAAAGCGACCACCAACGCGGATCTTCCCGCGATGATCGGGCCCGCGCTCGTCGGCCCGATCAACATGGTGATCGTGGGTGACATGGACGTCGAACGCGCGATCAAGGTAGCGCAGGACACGGTTGGCGCTCTCCCGCAGCGCACAGGCCGGCCAGCCCCGCGCGACTTCCATTTTCCCGCCCCGGCGACCGAGCCCGTCGTCGAGACGGTGCCAGGCGCGGCGCAGCAAGGCATGGCGCTCGCCGCCTGGCCGACCGCTGGTTTCACCGCGAGCATGGAGAATGCGCGCGCGCTTCAGGTTCTGTCAGAGATAATCAAGGCGCGGCTGATGGCTGGGCTGCGCGAGCGCGATGGCCTCACCTATGCGCCCGACACGTTCGTCGATCAGGCGGTGAGTCAGCATCACTATGCCGTGCTGGGTGTGCAGGTGGAGCTTCCGCCCGCCAAGGCGGACGCCTTCTTCGCCGAGCTTGACGCAATCGTGCAGGATCTCGCCAAGACCCCGATCACGCCCGACGAACTGGCGCGGGCGCGCACGCCGATGGTGGACAACAGCCGGCGCAATTTCGCGTTCGCGGATTATTGGGCGGATGCGCTCGCCGGCTCGGACAGCGATCCGGCTTATTTCGAGATGATCCGCACCAAGGTGCCCCACCTCACCAAGGTCACCCCGGCGGACGTGCAGCGCATGGCGCAGCTCTATCTCGCCGGGCGCGCGCCGTTCCGCTTCGTGGTGCAGCCGGGTGCGCCGGCGCCGGTTGTGGTGCCATCGGCCGCCGCGCGCACCGCCCACCGGAGATAAAAGCGGCTCAGTCTTCGGCGGGTGCGTAGCTTGCCACGAACGCGCCGTGATCCGGCAATTGGCCGAGCTCATGCGCGATCCGCGCCTTGAGGTCGGTCAGCGCCTGTTGCAGCTGTTCCGGCTCCATCATCCGCGCGGCGTGATGATAGGATCGGGGGAAGATGCCCTGGCCCAGCATCACCATGATCCAGCTGTCGCTGCGGAACAGCTCGTCATTGGCCTGAGAGGCGAGGCCGGCCTCGCGGAAGAGCGCGATGCGCTCGGCCAGGCTGGCCGGAATCTCCATGTCCCGGCAGCGCCGCCAATAAGAGGAATCGTCACGCTCGGTAAGCTTGTAGTGAAGGATGATGAAGTCGCGGATATGCTCGGCTTCGCGCCGTGACAGAGCGTTGAAACGCTCGACTACGGCATCGGCGATCCCGTCGAACGGGAAATTCTGGATCAGCCGCGTCACCGCGATCATGATTGCATGGATGCTGGTCGATTCCAGCGGCTCGACGAAGCCGCTCGCGAGGCCGATCGCAATGACGTTCTTGTTCCAGCTCTTCTTGCGCATCCCCGCCTTGAAGCGGAGCAGGCGCGGATCGAACAAAGGCTTGCTTTCGAGCGCGTCAATGAACCTGGACTTGGCCTCATCGGGCGAAAGATAGTCGGTGGAGAAGACGAAGCCGTTACCCATGCGGCGCTGCAGCGGAATCCGCCAGCGCCAGCCGGCATCGTGCGCGATTGCGCGGGTGTAAGGCACGAGCGGACCCTGGGATTCGGTCTGCACCGCGAAGGCGGCATCGTTGAGCAACCATTGGCTCCAATCCTCGAAGCCGGTCTTGAGCGTCTGTTCGGCCAAAAGCGCGCGAAAGCCGGTGCAATCGAGGAACAGGTCGCCCTCGATCCGCGCGCCGGATTCCAGCTCGAGCGCTTCGACGAAGCCGCTCTCGGGATTTTGGACGACGGTCTGGATCTTGCCCTCGATGCGTTTGACGCCGGCGGGCTCGGCCAGGCGGCGCAGGAATTTGGCATAAGCGGTTGCGTCGAGGTGATAGGCGTAGGCGATCGGCGCCCCCTCATGCGTTGCGAACCGGTTCGCCTTGGCCGCCTGCGCTTCGAGGCTGTAGTCGACATAATCGCCGCCAAAGCCCTGGCGCACGGCCTCCAGCCAGAAATGCTGAAAATCCGCCATCCAGACCGATTTTCCGACCGAGCCGAAGGCATGGAAATAGCGGTCGCCGGGCTTGCGCCAATTCTCGAACTCGATCCCTACCTTGAAGGTTGCGGTGGTGGCCTTGACGAAATCCTGCTCGTAGATGCCAAGGATATTATGGAAGGTGCGCGCGGTGGGGATAGTGGATTCCCCGACGCCGACCGTGCCGATCTCGTCCGATTCCACGAGCGTGATCTCGATCAGCGGGCCCAGCTGCTTGATCAGCGCCGCCGCCGCGACCCAGCCGGCGGTGCCGCCCCCGGCGATAACGACGCGCTTCACGCTCTTCCCGTTCATCGAAGTTCCTCTGTTGCCCGACGCCGCGCGATCCGCGCGGTCCTGATCAGATGTCGTCGGCCGGACAGTAACGTTGCAGAAAATCCGGGTGGCTCGGCAGCTTCGAGACGACCCCAGCGACATTGGCACGCATATCGTCGAGCGCCTTGCGCAACTCGGCGTCGGGCATCATTCGCGCGAGCATATGATAGCCGCGCGGCTCCATCCGCTGGCCGCGCAGCACCTGCACCCAGCTATCGATCTCGAACAGGTCATCCAGCGTGTGGTAGGTCAGCGCGTTCTCGCGGAAGAGCGCCATCCGTTCCTTCAAAGAATCCGGAATATCCATCGTCCGCGCACGATCCCAGAACGGGGAATCGTTGCGTTCGGTCTGGTGATAATGAAGGATGATGAAGTCGCGAATGCCTTCGAATTCCTTGCGCGACTTCGCGTTGAAGTGATTGATCAGCGCGTCGTCGCAGCCGTTGAAAGGGAAGTCCTGGATCAGGCGCGTGACTGCCACCTGCATCAGGTGGATGCTCGTGGATTCCAGCGGTTCGATGAAGCCGCCGGCCAGGCCGAGCGAGACGACATTCTTGTTCCACGCTTTCTTGCGCGCGCCGGTCTTGAAGCGGAGCAGCCAAGGCTCGACCACCGGCTCGCCGGCGACGTCCGCGAGCAGCTTTGCGCGCGCCTCGTCGTCAGACATGAATTCGTTGCAGAAGACGAGCCCCGCCCCGACGCGCTTCTGCAACGGGATACGCCACTGCCAGCCGGCCTTGTGAGCGATAGCGCTGGTATAAGGAATAGGCGGGTGTGGCGAAGTCGTCTGGACTGCGACCGCGCTGTTGGTCGTGATCCACCGGCCCCAATCGTCGAACCCGGTCTTGAGCGTCCCCTCGATCAGAAGCGCGCGAAAGCCCGTGCAGTCCAGGAACAGGTCGCCCTCGACGCGTGCGCCCGTCTCGAGCACGAGCGCCTTGACGTGACCGCTCTCGGGATCCTGCTCGACCGACTGGATCTTGCCCTCGATCCGCTTGACGCCGGCCGGTTCGGCCAGGCTGCGCAGGAAGCGGACGTAGCGATAAGCGTCGAGATGATAAGCATAATTAAGCGGCTTCTGTTCGCCGGTGAAGAATTTGTTCGCCTCTCCCGCGATCAGTTCGGCGCAATAATCATTGAGGCTGCCGCCGAAGCCGCGCTCGCGCGCTTCCAGCCAGAAATGGTGGAAATCCGCCATCCAGGTCGGGCGTTTGCCGATTTTGCCGAAAGCGTGAATGTAGCGATCGCCATCGCGCGCCCAATTCTTGAACTCGATGCCCAGCTTGAACGTGGCCTGCGACGCACGCATGAAATCCTGTTCGTCGATCCCCATGAAACGGTGGAAGGAGATCATCGTAGGCACGGTGGATTCGCCGACACCGACGGTGCCGATATCCTCGGATTCGACCAAGGTGATGTCGAGTAACGGCCCGAGATGCCGGACCAGGGCGGTCGCTGCGACCCAACCGGCCGTGCCCCCTCCGGCAACGACGACACGTTTGATTTTTTGCTCGGTCATGCGGCCTTCTCGTTCTAGCGATTTATCTTGTGAAGGATGGCCGCGCGCAGGCGGCGTGCCTTGGTGTCATCGAGCCGGCCGAGTGCGCCCTGGGCGGGCTCCGGCAGATGCGCGGCGGCCTGATCGGCAGGTCCAAAGACGTAATAATCGAACAGGTTGCGCCAGGCCGCCTTCTCGCTGTCGGGCCGATCGCGCAGGCTGAGTATGGCGTGCAGCAAAGTCGTTTGCGGCGTGTCCATGAAGGCAGGCGAAACATCCCACCAATAGTTGACCATCGCGTTGAACGGATCCAGCGCCTCCACCTGATGCCACCATAAGGCGGGGTAGAAGAGGATATCGCCCGGCTCGAGTTCCGCCACCTGCGCCGACTCCAAAGCATCGGCAAAGCGCGGGTAAAGATCGAAATCGGGAGCGCGAAGATCGACCATGCTGACAACCTGTCCGCCGGGCGTCGGTTCAAGTGGGCCGGGATATAGGTTTGCCACCTGCTCGGGCGGGAACAACGTGAAACGGCGGCGCCCTATCGCGCAGCAGGCGATGTTATTGGATTGGTCGTAATGGGTCGGCGCGGTCGTGCGATTGCCGAGCCAGATGCTCACGGTCGGCGGCCGACATCCAAATGCGACATCTTCGAGCTTGAGGGAGTTCTCCGCGCGTATTCCCGGCAGGAATTGATCCAGATCGGTCGACCCGACGTAAAAGGACGGCGATGCCGGATCCCCGAGCCGTTCGGCGATACGATCCAGATAGACATCCAGTGCCACGCGTTCGGAATTGTAGTTCAACCCGGTCGCGCCTGGTTCGTAAAAATAGCGACCGCCATTCTCTGGCAGGCCGGTATAACCGACCACCGGCCGGCCGCTGTAGAAATGCTTCAGGTAGGAGATCGCTTCTCCGACACCTCGCCGGCCCGCCTCCACCAATGGCCAGTCATTCACGAAGCCGCGCACGATCACCGGCTTGTCGGCCGCGACCAGTGCTGCCGGGTCGATCGCATCGCGATGAACCGACTCCACCATCCGCATGGCGCGCTGGGTCGCCGCGGCCGCGGTCATCAGGCGGCCTCTTCCTCTTGCCTGGCCCGCTTCAACTCGACCAAGCGATTGATATTGGCGAGCGAGAAGGCGGTGGCGAACGCCGCGCGCAGGAAGCCATCCTGGTGGAGCTGCGCCAGCGCCGCGCCGTCCAAGGCGGCGAGCCGGTCGGGATCTATCGTGAAGAAGTCCGGTAGATCGTAACGCAGGCCCTCGTTGATCGGGAGTTGGATCGCCACCGGCTGGACCAGGTCCAGCCTCTGGAAGGCGGCGAACATCGGCGCCATGACCTCGTGACCCACGTGGATCGCGCGCAGCACCGCCGCGATGCGATCGAGATAGGGGCTATTGCCGCCGTGCGTGCGGAATAGGAGCTCACCTTCGGTGCGGCTGACGCGCGGATCGTCGAGATCGATGTGGATCATCGGCTCGGCGCTTTCGTCCGCATCGGGACGAGGAATTCCGATCGAGAAAGGGCCGCGTTGCTGGATCGCCGGAACGTACCGCGCGGCCCAGCCGCGATCATTCAGGTAAAGATTTTCGTCGGCGTCGAGGCCGAGCAATATCACAGCGACAAAAGCGCCCTGCGGATCCTTGCGGAACAGGATCGGATAATCGCGCTGGGCGTCCTCGAACTCGGTAGGGAAAATGAGCGCCTGATTGACCGCGTCGCCATAGGCGGCCGAGTAGCGCGTGATGACACGCAAATCGTGGTGATCCACGTTGTTGAGCAAGACACGATTGGTCATCAATTCCCTCACCCTGAAGACGGTCGCCGATCGTCTTGAGGACCCTCGACGAGGCATCTTTAAGCGCCCCGATGCAGGTCTCGTCAAAAGAAAAGGGGGTCGCTGCAAGGCAGCGACCCCCGAGTATCGATAGGCTTCCGGATCAGAAGCGGAAGCGCACACCGAGCAGATAGCGAGCGTTTCCTTCGGCCGCGAAGGTCACCTGATTGACCGAGCGGGAATATTGATAAACGCCCTTCTCGAAGATGTTGATGCCTTCCAACGACACCGCGAGATGCGGCGTGATGTCGTAGCTCAGGTTCGCATCCACCTGGCCGTGGGCCTTGGTGAATTCGGGATTATGGAAGGAACCGATATTGATCTGATCGAGGAACTTGGCGCGCCAATTGTAGCTGACCCGGGCCGAGATACCGTGCTTGTCGTAGATCAACGTGGCATTGGCCGTGTCGCTGAGACCAACCAGCGCGAACAGGTTCACGTTGGGATCGGCGGCGGGATCGATGCCGATATTGCCGCGGACATAGGTGTATGCGGCGGCGACGCCGATACCCGTGTGACCGAAGAAATATTGGCCGGCGACCTCGAAGCCGTAGATCTTGGCGTCTTTGTTGTTGATCGGCGTATTGACGCCAAAGTTGAAGAGCGGATCATTGCTGTCGGCGATGATGTCGACGGCGGCGATCTGCTGATTAACGAAGGCCTGGTTCAGCGCACGCGTCACCGGGTCATAATTGGCAAGGAACGTCGCGGTCGCGGCGGGCACGTTGCCACCATTCTGCACCAGCAGCGAGGTATAGCTGAACAGGTTCACGTCACCCGTGTCGATGCCGTTCGCCGTCAGCTGCGCCTTGGCCGTACCCGAGCGGCTGCCCGGTGCGCCCGAACTCGGATCGCGCAAGCCGAAGAGACTGCGATTTTGGATCGTGTTGCCGATGAAGTTGTGCACCCGCTTTTCGAAGACGCCCGCCGAAAGGTAGCTGGCCGGCTTGAAATACCATTCCAGCGAAAGATCGAAATTGTCGGACGTGAGCGGCTGCAGGTTCGGGTTATGAGCGAAACCCGTGGCCGTCCCGCCAACCGAGGTGGCGTCGCTCGGGTTGTTCGCGGTGGTCGATGCAAACAGATCGCCGTAGTTCGGCCGCGAGATGGTGCGGCTGAACGAGAAGCGACCGACCAGATTCCGGGTCAGGTTGATCTGGAAATCCATCGAGGGCAGCAGGTTGTTATACTTGCCCTTGCCGGGGACCGGCTGGAAAGTCGCGCTGAGGACCTGGTTGAAATCGTTGTCCGACTGCCAGACGATCGCCGTCGGAACCGACTGCAGCGACAGCGACTTGACCGTGGTGCGCTCATAGCGGGCGCCTGCCACCAGGCTGGCATCATGATCGCCGATCTGCCCCTTCCACGTGATCTGGCCATAAGCTGCCCAGATATTCTCCTTCACGCGGTCGTCGTTGAAGCCGTTGCGCGCGTTCGCATTGCCGGGGACGCCAGTCGCCGTATAGGCCGCGCTGAGCTTATTGTAGAGGGCGGTCGGATCTTCGGTCCGGAAGGCGAGCAGGCCGTCTCCGGTCGATTTCGGATCAAAATGGGTGAATTTGCAGGTCAGGCAGAACGTATCCACGAGGCCTGGCGCATATTGCGCCACATCGCGCGGGTTGTCGTTGCTCCAATTGCCGAGCGTCTGGTAATATGAGCTCTGCACCGAATGGGTATTGGTCGAGCGATAATCGGTACCGAAATCGAAGCGGCTTCCCTGATTGTCCAGCTTCCAACCGAAATCGACCCGGCCCTCCTTGATCCGTTGCGTAAGCACCGTGTTGACCTGGCGGCCGACCTGGCTGGCAACGTCGCCGATGTCGAACTTGCCGTTGGCATTGCCCTTCGTGCAACCGTCCGGCTTCGCGGTCGCCGTGCACTGAACCGCGCCGGCGGGATCGCTATAAACAACGGTCTGGACCGGGAAGCCGTTGCTATAGTCCCATGAGTGGGACGACAGGGTTGGCACGCTGAGCGAGATCAGCGTCGAGCTCATGCCATTGGGATTGTCAGGCGTGCTCTTCGACTGGCCGATATGCCCGTCCAGATTGACCTCCAAATTGTCGGTCAATTCCCACTTGGCGTTTAGGCCGAAGTCGGTGAGGCGGTTCTTCTGCCCGCGCGACTGCTGCTCGAAACCGGCATCCTTCTGCGCGCCGGGGATCGTCTCGTGAATATAGGCCGGCGTGTAGACCCCGTTTTTACCCGAATCGAACGTCACGACGTCGAAATTCTGGTTGAACCAGTTCGCCTCGTCGCTGGCGCGCTCCTTGGCGATGTTCTGCGCGAACAGGCCGTCAGCGGTAATCGTCAGCTTGTCGGACGGCTTCCACTGCAGCACGCCCTGGGCGTTGATGCGTTCGTTGCTATCCTCGGCAAACTGGTAGCGCGCGTCGTCCGGACGGCTGACGAGTGCGTTGCCATTCGCCGGCTTGTTGTTGATCGTCGCGCCGGTTTTGACGTGGTTGTTGGCGGGATTGAGGAATTCGTCGACGGTGCTGACGTTCCAGCCGTTGACCGTCACGTCGGCGCGCGAGAAGTTGCGCTTCTGATAGCTGCCGAACAGCGACGCGCCAAAAGTCTGATCCGGATTGCTCCAGCTCAGCACGCCGGACACCTGCGGCGTCACGTGCGAACCGCACTTGATGCAGGCATCGGCGCTCGTGTCGTAATCGGCCTTGGCGCCGATGCTGCCGTTGAAACCCGACTCGCGATTATCGAGCGGACGACGGGTCACGACATTGATGGTGGCGCCGATGCCGCCGGTCGGAATCGACGCGCGGCCTGTTTTGTAAACCTCAAGCGTTTTCACACCTTCCGATGCGAGATTCGAGAAGTCGAACGAGCGGCCGGTGCTCCGCTTGAAGTCGACCGGACCGCCGACCGCGGTCTGATCCGACGCGGCGAGCTGGCGGCCGTTCAGCGTGACGAGATTGTAATCCGGGCCGAAGCCGCGAACGGTAACCTCGGCGCCTTCGCCGTTGCGGCGGTTGATGGACACGCCGGTGATGCGCTGGAGCGATTCAGCCAGGTTGGTGTCAGGGAACTTGCCCATATCTTCGGCCGAGATCGCGTCGACCACGCCGGTCGAGTCGCGCTTGATCGCGATCGAGCGTTCGAGCGAAGCGCGGATACCGGTGACGACGACTTCGTCGCTGACGTCCGGGGTGCTTGCCGCGGCGGGTGCCGCGGTGGGCTGGGCGGGCGCGCCGGCGGTCTGGGCCTGGGCGACGCCCGGCACGATCAGGCAGGCGGCAACCGCCAACGCCGACGTTGAAAGAGTAAGCAGGTTTCTTGGATTCTTCATGAGTCTCATCCCCCCGTGTCAGTCAGCTCGCGGCTGCCGATCAGTTGGTGCAAGATGGCTCTTGGCCATCGATGTCAGCCCGTACCGGTGCTCCGGGTGAAGTCAACGGCCCCAAAATATGTAAACGCATACAACTGTCATGACAGCGCGATCACGGGAATATTCGTGCCGAAAGATGCAAAAAAGCAACGCAATGCTGCACTGCAAAATGGATTTGGAGCAATCATAGTATGATTGATCGCTTCGTTGACGCATGGACGTTTGACTTGGGATGAGCGAAAGTTGCGGCCTCGAAACATGCTCGCTTCGTAAGTGGAGGAGGGACAGACATGGTGATCGTGTTTGCACTATTGATCGGAATCGTGGCGGGCTTACGGGCTTTCACGGCCCCCGCCGCGGTAAGTATCGCGGCACGATATTGGCATCTGGATGTGGAAGGCACGCCGCTGGCCTTTCTTGGCTATCGCTGGACGGCGTGGATATTCATGGCGATCGCGCTGGCTGAACTTGTCGGCGACCAGCTCCCCGCGACGCCCAGCCGCAAGGTTCCGGTTCAATTCGGAACGCGGATCGTGATGGGTGCGCTGGCGGGCGGCGCGATCGGCGGAGCCGCGATGTTTTATCCGGGTGTGGCGGCGGGCGCGGTGGGCGCGGTGATCGGAACGCTTGGCGGCGCGGCCGCGCGGGCGAAGCTGGCGGCGGCGTTCAAGCACGATCGGCCCGCGGCGCTGATCGAGGACGTCGTCGCGATCGGCGGCGCCTGGCTCATTCTCTGTGGCGTCGCATGACCGGCGGCTTCGATGCGATCATCGTCGGCGCGGGCCAGGCCGGTCCGGCTTTGGCCGGCCGGCTCACGGCCGCGGGCCAGAAGGTTGTGCTGATCGAGCGGCATCTGGTGGGCGGGACGTGCGTCAATACCGGCTGCAAACCGACCAAGACGCTCGTCGCCAGCGCCTATACGGCGCATCTCGCGCGGCGCGCGGGAGAGTATGGCGTCATTGCCGGCGAGATCGGGATCGACATGCCCACGGTCGCCGCACGGGCCCGCAAGGTCATCCTGGATTCACGCAAATCGAACGAGGAGTGGCTGGCGGGGATGGCCGGGCTGACCTTCCTGCGTGGCCATGCCCGGTTCGAAGGTCCACATAGGATCACGGTCGGCGACCAGCTGCTGGAGGCGCCGCGCATTTTCCTCAACGTCGGCGGGCGGGCGGCGGTGCCGGACATGCCGGGCATCGATGAGGTCGATTATCTCACCAACACCACTATCATCGGCCTCGAGACGGTGCCCGAGCACCTGGTGATCGTCGGCGGCTCCTATATCGGGCTCGAATTCGCGCAAATGTATCGCCGGTTCGGCGCTCGCGTGACGGTGGTCGAGATGGGACCGCGCCTGATCGGGCGTGAGGATCCGGACATTTCCGATGCGATCCGCACGATCCTGGAGGGCGAGGGGATCGAGGTCCGCACGAATGCCTGCTGTATCCGCCTGGCGAAGCATGATCGGGGCGTCGCGGTCGGCGTCGATCGGACCGAGGGTGCGCCGGAGGTGGTGGGCAGCCATGTGCTGCTCGCGGTCGGCCGCCGGCCCAATACGGACGATCTCGGCCTCGACAAAGCGGGCATCGCCACCGACGCCAAAGGCTATATCCAAGTCGACGATCGGCTCGCGACCAATGTCGAAGGCGTATGGGCGCTGGGCGATTGCAACGGGCGCGGCGCGTTCACGCATACCGCCTGGAACGATTATGAGATCGTCGCCGCCAATCTGCTCGATGGCGCGGATCGCCGGTTATCGCAGCGCATCCTCGGCTATGCGCTCTATATCGATCCGCCGCTGGGCCGCGTCGGCATGACCGAAGCGCAGGCACGCGCGAGCGGACGGCCCCTGCTGCTCTCGACCCGGCCGATGACCCAGGTCGGGCGCGCGGTCGAGAAGGGCGAGGCGCTCGGTTTCATGAGGCTGGTCGCGGACGCGGATACGAAGCGCATCCTGGGCGCGGCGATCCTCGGCACCGGCGGCGACGAGGCGATCCACGGCCTGTTGGATATGATGAACGCGGATCAGCCGCTTTCCACCCTGCAATGGGCGGTGCCGATCCATCCGACGGTATCGGAACTCATTCCAACCCTCGTCGGGGATTTGCGCCCGGCATGATCGGGTGGCCGGAACGGATCCGGGGATTGGGCCCCCCCACCCATCGGCGTCGAGGCACCGACGCCGATGGGTGGGACGGGGCGGCGATGATCGCGGCCGCACGCTGCCGCAACCATCCCGGAAAGGAACGCCAAACGATACTGGTACGCTACTACACTTACGCTACGCATACTCGGCACAGTGACGATACTCGTCCCCCGGTACGCCATCGCCCCCCAGCGATCTCGCTCCGTACGAATCATTTATTCCGAATCAGTGGCTTGCCGCAATCCGGCCTGAGGATGAGGCTCGAATACTACCCTTCGGTCAGGTTTCCGCGCGGCTTGTTACACTGTATCCCCCTGATGTAATTGCAAGCGGGTGCAGGTAATGGTGGATCAACTCATCTCTGCCCGCAGCAATCGTGCGGTCGCGTACGCGCGCGCTCTGCTCGCCACTTTCCTCATGCTGTCGGTCACGTTCGGCGCGCTGCGTTACGCCGAGGCACAGCACGCCGCACAGATCGTGCTGGTGGCCTATTTCGTTTATAGCCTGCTGATCGCCGCGGCGGTGCGCACCGTCCGTTTGCGTCGGCACCTGTTCAGCGCGGCGCTTACCTTGTCGGTGATCGATGTGATCGCGCTCGGCGGCCTGATGTACCTGACCCAGGGCGGAGAGGGGCAGGGGCAGCCCTTTTTCACGCCTTTGATCTTCATCATCGTCAGCGGGACGGTGAGCTGGGGATCGCGCGGCGCGATCGGCAGTGGCCTGCTCGTGCTTTTCCTGTTCCTGCCGACGGGATTCGCGACGGGCGTCTTCGATCCCGCGCACAAGAACATGCTGCAATTCTTCCTGATGCGGATCGGCTATATCGGCACGATCACGGTCATGCTCGCCGCCTTCGCGAGCAACCTGGAGCGGCTGATCAATGAGCTGACCCGGCTGTCGCGCGTGCCGACGCGGGGCGGCTTCGGCGAATTGCCGCTCGCGGAATCGCTGGGCTATGCGATGGACGTGTTCGCTGCGAAGCGCGGCCTGATCGTCTGGCAGGACCCGGAGGAGCCGCACCTGAGGTTGATGCGCAAGGATTTCGGCGCGCTGCATGGATCGAGCCTGCCCAATGTCGATCAGGGGCCGCTGGTTGCGAGCGAGCTGATCAATGCGCCTTTCCTCTACGACCGGCGGCGCAACGCGGTGCTCTATCGCGCGGGCACCAAGCTTCTCGATTTCACGGGCGATCCGCTTCAGCCGATCCTGTCGAGCATGGCGGACTATGCACGCGTGCTGGTGATCCCGATCGACGCCGGCGGCGCGCGCGGGCTGGTGATGATCCTCGACCCGGCCGATCCGGTGAATGAGGACCTCGCGGTGGCGGCGATGGCGGCGGGCCAATTGTCGCTCGCGATCGAGGCGTGGCGGCTCCATTCCGAATTGCGCGTCGCCGCGGCGAGCGAGGAGCGGATGCGGCTCGCTCGCGATCTGCACGACGGCGTTCTCCAATTTCTCGCGGGCGCGCGCCTGCAGCTCGACCTGATCGCGCGCACCGAGCTGACCGAGACCGCGCGCGAACGCGTGACGCAGATGGTGGAGGCGATCGGCGAGGAGCAGCGCAGCCTGCGCGCGGTGATCAACGCGATGCGCCGCGCGCCCGAGCTGGCCGTCGCCAAGCTCGCCAGCTCGCTCGACCACCTCACGCATCATCTGTCGCGTTCGTGGGACGCGGCGATAACCGCAAGGGTCGAGCCGGCGGACCTGACCATATCCGATCATATGGAGGACGACGTCATCCGGATCGCGCGGGAGGCGGTCGCCAATTCGGTGCGCCATGGCGGCGCGCGCAAGGTCGATATTGCGGTGCGCAAGACCGAGGACCGGCTGGACATCGCGATCGGGGACGACGGACGCGGCTTCGCGTTTCAGGGACGTATGGCGAATGGCGAGCTAGCAAGCTATGCCGGACGTCCGCGCTCGCTCCACGATCGCATCATCGGCATGGGAGGCACAATGACGGTGACCAGCGGCAAGACCGGAGCCAGCATCGAGATATGCGTGCCGCTGAAGGGTGTTCGATGACGTTTTCGATCGTCGTTGCCGATGACCACCCGATGCTTCTCGACGGCATATGCGGCCTGCTCGCCGCGGCGGGCCATGACGTGAAGGCGCGATGCCTCGACGGTCAACAGGCGCGCGAGGCGATCAAGCAGTTCGAGCCCGATATCGCGATCCTCGATATCCATATGCCGGAAACGAGCGGCATCGACCTGCTGCGCGAGGCGCGGCGCGACAAATGGAAGACACGGATCGTCATCCTGACCGCGAGCCTGGACCCTCAGCCGATTATGGCGGCGCTGCAGCTGCGCGCCGATGGCCTGATCCTGAAGGGCGCCGGCGGCGATACGATGCTCAAATGCCTCGAACGCGTGATGGATGGCGAGCAATGGCTCGACCGCGACGCGATGCATCAGATCGTCGACCAGATCGGCAAGCCGATCGACCGGCCGCTGGAACTGACTCCGCGCGAGACCGAAGTGGCACGGCTGGTGTCGCTTGGCAGCCGCAACAAGGAAATTGCGCGCGAGCTCGATATCTCGGAGGGCACGGTCAAGATGCACCTCCACAATCTCTACGAGAAATTGAGCGTGTCGTCGCGGACCGAGCTTGCCATCCTGGTGCGCGACAAAGGTTTGAGTTGAACCGCCGGCGGGGCGGTGGCAACCAACCCGCGATTGCGTTAGCCTGTAGCTCTCCTCACCACGCGAAGGACTTCCCCCATGTTCCGTTCGTCCCTCTGCCTCGCGCTCGCGCTGACAGCGCTTCCCATCACCGCCGCGCAGGCCGCGCTGAAGGTGGGCGAAAAGGCGCCCGATTTCTCGACCCAGGTCAGCCTGGCGGGCAAGGCGATGCCTTTCTCGTTGAAGGAGGCGCTCGGCAAGGGGCCGGTGGTGCTCTATTTCTATCCGGCGGCCTTCACCCAGGGCTGCACGATCGAAGCGCATGAGTTTGCCGAGGCGACCGACGATTTCAAGAAGCTGGGCGCGACCGTCATCGGCATGTCGGGCGATGGGATCGAAAAGCTCAACAAATTCTCGGTCTCGGAATGCCGCAACAAGTTCGCGGTCGGATCGGCCAGCCCGGCGACGATCACCGCCTATGACGTGACGCTGCCGAAGAACCCGACGGTGTCGAACCGCACATCCTACGTGATCGCGCCTGACGGCAAGGTGATCTTCGCATATTCGGCGATGGACCCGGCCGGTCATGTCACCGGGACGATGGATGCGGTCAAGGCGTGGGACAAGCAGCACCACAAGGGGTGAGTGACGCGAAAGCGCTGATCGCGCGCCACGATCTCGCGCCGCACCCCGAGGGCGGCTGGTATCGCGAGACGTGGCGGGCGCAGGCGGGCGACGGCGAGCGGTCGCCCGGCACCGCGATATTGTTTCTGCTCGAGCAAGGGCAAAGCTCGCATTGGCATCGCGTCGATGCGGACGAACTGTGGTTATGGCACGCCGGCGCGCCGCTCGAGCTACGGATCGGCGCGGCGACGGTGACGCTGGATGGCGCCAATCCGCAGGCTTTGGTGCCGGCGGGGGAATGGCAGGCGGCGAAGGCGCGGGATGGCTGGGCGTTCGTGTCGTGCGTGGTGGTGCCGGGGTTCGACTTTGCCGGCTTTACCCTCGCGCCGCCGGGGTGGGAGCCGCCCGTCACCTGAGCCCTTTTGCCTTGAGCCTGTCGAAGCCCGCCCTTTCCTTAAGCCAAGAAGGACAGTGCTTCGACAAGCTCGGCACGAACGGTATTTTATCCGTTTTAAGCGGGCAGGCCGATTTCCTCCCAGTGCGGATAGTCGAGATAGCCCTGTTCGCCGCCCGCGTAGAACAGATCCTCGCGCTGTGGGTTGAGCGGGAGTTTCTCGATCAGGCGACGGGGAAGGTCGGGATTGGCAAGGAAGAGGCGGCCGAAGGCGATCGCGTCCGCCTCGCCCGCATCGAGCGCGGCCTGCGCGTCATCGTGACGATAATCTGAGTTGAGAATGAGTGGGCGCGAGAAGGCCTCGCGCATCACCGGATGGACGGGGGGAACGTCGGGCGCACCGCGCGTCCCGCCGGGGCGCGGCTCGCGCAGTTCGAGCCAGGCGGCGCCTTTCTCGTCGAGCAGCTTCGCCGCCGCGCCGAACAAGGCGTGGGGGTTGCTGTCGTTGACGCCCTGGACCTGGCCATTGGGGGAGAGGCGGACGCCGACCTTGTCCGCGCCGATCGTCCGCACCAGCCGATCGACGACCTCGCCGAGCAGCCGGATGCGGTTTTCGACAGGGCCGCCATATTGGTCGGTGCGGAAGTTGGCATTGTCGCGCAGGAATTGATCGATCAGATAGCCGTTGGCGGCGTGGAGTTGGATGCCGTCGAAGCCCGCTTCAAGCGCATTCTCCGCCGCGCGGGCATAATCGTCGAGCAACGCCGGAATTTCATCGAGCGTAAGCGCGCGCGCCTGCGGATAGGGATGAGCGCTGGACGAAAAGGTGCGGGTGTGGCCTGGCGCGGTGGTGGCCGAGGAGGAGACGGGTTGGCCCCCATTGACCTCATATGTGCCGAGCCGGCCCATGTGCCAGAGCTGCGAGACGATCTTGCCGCCCGCGGCGTGGACCGCCTTGGTGACATGTTTCCAGCCGGCAACCTGCGCCTCGTTCCAGATGCCGGGTGCATAGGGCCAGCCGAGACCGAGGCGCGAAATGCCGGTCGCTTCGGTGATGATCAGGCCGGCCGACGCGCGCTGGCGGTAATAATCCACCATGATCGGGGTCGGCACCGCTTCGCGCGTGGCGCGGCCGCGGGTGAGCGGGGCCATCAATATGCGGTTCTTCGCGTGGATGGAGCCAAGTTCGATCGGATCGGTAAGACGAGGCATGTGGGCTGTTCCTCCCTGGGGAATGCAGTGCTGCGGCGATTTGGGGATCGGCATTCGGGCTTTCAGCCGAATGATGCTTGGGATGCCTCAAGCGCAGCTTTCGCTTGCCTGCGCGAATTGGCATTATCGGGCCCATGCCCAAGATCGATCTCAGCCAGATTCCCGAAGCCAACGCGACCGGCTATCCGCCGCCTTTCGATCAGGCGGTGGCGGGGCGATGGTATCGCCGGCTCGCGCCGCCGGGCGGGCTGACCGAATTCGGGGTGAGCTTCGTCCGCCTCGAACCCGGCGCCTGGTCGTCACAGCGCCATTGGCACGAGGGCGAGGACGAGTTCCTAGTGATGCTGTCTGGCACGGCAGTGCTGATCGATGACGAAGGCGAGCATGATCTCACACCTGGCGATTGCGTGGCCTTCCCGAAGGGCGAGCATAACGGCCATCATGTCGTCAACCGGAGCGATGCCGACTGTACCTTCGTCTGCGTGAGCGGCGGTATGGACGCGGGCGGTGAATATTCGGACATCGACATGCGCTTCACCGCGCGCGGCTATGTCCATAAGGATGGGAGGCCTTACCCGACCGAACGGATCAAGTGAGGGGCAGGCGGCTTTTATCGACCGGCGGGCGCAATGTGTCGCCGAAGATCGGACCCTGACGAACGACGGGCGGGGAAGCGCGGGCCTTTTCTCCGTCACACGGCTCGGGCATCGAAGGAGACAATGACATTGTCCCTTCGATTCGCGCTGCTGGCGCTCCTCGCCTTGCTCGCCCGCCCCGCGCTGGCCGCGGAGAAGCGTGAACCGATCACGATTCTCATCTCGATCGATGCGTTCCGCGCCGACTATCTCCACCGCGGCCTCACCCCCAATCTGTCCGCTTTGGCGGCGCACGGGATCAGTGCGGCGATGCGGCCAAGCTTCCCGACCAAGACCTTCCCCAACCATTATGCGATCGTCACCGGGCTCCGTCCCGATCGGAACGGCATCGTCGGCAACAAGATGGAGGATCCCCGCCGTCCGGGCGAAACCTTCACTATGAAAAACAGCCAGGACGCGTTCTGGTGGAGCGAGGCCGAGCCGCTCTGGGCGGGTGCGGAGAAAGCCGGAATCCGCAGCGCGTCCTTGTTCTGGCCGGGCTCGGCGGCCGCCTATGACACCGTCCGCCCGGAGGATTGGTTTCCCTGGGACGAGAATATCACGCTGACCCAGCGCGTGAATACGGTGCTCGATTGGGTACGCCGGCCGGCCGTGATCCGCCCGCGCTTCATTACGCTCTATTTCGATACGGTCGATACCGCCGGCCACCGCCATGGGCCCGACAGCCCCGAACTGAACCAGGCGCTCGGCGAGGTCGATCGGCAGATCGGTCGGCTACGCGGCGGGCTCGCCGAATTGAGGCAGCCCGCGAATATCGTCGTGGTGGCGGACCATGGCATGGCCTCGACTTCGCCTGATCGCGTCGTGATGATCCACGACGTCGCCAATCCCGCCGACTATCATGTCATCGACGAAGGCCCGGTCGCGCTGATCGATCCCATGCCCGGGCACGAAGCCGCACTCGCGGCAAGCCTGCTGAGGCCGATCCCGCACATCCATTGCCTGCGTAAGGCGGACCTGCCCGAGCGGTTGCATTACGGCCACAATCCACGCGTCGCCGCCTTCGTGTGCGAAGCGGAGGTGGGCTGGCTGATGCTCGACAAGATTTCCGAAAAAAACGGCGTGGATGCGGGCAGCCACGGCTATGACAATCAGGCGCCCGAGATGCAGGCGCTCTTCATCGCTGCCGGCCCGGGCATCGCGCCCAAGGGAACGATCCCGACCTTCGACAATGTCGATGTTTATGCGCTGCTACGCGACCTGCTCCACATGCCGGCCAAGGCGGATGTAGATGGGACCGATACGCCGTTCCGGAGGGCTCTGAAGAGCCACTAACCCCGTCAACGACGACGGTGCGCTATTGCACCGGCACGAAGTTCAGGTGCTGGAAGTCGAAGCTGAAATCCGCCAGCGGTGACAAGGGCTTCATCGTAACGCCCGTGACCTTGCCGTCCGCGACCGCGAACATCACGACCGCATCCTCACTCGCTTCGGGCGCGAAATGCGTGCGGAAGGTATCCGGCCCCCATTGCTCCAGGGGACTCTTGAGGCCCGCCGAACGAAGGAAGTCGATGGCCAACACCTTCCTCTTCAGGCTCACGATTATGTCCCCATACCATGGGTCGCGATAGCGCCCGGCATAGGTTTTGATCGGCAAGGACGGTCCGCCTACGGGCTTCTTCGGCGCTCCGCCGCCCGATTCCTTGAGCGCGGCTGCTTCATGGTCCTCGCGCCGTTTGCGCATCGCGGCAACCCAGTCGAAACGCGGCGCGCCGACCAACCTGTCCAGGATCGCGTTCCGTATGCCGACCGAGGCGTAGCCGTCTTCGACATTGGTATAGACCGCCACCGCGCAGCCGAGCTCCGGCAACAGGGCATGCCGCGTGACCTGGCCGATCAGGCCGCCATCATGCGCGATCAGCCGCTGGCCGCGATAGTCCTGGACGAACCAGCCCAGGGCGTAGGCTTGCATCACGAATCCATCCGGCTTGGCCAAGGTCGCCCCCACGCCGCTCTGCACGATCGTTTGCGGTCGCCACATCTGGTCCGCCTGTTCGGCGCTCCAGAGGCGCTGGCCGCTCGGCAGCAGCCCGCGATTGAGCTGGACGCGGAACCAGGCGGGCACGTCATGGACATTGGTGTTGATCCCGCCCGCTGCGGCGATCTTCTCGTCCTCGTCAGGCTGGACCACGCGCATCGGCCCCATACCACGGAGCGGCGGCCCGAGCCGCGCGTGCCGTCCCGCGACATTGTCGGTGTGCAGACGCGCGCGGGTCGCGATTGATTCGTCCATGCCGAGCGGGTGCAGCAGGCGGGAGGTCACGAAATCGGCCCAGCTCTGGCCGCTGACGCGTTGGATCACGATGCCCGCGACGACATAGAGGATATTATCGTATGCATAACCGCTGCGGAACCCGCGCTCGAGCTTTAGATATTCCAGCCCATGAAGCATGTCCTCGAGCGTGTGGTTGCTATGCGGGAATTGCATGAGGTCGCCGGCGCCCAGCGCCAGCCCGCTCCGGTGCAGGAGCAGGTCGCGCACAGTCATCATTTGGGTGACGATCGGGTCCGACATGCGGAATTCGGGAATGTAGCGCGTAACCGGCGCATCCCATTCGACTTTCCCCTCGTCGACGAGGATGGCGAGCGCGGCGGCGGTGAACGCCTTGCTATTGGACGCGACACCGAACAGCGTATGGGTGTCCACCGCGGCAGCTTGGCCCAGCGTGCGCACGCCATAGCCCTTCATGAAATCCGGCTGGCCCGGCTGGATGATCGCAACTGCAACGCCAGGCACGTCGAACGCCGCGCTGAAGCCTTCGATCAGACCGTCGATCGCATCCTCGGCAAGTGCCGGCGGCTGCCCCCAGGCGGGCCTGCTCGCGAGCGCCAGCCCGCCCAGACCTCCGATCAGAAAGCTGCGCCGATCGCCCGAAAATCCACCCACGCCAATGTCTCCTCTGCGACGCAAGGCTACGGGCAGATCAGGTGGCTGGGAAGCGGGTCAGTGCCGTTCCTTGGTGCTCGCGAAGCGGATGTTGGGGAAGCGACCCGCGACATAGTTCAGCTCCCACGCATCCTTGGCCATGAACACCGGCGCGCCGTCGCGATCCTCGGCCATCGCCGCGCGATGCTCGCCAATGAACTGGTCGAGCGCCTTGGCATCGTCCGCGGAGATCCAGCGCGCCGTATCCCAGGGCGAGGCCTCGAACCCGGCATCGACCTTATATTCCGCCTGCAGCCGGCTGATCATCACCTCGAGCTGGAGCTGGCCGACCACGCCCACGATCCAGTTGGAGCCGATCTGCGGAAAGAAGACCTGCATGATCCCTTCCTCGGCCATGTCGTTCAGTGCGTTGCGCAACTGCTTGGTCTTGGTCGGATCGCCAAGTTTCACGCGACGCAGGATTTCGGGCGCGAAATTGGGGATGCCCGTGAAGCGGATCTGCTCGCCCTCGGTCAGCGTGTCGCCGACGCGGAGCGTGCCGTGGTTGGGGATGCCGATGATGTCGCCGGGAAAGGCCTCCTCGGCGAGCTCGCGTTCGCGTGCGAAGAACAGGATCGGCGAATGGACCGCGATCGTCTTGCCCGTGCCGACCTGCGCCAGCTTCATGCCGCGCCGGAATTTGCCCGCGCACAGCCGCATGAATGCGACCCGATCGCGATGCTGCGGATTCATGTTCGCCTGTACCTTGAACACGAAGCCCGCGACCTGGGCTTCGTCGGGCTGGACCTCGCGCGCATCCGACGGCTGCGGGCGAGGGGCAGGGGCGAAGTCGGCGAGCGCGTCGATCAGCTGCTCGACCCCGAAATCCTTAAGTGCCGATCCGAAATAGACAGGCGTCAGGTCGCCAGCCTTATAGGCGGTCTCGTCGAAGGGCGCGTAGCCGGCCATCGCCAGCTCGGCTTCCTCGCGAAGCAGCGCGACGCCGTCTGCCGATAACAACGTGTCGAGATCACTGTCGTCCAGTCCACCCACGGGCACGCTGTCGCCTTCGAACGCGCCGGTCGCGTCCTGCGCGGGGCGATGAAGGGCATTCTTCGCCAGATCGTAAATTCCCTCGAACGTGCCGCCCATGCCTACCGGCCAGCTCATCGGCGCCACGTCGAGCGCGAGCGCGTCGGCGACCTCGTCGAGCAAGGTGAACGGCGCACGGCCCTCGCGGTCGACCTTGTTGATGAAGGTGATGATCGGCACGTTGCGAAGGCGGCACACCTCGAACAATTTGCGCGTCTGCGCCTCGATGCCGCGCGCGGCATCGATCACCATCACCGCGCTGTCGACCGCGGTCAGCGTGCGGTACGTATCCTCGCTGAAATCCTCATGGCCCGGCGTATCGAGCAAGTTGAAGGTCACGCCTTCACGCTCGAACGTCATCACCGACGACGTGACCGAGATTCCGCGCTGCTGCTCGATCTTCATCCAGTCGGATCGCGCGCGCCGTTGCTGGCCGCGTGCGCGCACCTCGCCCGCCGCATGGATCGCGCCGCCGAACAGGAGCAGCTTTTCGGTCAGCGTGGTCTTGCCGGCGTCAGGGTGCGAGATGATCGCGAAGGTACGGCGTTCGTTTTGGTCGGTGGATGCCATGATGGCGCGCCGACTAGCAGAGGGGGCGCGACGCGTCACCCTTGCGGCTTGCCGCAAGGATAGGAACAACGCCCATTGGCTGCCCGTTGAGCCTTTAGATTGTTGTGTTGAGGAGATTTTCGATGGGCGAACTGACCGACAAGGCGAAGGGCGTCGCCAATCAGGTGGCCGGCAAGACCAAGCAGGCTGTAGGCAATGCCACCAACCGTCCTGACATCGCGATGGAAGGCGAAGACCAGGACCTCGAGGGCCAGGGCCAGAACCTGAAGGGCACGGTCAAAGGCCTGCTCGGCGATAAGGTTTGATCCAGGGTCCGCACCCAAATATCTTCGTCACCCTGAACTTGTTTCAGGGGCCATCTCGCGGCAGGTCCTGCGCCTCCCGATAGATGCTGAAACAAGTTCAGCATGACGAACAAAAGCTGGTGTTGGCGAAGCACGCACGGCCTGCCACAGGCAGTGTGTGCTCCGCCGCCTGATTCCCGACCCGTTTCTGCTCTTTCTGGTCGCCACGATCCTGCTGGCGACCTTCGCGCCCGCGCGTGGCGGCTTCGCCATGGTGGTCGGCTGGCTGTCGATCTTGACGATCGTCCTGCTCTTCTTCTTCCACGGTGCGAAGCTCGCGCGCGAGCAGGTCGTGGCGGGGCTGACCCATTGGCGGCTGCACCTGACCATCCTCGGCAGCACCTTCGTTTTCTTCCCGATCATGGGCGTGCTTGGGTCGAAGGCTTGGCCGGGGCTGCTGCCGCGCGATCTCTGGATCGGCATGCTGTTCCTCTGCGCGCTGCCCTCGACGGTTCAGTCCGCGATCGCCTTCGTCTCGATGGCGCGGGGCAACGTACCCGCGGCGATCGCCAGCGCGTCGGCCAGCCAGATGCTCGGCATCCTGCTCACGCCGCTCTTGATGGGCCTGATGGCGGGCGCGCAGGGCGCGGGCGGGGTCAATCTGAAGGGCATGGGCGAGATCGCCGCGCAGATCCTTTTGCCCTTCGTTACAGGCCATCTGCTCCGGCCGTGGATCGGCGGCTGGGTATCCCGACATAAGCAGCTGATCGGCATTACCGACCGCTCGACCATCATCGTCGCGGTCTACGGCGCCTTCTCGGCGGCGGTGCTGGAGGGCTTGTGGCACAAATTGCCGCCCGCCGCGCTCGGCCTGCTGGTGGCGGTGAACGCCGTGCTGCTGGGCATCGGCCTCAGCTTCACCTGGGGACTTGGCCGCGCGCTCGGCTTCAATCGCGCGGATCGGATCGCGATCCAGTTCTGCGGGACCAAGAAAAGCCTGCTGCAGGGCGTGCCGATGGCGAAAGTCCTGTTTCCGGGGCCGCAAACGGGCGTGATCCTGTTGCCGATCATGCTATTCCATCAAATGCAGCTCATGGCCTGCGCCTTCATCGCGCGGCGCTATGGGGACCAGCCAGAAGCGGATTGAGAGAGAGGTTTGGATGAGCGAAGACGCGATCTATCCGGTGTCGGCGGCGTGGGCGGCGAATGCCAGGCTGGACCGGGCGGCCTACGAAGACATGTACGCGCGCTCGCTCGCCGATCCGACGGCCTTCTGGCTCGATCAGGCCAAGCGTCTCGATTGGGCGACCTTCCCGACCAAGGTGGACGAGAGCGTTTACGCCAAGGACGGATTCCAGGTCCGCTGGTTCGCCGACGGCGCGCTCAATGTTGCCGCCAATTGCCTCGACCGCCATCTAGCCGAGCGGGGCGACACCACCGCGATCATCTGGGAGCCGGACCAGCCGTCCGAGGCGCCCAGGCACATCTCCTATCGCGAATTGCACGAACAGGTCTGCCGCCTCGCCAATGTGCTGAAGGCGCAGGGCGTCAAGAAGGGCGACCGCGTCACCATCTACATGCCGATGATCCCCGAGGCGGCAGTGGCTCTGCTCGCCTGCGCGCGGATCGGCGCGATCCATTCGGTCGTGTTCGGCGGCTTCTCGCCCGATGCGCTCGCGGGGCGGATGGAGGATTGCAACTCCACCATCGTGATCACCGCCGACGAAGGGCGGCGCGGCGGCAAGCCCGTCCCGCTCAAGAAGAATGTCGATGCCGCCGCCGAGCGCTGCACGATCGAGACGGTGATCGTGGTCCGCGCGACCGGCGGCGCGATCGCGATGCAGGACGGCCGCGACATCTGGTATGAGGCTGCGATGGCGCAGGCGCCGGCCGATTGCCCGGCCGAGCCGATGAACGCGGAAGACCCGCTCTTCATCCTCTACACGTCAGGCTCCACCGGAAAGCCCAAGGGCGTGATGCACACGACCGGCGGCTATCTGCTCTGGGCGAGCCTGACGCACGAGATCGTGTTCGATTATCGCCCCGGCCAGATCTACTGGTGCGCGGCCGATATCGGCTGGGTCACGGGACACAGCTACATCGTCTATGGCCCGCTCGCGAACGGCGCGACCACTTTGATGTTCGAAGGCGTGCCCAACTGGCCCGACGCGAGCCGCATCTGGCAAGTGGTCGACCGTCACCAGGTCGAGATCCTCTATACCGCGCCGACAGCGCTCCGCGCGCTGATGCGCGAGGGCGACGACCATGTGAAGCGCACCAGCCGCGCCTCGCTCAAAATACTGGGATCGGTCGGCGAGCCGATCAATCCCGAGGCCTGGCGCTGGTATCATGATGTGGTCGGCGACGGCCGCTGCCCGATCATGGACACGTGGTGGCAGACCGAAACCGGCGGGCACATGATCACCCCGCTGCCCGGCGCGATCGACCAGAAGCCCGGTTCGGCGACCAAACCCTTCTTCGGCGTCGAGCCGCAGCTGCTCGACAATGACGGCAAGCTGCTGGAGGGCCCCGCCTCGGGCAACCTCGTGATCGCGCGCTCCTGGCCCGGCCAGATGCGCGGCGTGTGGGGTGACGACGAGCGCTTCTTCCAGACCTATTTCTCGCACTTTCCGGGAGTCTATACGACCGGCGACGGCGCGCGCCGCGATGCGGACGGCTATTGGTGGATCACCGGACGCGTCGACGACGTGATCAACGTCTCGGGCCATCGCATGGGCACGGCCGAGGTCGAGAGCGCGCTCGTGCTCCACGCCAAGGTGGCCGAGGCCGCCGTGGTGGGGTTCCCGCACGACATTAAGGGGCAGGGCATCTACGCTTATGTTACGCTCAATGCGGGCGAGGCGCCGACCGACGCGTTACGCAAGGAGCTAACCCAGTGGGTTCGCGTCGAGATCGGCCCGATCGCCACGCCCGACGCCATCCAGTTCGCGCCCGGCCTGCCCAAGACGCGGTCCGGCAAGATCATGCGTCGCATATTGCGCAAGGTTGCGGAAGGCGATGTCTCGAACCTAGGAGACATTTCGACGCTGGCGGATCCGAGCGTAGTTGAAGATCTGATCAAGAACCGTGTTGGTTAATTAGCGGGGCCGGCCTATTGAGCCGGCCCGCTCTCACGCCGGGAGTTGCCGCCGGACTGCTGCGTCGAGCAGAGGGCCGCGCGTATTATGCCCCGTCCAGGCATCGGCGAGCGCGCCGATGTCGAGCGCGATGCCGCCCAGCGCGCGCACCTGGTCGCAATAGATTTTGCCGAGCAGCCCGCCCGCGACGAGGAACACCGCTCCCGGTCGGGGAATCGTGAGATTCGCGAGCAGCTGGTCGTAAACCGCCGGGAAATGCATGCCCCGGTTCATGGTCTCATTGGCGCGCGCGAGGCGACTTTCGCCCGGCAGATCGTACGACGCGACCGCGCCGATATTCAGCTGCCGCTGCAGGCGACCGGCCAGATCAGGGTGCGGACTGATCACGCCCAGGAAATCGAGGCCTCGCAGCAACGAGCCGAGAAACGGATCCTGCTCGTTGAGAAAGAGCGGCGCCAGCGCGTCGGTGAACATCGTGCGGGGACGATCACCAAGCAAGGCGGCCAGATGGGTTTCGAGCCCCGCGCAGAAGCCATAATGCGCGGTGTCTCCAGTCAGCCGGTCCGCGCTGCTGACGCCGAGAAGATCGGCATTGCGGATCGCCTGATCCAACCGCGCACCGAGCGCGCTTATGCGTTCGGGGTGAACTTCACCGATGTCCTGCCCGAACCAGGCATACCAGATCTGCGCCGCCATCGCCTGCGCTTCACGGTCGGGAAGCGCGGTTCGCAACTCCGGGTGGAGATGCAGGAGGAAACGCGCCTCGCCATCACCCAGCCGAATCCAGGAAAAGGGGAGGCCGGCGTCGATCCGATCCCTGAGATAATGGCTTAGCCGATCGATGCCGATCCATCGATCGGAGGCTTCGCGTGCCCGGGTTTGAGCGATCAACGGTGCCGCCGAATAAAAACGGCTGAGCCGCGCCTGCGCCGCACGGGTCGCGGCATGCCACCAATGCGGCATGCCGAGCGGTCCCGGCGGCAAAGGCGGATCATCGTGGAGCGTATGATCGGCGAGCAGATCGCTATAGAGGATCAGGAAGTCGCCGTCGCGCGCGCCGGCCTCGAACGCGATCATGCCGGCAATGCGGGCTTCTTTCCTTTTGCCATGCTCCAGCAATGCGCGAGCGGCCTTCGCAGCGGTCGTCGCATCGCGACACGGGAAGACCTGCGCGGCATCGACGATCGCCCGCGCATGATCGCGCTCGATCGCGGCCAGTTCGAGCAGCAATGCGCCATCCGGCCGCGCGCGCAGCATCGCGCCGCGTAGCCACCGGCTCGCCTGCGCTTCGTCGCCGCGGCTGCGAAAACTGCGTGCCAGAGCGAGTTGGGCTGGGGCGGGCGGGGCATCGAGCGCGACAGCTCGTTCGAGTAGGCGATGGGCGCGGTCCGGATCGGATCGTGCGATCAGGCCGGCCGCGCGGACGAGAACATGCGCGCTGGCGGCGCCCAGACGTGCCGCCTCCTCGATATCGTCAATCGGAGGGGAGCCGCTCGCGCCTTCGGCGACATCGAGCATCGTCCAGGCCCGTTCGATTGCGAGCAAGGTCGCCAGGAACTGCTCAACATCCGGTATGGAAGCTTGGGTCACCGGCCCGGTCTAGCCCCGGCTCTGGCGAGCCGACAAGCGGCCAGGGCACGCGCCGATTGGCAAAGGGCCGATCGACGCGGTTTTCCTCAGCCTTCGAGCTGGCGCAACAGCAGCCGCACGTCGGCGTCGATCTCGGCATCCTTGACGCGCAAGGCCTCGATCGTGCGGACGGCGTGGATCACGGTGGTGTGATCGCGCCCGCCGAAGCGGCGGCCGATCTCGGGCAGCGAACGCTGGGTCAGCTGCTTGGCCAGATACATTGCGATCTGGCGCGGGCGGGCGACTTCGCGCGCGCGGCGTGCCGAACCCATTTCGGTCTGGCGGATGCGGAAATGCTCGCACACCTTGCGCTGGATCTCGTCGATCGAGACGCGGCGCTGGCTGGCGCGGAGCTGCTCGGCGAGCGCTTCCTGCGCGAAATCGAGATCGATCGCGCGATTGTTGAGCGTCGCGAATGCGATCACGCGGTTGAGCGCGCCTTCGAGCTCGCGGATCGAGGCCGAGATGCGCTTGGCGAGGAATAGCGCGACCTCGTCCGGCACGGTGCCGGCCGGAAGCGATTCGAGCTTCTTGACGATGATGTTGTAGCGCAGCTCGAAATCGGCCGGATTGATATCGGCGACCAACCCCCACGACAGACGCGACAGGATGCGGCTCTCGATCCCGTCCAGATTCTGGGGCGAGCGGTCGGCGCTGATCACGAGGCGGCGTCCGGCCGAGATCAGCTCGTTCATCGTGTGGAAGAATTCTTCCTGGGTTGAATCCTTGCCCGCGATGAACTGGACGTCGTCGATCAGCAGCACGTCGGCGGCGCGCAGGCGCTGCTTGAAACTGTGCGTGTCTTTGGCCCGAAGCGCCGAGACGAACTCGAACATGAACTTCTCGGCCGACATATAGAGGATCTGGGCCTCCGGATGACGGATCCGGTATTCATGCCCGATCGCGTGCATCAGGTGCGTCTTGCCGAGCCCGGTGCCGCCATGGAGGAAGAGCGGGTTGAAGGCGAGCTTGCCGCCCTCGGCCAAGGTCTTCGCGGCATTGTAAGCGAGCTCATTGGCCTTGCCGACCACGAAACTATCGAACGTGTAGCGCGCGTCGAGTGCGGTCCCCCGGTTGACCGCCGCCGCGGGCGCGGCCTCCGCCGATTTGACCTCGGGTTCGGGAGACGCGACCGCTTCGACCGTGCTGCGCGCGGGCGCATCGGCGGAGGCCTCGATGATGACGTGACGCACCTGGGGCAACATTGCCTTCCAGGCGGCGCCGATCTGCTCGGCGAAATGATTCTGGACCCAGGTCGCCATGAACGCCGACGGCGCGGC
>Ga0070660_100000137_pt1 | contig 46762 bp, 44 predicted proteins | sample KBSC33metaG_FD_64670 | JGI IMG/M metagenome (GOLD analysis project Ga0070660, IMG submission 64670) | Corn rhizosphere microbial communities from Kellogg Biological Station, Michigan, USA - KBS C3-3 metaG | ecosystem: Host-associated > Plants > Roots > Rhizosphere > Soil ... | reverse complement strand
CCGCCCTTGACCGATCCCTTCCGCCGCCGGAACGTGCCGCATGGCCACCGCCGCTGAGCCCCATATCCTGCTCGTCGACGACGAACGGTCGATCCGCGATCCGCTGGCGCACTATCTCGCACGCAACGGTCTGCGCGTGACGCAGGCCGCTGACGCCGCCGTCGCCCGCCGCGCCCTCGCCGGCTACGGCATCGATCTCGTGCTCCTGGACGTGATGATGCCCGGCGAAGACGGCCTGTCCTTATGCGCGCATGTGCGGGCGACTTCGGGAATCCCCGTCATATTGTTGACCGCGAAGGCCGAGGAGACCGACCGCATCGTCGGCCTCGAGATCGGCGCCGACGATTATGTGGTGAAGCCCTTCTCCCCGCGCGAGCTCCTCGCCCGCATCAAGGTGGTTCTGCGCCGGGTCGGCGAGCGGCCGGGGGTGGGGCGGCCGGCGGGTGCCGAGGCGTTCGCCTTCGGTCCGTGGGTGCTGAGGACGGGGGAGCGCGAGCTGGTCGATGGGGAGGGCGTCGCGACGCCGCTCTCGACGGGCGAGTACAGCCTGCTCCTCGCGCTGGTCACGCATCCGCGCCGCGTCCTCACCCGCGACCAGTTGCTCGACCTCGCGCGGGGACGAGAGCTCGCCGCCTTCGAGCGCAGCGTCGACAATGCCGTCTCGCGCCTGCGGCGCAAGATCGAGCCCGACCCGAAGCAGCCGACGCTGATCAAGACCGTTTGGGGCGGCGGCTACATGCTCGCCGCCGACGTGACGCGCCTGTGACCCGGTTCCTGCCGAAAAGCCTGCTCGGCCAGATGCTGCTCCTCATCGGAGCGGCGCTCGTCGTCGCACAATTGATCAACGTTGCGGCATTGCTCAGCCAGCAGCAGAAATTGACCCTCGCCCAGAACGAGGGGCCCGCAATCATCCGCTTCGTGCAGGTGGCGGCGACGGTCGCCGAGGCGCCGCCGGGGGACAGGGCGCGCCTCGCCGAGGCGCTGCCGCGCGAGCCCGGGATGCTCTATCGGATGGGAGACGGGAGCGTCGTCGAGCATGCCGGCCTGGCGCGGGATCCGGTGCTCGAAGCGCGGCTCACCGAGGGTCTGAGCCGCGCAGGCGTTCCGCGCACGACGCTGCGTGCGGCCACGCGCGTGGAGAAGCGGCCACCTCCGCCGCTCGGCGCCCCGCCGCCGCCGCTCTTCGGCCCTGGCGATCGACAGAAGATCGTCTTCCTCTCGGTCCGTTTTCCCGACGGGCGCTGGCTCAACGGCCGCCTCCCGGCGCCGCCCTTCAACCATTATCTCGTCCACCAGCTGCTGGTCGCGACGCTGTGCCTGTTCGCGCTCGTCTTCGCCGCCGCCTTCTGGACCGCGCGCCGGCTTGCCGCGCCGCTGCGCGACCTCACCCGCGCGGCGGAGCGGTTCGACGGCGGCGCGGATGGCGAACCGGTGCCGCCACGCGGTCCCTCGGACGTGTGCGCGGCGATCGAGGCCTTCAACGCGATGCGTGCCCGCACGCTCGCCTTGCTCGACGAGAAAGACCGGATGCTCGGCGCGATCGGCCACGACCTTCGCACGCCGCTCGCGGCGCTCCGCATCCGCGCCGAGAACCTGGGCCCGGAGGAGGAGCGCGCGCGACTCGTCGCCACGATCGAAGAGATGCACGCGACGCTGGAGGACATCCTCGTGCTCGCCCGCACCGGCCGCTCGCAGGAGCCGGCGCGGCCGGTCGACGTCGCCGCGCTGGCCGACGCGGTGGTGGAGGAATTGCGCGATCTCGGCCGACCGGCCGTCTTCGTCGACTCGCCCCGGACCGTGCTCGCCGTACGGCCGAACCTGCTCCGCCGCGCCATCCGCAACCTCGCCGACAATGCCGCCGCTTATGGAGGCGGCGCCGAAGTGCGAGTCGAATCCGACGATGAGGCCGTTCGGATCCTCGTCGAAGATGAAGGTCCCGGCATTGCGCCGGAGCGCCTCGCGGAGGTGCTCGAGCCCTTCCGGCGGCTCGAAGGCTCGCGCAGCCGCGAGACGGGCGGCGCCGGCCTCGGCCTCGCCATCGCCCAAGCGGTGGCGGCGGCGCACGGCGGCCTCCTCGAACTCGCAAGCCGGCCGGGCGGCGGTCTCTCGGCAACCCTCATCCTCCCCAGGGGCGAAGAATCGCTGGCGCGGCGGGGCGCGGAGCGATAACGTTCAACCCTTGGGAAAGAGGGGGCTTTTCTCATCGCCCCCCGCGCATTTGGGGGAATGACGATGAAACTTGCAACAATTCTGCGCGCCGGTGCCGCGGCTGCCCTGATCCTCGCCGCGTCGGGCGGCGCCTCGGCCCAGATCGGCGGCCTCGGCCGCTCGCTCGGCGGCGCGCTGCTCAAGCACAGTCCGGCCAACAAGCTGCTTGGCGGCGAGGAGCCGATCACCACCAGCCTGCCGGACGCCAAATGGGGCGATGCTTCGCGCGACGGGTTCACGCCGCGCGAGCCGCTGCGCTCGCTGATGACCCTGCAGCGCACGCCGAACGGCGGCTTCGTCCTCCAGCCCGGATATTACATGCTGGTCGACCAGAGCTACTGCCTCCACGCCGGCACGCATGGGCCCGGCGGCGGCGACGGCTATCTCTACGCGCCGCCCAAGGGCCCGGCGCAGGACGCGGTCATGACGATCGTGCGCAATTCGGTGAACCATCCAGAGATCCAGCAGCACGACATCCAGCTCCTCCTCTGGGCGATCATCGCGCGGGCGAAGTTCGAGAATCTGAGCACCGAGTTGAAGGCGGTCGCCGCGCGGCTGCTGACGCCGCGCCAGCTCGCCGGCCTCAACCGCACCGCGCTCGATTTCCTTCCCGCCGAGGTCATGAACCGGATGCCGGGGCCGCTGCGCCAGGTCGCCGAGGCCGAGCAGAGCCTGCGCTCGATGCTGACTTCGGGCGGCAGCTTCTCCGAGATGGAGCGGGTCGCGGTGCTCGCCGGCATGGCGCCGCCGGGGCCGGGCAGCATCGAAGTGCCCTCCGGCCGCTGGTCCGATCATCCGGACGGCTACATGATCCGCTACATCCCGAGCGGCTATTCGACAACGCGGGTCGAGATCTATGTGCCGCAGGGCAGCGCAGCCGTGGGCAGGGAATATGATCCCGCAACCCACATCGCGGTGCCCGGCAACACGTCGCGCCAGCGCCTCATCCAGTCGGGCCGCCCGCAGCACCAGAGCTGATCCGTCCCGGCGCGGGGCAGCTGTCGCCGGCGTCTTGAAACGGGGCGGAAAAAGGGGCTGAGTCGGCGGCGTGTACGGCCGCCGCCTCAGCCTTGCGCTCCTCATGGCGCTCGCCGCGTGCGGGCGCTCGCCCGAAGCGCCGGCGCCGCGCCGCGAAGCGCGTCCCGCCGCCCCCGTCGCGCTGCCGCCCGTCGAGGTCGGAGCGGAGATCGCCGCTTTTTACGCGGCGCGCGGCAACCGGCCGCTCTGGGTGACGAGCGCCGGCGTCCGCCCCGGTGCCGAGCGCGCGGCGGCGCTTCTCGCCCAGGCTGGCGATCACGGCCTCGATCCGGCGCGCTACGGCGCGGCGGAGGTGGCGGGGTCCCTCGCCGGCGCCCGCTCCGGCGACCCCGCCGCCCTGGCCCGGGCTGAGCTGCTGCTCTCGCGCGGCTTCACCGCCTTCGTCCGCGACCTGCGTCTCCCGCGCGAGAACCCGATGCTGCAGGCCGAAGCGGGGCTGGAGCCGTCCCGGCTGGAGCCGCGGGCGCTGCTCGAGGCGCTGGCCGCGGCGCCTACCCTGAGCCAGGGCGTTGCCGCGGCGACGCGGATGAACCCGCTCTACGGCGCGCTCCAGCGCGGCTATGCCCGCTGGCGGACGCGGCCGCATTCCTCCCGCGAGCAGACCGTCGCCTTACTCAACCTCGACCGGGCCCGCGCGATTCCCGCCGAAGCGCCGCGCTACGTCATCGTCGACCTTGCCTCGGCGCGGCTCTGGACGATCGAGGGAGGGCGCGTCGACGGGCCCATGCCGGTCGTCGTCGGCAAGCAGGAGATGAAGACGCCGCTCATCGCCAGCCGCCTCACCTACGCGGTGCTCAACCCCTATTGGAACATGCCGCCCGATCTCGCGCGCGAGCGGGCGAAGCGGGTGCTGAAGCAGGGGCCCGGCTTCCTCGCCGCCGGCGGCTTCCAGGTGCTGTCGGACTGGGGGGAACGGGCCCGTCCGGTGCCGCTCGGCTCGGTGAACTGGCGGGCTGCCGCCGCGGGCGGCGCGGCGCTTCGCATCCGCCAGCTGCCGGGGCCTTCCAATGTGATGGGGCGGATCAAGTTCATGATGCCGAACGGTCTCGGCATCTACCTACATGATTTCCCGGACAAGTCGCTTTTCGCGCGGGAGGACCGGCGGCTGAGCTCGGGCTGCGTCCGCCTCGCGGACGCCTCCGCGCTCGCCCGCTGGCTGTTCCGCGGCGCGGCGCCGACTCCCGAAGGAACCGCGCCGGAACAGCGCGTCGACCTGCCGGAGCCGGTCCCGGTCTATCTCACCTACGTCACCGCGCTGCCGGACGGGAAGGGGCTGGACCTGCGCCCGGACCCTTACGGCCTCGACGGCGGCCCGCGCGCCGCGGCAAGCCCGAAGCGCGGCGGGCCGGCCTAGCTCAGGCGCCGCCTTCCTCTTCCTCGAAGGTCACCGCGACGTCGGCATTGGCGGAGAGGCGGACCTTGTCGCCCTCCACCTCGGCGACGAGACCGAGCGAGATGTAGTGGTGGTGGCCCTGGTGGGATCCCTGGCCGCTGTCGGCCTTGGTGAGCTTGATGCGGTTGCCGTCGATATGGTCGACCGTGCCGACATGGACGCCGTCGGCGCCGATCACTTCCATATGCTCGCGGATCTGGGATGCGTCGGCCATGCTGCTGCTCCTCGAAAGGGTGGGGAGGGGCGCCTTAGCATGGCCGCGGCGCGATCGCACCGCGCTTGCTGGTATTTTGCAAATCGCCTGCCTATCTTCGGCTCGGGAGCGATAGCGGGATTGCCAATGCTTGACGGGCTCGTCGCCTATCTGGATTCGATCAAGGCGCGCGATCCGGCGCCGCGGTCCCGGTGGGAAGTGCTTCTCTATCCGGGCGTGTGGGCGCTCGGCTTTCACCGCGCGGCGCACTGGCTGTATCGCGGCAACCTCTTCTTCCTGGCCCGGCTGGTCAACCATATCGGCCGGTCCTTCACCGCCATCGACATCCATCCGGGCGCGGTGATCGGCCGCAACTTCTTCATCGACCACGGCTTCGTCGTCATCGGCGAGACCGCGGAGATCGGCGACGACGTCACCATCTACCAGCAGGTGACGTTGGGCGGCACCAATCCCACGGACGGCGTCGCCGGCAAGCGCCACCCGACGATCGGCGACGGCGCGATCATCGGCTCGGGCGCGCAGGTGCTCGGCCCGATCCATGTCGGCGCTCGCGCCCGCATCGGCGCCAATGCGGTGGTGACCAAGGACGTGCCGGAAGGTGCGACGATGGTCGGCATCCCGGCGCGCTCCACCCTGGTTCCCGCCGAGAACAGCAGCGCCGGCCGCTTCCTGCCTTACGGCACGCCGTGCAGCGAATTGTTCGACCCCGCGACGCAGAAGCTCGAGATCCTCCAGTGCGAGGTCGAGCGCCTGCGCGCCGAGCTCGCGGCCCTCGCCGCCGAGCGCGACGGCGAAACCCCCGCCCGCAAAGGAAAGGAGCGCGGCCGCGCCTGATGGGTACCGTCCACCCTTTTCCGGGCGGCTCCTCGCCGCAGATCGGCTTCACCCGCGCCGAGCTGAAGCGGATCATCGACCTCTACGGCCGCATGGTCTCCGCCGGCCTGTGGAAGGATTATGCGGTCGAGTTCGGGCGCGACCACGCCGCCTTCTGGGCCTTCCGCCGCTCCGCCGAGCGCCCTGAATACAAGATCGAGAAGCGGCCGGCGCTCCGCCACAAGCAGGGCATGTGGGCGCTCGTCAACGAAGGCGGCATGGTGGTCCGCCGCGGCCATGACCTCGGCCCCTTGCTCGCCCCGCTCGAACGCCGGCTGCTGAAGGTGGTCGGCGAATAGCGGACGCGCCGCGCGCTCAGCGGCGCAGGCAGCAGGATTTGGGAACCTCGCCCCACAGCCAGCCGAGCGCATGCCACAGCTTCGCTGCCCAGAGGTGGATCCAGAAGCCCGGATTCCATGCCGGGTGGCGCGCCCACAGCCAGTGGAGAGCGCACATCCCCAGGGCCATAAGGGCTATGATCAGGGCCACGGCGATCTTGCGCAGCAGCGGCCCCCACGGCCCTTCGGGGGTCGGCAGCGGTCGGCGGTCTCGGAGATTCACCGGGTGGTAGGGCGGATAGAGGCAGCCCTTGTAGCGCGGCGTCTCCGGCGGCTTGCCCGGACAGCTTGCCTCCCGCTCCGGAACGCTCGGGTGCAGGCTGTCGGTCGGCGGCACCGGCCGCGGCTCGCCCAAGGGTAGATAGAGGCCGAGAAAGGCGGGGCGCCACTCGCGCCACTTCGCGCTCTTGGGGAAGATCTCGAGCAGCCACCAGAAGCCGGTCAGCGACCTGTGGGCGGGGCCGCAGGCATTTGGCGGGCGATAGTGATGCCGGCCGCCGGGCTCCGGATCGCCACAGGCGAGGTGGCGGAAGGTCGGGCGGTCGATGCGCAGGCCGTGCGCCACCGCCTCGTCGATCATCCAGATCAGCGGCCATTTGGACAGGCTGCTCTGCGCCTCCGGATAACCGCCTCCGACGTCGGAATGGACGCCTGCGAACCACAGCTGCTTGCAGTCCTGCGGGAATTGGACCTTGGGCGTGACGAACGGATTTTCGACGAACATCTGCCCGTCGGCCCAGCGGTTGAGGCGGAACATGCGCCGCCGCTCGTCGATCGCCATCGCGTGCCGGAAGGTGCGAACGATGTTGTTGGTGCGCGTGTAGGGGAGGGTGCGCAGCTTGGGCAGGGAAAGGAGACCGGTTCCCGGCACGATCATCGACGAGACGGTGTCCCACACGCCCACGAAGTGGATCGTCACCCGCCGCGCGCCGGCGATGCGGGAGAAGTCCCAGGCCGCCTGGAAGCCGTCCGGCGCGCCCTCCTCGAACGGGTCCTGCGCTCCCGCCGACGGCTCCGCGGCGCCGCCGCCGCCCTTGCGAACCGCGTCCTCGTTGGCCCAGCCGGCGCGCTTGTAGGTGGTCAGGGCATAATCGGCGATGTCGGACTGATCGGGCCGCAGCAGGCCGATCATCTGGATGAAGGCGGCGAGGGCGCGTACCGTGTAGGCGCCGCGGCTGAAGCCGAACAGGAAGATGCGGTCGCCGGGCCGCCAGGTCTCGACCAGGAAGCGGTAGGCGCGCAGGATGTCCTCGTCGAGGCCGGCTCCGGTCGCCATGCCCCAGTAGGAGCGCATCCGGATCTTCCACGCTTCCCAGGCGCTCTCGGTACCGATCGTGCCGACGCCGGGATGGTACCAGACGCGCTGCGCGTCGTTCTTCACCGCGATCCGGAACAGCTTCAGGACGTTTGAGAGGTTGCCCGACACCTCGTTGCCGGTGCCGTCGCAGCAGACGACGACGTTGCGAGGCGCGGTCGTCGCCCCGGCGTCAGTCACCGCCGTCGCTCGCGCATTGCGCGACGTGCCCCCAGGGCGTGCCGGCGCTCGACTTGAGCAGCGCCTGCCGGCGCTGGTCGTAATGAGGGAAGAAGGTGAGGCCGGTCATGCCCTCGATGTCGGCGATCGGCTTCACGTAAAGCGACAGGTCGATGGTGGCGCCGATCACCTGGTTGGGGAGGAGGAATCCGACGGCGCGGTCGCTCGCGGCGTCGTAGACGATCTTGAAGAAGGCTCGGGGCACGGCGACCTTGTCGCCTCCGATGGCCTTGCCGCCGGGATCGTAGACCGGGCCGGTGTAGACGTAGACGTCGCTATGGCCGCCGCACGACACCCAGGCGCGGACATTCTCCTCCAGATATTTCCACGCACCGCGGTTGAAGCCGATGCCGACCTGCGGTGCCATGTTCGAGAAGTAAAAGCTGTCGTCCATCGCCTTCTGGGTGAAGCGCGCGTCGCCCGCCGGCGCCTGGTGGCCGCGGTCGAAGTGCATGCCGGCATAGTCCCAATTGCCGGCGTCGGCGCCTTTGAGGAACGGGTCCTGGCGGAACTTGTTCGAGCGCTTGGCGCCGCCCTTGAGGTCCGCCGGCGAAAGATGCTCCATCACCCAGTCGGGGTCGCGCGTGTCGGCGTCGAAGGCGAGCACATAGGTGCGACGGCAAACCAGGGTCTCGCGCGCCTTGGAATCGGCGCCGTTCGACGGGAGCAGATTGCCGTAGCGGTTGAGGCAATCGGGCGAGTCCATACCGGCCGTGGGGGGCGGCGGTTGCTCGGTGCCAGGGGCGACGGGGGCGGCCGGCGCCGTGCGGCCCGGCGGCGGCAGCGGCACCGGCTTCGCCTGCGGGGTCGCGAGGGCAAGGCCGGCCACGGCGAGCGGAGCGGCCGCCCCGATCGCATGGACGATGTGCCGCTTGCGGAGCGGATGCGCCCGGTGCGGTGGGGCCGGGCGCCGCCGCGGTGCCTCGGCGCGCCGGTGGACGGGCCTACGGGCCATTGGCGATCCCCGCCGCATTGGCCTGCGCCGCCGCCACGGTGGCTTCGGAATGCTTCTGCGACGTCACCGCAGCGGCCTGGATGCCTTTGGACGCGGCATAGCTCGTGCCGCTGACGCCGAGCAGCAGGATGACGTTCTGCGGGATCTCCACGAAGCGCCCGGATTCGAGGCAGAGGACGAGGTAGACGCCGGCGATGACGAAGGTGAAGATCAGGAACTGAAAGCGCGACAGGCTGGCTTTCGGCGTGACTTCGATCGCAGACGCCACGTCCGGCTCGACCGGCTCGGCGAGAAGGAAGGAGAGGTCGATCCGGTCGGTCCAGATCCGCCACGCCACTGCCAGCGCAAAGGTGCAGATGACGAAGGCCAGGCACCCCGCGATCACCGCCGACAATATGGCCCAATATCCGGTCACCATGGTTTCATTCCCCCCAGGTTGCGCGTCAGCGCGAATTTGTTGCCGAGATAGGTGAGGTGGCTGCCGGCCACCGCGAGCAGGAAGACCGGCTCCACGTCGGGAAGCGTCCGGGCGTGGCCGCGGCCGAGCGAGAGGATCAGATAGCCACCCGCCATCAGCAGCGTGACGGCGACGAGCTGGAGACGATGGAACTGGAAGGAAGGCGCCCGGCGATCGTGCTTGAGCATCCCGTCGAGCGGAATGGCGCCGGTGATCATTCGCGCGACCACAATCAGCGTAATGGCGGCGAACCAGACGGCCACCGATATTTCCACGACAATCTTGAGCGCCCACCAGGTCATCTTTCGGCCCCCCGACCGAAAATTCTGCCTCGGGTTAATGTCCGCTTGGGGACCGCTTCTGTCAACTTTCGAATTATTCAGCGAAAGCGGTGTCCGTCGGGCCTTTGCTCATCGAAAACCTCCTTCAGCAGCGCCAGCATCGCCGCCCAGGACCGGCCGGACGCGCGGGCGTCGTAGCGAAATCCGGGAAAGCCGAGCGCGTCGACATCCGGGTTTGTGAAGCTGTGACCGACGCCGCCATAGAGATGGAGCTGCCAATCCGCCCCCGCGGCCGACATGTCCCGGGCGAAGGCGAGGCGGTCTTGCGGCGGCACGACCGGGTCGGCGTCGCCGACCATCATCAGCACCTTGGCCGCGATCGGCCCCTCCGGGCTGCCGGCCGGGCGCTTGAGGCCGGGGTGGAAGCCGATCGCCGCCAGGATCGGTGCGCCGGCGCGGGCGAGTTCCAGCGCCGTGATCCCACCCTGGCAGAAGCCGATCACGGCAAGGCGCGAGCGGTCCACGCGCGGCTGCGCCTCAAGGGCGGCGAGCCCCGCAAGCGCTCGCCGGATCATCAGCCCCGGCGTTTCCATCATCTCCTGGTGCAGCTTGCGCGCCTCCTCCAGCGCGAAGCCTTCGCCGCCGTAGAGGTCCAGCGCGAAAGCGGCATAGCCCGCCTCCGCCGCGAGCCGCTCCGCCGCTTGCTTCACATGCCCGCCTACGCCCGGCGCCTCGTGCGCGACCACCACGCCCGGGAGGGGCGCGCCGCCGGGCGGCGCGGCGTACCAGCCGGTGAGCGGGGTTCCGCCCGCTTCATAATCGATGCGCTGCAGCACGGGCTTCTTGCTAGCAGCCGGCGCCCACGGGGGCCAAGCGTCCGCCCTTGCGGTGCGGAAACGTCCGGTCCGGTGCCGAAACAGGCCTTTAAAGACGCTCGCGCCGTGCGGCCGCCGCGCCTATCCCGCCACCGTGGAGCGGCTGCCTCGGGCGCCGCGGCAGGGGAAGACGAAGAATGCGCTACGCGAACATCGCCGTCGTGGCATTGCCGGCCTTGCTCGCGCTGGCGATGCTCCAGCCCGGGCCGGAACCGAAGCCCGCGCCGCAGCCCAGCGCCGCCCAGATCGACGCCGCCATCCGCTACGCGCAGAGCCAGGCCGGGCTCGATCGGGCTGGCCTCCACCGGCACTGATCAGCGGTTCAGCGTCTCCATGCCGCGGGCGTGATAGCGCTCGCCCGCCGCCGCGCCCGCAGGGAAGATCGCCTCGATCCTTGCGAGGTCCTCTGCCGAGAGCGCGACCTCCAGGGCGCCGATATTCTGGTCCAGATAGGTGCGCCGCTTGGTGCCGGGGATGGGGACGACGTCCTCCCCCTGCGCCAGCACCCAGGCGAGCGCGAGTTGGGCGGCGGTGCAGCCCTTCGCCTGCGCCATCGCCTCCACCTCCCGCACCAGCGCAATGTTGCGGTCGAAATTCTCACCCTGGAAGCGCGGGTGCAGCCGCCGCGTGTCGTCCGGCGCGAAGTCGTCGGGGCTCTGGAACTGGCCGGTGAGGAAACCGCGGCCGAGCGGCGAATAAGCGACGTAGCCGATGCCGAGCGACCGCACCGTCGGCAGGATCTCCGCCTCGACGTCGCGGCTCCATAGCGAATATTCGGTCTGCAACGCGGCGATCGGGTGCGTGGCGTGGGCGCGGCGGATCGTCTCGGGCGCCGCCTCGCTGAGGCCGAGGAAGCGCACCTTCCCGGCCTGCACCAGCTCCGCCATGGCACCCACCGTCTCCTCGATCGGAACATCGGGGTCGACGCGATGCTGGTAATAGAGGTCGATCGTCTCGACGTTGAGCCGCTTGAGGCTCGCCTCGCAGGCGGAGCGGACATAGTCCGGGCGGCCGCAGACGCCGCCGAAGCTGCCATCCTCTCCGCGCACGTTGCCAAACTTGGTCGCAAGGAAAACCTCCTCGCGGCGCCCGGCGATGGCGCGGCCCACCAGCTCCTCGTTGCGGCCGACGCCGTACATGTCCGCCGTGTCGAGGAAGCCGACGCCCTCATCGAGCGCATGGCGGATCGTCGCGATCGACTCCGCCTCGTCGCGCGCGCCGTAGAATTCGGACATGCCCATGCAGCCGAGCCCGATGGCCGACACCTCCGGCCCGTTCGCACCCAGCCGCCTCGCCATCGTCATCGCCCGCTCTCCTTGTTGGAATGAGGCGATAACCGGCGAAGCGGCGGTGGGGTCCGTCGCTTGGAGGGCCGATCAGGCGATGAAGTCAGTGGCGACGATCTGGTGGCCGTTCATCGCTGCGACGTGGATCGAGAAATCCGCCTGCCCGTCCCCATCGACGTCGCCCTGGACGGTCCAGAGGTTCGAGGCCTGGTCGAACTCCGCCCGCAGCTCGCCGGCATGATGGCCGAACGCGTCCGAGCCGATGAACGAGAAGGATTGGTCCCCCGCCTGGCCGGTGTCGGCATCGATCTGCGAGAGGTCGATGCGGTCGCCCTGGTCGAAGTCGGTGATCGTGTCGATGGCGTTGCCGCCGGACTCGGTGACGTCCGTGTAGACGAACGTGTCGTTGCCGGCGCCGCCCGTCAGCGTGTCGGCTCCGCCATGTCCCCAGAGGAGGTCGTCGCCATGGCCGCCGATCAGCGTGTCGTTGCCGCTTCCCGCGAGCAGGCGGAAGGCGCCGTTCGTCTCGGCCGAGCCATCGAAGTAGAGATCGCTCGCCACCTGGACGCCGTAGATGGTCAGCGTCTGGCCGCTCGCCACCGCCTGTTCGTTCGTGACGATATGGTAGACGTTGGGGAAGGGGTTCGCCTGGTCGTCGGGCCGGCCGGGATACAGGACGAAGGTTTGAATGTTCGCGAAATTCCCGCCCAGCGTCCCCAGCGGGGAACTCGCCTCGAAATCGTAGCTGCCGTCGAGGCCGATCTGGTTGACCGCGCCGGCGCCGCCGTCGATCTGGTCGGCGGCGTTGAACTTGCCGGGGCCGAAATAGAAGCCGTCGTTGCCGCTCCCGCCCTTTAGATTGTCGGCGCCCTGGCCGCCATAAATGAGGAAATAGCCGTGCGTCTCGGCCGAGCCGTCGAACGAGACGTTCTGGCCGGAGCCGAGCGCGCCGGCGTAGATCGTCATCGCCTGCCCGTCGGCGAGATTGCCGTCCTGCCAGGTGATGTCGTAGCCGACCGCGCCGCCGCTGCCGGGCATCAGGCTCAGCAGCTCGACGTTGGAGAGGCTGCCGGTCGCGATGGTGACGGCATGGCTGCCGGTGTAATCGCCCTCGAGGCCGACACCGTCCTTGCCGGAGCCGCCGTCGACCGTGTCGCCCGACGAATAGGCCGCGCCGAAATAGATGGCGTCGTTGCCGCTGCCGCCCTGCGCATGATCGGTGCCGCCCGACGAGAGATCGATATAATCGTCGCCGCCGCCGCCGTCGATCGTGTCCTCGCCGGATGTGCCGTTGAGCCTCTCGCCGGTGCCGTCGCCGGTCTGGCTATGGCTGTCGTCGATGCCGGTGACCGTGAGGTTCACCGTCGCGGTCGTCGTGTGGCCGTGCCCGTCGCTGAGCGTGTACGAGAAATGGTCCGGAGCGGTCGTGCCCGTGGCGAGCGCATCGAAGCTCGCATTGTCCGCCACATAGCGCAGCGTCTGGGTCTGCGGATCGAAAATGACGTGGCCCAGCGTCCCCGTCGTGTCGACGGCGGTGATGGTGAGGGCATCGCCTTCCGGGTCCGTGTCGTTGCCGAGCACTGTCGTCCAAAGGTTCGGCGTCGTTGCATTCTCGTCGACCGAGACGGCATCGTCATGGCCCGTCGGCGCCGTGTTCGGGATCGCGAACAAGGCGACCTGCGGATCGTGGTCCGTCGGCCGGGTGGCAGCGGAGAATTCGGAGTTGATGTGCACCGAATCGTACTGCGCGCCGGAGGCGAGGCCGGCGGTCACCAGGATATAGTCGAACTCCTGGAGGTTGCCGTCGAACTGGTAGGAATAGCGCTCCTCCGGCGGCAGCAGCTGGGCGCTGAGGTTGGTCAGCACCCCGCCCGCGGTGAGGTGGCTGATCGCCGTCTCGTAATAGAAGCCGTTGAAGTCGCCGAGGACGGCGAAATTCTGGCTCGGATCGCTGGCGAGGTGCGAATCGACATACCCGCGCACCACGTCCGCCATCGCGGTGCGGCGGTCGTCTCCCGACTGGACCGGCGGCTGGTCGGCGCCGAAGTCCGGCTCGCTGCCGCCGCGCGAATAGGAATGGACGTCGATCACCGTCACGTTCTTGCCGTTGAAGGTGAAGGTGCCGACCAGGGGGTTGCGGCTGTTGTGGAACGCCGGATCCTGGATGATCTCCAGGCTGCCGCTGACCAGGCTCACCCGGTTGGCATCGTAGATGAAGGCGTTGCGGATGTTGCCGTTGGGCTCGCCGCCGGTCGAGTTCTCGGCCGTCGGGTCGATCTCGGCGAAGACGTAATGCGCGCTCGGGTCGAGCGCGTTCATCGCGTCGACAAGATTCTGGAGGTTCTGCGTCGCCGTCAGCACGCCCGTGCCGGTGCCGTTGTCGTCCTGGACCTCCTGCACGCCGATGATGTCCGGGCCGCCGAGATTGTCGATGATGTCGTGGGCAAGCGTCGCGTACTTGTTGTCGGACGGATCGAGATTCTCGAGATTGTAGGTGGCGATGGCGAGGTGGTCGGCGTCGCCGACGAGGCTGGTCGTCTCGCGGCCGAGGCTGCCCGGCTGGCGCAGCGTCGGCTCGACGGAGGTCAGCACTTCATATTCGTCGTGGCTGTAGCCCAGGATGCCGGTGACGCTCTCGATATGGTCGCCCTCGGTGAAGTGGGTGGGGCTGCCGTTCAGGCTGTCGATCTGGATGCGCTCGGGATTGTAGTCGCCCGCCGAAAGCGTGAGGCCGCCGCGGGCGGCGACGCCGGTGGCGCCCTGGCCGTCGGAAGCGACGACATAGGTCTCGCCGAACGAATTGGTGCTCTGGATGACCTGCGGATTCTCGACCGTCACCCGCATGCCTTCGAGCGACTCGTAGAAGTCGATGCCGTCGGTCGAGGGATCGTAGCTGGTGAGATGGTCGTCATCGATGACGTTGGGCGGCGGCAGCCGTCCGTCGACACCGATGATGACCGCCGCCGGCAGCGGATTGCCGGTGCTCAGCACCGTCGTCGTCGGCGAATCGATCTCGGTGACGGTGAGGCCGACGCCCGGATCGGACGCGAACTCGGCGACGGTGCCGTTGACCTGGACCGAGTCGCCCACGTTCACCGTCGGCGCCGTGTGGGTGAAGACGTAGACCGCGTCCGAAGTCGCGTCGTTCCCGTCGCCGTTCGGATCCTGGATGTAGAAGCCGTTGGGTCCGACCATGGTGACGATGCCGGTGGTCATCACGTGCTGGCCGAGCAGCGGCGAAGTGTGCGCGGCGCCCTGGATTTCCATGATCGTCTTGGTGACGAAGTCGTCGTTCAGGATCGTCCCGGTTCCGATCGGGTCGGTGATCGAGATGTTGCCGACCGGATTGGAAAGCGTGACGTGGAACGTCTCATTGTCCTCGCCGATCGTATCGCCGGCGATGGCGACGGCGATCTGGACTTCCGAGACGCCGGCCGGGAAGTCGATATGGCCGCTCATCGGCTGGCCGGCGGCGATGTCGGAGGAGTCGGCGCTGCCGTCGAGGTTGAGCGTCCAGTCGACGCTCGCCGCCTGGCCGAGGCCGCCGGCGCGGTGGACCGTCAGGAACAAGGTGGTCGTGCCCGAATCACCCTCCGCAATCGAGGCGTCGGCGATCGAGACCAGGCCCGTCGCATTGGTGCCGACGAAATCCTGCCCCGCATTGACCGAGCCGAAGCTCGAGGTCGTCGCCGGCTGCCAGGTGAAGTCGCCGTAGCTGGCGCCGGTGCCGGTCAGCTGCAGCGACAGGCCGACGCCGACCGCCGGCTCTTCCGAGACGCCGACGTCGATGCTCGTCAGCCCCGCCGCCGGGGTGCCGGCCGCGGCGGTCATCGTTCCCTCGTAGGACAGGAACTGGACGACGTTGCCGCTGGCGTCGACCAGCGCGAAGCCGTCCTTGGCGCCGTTCTGGAGGCCGGGGATGGCGAATGTCAGCACGCCGTAGCCGTCGTCCTGATCGGGAATGGTGCCGGAGAGGCTGATCGTGCCGTAGGTCGGCGCCGCCGCCGGCGTGTTGGTGCCGTTGTAGAGGACGAGCGTCCAGCCGGCGAGGCTGGTGCCGGCCGGGCCGGCGATCTCGACGCCTTCGCCCGAGTCGGTGCCGCTATTGTCGTAGTGGAACTCGTTGATGAACGGCACGCCGCCCGCGCTGTCGTCGTTGGTGATGGTGCCGACCGCGGCGCCGTCGCCGACGGCCGCGCCGGCGACGTTGCTCACCGTGACGTTGAACGTCTCGTTGGCCTCGAAGGCGCGGTCGCCGTTCACGACCACGTCGAACGTGTAGCTGGTGCTGCCCGCCGGGATGGTCTGGCTGGTCAGCGTCTTCGCGACATAGTCGCTCCCCGCGGTGGCGGTGCCGTCGCTGGTGGCGATGTCGAAGGTGACGCCGCCGGCCGGCGCCGGATGGTCGAGGCTGACGGTGAAGGTGTAGGTCGTGGTGCCGCTCTGGCCCTCGGCCTTGGTCACGTCGGCGATGCTCAGCGTCGGCGCGATGTCGTTCTCGACGATCGTCCCGGTGCCCTGGCCGTCGGCGACGCTGGCGCCGGTGACGTTGCTGACGTTGACCGTGAAGGTCTCGTCCGTTTCGACCTTGGTGTCGCCGTTCACCGTCACGTCGAACGTGTAGGTGGACTGGCCTTCGGGGATCGTCTGGCTGGTCAGCGTCCGGCCGACATAGTCGCCGTCGGCCGTCGTCGCGGTGCCGTCGGCGGTGGCGATGTCGAAGGTGACTCCGCCGGTCCGCGCCGCGTGGTCGAGGCTGACCGTGAAGGTGTAGGTGATCGTGCCGTTGTCGTTCTCGACATGCGACACGTCGTCGATGCTGAGCGCCGGCGTGGTGTCGTCGTTGACGATCGTGCCCTGGCCCTGCCCGTCGGTGACGGTCGCGCCGGCGACGTTGGTGACGTTGACGAAGAAGGTCTCGTTCGGCTCGATCGCGCGGTCGGAATTGACCGTCACGTCGAACGTGTAGCTGGTGCTGCCCGCGGGGATCGTCTGGCTCGTGAGGGTCTTGGCGAGATAGTCGCCGTCCGCAGTGGTCGCCGTGCCGTCGGCCGTGCTGATGTCGAACGTGACGCCGCCCGCCGGCGCGGCTGCGGTGAGGCTGACCGTGAAAGTGTATGTGACGGTGCCGGTATCGCCTTCGCTGTGGCTGACGTCGGTGATGGAAAGGTTCGGCGTCGACGACACGGCCGCCTGGGGCGCGAAGGCGATGCCGCGAAAGGCGGTGTTCGTCGCGGCCGTCGCGATGGTGGTGAAGCTGGTGCTGCTGAAGGCGGCGTTGTAGCCGCTGGTGTCGACGAGGCTGACGATGTGGCTTGTTGTCGCCGCGTCCGTCGCGAACAGGCTGACGGTCGTGCTGCTGACGGAGCCGTCGACGCCGCGCAGGCCGCTGACCAGGCCTCCCGCCGCAACCGTGCCGTTCAGCACCCACGAGCCGTTCACGAGCGAGTATTTGTAGAGTCCGCCGCCACTCGCGACGGCCCGGTCGTCGGTGACGTACAGGGTATCGACGCCCGGAACGGCCGCGGTGAGGTCCGCGAAGTAGAACTGGGTCGGGGAAAGGGTGGAGCTCGGGAAGCCCGGGAGATTCGTGATCGTCTGGCCGGTCGTGGTCGGCTCGCCGCTGCCGACGGTGCCGATCCGGACCGCCGTTCCCGATGCCGTGCTCGTGAAGAGCTGGCCATTGGCGATATCGACCGCGCGCAGGTTCGTCACCGTGGTGCTGACGGTCGTCGAAGTGGCGGAGCCGAGCGTGGTGTAGACGACGCCGGTCGCGGCCCCGACGGCCCAGATATGGCTGCCGTCGTCGCTGGTCGCGCCGCGGATGCTCGCGCCGCTGAAGGCGCCGTTGAGGGCCGTGGAGGTGTCGATCGTCCCGCTGGAATCGACGCGGCCGATGACGCGGTTCACCGTGGCGCTGGCTGTGCTGGCGACGCTCGCCGTGCCGACGGCTGCGTCGTAGCCGGTCACCATCAGGTAATGACCGTCGGCGCTAAGGTTGATCATCCCTTCGTTCGCGGACGTGCCGGCGGCGGTGAGCGCATGGTTCGCGCCTGACGCAGCTGTCGGAAGCGCGATCGACTGCACGAGCACTCCGGCGGGCGTATATTCGTCGAGGAAGACCTGCGTTGCGGCGGAGCCGAGCGCGGCGGCACCGGTGCCGACGCGGTAGACGACGATGTTACCCGGGGTGAACGCTGCCATGTGATGCTCTCCGCCTCTCGATTCCGTTCGCGCAACTGCGCCCGCTTTCAGTGAAGCGGCGCGACGCAGGGTCGCGGCCGCCTGAAACTCATTTTCTCAGGGTTGGAAGGACGATCCTCGACCGCCCGCGCCGGTTCCGGCTCGTGCGCTGCAAAGGCGAGTCGCCCCGGCCCCGTAGATTGGCCCGATGAGGATCGTCGTGCTTGCCATGCCTTCCCCCCATGGGCGCCGCGCGATCCCGCCGACGGCGCCGGCTGGGGACGCGGGGTCGATGGGAGCCGCTGCGGCGGTTGATTCGTCGGCCCGACGCCGTGTGCAGAGCGGCGCTACGCCGGCCGCGTGACAGCATGGTTACGGCAATTTAACCGCCTGTCCAGTGGGATAGGGGATTCTCTTGCGCCCCCAGGAGCGGATTCCTGTGGATAGACCCGGGAAACTTTCGGGAACCGTCGCGTCGCTGCGACGCCGCAATGTCGGCTTGCAGACAGACAGGTCGTTTCGGCTTTGATACACCCTGCGGGAGGGGAAGGGCTCCGGCGCTCGTGGGCGCCGGAACGATCGGGGGTGTGCGTTTGCCGTATACGATGCATTTTGCGAGCAATCGGCTGCTCGCCACATTCTCTCCGCCCGACCGCCAGCTGATCGAGGCGTGCGCGGCCATCGTCGGCCTGCGCCGCGGCGAGGTCCTGTTCGAGCCCGGCGCCGAGGTCGGCGCCACCCACTTCCCCTCCGCCGGCACCGTCGTCGCGCTGGTCGTCTCGGTCGCCGACGGCCGCACCGTCGAAGTGGCGACGATCGGCAAGGAAGGCGCGGTCGGCGGCATCGTCAGCGGCGGCCACGCGCCCGCCTTCGCCCGCGCCGTCGTCCAGATCGCGGGCCCTGCGCTCAAGGTGGAGCTGAAGGCGCTCGAGCAGGCCAAGGCCCGCTCCGCCCACATTCGGGAGCTCTTCGCCCGCTATTCGGACGCCTTGCTCGCCCAGGTCATGCAATCGGTCGCCTGCAACGCCTTCCATCCGCTTGAGGCGCGCTGCTGCCGCTGGCTGCTGACCGCGCAGGACCGCGCCGGCACCGAGACCATCCCGCTCACCCAGGAATATCTTGCCGAGATGCTGGGCGTGCAGCGCACCACCGTCAGCGCCGTCGCCAAGGCGCTGCAGGACCAGGGGCTGATCGCCTATCGCCGCGGCGCGATCAGCATCCTCGACCGTGCCGGCGTCGAGGCGCGGTCGTGCGAATGCCACGGCGCGGTCGAGCGCCATTTCCGCGAAGTGCTGCCCGAGGTGCGGCCGCAGAAGGTGCTCGCCGCAGGAAACGGCGCCCCGTGAGCGCCCCGGCCGATCCGTCCGAGTTCGACGAAGCCGCGATCCCGCTGCTCGAGCTTCGTCACCGCATGAAGAACCTGATCGCCGTCGTGCAGGCGGTGGCGAACCAGACGCTCCGCTCCGGCCGCTCGATCGACGAGGCCCGCCACGCGCTCGACGCGCGCCTCGCCGCGATGGGACAGGCCGTCGACATGCTGCTCGGCAGCGGCTGGACGGCCGGCAGCCTGCGCGCGCTGATCGAAGGCGCGCTCGCCGACGACGCCGGACGCGTGCGGATCGACGGTCCGGACCTCACCCTCGGCGCCGACGCCGTGATGGCGCTGACCCTCGTCTTCCACGAGCTCGAGAGCAACGCGATCAAATACGGCGCGCTGTCCGACGCGAAGGGGCGGGTGGAAGTCTCCTGGCGCCTCGACGATGATCGTCTGGCGCTCGAATGGTCGGAGCATGACGGCCCGCCGTGCGTCGCGCCGAGCCGCCAGGGCTTCGGCTCGAGGATGATCGCCAAGCTGCTGGGCGGGCGGTTCAGGGGCAGCGCGGAGACGGAATATTGCCCCGACGGGCTGCGGTGGCGGCTAACGGCGCCGCTGAAGGCACTGGGGGGCTGAACGCGCCCGTGCCGGCGGCCGACCGCCGCCCGCGGGGCGGAGGGCGAAGGGTGGGGCTCGGATAGGCCTCACCCTTGCCTTCGGCGCCCTTGCCACCCATCTCGGCCCGGCACGCGTTGACGCATCGCGCGAGCGCCCCTACCCTCGGAACATAGCTGGAACCCTGAAGCCGATGCTGACTCATCTTTCCGTCCGCGGCGCGCGCGAGCACAACCTCAAGAATGTCGACATCGACATCCCGCGCGAGACGCTGACCGTCATCACCGGCCTCTCGGGCTCCGGCAAATCCTCGCTCGCCTTCGACACCATCTACGCCGAGGGGCAGCGGCGCTACGTCGAGTCGCTGTCGGCCTATGCGCGCCAGTTCCTCGAGATGATGCAGAAGCCCGACGTCGACCATATCGAGGGCCTCTCGCCGGCGATCTCGATCGAGCAGAAGACGACCAGCCGCAACCCGCGCTCGACCGTGGCCACCGTCACCGAGATCTACGACTACATGCGCCTGCTCTGGGCACGCGTCGGGATTCCGTACAGCCCGGCCACCGGCCTCCCGATCGCCGCCCAGACGGTCAGCCAGATGGTCGATCGCACGATGGCGCTTCCGGAAGGCACCCGCCTCTACCTCCTCGCTCCGGTCGTCCGCGGCCGCAAGGGCGAGTACAGGAAGGAGCTGGCCGAGTGGCAGAAAGCGGGCTTCACCCGCGTCCGCATCGACGGGACCCTCTACGACATCGAGGACGCGCCGGCCCTCGACAAGAAGTACAAGCACGACATCGAAGTGCTGGTCGATCGCATCGTCGTGCGCGAAGGCATCGAGACGCGGCTGGCCGATTCGCTCGAGCAGGCGCTGAAGCTGTCCGAAGGGCTGGTGTACCTCGATCCGGCCGACCCAGGCGCAGGAGCCGGGGACACCCTATTGGGTGTCCCCTCCGATGGTGCTGGTGAGGGGACACGCAATAGCGTGTCCCCGGCGTCTGAGGCGGGGGAACGCGCCGTCCTCTCCGACAACGCCCCTCCCGGCCGGATCGTCTTCTCCGAGAAGTTCGCCTGCCCGGTCTCCGGCTTCACCATCGCCGAGATCGAGCCGCGCCTGTTCAGCTTCAACGCCCCCCAGGGCGCCTGCCCCGCCTGCGACGGCCTCGGCGAGAAGCTCCTGTTCGATCCCGAGCTCGTCGTTCCCAACGAGAACCTGTCGATCAAGAAGGGCGCCGTCGTCCCCTGGGCCAAGTCCAACCCGCCGTCGCCTTACTACATGCAGGTGCTCGGCTCGCTCGCCCGCGAGTTCGGCTTCAGCCTGGACACGCCGTGGAACGACCTCCCCGACGAAATCCACGACATCATCCTCTACGGCACCAAGGGCAAGCCGGTGACGCTGACCTTCGTCGACGGCCGCAAGAGCTACGACGTCCGCAAGCCCTTCGAAGGCGTGATCGGCAACCTCAATCGCCGCATGCTCCAGACCGAGTCCGCCTGGATGCGCGAGGAGCTCAGCAAGTACCAGTCCGCCGCGCCGTGCGAGACCTGCCACGGCGCCCGCCTCCGCCCCGAGCCGCTCGCGGTCAAGATCGCCGGCGAGGACATCTCGCAAAGCACCCGCCGCTCGGTTCGCCACGCGCTCGAATGGTTCTCCACCCTCGAGGACAAGCTCAACCCGCAACAGCGCGAGATCGCCCGTGCCATCCTCAAGGAGATCAACGAGCGCCTCGGCTTCTTGAACAACGTCGGCCTCGACTACATCAGCCTCGACCGCACCTCCGGCACCCTGTCGGGCGGCGAGAGCCAGCGCATCCGCCTCGCCAGCCAGATCGGCTCCGGCCTGTCGGGCGTCCTCTACGTCCTCGACGAGCCCTCGATCGGCCTCCACCAGCGCGACAACGACCGCCTGCTCGTCACCTTGAAGCGCCTCCGCGACCTCGGCAACACCGTGCTCGTCGTCGAGCATGACGAGGACGCGATCCGCACCGCCGACTACGTCATCGACATGGGCCCCGGCGCCGGCGTCCACGGCGGCGAGGTCGTCGCCCAGGGCAAGCTCGAGGAGGTCCTCGCCAACGAGGCGAGCCTCACCGCCGATTACCTCACCGGGCGCCGCGCCGTCGCCGTCCCGGCCAGGCGCCGCAAGGGCAACGGCAAGAAGCTGACGGTGCGAGCCGCCCGCGCCAACAACCTCAAGGACGTCACCGCCTCCATCCCGCTCGGTACCTTCACCTGCATCACCGGCGTCTCCGGCTCGGGCAAGTCGAGCTTCACGATCGACACCCTCTACGCCGGCGCCGCCCGCGCGCTGAACGGCGCCCGCGTCGTCTGCGGCCCGTGCGAGAAGATCAGCGGCCTCGAATATCTCGACAAGGTCATCGACATCGACCAGTCGCCGATCGGCCGCACCCCGCGCTCCAACCCGGCGACCTACACCGGCGCCTTCACCCAGATCCGCGACTGGTTCGCCGGCCTCCCTGAAGCCCAAGCGCGCGGCTACAAGCCCGGCCGCTTCAGCTTCAACGTCAAGGGCGGCCGCTGTGAGGCGTGCAAGGGCGACGGCCTCCTCAAGATCGAGATGCACTTCCTCCCCGACGTCTACGTCACCTGCGACGTCTGCCACGGCCAGCGCTACAACCGCGAGACCCTGGAGGTGAAGTTCAAGGGGAAGAGCATCGCCGACGTCCTCGACATGACAGTCGAGGACGCCGTCGAATTCTTCAAGGCCGTCCCCCCCATCCGCGACAAGATGGCGATGCTCGCCGAAGTCGGCCTCGGCTACATCAAGGTCGGCCAGCAGGCGACGACGCTGTCGGGCGGCGAGGCGCAGCGGGTGAAGCTCGCGAAGGAGCTGAGCCGGCGCGCGACAGGGCAGACCTTGTACATCCTCGACGAGCCGACCACGGGCCTGCATTTCGAGGACGTGCGCAAGCTCCTCGAGGTGCTCCATGCGCTGGTGGAGCAGGGGAACAGCGTCGTGGTGATCGAGCATAACCTGGAGGTCATCAAGACGGCGGACTGGGTGATCGACCTTGGGCCTGAGGGCGGCGACAAGGGCGGGGAGATCGTGGCGGAGGGGACGCCGGAGCAGGTGGCCGCGGAACCCCGCTCCTACACCGGTGGATATCTGAAGGAACTGCTCGCCAAGTCGACCCGCTCCGATGCGCCATCCGCACTGCCGAAGAAGAAGCCCGGCTCAGTCTCAATTCGCCAGCGAGAGGCTGCTGAATAATGCCTAAAGTCGCCGAAGAGCCGAGCTTGCTCCAATCAGTAAGGTTGGCGCCCCACAACGTGAGGTGATCAAGGCCGCGGCGGGTGCTTCACCTTTCGGTTTCGGCGCTGACGGTTGGTGGGGTGGGCTCTAAGGGTGGCTCTCGGCTTCGCTTTCGCACGCTAATCGCAATGACGGGTAATGTCGTGAGTTTGCATGCTGCCTGTGCTGAGCTTTAATCCCGCCGTCATCGGTATTCAGCAGTCAACGATCTCGTGGTTCCCCGACTGGGTTGACACCACGTCCAATTTCCTCACTCTGCGTTGAGTTACGGGGGAGAAGATGTGAACGATCCGCTTTCACGCGCTGTAGCGCAGATCCCTTGGGGCAACACGACCCTCTTTCTGGGAGCAGGTTTTACCGTTGGGGCAAGAAACTTGCGAGGCGATCCCGTCCTTACGGGCAACGGCCTAAGGGATCTCCTGCTTGATGAAGCAGATGTCCACGAGGAGCGAGAGCACTACAACTTACAAAGCGCTGCCGACGAGTACGTCTCGCAACCCCGATCGGATATAATAAGGCTTCTAATTGACAACTTTACTATATCCTCTGTCACGGAGGATCATTGTGCAATTGCCAAATACAGCTTCCGGCGTATCTACACCACGAACTACGACAACTGCTTTCACTTTGCCTCCTCCCAGATCGGGCACAAATGCGTAGATTTAGATTTACGGGACAAGCCCGACGAGCGCCTACCTGATGTCAATCATGTGATTCACATTCACGGAAAGATTACGAATATAACGCGGGAGAATTACGCCTCTCAGTTCTATGTTACTGATCCTGGGGCCAAGCCGATTCCCTTTACGACTGGCACGATGGCGACCCACTTCCGGAACGACCTGCTATTATCCGAATGGGTCGTCTTCATCGGCTACTCTCTCGCGGATCCGCACATCCGAGCGATTATGGCTGATCAGGGTCAGGGCGTTTTTGACAGGACTATCTTCATCGGTCACGAAAGCGATCCAGCCCCGCTACGGAAGCAATACGGCCCCTACGGAACCTACTATCCGATTGGCCTGAATGGCTTTCTCGACCGTCTCAAGTCCGCACCACCATTGCAAAAACGGGTGTCTGGATTGCCCAACAACTTCAGAGCTGTCAACTTTAGCCACGACGCGGCCGCAGATTCCGCAAGCCGCGACGAAGTCAGGAATGAGTTCCTCTTAGGAACGGCGCGCAACTCTAACTTCGTAGCCCGGACCCTTATTGAAGGAAAGTGTCCCTATTACGCCCATCGCCCGATTAAGATGGCTTCAAATAACATTTGCATTCATGGCGACACTGGAAACGGAAAAACCGTTATAGCTAAGCAACTCCTCGAACAGCTCACTGCGTCAGGTTACCGAGTAATCGAGTACACCGGTGGTGTCGTCGAGCCTGTAACGATAGCTAACTACGCGGAGGAAAATAGCAACTTAGTCATATTTGTCGAAGACATTGTCGGAAAGCTAGACGTGATGCATTCCCTGAAAACGGCGTGCGGAGAGTCAACCAAATTCGTTGTGACCTCTAAAACCAAAGACTATGAAATCAGAAAAGCCGATATTGTATCTGCCTTTGGAGCAGAGTTGCAGTTCCTGAGCTGCAACAAGCTCGCGAGTGTTGAGATTGCTGACCTGATAAGGATACTCGATACCAACTATCTGTGGGGTGACTATGCGGACGCAGACGTCGACCGAAAGGCCTTCATCATTCGAGAGACGTGTAAGGCCGAAATTCGCGGGCTACTGTTTGCGTTGTTTGAGGGTGGTGCGGTCCGCGTGAAAATGGACGCGATGTTTACTCGGCTCCGGCAGTTGCGACAGGACCACTTCGATATCGTTTGCCTTAACTGCCTGTTCAACTACTCCCGTATAAGGAACAAGGAGTACTTCCAAAGGTTAGGTACTTTAGACGACTTGCTTAACCTACGTGTTGACTATAGTGAATTCTCGGCGGAGCTGCGTCATCTCGGGCTGAGTGAAATATTTAACGTTGATACGGGGGAGTTCAATATCAAGTCGGCGATACTATCCCGGTATTTTATTACTAACCACCTAGAAATAGAAGGTCTTCTCGACCTCGTTCTGAGGTGTCTAAAGCAGATAGAACTGTGCCTTTTCGACGACGACATGTTCTATGAAGATCTTTGCAAAGCGCTTTTACAGTTCAATCTGTATCGGGAACTCTTCTCCAGGAACGACGTAGTCGGAGGAACCCTTACGATAGAGAGTTCGCGATTCCACACGGCGATGTGGAACTTTTACGAGCAGTGTAAGGAACTCCGCATTGCGCGGGACGATCCCCTATTTGTAATCCAGTTGAGCAAATCCTATCTTAGCAAGGGCGACTTCTCCACGTGCTACGAGCTTATAAACACTGCAGATCGCCTCTACCGTCCTCGGAGCGATCGTTTCCATCTTGAGACGCACAAAGCGGAAGTTCTGGTAAAAGACGCGCTTGCGCGCGACCGCTACGTCGACTTTAAGAACGAGCGCGAGGCTTTAGACCTTTTGCGGGGAGTGATTTTGCGTAGGAATGACATGTATCACCCTTTTGGTGTTTTGAAGTTGCTGCTCGATAGTATCGAGCGCCATCTACCGGTCCTCGTCAAGAAAAACAATCACGACTTTGTCGGAATGCTTCCTGATATCGTTCAGCTAAGCAAGAGGTTTCCGAATGAATACAGCAATCGATATAGCTTCGTGAATGACGTGGCGGTTCGGGCTAAGCGGCTGGAAGTCCGCGAAGGCCAACTCAGAAGGTAGGTCGACACTCGTGCGGAGGGTTCCAACGTCGTGGATGCGGCTACCGGCATTCAGCGGCGCCTGAGTTAATCCGAGCCTGTTCTGCATTGGAATTCGAGCGCCGCCGGAGCTTCTCTAGTCGCGGCGCGCTTGTGGTTGCAGCCCCCTCTCGATCAGCCGCCGTATCGCTTCGGACCGCGAAGGCTTTGGCTCACCCTGCCGCTCGATCCACGCGTCGATCTTCGCATCCAGCTCCGGGGGCATGCGGACGCCGCGCATGGGGTGGACGCCCGTCCGGGGGCGGCCGCGCGGTCTTTTTTGTTTATCTGCTATTGACCCGCCCCTGTTTTTCGTTTAGCGAGAATTGAAGCCGCCCCAAGGCCGCCGCCTTGGTCCGGCTTCGACCAGGTACACCCGCGCAGGCCGGCCTCGAGGGCCGGCATGAGGAGGCGAAGCATGGCTGCCGCCCAGCTTAAACCCTCGCGCCCCGAACCGCCAGCGGTCCCCGCGCCGTGAGCGGGGAGGGGCCTCGGCTCAGCCGGCGGGCGCTTCTGGGCGCTGCGTTGGGCCCCGCTTTGGTTCGTCACGCCGGGCTTGATCCGGGGTCCACCTTCTTACCTTCCGCACCGCCATCGCCGTCCGAAGGCAGGTGGATGCCGGATCAAGTCCGGCATGACGATTCAGGTGACGCCCAGTCCTTCGTGGTCACAAAATGGAACCGGGCACTGGCCAAGTACCAGAAAGCCGAGTCCGCCCTCGCCGCCGCCGCGCACACCGAAGACGAAGCCCTCTACGACCGCCTGGGCGACCGCCACGAAGCGGCCCTCCAGCGCCTCCTCCTCACCCCCGCGCCCACAATCGCCGCGCTCGCCCTCAAGCTCGACCTCGCCCTCTACGAAGCCGCCTGCGAATTCACCGCCGATCTCGCGGCCATGCGCGTCCTCAAAGCCGACGCCCGCCGTCTCGCTTCCGCCGCCTGAATGGTTCGCGCGGAGACGCGGAGGCGCGGAGAGGCCGCGCTCTGCTCCAGCGCCGCAGGCAGTTCCAATCGCCGCCCAACTGCCCGCACCGAGCCTCGAGTTCGCTCCGCGGCAGGAACCGGCACGAACCCTCCCCGCCTCCGCGTCTCCGCGCGAACCCAAGTCCTCCTCCTCCTCCTCCGCACAAATCAGGACGCGCCGCTCCCCCCGCACTGCGCCGCCCGCAAACCCACTGGATTCCCCCCGCCGCCCCGCTAACCTCCGCCCCAAGAGGGAAGGGGCACATGTACGAATACAAGGAGCTGCGCGGCCTCACGCGCGCCGCCGCCGGGGCGCTCGTCGGCTACATGGTCTTCGGCGCGCTGTTCGCGCTCATGAGCTTCGCCTCCCCGCGGTGGGCGGGCCCCGACGCCCCGACCCCCGCCGACTATGTCGGGATCCCGTTCCTCCTCGCCTTCCTCGCCAGCATCGTCCTTGTCGCCTGCTGGATCTACCGCGCCAGCGCCAACGCGCATGCGCTGAGCGCCGACATGACGATCACGCCGGGATGGGCGGTCGGCTGGTTCTTCGTGCCGTTCGCCAACCTCGTCATGCCCTATCAGGCGATGAAGGAGACGTGGCGCGAGAGCCAGGAGGCGGCGGGGCGCTACGAGGAGGGGCAATCGCCGATCGTCGGCTGGTGGTGGGGCCTGTGGATCTGCGGCAACGTGCTCGCACGGCTCGGCTCCCTGTTCGGCGCCGGCACCGACTCGCCGCTCGCCGCCGCGCCCTACGTCGATCTCCTCGACGCGGTGCTGAACGCCGCCGCCGCGCTCGTCCTCATTCGCCTGATGCTGCGGCTCGGCGAGGCCCAGCGCCTCGCCCGCCACGCCGCCGCCTTCGTCTGACGGGCGCGCCGGCAAACCTGAATCGTGGTTCAACTTTGCTGTGCGCGCCGGGCCGGGCGGCTGCCGTTCGCCTCCGACGCAGGGTGCGGCCGGGCCCCAGGAGCCAGGCTCGAGAAGCGGTTCCCGCCGGCATCGACCCGGTTCTCGCCCGGCACGCACCCGGCACCGACCCGGCACGCGCACGGTCGGCACCCGGCACGGGCCCGGCAGCGCCTCGCCCTGGCGGCCCTGTCGCGAGCGCCGTCGGCGCCCAAGGCGGGGATTGCCGTTGGGCGATATTCCTGCTATGTTCCAATCTCTCTCACAGGGGACCGGGCTTCCGGGCCACGAGTCGCGGTGGCGCCGCCCTGATCGAAGAAATCGATCAAAGCCGCTCCGCTGATCGAAGGGATTTTTTCGCATCGCGAAAGTTCGAAACTTCCGAACCTTCGAGCCGGCCGCCGCTTGCCGCTACCCAGCGCAGCGGCCCGCCAGGGGGCGGCCTGCGCGGCTAGAGCAGCTCCACCGCCATCGCCGTGGCCTCGCCGCCGCCGATGCACAAGGTGGCGACGCCGCGCCGGCCGCCGGTCGTCTCCAGCGCGGAGATGAGGGTGCACAGCAGCCGCGCCCCGCTCGCGCCGATCGGGTGGCCGAGCGCGGTGGCGCCGCCGTGGACGTTGAGCCTCTCGCGCGGAATGCCGAGGTCGCGCATCGCGATCATCGCGACGCACGCGAAGGCCTCGTTCACTTCCCACAGGTCGACGTCGCCGACGCTCCAGCCGGCCTTCTCCAGCACCTTCCTGACCGCGGGGACCGGGGCGCTGGTGAAGAGGTTCGGCGCCTGGGCGTGGGCCGCGTGAGCGACGATCCGCGCGACCGGCTTGCGTCCGAGCCGCTCGGCGGCCGACTCCCGCGCGATCACCAGGGCGGCGGCGCCGTCCGAGATGGACGAGGCGTTGGCGGCGGTGATCGTCCCGTCCTTGGCGAAGGCGGGCCTCAGGCCGGGGATCTTCTCCGGATTGGCCTTGCCGGGCTGCTCGTCGACGTCGACGTTGATCTCGCCCTTGCGGCTCACCACGCTCACCGGCACCACCTCGCGGTCGAACGCGCCGGACTGGATGGCGGCGTTGGCGCGGCGCAGCGATTCGATCGCATATTCGTCCTGGTCGCCGCGGGTGAACTGATATTCGCGCGCCGCATCCTCGGCGAAGGTGCCCATGGCGCGGCCTGCGTCGTAGGCGTCCTCCAGGCCGTCGAGCATCATATGGTCGTAGACCGTGTCGTGGCCGATGCGGGCGCCGGAGCGGTGCTTCTTCATGAGGTACGGGCTGTTCGACATCGACTCCATGCCGCCTGCCACGATCAGGTCGGCCGAGCCGGCGGCGATCATGTCGTGGGCGAACATCGCCGCCTGCATGCCCGAGCCGCACACCTTGTTGACCGTCGTCGCCTCGACCGACTTGGGAAGGCCGGCGCCGAGCGCCGCCTGGCGCGCCGGCGCCTGGCCGAGGCCGGCGGGGAGCACGCAGCCCATGAAGATCTTGTCGACATCCTCGCCGGCGACGCCGGCCCGCTCGACGGCGGCGCGGACGGCGGTGGCGCCGAGCTCGGTGGCGCTCGCGCCGGCAAGCGCCCCCTGGAACGAGCCCATTGGCGTGCGGGCGTAGGAGAGGATGACGATCGGATCGTGGCTCATGAAGGACTCCCGGTCTCTCGTTCCTCCCCGGGACGGGGATGGAGACCATGCGAAGCATGGTGGAGGGGGCCTCGAGCCAGGCGCGGCGGAGCGGCGGGCCCCCTCCACCACGCCGCTTTGCGTCGCGGTCCCCCTCCCCGTCCCGGGGAGGAGCTTTGCCGGGACATAAGCGCGCGCGCCCGCTTGTTCAAACGCAGTGGCGCCGTTACCACTTCAGCCATAACGAGAGGAGCCCGATCACGATGAGGCAGCTTCCGTCCGTCCTGCTCGCCGCCGCCGCGGCCGCGCTGGGCATTTCCGTCGCTTATGCGCAGACCGCGCCGGCTCCGGCGCCCGCCGCCCCGGCAGCCGCTCCGCGCGGCAATCCGGACGCGCCCGCCGAAATGAAGAACCGCAAGGTCCTTCCGGCCAACATCACCCACCGCGAGCTCGGCCAGACGATGCGCAGCTTCGCGATGAGCCTCGGCGTGCGCTGCGCCTATTGCCATGTCGGGCCGGAGAACGGGCCGCTCTCCGCCTTCGATTTCGCCTCGGACGCCAATCCGCACAAGAATGTGGCGCGCGGCATGATGCGGATGGCGATGCGGCTCAACGAGGAGCTGCCCAAGATCGCCGACAAGGATTCGAAGGTCGGCTGCTACACCTGCCACCGCGGCAGCCCGCACCCGGCAGTATCGCCGCCGCCGCCCGCCCAGCCGGCGGCGGCCGCGCCGCCCGCCCCGGCCAAGCCGCCCGCGTCCTGACCCGCCGCTTGTTCGGCGCGGAAGGCCTCTGCTAGGGCGCCGCCCAGCAGGAGATTTGGCATGGAATTGGCGCTCGACTTCGCGCTCGGCGAGATGGCGGACGCGATCCGCGATACGACGGCCCGCTTCGCCGCCGACCGCATCGCCCCGCTCGCCGAGCGGATCGACCGCGACGACTGGTTCCCGCGCGAGCTGTGGCCGGAAATGGGCGCGCTCGGCCTTCACGGCATCACCGTCGAGGAGGAATATGGCGGCCTTGGCCTCGGCTATCTCGAACATGTCGTGGCACAGGAGGAAGTGGCGCGTGCGTCGGCGTCGATCGGCCTTTCCTACGGCGCCCACTCGAACCTGTGCGTCAACCAGATCCGCCGCTGGGCCAATGACGAGCAGAAGGCGAAATACCTCCCCAAGCTGATCTCCGGCGAGCATGTCGGGGCGCTGGCCATGTCCGAGGCGGGCGCGGGCTCCGACGTCGTCGGCATGAAGCTCAAGGCCGAGAAGGTCGACGGCGGCTGGCGGCTCAACGGCACGAAATTCTGGATCACCAACGCCCATTATGCCGATACGCTCGTCGTTTACGCCAAGACCGGCGAGGGCAGCCGCGGCATCACAACCTTTCTGATCGAAAGGGATTTCGAAGGCTTCAGCCTCGGCCAGAAGCTCGACAAGATGGGCATGCGCGGCTCGCCGACCGGCGAGCTCGTCTTCGACGACTGCTTCGTCCCCGACGAGAATGTGATGGGTCCCGTGAACGGCGGCGTCGGCGTTTTGATGTCGGGCCTAGATTACGAGCGGACCGTGCTCGCCGGCATCCAGCTCGGCATCATGCAGGCCTGCCTCGACACGGTCCTGCCCTACGTGCGGGAGCGCAAGCAGTTCGGCAAGCCGATCGGCGCCTTCCAGCTGATGCAGGCGAAGATCGCGGACATGTACGTCGCACTCAATTCGGCGCGGGCCTATGTCTACACGGTGGCGCGCAACTGCGATGCAGGCAGGACGACGCGGTTCGACGCCGCCGGCGCGATCCTGCTTGCCTCGGAAAGCGCGGTGAAGGTCAGCCTCGAGGCGATCCAGGCGCTGGGCGGCGCCGGCTACACGAAGGACTGGCCGGTCGAGCGCTACGCCCGCGATGCGAAGCTGCTCGACATCGGGGCGGGCACCAACGAGATCCGCCGCATGCTGATCGGCCGGGAGCTGATCGGCGCGTGAACGCAGACGCGGCAGACGTGGCGCGCCTCGATCTGATCGCGCCGCTCTACCGCGAAATGCGTTCCGGCGACTGGATCCTGCGGCGCTGGCCGGACAACATCCCTTTGCGCGGCTATTGGAGCGCCGTCCGGCCGGTCTCGGGCGTGTTCTCGCTGGACCGGGGCGCCGACACCTGGATGTCGCTGATGCCGGTCGAGATCGAGAGCCAGCAGATCGGCATTTCGTGCGCCGCGGGCCATGTCGCGATCCTCGGCCTCGGCATGGGTTGGGCAACCGCCGCGACGGCGCTGCGGCCCGAGGTCACGGCTGTGACGGTGGTTGAGCGCGACCGCGACCTGGTCGCGCTACACGAGGCTCTGGACCTGTTCGGCAGGCTCCCCGACCGTGCGGGCGAGAAGGTGCGGATCGTCGTCGTCGACGCCTTCGACTGGACGCCCGACGCACCGGTGGACCTCCTGATGGCGGACATCTGGCTGCCGCTCGTCGGCGGCGACCGGGTGTCGGATGTCCGCCGCATGCAGGAGAAGATCGGCGCCGGGCGAGTCTATTTCTGGGGCCAGGAGCTGGAGCTCGCCCGTCATGCCGTGGCGGCCGGACGGGAGCGCCTGGACGACGGCGATATCGCGGCGACGGCGGCTGCGTTCGGCCTGCCGCTGGCCGGGTTGGACGCGCCGGATTACGCGCCCCGCCTGCGCGCGGCGGCGGCGCAGTGGATGAACGACGAATGGCTCGACGCCCGGCGTCCCGCCTTCGCCTGATGGCCGCCGCGGCTTCCCAAGCGGCCCCGGGGGCACTAGGCACCCGCCGATGAGCGACGGACTTTTGAACGCCTTTCAATGGTACGGCGCGATCGCCGGCGCCGTCGCCGCCCTCGTCGTCTCGCTCGACCTCGGCCGCAGGCCCACCGGCTGGGCGTTCGTCCTCTTCGTCACCGGCTCGATCGCCTACGTGCTGTGGGGCTTCCTCAACGACGAAGGGAAGGCGGTGGCCTGGCAGAACGTCGTACTGTTCGCGATCAACCTGAACGGCGTCTATCGCTACCTCATCCGCAAGAAGCCGGTGCACGCCTGATGGTCCAGATCCTCTCGAAGATCGACGACGGCTCCGAGAGCTTCCGCCGCTTCGCCGCCCACAATCGCGCGCTTGCCGAGGCGCTGCGCGCGAAGGTAGCCGCCGCGGCGCTCGGCGGCCCGGAGAAGCATCGCGAGCGCCACGTCGCGCGCGGCAAGCTCCTGCCGCGCGACCGGGTGACCCGGCTGCTTGATCCCGGCTCGGCCTTTCTCGAGGTCGGCCAGCTTGCCGCCAACGGCATGTACGGGAACGAAGCGCCCGGCGCCGGGATGATCGCCGGCGTCGGCCGCGTCTCGGGCCGCGAGTGCATGGTCGTCGCCAACGACCCGACGGTGAAGGGCGGCGCCTATTTCCCGCTGACGGTGAAGAAGCACCTGCGCGCCCAGGAAATCGCCCGCGAGAACCGCTTGCCCTGCGTCTACCTCGTCGACTCGGGCGGCGCCAACCTGCCGCACCAGGCCGAGGTGTTTCCGGACAAGGAGCATTTCGGCCGCATTTTCTACAATCAGGCGAACATGTCGGCCGAAGGCATCGCCCAGATCGCCTGCGTGATGGGAAGCTGTACGGCTGGCGGCGCTTACGTTCCGGCCATGTCCGACGAGACGGTGATCGTGCGCAATCAAGGCACGATCTTCCTCGGCGGCCCGCCGCTGGTGAAGGCCGCGACGGGCGAGGTGATCTCGGCCGAGGATCTGGGCGGCGGCGACCTCCATGCGCGCAGGTCCGGCGTCGTCGACCATCTCGCGGACAATGACGAGCATGCGCTCGCCATCGTCCGCAGCATCGTCGCGCGGCTGAACACGACCAAGGAAGTCGGCCTCGACCTTGCCGAGCCTGCCGGGCCCAAGCTCGATCCGGAAGACCTCTACGGCATCATCCCCGACGACGTCCGCACGCCCTACGACGTGCACGAGGTGATCGGGCGCATCGTCGACGCCTCCGATTTCCACGAGTTCAAGCCGCTCTACGGGTCGACCCTGGTCTGCGGCTTCGCCCGCATCTGGGGCATGCCGGTGGCGATCCTCGCCAACAACGGCATCCTCTTCTCCGAAAGCGCGCTGAAAGGCGCGCACTTCATCGAGCTCGCCTGCCAGCGCCGCACGCCTTTGCTCTTCCTCCAGAACATTTCCGGCTTCATGGTCGGCGGCAAGTACGAGGCCGGCGGCATCGCCAAGGACGGCGCCAAGCTCGTCACCGCCGTCGCCACCGCCCAGGTGCCGAAGGTGACGGTGCTGATCGGCGGCAGCTTCGGCGCCGGGAATTACGGCATGAACGGGAGGGCCTATGGCCCGCGCTTCCTCTTCACCTGGCCGAACAGCCGCATCAGCGTGATGGGCGGCGAGCAGGCCGCAAGCGTGCTCGCGACGGTGCACAAGGACGCCGACCGCTGGACGCCCGAGGAAGCCGAAGCCTTCAAGGCCCCGATCCGCCAGCGCTACGAAGACGAGGGCAATCCCTATTACGCGACGGCCCGCCTGTGGGACGACGGCATCATCGACCCTGTCCAGACCCGCGACGTCCTCGGCCTCGCCTTCAGCGCCTGCCTGAACGCCCCGATCCCGGAGCGCGCGCAGTTCGGCCTGTTCAGGATGTGACGGGACGATGCAGAAGAAGCTGATGCGTGGATTGGGTTTGAAGGCGGTGCTGCTCGATGCGGACAGCGCCGGCTATCTCGGCCCCGACGAGAGTTCCGCGGTCATGAGGGCGCGGATGGATTTCCGCAGCTATTGCGAGGGACTGGCGGCGGAGTTGCTCAAGACTGAGCCTGAGCCGGCGCAGGCGAAGCAGGCGGTGCGTGCGGCGTTTCTTCGCGCCGGCGCGGAGGCCGGCGGATTCTCCGCCGACGAAGCGGCGCTCGTGGGGGAGTTTGAGAAGGACCTCGACGAGGCGATCGACGTAGCGGCCCTGTGGAGCGAGCCGCGGCGCAGCTTCGCGCGGCTGATGTTCCGGACGCCGACGTTCATCAAGGTTGCGGTCGTCCTCGCCATCATATTTGCGACCGTGGAGGCGGTCCTGAGAGTTTTTGCCAAGTGATCGGATATGCAGTCCACGTTGTTGAGGAGATGAGACGTGGACCAGGACGGGTTCAGCATCGCGATCGGTCTGGCGGCGCTGGCGCTGCTCGCCTCCGGCTTGTGGCGGGGCCGCTTCGACGTTCAGGCGCTGCACGCCGACCGCGCTGGCCGGCCGCTCGCTTATTGGGCTTTCGTGCTGGTGCTGGCGCTGGTCGCATTCGAGGCGTGGCGCTGCGCCATTTTCGTCGGATGCGGCGACTGCTGAAACGTCGGCAGGGAGGTGGAGAATGATCGCAATGGCTCTTGCTCTGGCACTGGCCGCCGCGCCGGCGCCGTCGGCGGACGAAGCTGCCGCGCTGGCGGCGGCCAACCAGCTGCTCGGCCGCCTTACCGGCAAGGACCCGGCGGCGATGCAGGCGCTGACCCTGCCCGAGGGCGGCGCGACGGCGTTGGCGACGGGCAAGGACGGCAAGCAGGTCGTGCGCCACTTCACCTGGGCCGAATTCTTCGCGCACCTCCCTAAGGACAAGCCGGTCGTCGAGGAGCAGATGACGGCGCCGCTGGTGCGGGTCGACGGTGACGTGGGCGTCGTCTGGGGCCGGTATACCGTGACGGTGGACGGCAACTTCCTCCACTGCGGCACCGACCATTTCGACCTCGTCCGCGTCGAGGGCAAATGGCGCATCCTCAACATCACCTGGAACCAGGTGAAGGAGGGTTGCCCGCGCCCATGATCAGGTCGCTGCTCATCGCGAACCGGGGCGAGATCGCGTGCCGGATCATACGCACGGCGCGGCGGCTGGGCGTGCGGACCGTCGCCGTTTTTTCGGACGCCGACCGGCATGCCCTCCACGTGCGGGAGGCGGATGCGGCGGTGCATATCGGCGCATCTCCGGCCCGGGAGAGCTACCTCGTCGGGGAGAAGATCCTTGACGCCGCAAGGGCGACGGGCGCCGAGGCGATCCATCCCGGATACGGCTTCCTTTCGGAGAACGCCGCTTTTGCCGAGGCCGTCGAAGCGGCCGGCCTGTTGTGGATCGGGCCCAAGGCGGCGTCGATCCGCGCCATGGGGCTCAAGGACGCGGCCAAGCGGCTGATGGACGAGGCGGGGGTGCCGACGACTCCTGGCTACCTGGGCGACGACCAGGCGGCGGAGCGGCTGCAGGCGGAGGCGGAGCGGATCGGCTTTCCGGTTCTGATCAAGGCGGTGGCGGGCGGCGGCGGCAAGGGGATGCGGCGCGTGAACGCGGCCGCGGAGTTCCAGGACATGCTCGCCTCGTGCAAGCGCGAGGCCTCAGCCTCCTTCGGCGACGACCGGGTGCTGATCGAGAAATATATCGAGCGCCCCCGCCACATCGAGGTGCAGGTGTTCGGCGACACGCACGGCAACGTCGTCCACCTGTTCGAGCGCGACTGCTCGCTCCAGCGCCGCCACCAGAAGGTGATCGAGGAGGCGCCGGCGCCCGGCATGGACGACACGACGCGCGCCGCCGTCTGCGGCGCGGCGGTCAAGGCCGCGCAGGCCGTCGACTATGTCGGCGCCGGGACGGTCGAGTTCATCGCCGACGCCTCCGAAGGCCTGCGGCCGGACCGCATCTGGTTCATGGAGATGAACACGCGGCTCCAGGTCGAGCATCCGGTGACCGAGGAGATTACCGGCCAGGATCTCGTCGAATGGCAGCTGCGCGTCGCTTCCGGCGAGCCGCTGCCGCTGCGCCAGGAGCAGCTTTCGATCCGCGGCCACGCGATGGAGGCGCGCCTCTACGCGGAGGACCCGGCGCACGAATTCCTGCCCTCCACCGGCCGCCTCGACCATTTCGTCCTCGGCCGCGGCGTCCGCATCGACACCGGGGTCGAAGAGGGCGACCGGATCAGCCCCTATTACGACCCGATGATCGCCAAGCTGATCGCCCGCGGCGCGACGCGCGGGGAGGCGATCGACCGGCTGGTCGACACGCTGGACGCGATCGAAATCTGGCCGGTCAGGACCAACGCCGCCTTCCTCGCCCGCGCCGCCGACGATGCCGATTTCCGCGCCGGCGACGTCGACACAAGCTTCATTCCCGCGCGCATCGATCGGCTCGTGCCCGGCACGGCGCCGCCGGAAGCCGTCTGGAACCTCGCCGCAACGGCGGTGCTCGCTTCCGATTTCGGCACCGGCGGCGAGGCCGACCCTTGGGCGGCGCTGCAGGGGTTCCGCCTCAACGCCGCGCCCGACCGCCGCGTCGCCCTCGCTTATGCGGGCGAGACTCGGCTGGTCGACACGGCCGGCGATCCGCCGCTCGAGGGCATCGCCACCGCGGAAGGGGAGCGGGTGCTCGCGTTCTCCAACGGCCAGGCCTTCGCCTTCACCCTGCCCGGCGCTGGCGGCGGCGGCGCGGGCGGCGCGGCCTCCGACGGCAGCCTCCTTTCGCCGATGCCGGGCCGGGTGATTGCCGTCGAGGTGCGGCAGGGCGATAACGTGACAAAGGGCCAGAAGCTCGTCACCCTGGAGGCGATGAAGATGGAGCACAGCCTGGCTGCCCCGTTCGACGGTGTGGTCGCCGCGCTCGAGGCAAAGGAGGGCGCGCAGGTGACCGAGGGGACCTTGCTGGTGCGGGTGGAGAAGGCAGGCTGATGCCCGGCCGCCCTTACGACGAGTGGACGATCGGCGATCGCCTGTCGCACCAGCCGCACCGCACCGTCACCGAGACGGACAACCTCCTCATCTCCGCCCTCACCCACAACCCCCAGCCGCTCCACCTCGACGCCGAATATGCCGCTGCGACCGAGTTCGGCCGGATCGTCGTCAACGGCACCTTCACCTTCGCCTTGATGGTCGGCCTCTCCGTCGGCGACACCACGCTCGGCACGCTCGTCGCCAATCTCGGCTACGACAAGGTGAGAATGCCCAAGCCGGTCTTCGTCGGCGATACGCTGCGGGCCGAGACGGAGGTGATCGCGCTCAAGGATTCCCGCTCGCGCCCCGATGCCGGCATCGTTACCTTCGAGCACCGGCTTCTCAACCAGCGCGACGAGCTCGTCTGCGTCTGCGAGCGCACGGCGCTGATGCAGCGGAAGCCCGGATGAGGCTGCGCTCGCTCCTCTTCGTTCCCGGCGACCGGCCCGAGCGGATGGAGAAGGCGCTGGGGGCCGGGGCCGACGCGCTGATCCTCGACCTGGAGGATTCCGTCGCCCAATCGGCCAAGGCGGAGGCGCGCCGCCACGTTTCCGACTTCCTGAACCGCAACCCGACGGCGCCGCTCTGGGTGCGGATCAACCCGCTCGACGGTCCCGAGGCCGACAAGGACCTCGCGGCCATCCTCCCCGCGCATCCCGATGGCATCGTCCTGCCAAAGGCGGAGGGCGGGACATCGGTGGCCGAGCTGGCGCGGCGGCTGACGGCGGCGGGGAACGCGACCGCGCAGATCCTCGCCATCGCCACGGAGACGCCGGCGGCGATCTTCCAGCTCGGCAGCTATGGCGGCCAGCGGCGCCTCGCGGGCCTTACCTGGGGCGCGGAGGATCTGCCGGCGGCGATCGGCGCCGCCACCTCGCGCGAGGCGGACGGGTCGTACACGCCGCCCTACGAGATGGTGCGCGCGCTGTGCCTGTTCGGCGCGGCGGCGGCGGGCGTGATGCCGATCGAGACCGTCTACCCCGCCTTTCGGGACCTGGAGGGTCTTGCCGCCTACGCCGCCCGGGCGCGCCGCGACGGGTTCATGGGGATGATGGCGATCCACCCTGCGCAGGTGCCGGTGATCAACGTCGCCTTCACGCCGACGGCCGAGGAAGTGGCGCACGCCCGCGCGGTGGTCGACGCCTTCGAGGCGCACCCGCAGGCCGGCGCCCTGTCGCTCGACGGGCGGATGATCGACCGCCCGCACCTCGTTCAGGCGCAACGCATCCTCGCCGCCGCGCACGAGCGGTGAGCGACCTCGAGCCGAAGCTCGTCACCGCGATCGGTTTCCTGCTCGGCGTCGGGCTGGGCGGGGCGCTGTCGGCGTGGATGCGGGGGCGGAGCGTCGTGGCGGGCCGGGGCTGCGCGGCCTGCGGCGCGAGCCTCAGCCCGGCAAGGGGGCTCCCATTCCTGTCCTGGTTCGGCGTCTTGCCGCGCTGCGGCGGGTGCGGCGCGCCGGCCCCGTGGCTGGAGGCGGCGCTGGAGACCGCGGTCGTGCTACTCGGCCTGATCGGCATCTTCGCGCTGCCGATGCCCTGGACCTTCTTCGTCCCCGCCGCGGCCTTCGTCGCGTTCGTGTTCGCGATCCAACGGTGGGGATGAATCCTAAGCCGCCGGGTCCTTGTAACGGCTCTCGATGAAGCGACCCTGGGTCTCGAACGCCTCGCGGTCGGAGCGGGAGAGGCGGTCGGCCATGTCGTCGAGGGCCGTCTTGGCGGCGTCGAGGCTGGCGACGAGGCGCTCGTCGACCGTCATTCCCTCGCCGTCCTTCTCCTGCCGGTAGGCCGGCGGCACGCGCTCGTAGCGGTCGATCAGCTCCGGAAGGTGCTTGCCCATCAGGCGGCGCGCGTCGGCGGCGACCGGGTCGAGCGGATCCAGCTCGGTCAGGCGCTGCTCGAGGAGGGGCAGGGTGGCGCCGATCGCGTCCGCCCGCCGCGCCGCCGCCGGCGGCAGCGCCGCCCGCTCGCGGCTGAGCAGGGAGGAAAGCTGGCGCACCACCGTCTTGGTCGGCAGCTCCTCGCGGTAGGGCACGCGCTTCGGCTCCGTCGGCATCATCCCGACGAAGAACAGGATCGCGAGCGCGAGGATCGAGACGACGAACAGCCCGGTGAGGCCGATCGGCCCGACGATCATGGCGAAGGCGACGGTCGCGATGGCGAGGACGAGCAGGCCGGCGCCGAGGCCGGCGACGCGCCTGGCGAGGCCGCGCGCGGTCGGGCCGTAGCGGCGGCCGGCGTCGCGCACATAGTCGCTGGTGCGCGAATCGAAGCGCCGGAACATCTCCTCGGCGCGGATCAGCATCTCGTCCGGGTCGCGCGCCATCGCCGGCTCAGCCTTCGATGGGCGCGAGGAGCGGCGAGGTGCCGGCGCCGGCGGCGATCCGGTTCTGCTCGACCCCTTCGGCGCGAGCGATGTAGCCGCGGCTCTTCTCGACTTCGCTCGTGAGGGTGTCGACCGTCTGCTTCATGTTGCCGAGTGCCTCGAGCTTGAACGTGTCGATCATGTCCATCGTGTCGTAGATGTTCTGGAACGCGCGCTGCAGCGTCTCCAAGGGGATGGTGGACGAGGCGGCCTGCTTGTGGATCTCGCCGGTCTGGCTCTTCAGCATCTCGCCGGTGCGATCGATGATGTTCGCCGTCGTCGTGTTGAGCGCGGTGATCTGGTCCAGCACCAGTTTCTGGTTCGCCATCGCCTCGGCGACGGTCACGGCCGTGCGCAGGGCGGCGACGGTCGTGGTCGACGCGCGGTCGACGCCCTTGATCAGCTCGACATTGTTCTTCTTGACGAGGTCGAGGGCAAGATAGCCCTGCACCGTCACCGCCATCTGGGTGAGGAGGTCCGTGGTGCGCTGGCGGGTGTAGAAGAGCGCCGTCTCGCGGATCGCCTTGGCCTTTGCCGGATCGGTGGCGTCGAGCTCGTTCGCCTTTTCCTCGAGCTTCGCGTCCAGCGCCTTGGAGATGTGGATCATCTGCTCGAGATTGCCCATCGTCTTCCACATTGCGGCCCGCTCGGTGGCGATGGCCGCATTGTCCATCTGCAGCTCCTCCTTGCCGGAGCCGAGGCTCTTGAGGATCTGCGCGATGTGGGTCTGGGCCGATTGGTATTTCTGAAAGTAATTGCCGAGCCGGTTGCCGAACGGGATGATGCCAAGGATCTTCCTCGGCTTGGTCAGCGCGCCCTGGCGGCCGGGATCCAATTCCTCGACGGTGCGGCGCAGCTTGGTCAGGTCGGCGCCGATCCCCGCCTCCTTGTCCATCGCGCGGACGGGGCGGTCGAGGAAGCGGTTCGAATGGTTGGCCGCCTCGGCGATCTGCTTGCGGCCCATGTTGGTCAATTCGTCGACCTTCTTGCCGAACTCGGGGCTGTTGGCGTCGGCGGCGACCAGCTCGGCGACATATTTGTCGACGACGGTGTCGAGCTTCGACTTCACGCCTTCCTCGATCGGCACCAGCCCGGCCGCGTCGGCGGGCGCGACGGCGGCGACGGGCTCGGGCGCGTCGAGTGTCAGCTTGGTCTCGGTGGCGGTGGCGGTGCTGGCCATGTCCCCAATTCTCCCGGTCTTTGCCCGCTAAATGGGGCAGGGGAGCCGTCCCGCGCAAGGGGGACGTGTATTATTTCTCTACCACACCGCCTACCAGAGGCCGGGGATGAGGCGCCTGCGGGTCTCGCCCTGATAGAGGCGATAGGCTTCGTCCTGGCAGAGGATCGCTTCCTCGGCGCGGATGCGCAGGACCTGGGCGCCCCACGTCACCGCGTAGATGGCGGCGTTCCAGGGCGACAGATTGGCGAGCAGGTAGCCCAGATGCGCGAGGAGGTAGCCGAGATAGATGGGATGGCGGACGAGGCCGTAGGGGCCGCCTTTCTGGATGCCGCGATTGGCCGGCACGATGCCGAAGCTGCGGAACAGGAAGGCCTTGCCGGCGATCGAAAGCGTGAGGCCGGCGACCATTGCCGCCACCGAAACCGCGGTCGGCACGAGATGGGCGCCCTGCGGCGCGACCATCAGCGGCGCGCAGGTGCCGACGAAGGCGATCGACCAGGCATAGGGGGTGGTGGCGATGCGGCCGGGGCGGCGGATGAGGACGAAGACCGCCGTCATGCCTTCCGATACCGTGATCAGCAGGTTGACGACGTTGCCGTTGCCGATCGTCGCCGCCATGCGCGAAAAGAACAGGGCGGCCATGGCGAGCACGATCGCCCGCTCGGCGAAATCGAGGAGGACGGCCCGGGTCAGGCCCCGCGCGGGCGCGGCGACGGCGAATTCGGCGGCCGGTATCGGTTTCACGCAACTCTCCCCTGGTCCTGGCGACTGGGTAGCGCGGGGATGGTTAACGAACCCCTAGCTCCTCCCGGCCGGGCGGGCGTTCAAAACGAAAAGGGCGGGGCGATCGCTCGCCCCGCCCTCTATTCGATCGATGGTCAGCTCTTAGCTGCTCATCGAGCTCGAAACGTTCGAGAAGGTCTTGTTGAGGCTCGAACCGACGCCCTGCATCGCGGTGATCGCGGCAACGGCGATGAGCGCGGCGATCAGGCCGTACTCGATGGCGGTGGCACCCTTCTCGGACTTACGAATCTTGCGAATGAAGTTCATCTCTGGTCTCCTGTTTCCAAAGCTTTGGAAGCTCACTTCAGCCCTTCGCGATGTCCACTTCGCTCGAGACTGACCTTTCGATTACGACAAGCGGGTTTCCAAAAGGTTGACGCCCCTGGCTCAGCCGGCGGTCACCACCGCGGACGACACGTTGTTCCACATGCCGATCGTGGTGTTCGCGAACATCGACAGCCCGCCGATGATGGCGAGGACGATGAGGGAGAGGATGAGACCGTATTCGATGGCCGTCGCAGCCTTGCGGTCTTCGATCAGCCTACGAAGCATTCTCATCCTCCGCCCCAACATCCGGCAGCTGTGCCAGTGAGGCAGGGGAATAAGGCTGGCACGGTTAAGGGATTCCTAGCATCGGGCGTTAAGATGGAAAAAAATCCGACACTCCTCGTCGTGGCCGCCGCGCTGGTGCGCGCCGACGGCCACGTCCTCCTCCAGCAGCGGCCGGCCGGAAAGGCGATGGCGGGGCTGTGGGAATTTCCCGGCGGCAAGGTCGAGCCGGGCGAGCGGTCCGAGGCGGCGCTGGCCCGCGAGCTCGCCGAGGAGCTCGGCATTGCGGTCGACGAGCGGGCGCTGGCCCCCGCCGCCTTCGCCAGCGCGGAGCTCGGCGAGCGGCACCTGCTGCTGCTCCTGTATCTCTGCCGCGCCTGGGAGGGGGAGCCGCGGGCGCTCGACGCGGCGGACCTGAAGTGGGTGCGGCCGGCCGAGATGCGGATCCTGCCGATGCCGCCCGCGGACGTGCCGCTGGTGGACGCGCTCGACCGTCTAGTCTGAGCGATTGCCAAGCGCCGCCGCGAGCGAGGCGGTGGCGCTGCCGCGGCGGGCGGGCTGCGGCTGGTCCGGCGAGGGCGCCCAGCCGGAGAGGTGGAGGATCTCGAACCGCTCGCGGGTCTTGCCGTCGGCTTCCGCCGCGGCGGCATAGGCGGCGATCGCGGCGGCATAGCCGCGGCGGCCGAGCGGCCTCCGCGCCCGCGCCGCGAGGATGTTGGTCGCGCCCATCGCCCTGAGATCGGCGACGAGGCTGGGGAGGCCGGAATAGCGCACCTCCACCGTCTCCGCGTCGACCACGGGCAGCGTGAAACCGGCCCGCTGGAGGAGGTCGCCGGCGGCCCGGACGTCGATCTGCGGGTGGATGCGGGGCGATGCGCCGCCTTCCGCTTCGTCGGCCGCCGCCATCGCGGCGCGCAGCCGGGGCAGGCTGCCCGCCCCGGCGAAGGCGCCGAGGAACAGGCCGTCGGGCCTCAGCGCCCGCCGTGCCAGGATCAGCGCGCCGGGGAGGTCGTTCACCGAATCGAGCGCGCCCAGCGAGACCGCGAGGTCGAAGGTCCCGTCGCCCATCGGCGTCCGGTCCTCGTCGCCCCGCACGCCGCCGGCGGCCGCCGCGAACCGGTCGCCGGCGTCGAGCTGCACCACCTCCATCCCTCGCTCGCGCAGCCTGGCGGCGAGGGCGCCGCGATGGGTGCCGAGGTCGAGCGCGCGCGCGAAGCGGCGGGTGACGAGGTCGAGCCGCGCGATCAGCTCGTCCGCCGCGCGCGCGTAGAGATAGTCGGCGCCGTCGCCGGCCGCGGCGGCGCGGTCGCGGCGCAGGCGCCGCAAGGCGCGGTCGAAGGGCAGGTCCTCGCTCACGCCGCCGCCCTCGCGCCGGCACGCGCCGCTGTAAAGCGCTAGAAGAACATCTTGCGGATGCTGAAGCGCACGGTGCGCCCCACCGGGTCGATATAATAAGGCTGGTAGCTGAGCGGGGTGACGCCGGCCGCGTCGCGCACGTTGAGCCGCGAATCGAGCAGGTTGTCGATGCTGAAGCTCACCCGCGTGCCGCGGATCCAGGGATGCTTCCTGACCAGCGAGATCTGCTGGCCGAGGTCGGCGAACAGCCTCAGGTTCAGCGTCGTGCGGGGCGAGAAGAAGAGGTCGCTGCTGTTCGCTCCGGCAAGGCCGGGGGCGCCGCGGACCACGGTGCCGCTCTGCCAGGTGGCGGTGAGCCGGGCGCCGAGCCCGTCCTTGAACACGCCCGCCTGGACGTCGAGCTGGTGGCGCGACTGGCCGCCGTTGCTCCCGACCGCCGAGCCGTTGAGGAGGTCGAGCGCCGGCAGCCCCGGCTGGACGAGGATGCGGTCCTTGAACGTCCAGGTGTGGTAGACGGCGAGCTGGAGCCGGCCCTGGCCGAAGCCGCCGAAGCCGCCCCGCCCGCCGCCGCCGCCGCCGCGGAAGCCGCCGCCCCCGCCGCCGCCGCCCCCGCCACGGCCGCCGCCGCGGGCGCCGTCGCCGCCGCCCGCCGGAGCGCCGCCCGCCGCCGGCTGGCCCTGCGCCGCCTGGCCCTGTGCCGGCTGGCCGCCGCCCGGTCCGCCGGCCGCCGGAGGCCGTCCGCCGCCGCCGCCCGGTCCGCCGAAGCCGAAGGCGCCGAAGCCGCCGCCTCCGCCGCCGCCGAAATTGGGGCGGCGGGGCTTGCCGAGCGGGGCGTTGAAATTGATTCCCCAGCGCAGCTGCTGCCGCTCCGAGCGTTCGAAATTGACCGGCCGCTGGTCGATCCGGATCAGCCGCCCGGACGAGTCGCGGGTGAAGCGGCTCGGAAAGGCCGCCTCGATCGCCGCGGTCGCGATCGGGAAGGAGGCGATCGGGTCGTTGATCCGCTCGGTCGTATATTCCGCCGAGATCGTGAGGTCCTTGTCCTTGATCGGCTTCAGATTGGCGCCGAGCTTCCACAGCCGCCGATGGTCGGCGCGAAGCGTCGGGTTGCCGCCGCTCACCACAGTGACGTCCGCCGTCTCGCCCCGCGTGAAGTCGAAGATCCTGACGTTGGGCGTCACCAGCACCGGCCCGCCGAGCTGCGAGGTCGAGGGCGGCCCCTGCTCGTCGGTGATCGAGGCGATCAGCGACAGCGGCAGCACCGGCGACCAGTTCACCCCGCCGCCCAGCGTGCGCAGCGTGCCGAAGTCCGAATAATGCTCGATACGCGCATTGCCGTTCAGCGACAGGTTGCCGATCGCGGAGAGGACGCCGGTGCGGCGGTTGGCGATCGGCACGTCGACGTTGAACTGGGTCCGCTCGATGTCGCGCGAGAGATGCCCCGAGGTGGCGACGCCGGCCCGCAGCACGTCGTTGTCGAGCTGGTGGCTCTCGAACGCCGCGTGCGCCGCGAGGTTGATCTTGCCGGCCGGCAGCGTCGCGATCGGTCCGTTGAACAGAAGGTCGGCCGTGCCGTCATGGGTGATCGTCCGCGCCCGGTCGATCGGCGAGGGGTTGAGGAAGCGCTGCGGCACCGGGCCGAACGGGTTCACGTTCGGGTCTCCCGCCGCGATCCGCGCCTGATAGTCGGTGAGGTCGAAGCCGGAATCGGTGCGGACGAGCGTGTAGCCGATGTCGTAATTGCCGGTGAACGACCAGCGCCAGGGCAGGAGGTCGCCGTTCAGCGTCACGCCGACATGGGCGGTCTGGCTGTCGTTCAGCCGCTCCAGCGGCGCGCCCGGCGCGAGGTAACGCAGCACCGACACGTCGCTCCCGAACGGCGAATACGGATTGCCGCGCGGCACCGCGACGGTCGCGCTGCCGAGGCCGAGCAGGCTGTCGTTGGACGAGACGGAGAAGCGCCCGTTCACCGTCGCCTGCACCTTGTCGGAGAGGTTCTTCTTCACCGAGGTGTTGACCGTGAAGCTCTGCGTCTCCGGCGACAGGGTCCGATAAGGCCCAAGGTTGGTCGTGTTGAGCGGGTCGTTGTAGGCCGAGAGCGGGAGGCCGCCGTTGGCCGCTGCCACGGGCACGCCCGCGGCGGTGACGGGCTGGCCGGCGAGCGCGCTCAGCGCCGGATCGATCTGCACCCCGAACGGATTGCCGACGACGTTGCCGCCCAGCGCGAACGGGCGCGACGGCGTCGTCTCGATGATGTCGCGGTCGCTCTCGAGCAGCCGCCCGCTATGCTGATATTGCGCGTCGATGCTGACCCGGCCGCCGTTGAGGATCCTCAGGAAATTGAGCTCGGCATTCTCCGTGTCGCGCCCGCCGGCGGTGGCCAGGCCGGCGCCGAGCTCGGTGGTGATCGCCTTGAAGCGCCGCCGCAGGACGATGTTCACCACCCTCTGGTCGGCGCGATAGCCATATTGGAGCGCGACTTCCTCCGGCAGGATGTCGACGCGGTCGATCGCCTCGGGCGGCAGGTCGCGTATCTCGCCGAAGCTGGAGATGCGCCGGCCGTCGAGCAGGATCACCGGCCCGTCGCCGCCGCGCCCGCGGGTGCTCGTCGTCTGCGGCGAGAGGATGTTGATGAGGTCTGCGACGCTGCTCGCCCCGGTCGCGCGGATGTCGCGCCGGTCGAGCTGGATCTCGGGTGGGATGTCGCTCAGCACCGCGCCGCGCTCGCGCGTGCCGGTGACGACGATGGTCGGGCCGTTCTCGTCGTCGCTCTCGTCCGCCTCCGGCGCGGCCGCCGGCGGGGCAGCCCTGGTAGGCGCGTCGGCGGGCGGCGGGGCGGTGCCGGTCGCGGCCGGGCCAGGCGCGGGCGCCGGGGTGGGGGCAGGCGCGGCCGGCGGCGTCTGCTGCGCCGGCGGCTGGGCCAGCGCCATGGCTGGGGAGGCGGCGACGCCGGCAAGCAAGGCGGCGGTCATCAACTTGGGTTTCACGCGGTACGGCCCCGTTTTCGGCAATGGGTTGTCGGGCGCGGCGGCTGCCGCACCCACAATGAACAGCCCCTGTACGATGGGATTCGCAAAAAGGTCCCGCAGCCGAAAGGAATTTTCCGTCGACGCGGAAAGGAGTTTCGTCGCGCCCGGCGGCGATTTGCAGCGCCGGGGCGGGCCGCCGTCGCGCCGGCCGCGCCTTCCGCCCCGGCTCGTCCTAGCCGGCAATCACCGCCGGGCGAACGATCGCCCCCTTCGCAGCCCGGCGGCACCCTCGACCAGAAGGACAGGACATCATGTTGAAGCTCTTCACCGCCGCGGCCCTCGCCGCTTCTCTCACCGCCGGCGCCGCCCAGGCGCAGGCCCCGGCGGCCGCCGCCGACGACACGTACAGCGTCGCCGTGCGCAGCGCCGATCTCAACCTCGCCAGCGCCAGCGGCCTCGCCACCTTCCGCGGCCGGGTCCGCGCCGCAGCCGCCCATGCCTGCGGCGACGCCAAGGTCTCGCCGCTCGTCGAGGCGACGCAGATCGCCCAGTGCCGCGCCGGCTTCGAGCGCAGCGCCGAAGGCCGGGTCAGCCTCGCCTCGATCCGCCAGGACACCGCCGTCGCCGGCACCCGCTGAGCGTCGGCGGCAGGGAAGGCGGCGCGCAATCCCCCGGCGCCGCCTTCCCGCCCCTTTCCCTTGCGCCTTCCTCCAACCGGCGGAGCTCCCGTGTCGATCGCCAAGACTTTCCTCGCCGC
>Ga0070660_100000122_pt1 | contig 49000 bp, 43 predicted proteins | sample KBSC33metaG_FD_64670 | JGI IMG/M metagenome (GOLD analysis project Ga0070660, IMG submission 64670) | Corn rhizosphere microbial communities from Kellogg Biological Station, Michigan, USA - KBS C3-3 metaG | ecosystem: Host-associated > Plants > Roots > Rhizosphere > Soil ... | reverse complement strand
TCTATGCACCGACGGCGCGGCAGGCGCTGCAGAGCGTCTCCTCGTCGAAGGGCGTGCTGCTCGTCGACGTGCTCGACAACGTCCGCGGCCGCACCTTGCTCTACAAGCCGGCGGCGGGCGGCGGCTGGACCCGTTCGGCGCTGAACCTGCCCGACAATGCCTCCGTCGGCATCGTCGATGCGAGCGCGGACGACGACAAGGCGCTGATCTCGGTCACCAGCTTCCTCACCCCGCCCTCGCTGTGGCTGGCGGACGCCGCCACCGGCACGGCGCGGCAGATCAAGGCGCAGCCCGCCAAGTTCGACGCGTCCAACCTCGTCGCCGAGCAGTTCGAGGCGACGTCCACCGACGGCGTGAAAATCCCGTACTTCCTCGTCCATCGCAAGGACATGCCGCTGAACGGCAACAACCCGACCTTGCTCTACGCATATGGCGGGTTCGAGGCGTCGATGACGCCGTCCTATTCCTCCACCACCGGCAAGCTGTGGCTCGAGAAGGGCGGCGTCTACGCGCTCGCCAACATCCGCGGCGGCGGCGAGTTCGGGCCGAAGTGGCACGAGGCCGGTCTCGGCGCGAAGCGGCAGATCATCTACGACGATTTCGCCGCGGTGGCGAAGGACATGATCGCGCGGCATGTGACCAGCCCCCGCCGCCTCGGCATCCGCGGCGGCTCGAACGGCGGCCTGCTGATGGGCGTCCAGTTCACCCAGCACCCCGAGCTGTGGAACGCCGTCATCATCGACGTGCCGTTGCTCGACATGATGCGCATCTCGAAGATCGCTGCCGGCGCCTCGTGGGAAGGCGAATATGGCAGCGTCGACAAGGACCCGGCGATCCGCGCCTTCTGGGAGAAGACCTCGCCCTACCATGCGCTGCGCCGCGACGGCCATTATCCCGAGCCGTTCATCTTCACCACGACCAAGGACGACCGCGTCGGGCCCCAGCACGCCCGCAAGTTCGCGGCGCGGATGGAGGAGTTCGGCCTTCCCTTCCTCTATTACGAGAACACCGAAGGCGGCCACGCTGCCGGCGCCAACCTGAAGCAGACGGCGCACACCAACGCGCTCGAGATGGTCTATCTCACCAGGAAGCTGATGGATTGAAGGCCTGCGCGATATGGGGACATGTACTTGTACGTGTCCCCATTGGGCGCAGGAGGGGACACGTACAGGTACATGTCCCCGTACGGGGCTCCCACCGCTGCGCGGCAGGGAGGCAGGGGGCTTAGTAAGACCCCGGCATGATCCGCTGGAACTCGTTCGGCCGGTTCGGCACGACCAGTTCCTGGCCGCTCTCGCGCGTGCCTTCCGGCGTGATGCCGTTCGCGCCGCCCGCGATCGGCGTGCAGCTCTGGCCGGCGAGATAGTCGAGCGCGGACTTGGTCGACGCCTCGAGCGGGTCGCCCATCGGGTGCGACACGTCGTCGGCTGCGGCGCAGGTCGCCTCCATCAGCGACTTCATGCCCGAGAAATAGCCCGACTGGCCGGCGCCGTTCTGCACCGCGAAGGCGATGATCCGGAAGCGGTCGTCGCACGGCGCATTGTCGACGGCGATCTGGCCCACCGGCTTGCCGTAGGTGTTGGTGCCGATCAGCGCCTCGTTGGCGTGGAGATAGGGCAGCATGCCGTTGAGCATCAGCTCGCTCGCCGACGCCGTCCCGCTGGTGCCAATGAAGGCGATCCGCCGCGGCGCGATCGATTCGGGCTGCGCGGTGAATTTGTGCGTGCTGTTGTTCGACGCCTTTTCCGGGCGGAAGGCGAGCGTGTCGAACACGTCGTTGGACGAGCGGTTCTTGCCCAGGAGGTCGCCGAAATATTCCGCGACGGAAAGGAGGCCGCCGCCATTGTAGCGCAGATCGATGATGACGTCGGTGATGCCCTGCGAGGAGAATTGCGCGAAGGCCGCCTTCAGCTGATCGTCGGCGCTGAGGATGAAGGTGCGCAAATTGACGTAGCCGACCTTCCGGCCGCGATCGACGATGACCTGCGCGCCATAGCGCGGCGACACCGGCTGGAGATCGTAATTGGCCTTGGTGACCGTGACGTCGCGGGTGCCGCTCGCGTCGCGGATGCGGAAGACGCGCACGAGGCCCGGCGTGCCCGGGCCGATCGCGTCGTTGACGGCCTGGCTGCCGCCGCTGGCCAGGAGGGTGCTGACGTTCTGCAGCGTCGAGGCGCTGGTGCCGATCGCGATGATCTCCGTGCCCCTGTCGATGCCGGCGGCGAGCGCCGGGGCGCCCTCGAAGCTCTCCATGACGAACAGGCGGTTCGAGGCGTCGAAGGAGATGCGGAAGCCGAAGCCGGCGGTCGAGCCGGAGCTGTTGAACGCATTCTCCTCGGCGATCGAGGTCAGATAGGTGAAGAAACGGTCGCGCCCCTGCGCGCGCGCCGTCGCGGTCAGCGCGTCGATATAGTCGCTCACCGTCGCGTAAGGCGTCGGGTCGAGGCTGGTGGGCAGCGTCTCGGGGAAGAGATACCATTCCTTGAGCTGCGCCGCGGCCCAATCCTGCCGCGCGCGCAAGGTGCAGCCCGACGTCGTGCCGGTGCTGCCGCCGGTCGGCACCGATGCGACCGGCGCGCTCGTGTCCCCGCCCCCGCCACCGTCGCCGCAGGACGACAGCAACGCAGCGAAGCTCAGCAGGAATCCCAGACGCTTACCCATGACCACCCTCTCCCGGATCGGCACATCATAACAAAGACTTAGCACGACGCCAGCGGATTCTCCGCAGCCCCCTGCCCCGGCCGCCTGCCCATCGTTATTGATAATCATTCGCAATGGCATTAGCTGGGGCGCGATGCTGCACCGCTTGGCGCCTGTCCTTCTGTTCCTGCTGCTCGCCTTGGGCGGCGCCGCGCCCGCGGCCGCGCAGCAGGAGGACGTGCAGACGAGCTGGCGGCTGCTCGACTATCTCGCCGTCGACTATCCCGGCGCCGTGCGCGACGGGCGCATCGTCAGCGCGAGCGAGTATAAGGAGATGACGGAGTTCGCCGGCGCGGTGCGCGAGCGGATCGGCGCGCTCCCGGCAAGGCCGTCCAAGGCGTCGCTGGTCGCCGGCGCCGACGCGCTCAAGGCCGCGATCGGCCGCAAGGCGGCTCCGGGCGAGGTCGAATCCCTCGCCCACGGCCTCGGCGCACGGCTGATCGCCGCCTATCCGGTGCCGCTCGCGCCGCGCAGCCTGCCGGACCCGGCGCGGGGCGCCGCCCTCTACGCCCAGAATTGCGCGGCCTGCCACGGCGCGGCCGGCCGTGCCGACACGCCCGCCGCCGCGTCGCTCGATCCCCACCCCGTCGCCTTCGCCGACCGCGGCCGCGCCCGCGAGCGCAGCCTGTTCGCTTACTATCAGGTGATCGACCAGGGCCTCGAAGGCACGGCGATGCAGAGCTTCCGCCAGCTGCCGGACGCCGACAAATGGGCGCTGGCCTTCCACATCGGCCGCTTCGCCTATCCCGCCGCGCGCGCCGACGACGGCAGGAAGATCTGGGAAGCGGATGCCAAGGTCCGCGCCCTGGTGCCGGACGCCGCCGCCCTCACCGGCCTCACCGAAGCCGCGCTCTCGAGCCGCCTCGGAGCGGACAAGGCGGCGGCCGTCGCCGCGTTCCTGCGCAACGATCCGGCGGCGGCGACCCGCAGCACCGGCGCCCCGCTCGCCGTTGCCCGGGCGAAGCTCGCCCAAAGCCTCGCCGCCTACGAAGCCGGCGACCGCAAGGCGGCGAAGGAGCTGGCGCTCGCCGCCTATCTCGAAGGCTTCGAGCCGGTCGAGCCGATGCTGACGGCCCGCGATCCCGACCTGATGGCGCGGGTGGAGACGGCGATGGGCGAGCTGCGCGGCGCGATCGGCAAGGGCGCCGACGCAGCCGATGTGAAGGCCCGCGTCGCGGCGCTCTCGACCCTCTTCGACGCATCCGAGCGCGCCCTCGCCCCGGAGGAGGGGAGCGCCGCCTCGACCTTCCTCGGCGCCTTCACCATCCTCGTGCGCGAGGGGCTCGAGGCGCTGCTCATCGTCGTCGCGATGCTCGCCTTCCTGCGCAAGGCCGACCGCGCCGAGATGGTGCGGCCGGTGCATGCCGGATGGGTCGTCGCTCTGCTCGCCGGCGCCGCCACCTGGTGGGCCGCGACCAACCTCGTCGCGATCAGCGGCGCCAGCCGGGAGCTTACCGAAGGCTTCGGCTCCGTCCTCGCCGCCGCCATCCTGCTGTTCGTCGGCATCTGGATGCACGGCAAGGCGCAGGCGAACGAATGGCAGCGCTACATCCGCGAGAAGGTCGGCAATGCGCTGTCCAGAAAGTCCGGCTGGTTCCTCTTCTTCCTCGCCTTCGTCGCCGTCTATCGCGAGGTGTTCGAGACCATCCTGTTCTTCGCCGCCCTGTCGGGCGAGGGCCGCATCGGCGCGCTCGTCGCCGGCGGGGCGGCCGGGATCGCCGTGCTCGGCCTCATCGCCCTCCTCATGCTGCGCTTCAGCCGCACGCTGCCGATCGGCAAGTTCTTCTCCTACAGCTCGATCCTCATCGCCGTGCTGGCGGTGGTCCTCGCCGGCAAGGGCGTCGCCGCGCTCCAGGAGGCGGGGCTGATCGGCGTGACCCCAATCGCGTGGGCGCCGCGCCTGTCGATGCTCGGCCTCTTCCCGACACTCCAGGGCCTGCTTGCCCAGGCGGCGACGCTTGCCACCCTCCTCGCCGGCTTCGGCCGCAACCGCCGCGCGGCGGCGAGGCCCGCCACCGCCTGATTCGGGTGGCGCCGCGCGGGCGGCTCGCTTATCGTCCCGCCCGAAAGCTTACAGCGGAGACACGAGAATGGCGGGCGTCAACAAGGTCATCCTGGTCGGCAATCTGGGCGACGACCCGGAGAGCCGGTCGCTCAACAACGGCGGCGAGGTCGTGAACCTGCGCGTCGCCACGTCGGAGAGCTGGAAGGACCGCGACGGCCAGCGCCAGGAGCGGACCGAATGGCACCGCGTCGTCATCTTCAACGAGAATCTCGGCAAGGTCGCCAAGAGCTATCTGCGCAAGGGTTCGAAGGTCTATCTCGAGGGCCAGCTCCAGACCCGCAAATGGACCGACCAGTCCGGCGCCGATCGCTATTCGACCGAAGTCGTGCTGCAGCGCTTCCGGGGCGAGCTGGTCCTCCTCGACAGCCGCGGCGGCGGCGGTGGCGGCGGCGGCGACGATTTCGGCGGCGGCGGCTATGAGAGCGGCGGCGGCGGCTTCGGCGGCGGCGGCTCCCGCCCGCAACAGCGCCCGGCGCCGGCGGCGTTCGACAGCGACCTGGACGACGACGTGCCGTTTTGAGTTCTGCCTCCCCATCGCCAGATGGGGAGGCAAGAGTGCTACTTCAGCCCCTTGAGCGCCGCGAAGGGGCTCGATTCGGCCCGCGCCTCCTCCTCGCTCTTCACCCCCGCCTCGCGAAGCGCGGCTTCGGCGGCTGGAGAGCGGGGGAAGGGGTCGAGGGCCAGCGACAGCGTCTCCGCCACGGCCTCGCCGAGATCCACTGCGCCCCCTTCGTAGAAGACGACGTCGAGCTCGGCCTCGCCCAGCTCCACTTCCTCGTCGGGGCTCGCGGCGTCCGGCTGGGGCCGAAACTCGATGCGGAAATCCTCCTCGACGGTCGCCGGCACCGGTTCGCCGCTGGCGACGCAGCTCTGGACCACCGCGCCCTCGATACGTCCGCGCGCGACCACCGTCTCGCCGCTGCGGCTGAGCTCGGCCCGCGCCGCCAGCCGGTCGATCGCGACCAGTCCGAACCGCCCGGCCAGCGCCGCCCGCTCCGCCGCCTCCGCCTCGATCTCGACCTGCCGGGCGCCGGCGCCCAACGTGTCGATCCTGACCGGCCTGCTGAACTCCGGCGTCACGGCAGCCGCCCCGCCAGCAGATCGTCGAGCGCCGCGCCGGCCAGGGCCGCGTCGAGCGCGCGCAGCCGCCCTGCGACGGTGCCCAGCGCCTCGTCCGAGGGCGGCGCGCCGCGGAAGACGTTGCGCGCCACCGCCGCCTCGAAATCGCCGTCGCCGCGCAGTCCCTCGCGGAATGCGCCGAGGCGGCCGCCGAGCGCGCCCATCAGCTTGCCGACCTTCTTGCCGACGACGACGTCGCCGATGCCGAGCTCGCGCAACGTCCCGTCCATGTCTTCGACGAAGGTTTCGGCGAGCGACGCGGCGGGCCCGGCCGCAGCTTCCCCTTCCTCCTCCAGCCGCAGCAGCACCAGCGCGAGCACCGCCGCGACCATCTCGAATCGTCCTTCGAGCGTGTCGGGAACGCCGCCGGCCCGGTACCAGGCGGGATCGCGGGCGCGCTGCACGACTGCGGCATAGAGGGGCCGCAGCGCGGTGCGGTCGCGCGAGGGGGCGAAGAGGCGGGCGAGGAAAGACAAGGGCGAAGGCTCCGGACGGGGCGCGTACTTGCGCCGTTCAGCTATGGTCGGATATTGGGGAGCGGAACAGCCGCCCGCAAGCGGCGCGCCGGCACGGCTTCTCGTGCCGCGGCGCTTACAAATCGGGAGTGACGGAAACAATGACCCTCGGCACCGCACGGCGCGCCGCCCTTACCGCCCTCGTCGTGGGCGTCGCCCTCGCCGGCTGCACGCGCGTCAAGGACCATCAGGGCTTCGTCCTCGACCCGACGCTGGTCGCCGCCATCCAGCCCGGCGTCGACAACAAGGAATCGGTGACGAACACGCTCGGCCGCCCCAGCTTCGCGAGCGAGTTCAACGACCGCGACTGGTATTATGTCTCCCGCCAGACGGCCAACATGGCATTCAACACGCCGCGGGTGAGCGAACAGACCGTTCTCCACGTCCGCTTCGACGAAAAGGGCAACGTCGTGAGCGTCGACCGCCGCGGCATCGAGCAGGTTGCCTCGATCCGCCCCGACGGCGACAAGACCCCGACGCTCGGCCGCCACCGCAGCCTGTTCGACGAGCTGTTCGGCAATATCGGTACCGTCGGCGCCAGCGGCAAAGGCGCACCGACGACCGACAACCCGCATTGATCGGGCGACCGGCGCGGCGCCGGGCGTCGCCGCCGGCGAGGCTTACTTGACGATCTGCCCGGCCGCGAGGACGGCGAGGGTGACGAGATCGGAGGCGGTCGCGGTCATCGAGGCGATCTGGACCGGCTGCGCCATGCCCACCAGCATCGGCCCGATGACCGAATCGCCCGCCAGCTCCTTCAGCAGCTTGGCCGAGATGTTCGCGGTCTGCAGGCCCGGCATGACCAGCACGTTGGCGGGGCCGGTGAGGCGGCTGAACGGGTAGACGCGGCTCATTGCCGGATCGAGCGCGACGTCCGGCGACATCTCGCCTTCATATTCGAAATCGGCCTGGCCGGACGCGTCGAGCACCTTCACCGCGTCGCGGATGCGATCGAGATAGGTGCCCTCCGGATCGCCGAAGTTCGAATAGGAGAGGAAGGCGACGCGCGGCTCGTGGCCCATGCGGCGCGCGACGGCGGCGGTCTGGATGGCGATATCGGCGAGCTGCTCGGCGCTCGGCCGCTCCGTCACCGTCGTGTCGGCCATGAAGGTGGTGTGGCTCTGGCCGACGAGGATGTGGATGCCGAAGGGCGTGCAGCCGGGCTTCGCGTCGAGCACCCGCTGCACCTGCCGCAGGCTCTGGGCATAGGGGCGGGTGACGCCGGTGATCAGCGCGTCGCCCTCGCCGAGCGCGAGCAGCAAGGCGGCGAAGGTGTTGCGGTCCTGGTTCACCATCCGCTCGATCTGGCGCTGGAGCTGGCCCTTGCGCTGCAGCCGCGCATAGAGATGCTCGACCATCTCCGGCACGCGCGGATAGACGCGGCTGTTGATCACCTCGAAGCTCGCCGGATCCTCGACGCCGAGGTCGCGGAGGCGGTCGTGGACGTCGTCGCGCCCGACCAGGACGGGAATCCCATAGCCGCCGTCGCGGAAGGCGATCGCCGCGCGCAGCACCACTTCCTCGTCGCCCTCGGCGAAGAGGACGCGCTTGGGATCGGCGCGCGCCGCCTCGTAGGCCAGGCTGAGCACCGACGTGGTCGGGTTGAGCCGCGAGCGCAGCTGCGTCCGGTAGGCCGCCATGTCCTCGATCGGCTTGCGCGCGACGCCGGTGTCGGCGGCCGCCTTGGCGACGGCGGCGGGGACCACCTCCATCAGCCGCGGATCGAACGGGGCGGGGATGATATAGTCCGGCCCGAAGCTGTGGGCCCGCCCGCCATAGGCCGCCGCCACTTCCTCCGGCACCTGCTGGCGCGCCAGCGCCGCAAGCGCCTCGGCGGCGGCGATCTTCATCTCGTCGTTGATCGTCGTCGCGCGCACGTCGAGGGCGCCGCGGAAGATGAAGGGAAAGCCCAGCACGTTGTTGACCTGGTTCGGATAGTCGGACCGGCCGGTGGCGACGATCGCGTCGGGCCGCGCCGCCTTGGCGTCCGGCGGCGAGATTTCGGGGTCCGGATTGGCCATGGCGAAGATGATCGGCTTGGGCGCCATCTCCTTCACCATCTCGGGCTTCAGCGCGCCCGCCGCCGACAGGCCGAGGAAGACGTCGGCGCCGACCAGCGCCTCCTCGAGGTTACGGGCGTCGGTCACCACGGCATGGGCCGACTTCCACTGGTCCATCCCCTCCGGCCGGCCCTGCCAGATCACGCCCTTTCGGTCGCACATGATGACATGGTCGTGCCGCACGCCCATTGCCTTGATCAGCTCGGTACAGGCGATCGCCGCTGCGCCGGCGCCGTTCACCACCACGCGCACGTCGGAAAGCTTTCGCCCCGTCAGGTAGCAGGCGTTGATCAGCCCGGCGGCGGTGATGATCGCGGTGCCGTGCTGGTCGTCGTGGAAGACGGGGATGTTCATCCGCTCCTTGAGAGTCTGCTCGATGATGAAGCAGGCCGGCGCGGCGATGTCCTCGAGGTTGATGCCGCCGAAGCTCGGCCCGAGCAGGGCCACGGCGTTGATGAAGGCGTCGGTGTCCTCTGTATCCACCTCGAGGTCGATCGCGTCGACGTCGGCGAAGCGCTTGAAGAGCACCGCCTTGCCTTCCATCACCGGCTTGGAGGCAAGCGCGCCGAGATTGCCGAGGCCGAGGATGGCGGTGCCGTTCGAGATGACGGCGACGAGATTGCCCTTGGCCGTATAATCGTAGGCGGTGCCCGGATCCTCGGCGATCGCCCGCACCGGCACGGCGACGCCGGGCGAGTAAGCGAGGCTCAGATCGCGCTGCGTCGCCATCGGCTTCGACGCGATGATCTCGATCTTCCCCGGCCGTCCCATGGTGTGGAAATCGAGCGCTTCCTGCTCGGAGAATTTGACGTTGCTCTCGCTCATCCGCGCGCTCTCCCGGGCCTTTTGGCGGTGCCTTAGGCGTTAGAGGTCAAGTGCGGCAAGCGCGGGGTGGTTCCTTGTGCCCCCCCAAGCGGAACGCTTGGGGAGGAGGACACTCGGAGGGTGGTCCCCCTCCCCATCCTGTGGATGGGGAGGCACAAGGCAGTTCCCGATCCCGCCCGAACCCTCTAACCTCGCCGCCATGGCCACAGCGGCGAAATCCTCCGGCGCGCCCACCCCGATGATGGCGCAGTACCTCGCCCTCAAGGCGGAGGCAGAAGGCTGCCTGCTCTTCTACCGGATGGGCGATTTCTTCGAATTGTTCTTCGACGACGCCAAGGCCGCCGCTCAGTGCCTCGACATCGCGCTGACCGCGCGCGGCGAGCATGAGGGCGAGCCGATTCCGATGTGCGGCGTCCCCATCCACGCCGCCGAGGCCTATCTCGCCCGGCTGATCAAGGGCGGCTTCCGCGTCGCCATCGCCGAGCAGATCGAGAGCCCCGCGGAGGCCAAGAAGCGCGGCTACAAGGCAGTGGTCAACCGCGCCATCGTCCGCGTCGTCACCGCCGGTACGCTGACCGAGGAGGCTTTGCTCGATTCGCGCGCGGCGAACTGGCTCGTCGCCGTCGCGCGCGTCGGCGAACGCTACGGCCTCGCCGCCGCCGACGTTTCCACCGGTCGCTTCGAGCTCGGCTCGGTGCCGCCGCACGCGCTCGACGCCGAGCTCGCGCGGCTCGCGGCCGCCGAAGTGATCGCGCCCGAGCCGCTCGCCCATGTCGCCGTGCAGGAGCGCAAGGCCGGCTTCGACAGCCTCGCCGCCGAGAAGCGGCTCAAGGAACGGTTCGAGGTGGCCACGCTCGACGGCTTCGGCGCGTTCGACCGCGCCGCGCTGGCGGCGGCGGGCGGTCTCCTCGCCTATCTCGACGAGGTCGCGCGCGACTCGCTTCCCTTCCTGCGTCCGCCGGTGGCCCGCGCGTCCGGCGACCACATGATGATCGACGCGGCGACGCGCGAAAGCCTGGAGCTGACCCAGTCCGCCGGCGGCGGCCGCGCCGGCAGCCTGCTCGCCGCGATCGACCGTACCGTCACCGGCGCCGGCGCGCGCCTGCTCGCCGCCGACCTCGGCGCGCCCTTGCTCGACCGCGCGGCAATCGAGGCAAGGCTCGACCTCGTCGCCCTGTTCGAAGCGGACGCCGGCACCCGCGAGATGCTTCGCCGCCAGCTGAAGGCGCTGCCCGACATCGGCCGCGCGCTCGGCCGCCTCGCCGCCGGACGCGGCGGCCCGCGCGACCTCGCCCAGCTGCGCGACGGGCTCGCCGAGGCGCGGCGCCTCCACGCCCGCCTGGCCGCCTTGCCGGAGCCGCCGGACCTGCTCGCCCAGCTCCTTCCTGCCTTGACCGGACACGGCGCGCTTACGGACCTCCTCGACCGCGCGCTGGTCCCCTCCCCGCCGATCGACGCCGCCCAGGGCGGCTATATCGCCGAAGGCTATGACGCCGCGCTCGATGCGCTACGCGCCACCGGCGGCGAGGGGCGGCGCGCAATCGCCGCGCTCGAGGCGCGCTATCGCCAGCAGACCGGCATCGCGACGCTCAAGATCCGCCACAACGGGGTGCTCGGCTATCATGTCGAGGTGCCGGCGCGGAACGCCGACAAGTTGCTCGCGGCGGACAGCGGCTTCACCCACCGCCAGACCCTCGCGGGCGTCGTTCGCTTCAACGCGCCGGACCTCCACGAGCAGGCCATGCGGGTGACGCAGGCCGGCAGCCACGCCCTCGCCGCCGAAGCCGCCCATCTCGAGGAGCTGACCGCCGCCGCCCTCGCCCGCGCCGAGCCGATCGCCGCCGCCGCCGACGCCCTCGCCCGCCTCGACGTCGCCGCCGGTCTTGCCGAGCGCGCCGCGGAAGGCGGCTGGACCCGCCCCACTTTCGCCGGCCACAGCTGCTTCGAGGTCGAAGGCGGCCGCCATCCGGTGGTCGAGGACGCCCTCCGCCCCTCCGGCGCCCGCTTCGTCGCCAACGATTGCGCGCTGTCCGAGGACGAGCGCCTTTGGCTCGTCACCGGCCCGAACATGGGCGGCAAGTCGACTTTCCTGAGGCAAAACGCGCTGATCGCCGTCCTCGCCCAGGCCGGCGCCTTCGTGCCCGCCACGCGGGCGAAGCTCGGCCTCGTCGACCGCCTGTTCAGCCGGGTCGGCGCTTCCGACAATCTCGCCCGCGGCCGCTCGACCTTCATGGTCGAGATGGTGGAGACGGCGGCCATCCTCGCCCAGGCGACCGAGCGCAGCTTCGTCATCCTCGACGAGGTCGGCCGCGGCACTTCCACCTATGACGGCCTCGCCATCGCCTGGGCGGTGGTCGAGGCGATTCACGACCGCAACCGCTGCCGCTGCCTGTTCGCGACGCACTATCACGAGCTGACCCGGCTCGCCGAGCGGCTCGATGCCCTTTCGCTCCACCATGTCCGCGCCCGCGAGTGGAAAGGCGAGCTCGTCCTCCTCCACGAAGTCGCCAAGGGTCCCGCCGACCGCAGCTATGGCCTCGCCGTGGCCAAGCTCGCGGGACTGCCGGCGCCGGTGGTCGGCCGCGCCCGCGCCGTTCTCGCCAAGCTGGAGGAGGGCCGCGCCGCGACCGGCGGCATCGCCGCGGGGCTCGACGACCTTCCCCTCTTCGCCGCCGCCGCGGCGCAGGAGGAAGAGGCCGCGCCCGATCCGCTGCGCGCCGCCCTCGCCGCGGCCGACGCCGACGCCCTTTCCCCGCGCGAGGCGCTCGACCTCGTCTACCGGCTGAAGCAGATCGCCGCCGCCGGCGAAGGCTGATGCCGACCCGCTTCGCGTCCGTCCCCCACAAGCGCGCGATCGTCGACCGGCGGGCGCTCGCCGACCGGCTCGCCGCGCTGCCGGAGGCGAAGACCGCCGCGCTGCTCAAGGCGGCGCTTGCGGAAGGCCGGGCCGAGATCGCCCGCCGCCTCGGCGAACGGCCGTACCAGGGCTCCGAGACCGCCGAAGCCTATGCCTATCTGATGGACCAGATCCTGCGCCTCGCCTTCGACCGCACCATCGGCGTGGGCGCGGGGCCGCTCGCGCTGATGGCGGTCGGCGGCTACGGCCGGGGCGAGATGGCGCTCCATTCGGACGTCGACATCGCCTTCGTCTCTCCGGACGCGCCCGGCAAGGCGGCCGGCGCGGCGGTCGAGCGCTTCCTCTACCTGCTCTGGGACCTGGGGCTGAAGGTCGGTCCGTCGATCCGCTCGCTCGACGAGCTGATCGCCGCCGCGAAGGACGATCACACGGTCCGCACGGCTCTCCTCGAAGCGCGCTACCTGTGGGGAGACGAGGCTTTGTTCGAAGCGGCGGAGGCGCGCTTCCGCGCCGAGGTGGTGGCCGGCAACGTCCCCGCCTTCGTCGCCGAGAAGCTCGCCGAGCGCAACGCCCGCCACCTGCGCATGGGCGACAGCCGCTACGTCGTCGAGCCGAACGTCAAGGAGGGCAAAGGGGGCCTGCGCGATCTCCACACCCTCTTCTGGATCGGCAAGTTCGCTTATGGCGTCAGGAGTGTGGAGGGCCTGGTCGACGTCGGCCTCCTCGCGCCGGCCGAGCTCAGGCAGTTCCAGCGTGCCGAGCGCTTTCTGTGGGCGGTGCGCTGCCACCTCCACATCGTCGCCGGGCGCGCCGAGGAGCGCCTCACCTTCGACTATCAGCGCGAGATCGCCGAGCGGATGCGCTACGCCGACCGCGCCGGCAGCGCCCCCGTCGAGCGCTTCATGCGCCATTATTTCCTGCACGCAAAGACGGTGGGAGACCTGACCGGCCTCTTCCTCGCCCATCTCGACGAGAAGTTTGCGAAGAAGGGCCTGCGCTTCGGCCTTCCCGCGCTGCGCCGCCGGCCGCGCAAGCTCGAAGGCTTCGTCCTCGACCGCGGCCGCCTCGCGCTCCCCGCCGACGATTTCTTCCGCGCCGACCCGGCGCGCCTGATCGCGATCTTCGCGCTGGCCGACCGCTACGGCCTCGAAATCCACCCGCTGGCGATGCGCGGCGCCGCCCGCGACGCCAAGCTCGTCGACGAGGTGCGCGAGGATCCCCGCGCCAACGCCTTGTTCCTCGACGTGCTGACCTCGCCGCGCGACCCGGAGACGGTGCTGCGCTGGATGAACGAGGCTGGGGTGTTCGGCCGCTTCGTGCCCGACTTCGGCCGCGTCGTCGCGCAGATGCAGTTCGACATGTACCACCATTTCACCGTCGACGAGCATTCGATCCGCGCCATCGGCCTCCTCGCGCGCATCGAGAATGGCGCGCTGAAGGACGACCACCCGCTTTCCCACGCTCTGTTCAAGTCGATCGCCTCGCGCCGCGTCCTCTACGCCGCCGTCCTCCTCCACGACATCGCCAAGGGCCGCGGCGGAGACCATAGCGAGCTCGGCGCCGAGGTCGCGCGCAGCCTCTGCCCGCGCTTCGGCCTCTCGCAGGCCGAGACGGAGACCGTTGCGTGGCTGGTGCGCTGGCACCTGCTCATGTCGGCGACCGCCTTCAAGCGCGACCTCGCCGACCCCAAGACGATCCAGGATTTCGTCGAGCGGGTGAAGAGCCTGGAGCGGCTGCGCCTCCTCCTCATCCTCACGGTCGTCGACATCCGCGCGGTCGGGCCGGGCGTCTGGAACAGCTGGAAGCGCCAGCTGCTGCGCGATCTGTTCGAGGCCGCCGAGGAGATGCTGCGGCTCGGCCACAAGCAGCGCGGCCGCAGCGACCGCATCGCCGCCGCGCAGGAGGCGCTGCGCGCCAAGCTCGGCTGGGAGGAGAGCCGCTTCGCCCGCCTGCTCTGGCGCTTCCCGGACAGCTATTGGATCGCCGAGCCGGACGACGTGATCGAGGCCAATGCGCGGCTGATGGACGCCTCGGACCGGGCGCCGCAGCGGACCAAGCCCGTCCGTACCGCCGTCCAGGCGGAGCGCGGCGCGACCCTCGTCACGGTCTACGCGAAGGACCGCCAGGGCCTGTTCTACAGCCTCGCCGCGGCGATCAGCCTCGCCGGCGGCAACATCATCGACGCGCGCATCCACACCACGCTCGACGGCATGGCGCTCGACAATTTCCTCGTCCAGGATGCGAGCGGCGGCCCGTTCGGCGAGGACCACCGGCTGAAGCGCCTGGAAGGCGCCGTGCTCGCCGCGCTCGACGGCGCCGAGCCCGCCATGGCCGCGCTCGAGGCCAAGGCGCTGCCGAGGCCCCGGGCGAGCGCCTTCACCATCCACCCCGCCGTCTTCATCGATCCCCACGCCTCGAGCCGCTACACCGTCGTGGAGGTCAACGCCCGCGACCGCGCCGCCCTCCTCTCCGGCCTCGCCCGCGCGCTCTACGAGGCGAAGGCGGCGGTCCATTCCGCCCATATCGCCACGTATGGCGAGCGCGCCGTCGACGTCTTCTACCTCACGGACGTCGCGACCGGCGAGAAGATCGACAGCCCCACGCGCCTCAAGGCGCTGCAGGCACGCCTGCTCAAGGCGGCGGGGGGCGAGAAGGCGGCGGCGTAAAGCTCCTCCGCGGGACGGGGAGGGGGACCGCCGCCGAAGGCGGTGGTGGAGGGGGCGCGTCGCCTCCGCAGCGGCTTGCGCAGAACCCCCTCCACCAGCCTGCGGCTGGTCCCCCTCCCCGTCCCGGGGAGGGCCTAAAGGAAAGGGCCCCGCCTCGCGGCGGAGCCCCTCCTTGTCCGGCGCTCAGGCCCGCGTCAGAACTTGACGCGGCCGGTGATGCCGTAGGTGCGCGGCTCGGCGAGGAAGGCCGAGAAGAGCTGGTTGCCGGTGACGCCGAACGCCTGGGTCTGGGCGATCGAGCCCGCGCCCTGGAACGGCGTGTTGAAGGCGACCTGCGTGTACTTCTCATTGAGCAGGTTCTGCGCCCACAGCTCGATCGCCCACTTCTGCTCCGGCCCGCGGATGCCGAGGCGGGCGTTGACGAGGACGAAGCTCGGCTGCGTCTTCTCCGGGAAGAGGTCGGAGCCGGTGTTGAACTTCGAGGTGACGCGCGTGTCGACATAGAAGAGCGCCGAGAGGCCGCTGCTGCCGATCGCCGGCGTGAAGGCGGCCGAGGCGGTGACGACGTTCTCCGGCGCGTTCGAGACCTGCGCGCCCGGCAGCAGGAACAGGGCCGGGGTGAGGGCCGCGCCGCCCGAGCTGCCGACCAGGTTGCGGTTGTAGCGGGTGCGCGAATAGGTCCAGCCCGCGGTCAGGTTGAGGTCGCGCATCGGGGAGAAGGCGGCCTCGACCTCGATGCCGCGCGACGTGACGCCCGGCTTGGTGCCGGCGGTGCAGGTGCCGGTGGCGAGGCTGTTGTCGCGGTCGGCGCCGGCCAGGTCGGCTTTGCACGAGGCGATGTTCTGGACGATGAAGATCGAGCCGTTGAAGGTGTTCAGCTGGAACGTCTTGAACTTCTCGAGGAAGAGCGCGACGTTCAGGTTGAAGCCCTTGCGGTTGTACTTCGCGCCGAATTCGTAGGCGTCGACCTTTTCCGGCTCGAAGCGCAGGCCTGCGGCGTCGGCCGAGCTGCGCGGGGCGAACACGCCGTTGGCGCCGCCGAGAGCCGAGCGGTCGAGATTGTAGCCGCCCGCCTTGTAGCCCTTCGAATAGGAGCCGTACATCATCAGGCGGGGCGTCGGCTTGTAGGACAGCACCGCCGTGCCGGTCCACTCGCCTTCGCTGTGGTGGTCGTTCAGCACCACGTTGTTGAGCTGCACGCTCGAATTGCCGGTGCAGCTCAGGGTGATGATGCCGCCGGCCAGCGCCGCCAGCGCCGGGTTGGCGAGCAGCGGCCCCAGGGCCGCCTGCTGGGTCGGGCAGACGGTGTTGTTGTTGTTGAAATAGGCGTTCAGCGTCTTCTTCTCGTGCGTGTAGCGCGCGCCGAGGGTCAGGCTGAGTTGGTCGGTGATGTTGACGATGTCGTGGGTGAAGACCGCCCAATTGTCGCTGTTCTGGTTGTAGATGTCGCGGACCGAGCCGACGTCGTTGATCGTCGACAGCCGGTCGATCGCCGGGACGAGCAGCGCCGCGGCGGGGCCGAAGGCGCCGGTCAGCGTGGCGCGGCCGGTCGGCGACAGGCAGCCCGACGCCGCCGGGTTCCGCAGCACCGCGGCCGCGTTGACGGTGGCGACGATGCGGCAGGCCGCGAAAGCGCCGTACTGGGTGCCGAACTTGATGTTGTCGGAAACCTGCAGCTTCTCGTTGGCGTAATAGCCGCCGATCAGCCAGTCGAGGTGGCCGTTCAGCGCGTCGCCCTGGAAACGGAGTTCCTGGGTGAACGTCTTGAAGCGGCGGTACGCGTTGCCGTCGTCGGCCCGGTAGGTGATGTCGACGTTCGAATAGTCGACGTCGCCGGCGCCGCCGGACTTGTAATAGCGGTAGGCGGTGATCGAGGTGAGCGTCGCGCCGCCGATCTTGTAGTTGAGCTCGCCGGAGACGCCCGCGTCGTTCGTCGTGTTGCGGAAGGTCCGGCCGGGCGTCACCGTCACGTTGCGGTTGTACGGATTTTCCGGCGGATAGGTGACGAGGCCGCCGAGGCTGCGCAGCACGTCGACGATCCGGTTCGAGGCGCTGTAGGTGAAGTCGCCGTTCGGATTGGTGTTGGCCGCTTCCGGAGTCGGGTCGGTCGTCTCCTTGGTGGCGACGTAGACCGCGCCGCAGCAGCTCTCGCGGCGATGGGTATAATCGCCGATCAGGCGGAAGCTCAGATCGTCGCTCGGCTGGAACAGCAGCTGGCCGCGCACGAAATAGCGGTTGCGGTTGTTGACCCGGCTCTCGCTGCCGCCGCCCTGGGTGATATTCTTGTAGAAGCCGTCACGGCGCACATAAACGCCGTCGATGCGGAAGGCGACGGTCTCGGAGATCGGGCCGGTGAGGCCCGCCGCGGCGCGTACGTAATTGTAATTGCCGTAGGTCAGCTCGCCGCCGCCGCCGAGGGTAAAGCTCGGCTTCTTGGTGACGATGTTGATGAGGCCGGCGGAGGCGTTGCGGCCGAACAAGGTGCCTTGGGGGCCGCGCAGCACCTCGATCCGCTCGACCTCGCCGAGCTCGTTCAAGCCGACGCCGGTGCGCGAGCGGTAGACGCCGTCGATGAACACCGCGACCGAGCTTTCGAGGCCGGGATTGTCACCCACCGTGCCGATGCCGCGGATGCGGGCCGAGCCGTTCGCCTCGGTGCCGGTCGAGGAGACGAGCAGCGACGGGGCGAGCTGGTTCAGCGCGCGGATGTCGTTCGCCCCGGTATTCTGGAGCGATTCCGACGTCACCGCGCTCACCGCGATCGGCACGTCCGAGAGCGGGCTCGCGCGGCGGGTGGCGGTGATGATGATCGTGCCACTGTTCGCCTGGTCGCCCGGCTGGGCGGCCTCGGCGGCGCCGTTGTTCGGGCTCTCCTTCTGGACCGCGCCGTTGGCGGCCGTGGTCGAATCCTGCTGCGGGGCGGGCTGCGCCGGCGGCGTGTTGTTCTGGCCGAAGGCGGGAGTCGCCAGGGCCGCGAGCCCGGCCGACATCAGCCACATCGATTTGCGCATTTGAAAACCCTCCCCAAAGCTTTTGCTCTTTGGGGCGAAGGCTACTGAAAAGGATGTCAGCCGCCTAGCGGATTTCCGCGGATTCCGGCGCGTCGCGGCCTGTTCATTGCATTTGTGCAACAATCCCGTTGCGCAATGAAACCTAACCGATCCGGTCCGTTGTCCCTTTCCGCTACGGAAAGGCGGGGCGGCGCGGGGCGGCGCGGTCCGCCGCTCCCGCACCGCTTTTTTCGCTTATTTGGGCGCGAGCACCATCAGCATCTGCCGGCCTTCCATCCTGGGATGCTGCTCGACCTTGGCGATCGCCGAGACATTCTCCTGGACGCGCTGGAGCAGCTCCATGCCGAGCCGGCCGTGGGCAAGCTCTCGGCCACGGAAGCGCAGGGTGATCTTCACCTTGTCGCCCTCGCCGATGAAGTCGTGCACCTTCTTCATCTTGGTGTCGTAATCGTGGTCGTCGATGTTCGGACGCATCTTGATCTCTTTGATCTCCTGCGTCTTCTGGGTCTTGCGGGCGAGGTTCGCCTTCTTCTGCGCCTCGTACTTGAACTTGCCGACATCGAGGAACTTGCAGACGGGCGGATCGGCGTTCGGAGAGACCTCGACCAGATCGAGCCCGACGTCCGCGGCCTGCTCGATCGCTTCGGCTGTCAGCATCACCCCCAGATTCTCGCCATTCTCATCGATCACGCGCACCCGGGGCACGGAGATGAATTCATTGAAGCGGGGGCCGTTAAGCGGCGGCGCCATGGGGCGCCGGGTCATGGGCGGACGTATAGCTCGATCTCCTGAACGTGGCTTTGCGAGGCTCTACCTAGTGAGTCGGGGGCCGGAATGAAAGACGGCGGCGCCGGCCGCGCGTGATTTGCCGGCCGCTGTTGCGGCGAGGGCACCCGTCATCCCCGCGAAAGCCGGGATCTCCATCCGGAAAGGGCGCCGCGGCGGGTCGCAATGAGATCCCGGCCTTCGCCCGGATGACCGCCTACCTGAGGTCCGGCGGCCTCGCCTCGTCGGTGAGCCGCGCCACCACCGCCTCGAGCTCGAGCACCTCCTGCCGCGCGCCCTCGCCGAGCGGGCGGAGCGCCACCGTCCCTTCCTCCGCCTCGCGCTTGCCGAGGACGAGGAGGTAGGGGACGTGGGCAAGGCTGTGCTCGCGCACCTTGTAGTTGATCTTCTCGTTGCGGACGTCGAGCTCGGCGCGGATGCCGGCCGCGTTGAGCGCCGCCGCCACGTCCCGCGCATAATCGTCGGCGTCGGAGACGATCGTCGCCACCACAGCCTGCACCGGCGCCAGCCACAGCGGGAAGCGGCCGGCATGATGCTCGATCAGGATGCCGATGAACCGCTCGAACGTCCCGAGGATGGCGCGGTGGAGCATCACCGGCCGGTGCCTCTGCCCGTCCTCGCCGACATAGGTGGCGTCGAGCCGGTCGGGCAGGACCGTGTCGGCCTGGATCGTGCCGACCTGCCAGGTGCGGCCGATCGCGTCCTTCAGATGGAATTCGAGCTTGGGCGCGTAGAAGGCGCCTTCGCCCGGCAGCTCCTCCCAACCGAACGCCTCCGTCGCCCGCCCGGCGAGCGCCACCGCGTCGCGCAGCTCCTGCTCGGCCCGGTCCCAATCTTCGTCCGAGCCGAAGCGCTGGTCGGGCCGCAGCGCCAGCTTGATCTCGTAGGTGGCGAAGCCGAGGTCCCGGTAGATGCCGTCGAGGAGGTCGCAGAACACCCGCACCTCCTCCACCACCTGGTCGGCGCGGCAGAAGATGTGGGCGTCGTCCTGGGTGAATTGCCGCACGCGCATGATGCCGTGCAGCGCGCCGTGCGGCTCGTTCCTGTGGCAGCAGCCGAACTCGGCCATGCGCAAGGGCAGGTCGCGGTAGGACTTGATGCCCTGCCGGAAGATCTGGACGTGGGCGGGGCAGTTCATCGGCTTCAGGGCCATCCAATCGCCCTTGCCGCTGATCACCGGGCCCTCGGCCTCCGTGTTCGGCACCTCGTCGGGCACGACGAACATGTTCTCGCGATACTTGCCCCAATGGCCCGACGCCTCCCACATCCGGGCGTCCATCAGCTGCGGGCTCTTGACCTCCTCATAGCCCGCCGCGTCGAGCTTGCGGCGCATATAGGCTTCGAGCTGGCGCCAGATCATGTAGCCCTTGGGATGCCAGAAGACCGAGCCCTGCGCCTCCGCCTGGAGGTGGAACAGGTCCATCTCCTGGCCGATCTTCCGGTGATCGCGCTTCGCCGCCTCCTCGAGCCGCGTCAGATGCTCGCCGAGCTGCTTCTTGTTGAGCCAGCCGGTGCCGTAGATGCGCGAGAGCTGCGGGTTGTTCTGGTCCCCCCGCCAGTACGCCCCCGACACCCGCGTCAGCTTGAACGCCTGCGGGTCGAGCTTTCCCGTCGAGGCGAGGTGGGGACCGCGGCACAGGTCCATCCAGCCGCCCGAGCGGTACATGGTGATCGTCTCGTCGGCGGGGAGCTCCATCACCCATTCGGCCTTGAACGCCTCGCCCTGCTTCTCGAAGAAGGCGCGAACCTCGTCGCGCGACCAGACCTCGCGCACCAGCGGCTCGTCGCGCGCGATGATGCGGCGCATCTCCTCCTCGATCGCCGGCAGCTCCTCCTCGGTGAAGGGGCCATGCTCGGCGGTCGGCGCGAAATCGTAGTAGAAGCCGTCGTCGGTCGCCGGCCCGAAGGTGATCTGGGTGCCGGGAAACAGGTTCTGCACCGCCTCGGCGAGCACGTGGGCGTAATCGTGCCGGACCAGCTCCAGCGCCTCCTTCTCGTCCCGCGCGGTGATCAGCGCGAGCTCGGCATCGCCCTCGAAGGGGCGCATGATGTCCCGCACTTCGCCGTCGACGCGCGCCGCCAGCGCCGCCTTGGCGAGGCCCGGCCCGATCGCCGCCGCGACGTCGGCGGGGGTCGTCCCCGGCGCCACCTCGCGCACGGAACCATCGGGCAGGCGGATGTTGAATGGCTTGGTCATGGTGGGGGCCATGTAGCGAGGCGCACGCTGTTCCTCCACCCCCGCAATGGCTAGGAGCGGTGCATGACCGACACACGCTTCCTCGAGCGCGCCGGCCGCCGCCTCGCCTTTCGACACCGTGCCGGCCGCGGACCCACCATCGTCTTCCTGCCCGGCTACGCCTCGGACATGGAAGGTTCCAAGGCGACCGCGCTGGACGCGTGGGCGGCGGGCGAAGGGCGGGCGATGCTGCGCTTCGACTATGGCGGCTGCGGCGCCAGCGAAGGCGCGTTCGAAGACGAGACGCTGGCGAGCTGGCGCGACGACGCGCTCGCGATGATCGACAGCGTGGGCGGCCCCGTCCTCCTGGTCGGCTCCTCGATGGGCGGCTGGCTGATGCTGCTCGCCGCCCTCGCCCGGCCGGAGCGGGTCAAAGCGCTGGTCGGCATCGCCGCGGCGCCGGACTTCACCCATTGGGGCTATACCAACCCCCAGAAGCGGACAATCCGCGAGGCGGGGCGGCTGGTCGAGCCCAATCCCTATGGCGACGCGCCGACCGTCACCACCCGCGCCTTCTGGGAAAGCGGCGAGGCGCTGCGCCTGCTCGGCGACGAAATCGCGTTCGACGGACCGGTCCGCCTCCTCCACGGGCTCGACGACCCCGACGTACCGTGGCGGATCGCGCTCGAGACGGCCGGGCGGCTGCGTTCAGCCGACGTGCAGACGATGCTCGTCAAAGGCGGAGACCACCGCCTGTCGCGGGAGGGAGATATCGCCCTCCTCACGCGCACCGTCGCCGCCTTGCTGGAGACCCTGTGACGCCGCTCCTCACCGCCTTGCTCCTCACCGCCCGGCCGCTCCCGGCCGCGCACGCCCCCGCCGCCACCGCCCAGGCGAAGACCTGCATCGACCTCGTCCGCGCCGACCCCGCCAGGGCCGTCACGACCGCCGACGACTGGCGCAGGAAGGGCGGCGGGCTCGACGCCGCCCAATGCGGCGCGCTGGCGCTGGCCGCCCTCGAGCGGTGGAACGAGGCGGCCGTCGCCTTCGAGGGCGCCGCGCTCGAAGCCGCGAAGCTGCGCGACGTTCGAGCCGCGGATTATTGGGTGCAGGGCGGCAATGCCTGGCTCGCCGCCGGGGATCCCGCCAAGGCGCGCAAGGATTTCGACACCGCGCTCGCCGCCGGTACGCTGCCGCCCAAGCTCGCCGGCGAAGTCCATCTCGACCGCGCCCGCGCCTCGGCGGCGGCCGGCGACGCGGCCGGCGCGCGGGCCGACATCGACAAGGCGCTCGCGCTCGTCCCGCAGGACCCGTTCGCCTGGTACCTCTCCGCCGCCCTGGCCCGCCGCCAGAGCGACCTGCCGCGCGCCAAGACGGACATCGCCAAGGCCCTCGCCCTTGCCCCCGAAGACCCGCAGCTGCTGCTCGAGGCAGGCAACATCGCCGGATCGGGCGGCGACGTGGAGGCCGCCCGCGCCCTCTTCCAGCGGGTCGTCAAGGCGGCTCCGGCGAGCGATGCGGGCAAGGCCGCCGCCGCCGCCCTCGCCGCCAACGCAGACTCCCCCGCGCCGCAGTAGCGGCCGCTCAGTCCTCGGCCTTCCACATGTCGATGCGCTTCAGCGTCAGCCAGGTCGCCAGGCTCTCGCGCGGCAGCTTCGGGTAGCGCAGGGCCGCAAACGCCAGGAACGCGTCGCGATAGGCGAGCCAGGCCCGCTGCGCGTCGCGTATGCCGTCCCGCGTCACCGCGCCGACGCCGCTATTCGGTTCAACCCCTTGCAGCTCCTTGCGATAGGCCGCGTTCAGCGCCGCGTCCGCCGCGACAAATTGGCCATGCGCATGGGCCGGCGCCTTTCCAGCCTCGAGCTGGCGGATCATGGCCAGCAACTCGTCCCGCAGCTTCTCCTCGGCCCCGATCTCCATCGCCGCGCGCAGGGTGCCGCTATGGTCCACCTCGCCGCCGCCGCTCGCCTGCGCGAATGCCTCGTGTGCCTTGCGCAGCCGCGCCAGCGCCTGCTTCTCCGCCCCGCTCCAGCCGGCGCTGACCTGCGCCCAGGCCGCCTCGCGCTTGGCGCCGTCGACGCTCTCGCGGTGGCCGGCGCAATAGCCGGCGGCGAGGCCGCTGGTGATGCCGTCGCAAAAGTCGAAGTCGCCGTCTTTGTCGCCGCGCTTCTTCCGGTCCTGAAGGTCGGTCACCCGCGCGTCCGATTCCGCCGGCGCGCCTTCGATCCCGCAGGCGAGATGGATGGCGACGTCGTAATCCTGCTTCGCCCCCTTGCCGTTGGCATAGACCATCATCAGCATCGTGCGGCCGCCGAACACGCTCTCGTCGCCCTTGTCGGCCTCCAGGAATGCGCATTGCCGCGCCTTCGCCGGGTCGGCGGGCATGCCGATGCCGTAATAGAGCTTCTCCGAGTCGCAGCCCCTGAGCGCCTGCGCCTGCGCCGCCGTCGGCCGGTCCGACGCCGGCGGCTCGCGGTTGCGGAGCTGCCGGCAGAGCGCCTTCGAGGCCTCCATCCCGTAATCGTCCTTGACGTTGCCCCAGTCCCACCGGGCGGCGGGCGGAGCGGCGAGCGAAGCGAGCAGGGCGGCAGCGAAGGCGAGCGCTTTCATGGGCCGACGCTAGCCCGGAGTGGCTCTCGCATCAACGAGGCCGGAGCGGTATAGGCGCGGCCCATGAAATACCTGCACACCATGATCCGAGTCTCCGATCCCGAGGAGACGATCCGCTTCTTCGAGCTGCTCGGCCTCAAGGAAATCCGCCGCATGGACAACGAGGCCGGCCGCTTCACCCTGATCTTCCTCGCCGCGCCCGGGGACGAGGACGCCCAGGTCGAGCTCACCCACAATTGGGACGAGCAAGGCTATGGCGAGGGCCGCAATTTCGGCCACCTCGCCTACCGCGTCGATGATATCTACGAGAGCTGCAAACGGCTGATGGACGGCGGCGTCACCATCAACCGTCCTCCTCGCGACGGCCGCATGGCCTTCGTCCGGACCCCCGACAACATCTCGATCGAGCTACTCCAGGCGGGCGCGGCGTTGCCGCCGGCCGAGCCCTGGGCTTCGATGCCGAACACGGGCCATTGGTGAGCGGCGGCTGGCCGGACCCACGCTTTCTCGCGCTGTCCGGCGCCGCCCTCCCCATCGTCCAGGCGCCGATGGCCGGCGCCGGCGGCACGGCCCTCGCCATCGGCGCGATCGAGGGCGGCGGCGTCGGCTCGCTCCCCTGCGCGATGCTCACGCCGGACGAGGTCCGCGCCCAGGTCGCGGCGGTCCGCGCGGCCGCGCAAGGTCCGCTCAACCTGAACTTCTTCTGCCACGCCATGCCGGAGGAAGTGAACGACAGCGCCTGGCGCGCCCTCCTCGCGCCTTATTACGACGAGTACGGCGTCCGGCCCGACAATGGGGGCGCGATGCGGCTCCCGTTCGACGCGCGGATGTGCGCCGCGGTCGAGGAGGTGCGGCCGGAGCTGGTCAGCTTCCACTTCGGCCTCCCCGCCCCGGCATTGCTCGAGCGGGTGCGCGCGGCCGGCGCGAGGATCGTCGGCAACGCCACCACGCCCGACGAGGCGCGCTGGCTCGAGGCGCGCGGCGCCGACGCGATCATCGCCCAGGGATTCGAGGCGGGCGGGCATACCGGCCGCTTCCTCGGCGGCGGCCAGGACGAGGCGCTCGGCCTGTTCGCCCTGCTCCCGCTCGTCGCCGACGCCGTCTCGGTGCCGGTGATCGCCGCCGGCGGGATCGCCGACGGCCGCGGCATCGCCGCCGCCTTCGCCCTCGGCGCCTGCGCCGTCCAGATCGGCACCGCCTACCTCGCCTGCCCCGAGAGTGCGATCTCGACGGCGCACCGCGGGGCCCTCGGCGAGGGCCCGACGGTCTTCACCAACCTCCTCACGGGCGGCCTCGCGCGCGGCGTCCGCACCCGCCTCGTCCGGGAGCTCGGCCCGATCCGCCCCGAAGCCCCGCCTTACCCGCTCGCCGCCACCGCGCTCGCGCCGATCCGCAAGGCCGCCGAGGCGAAGGGCGAATATGGCTTCGGCCCGATGTGGGCCGGCCAGGCCGGCCCGCTCGCGCGCGTCCTCCCCGCCGAGGAGCTCACCCGCACCCTCGCGGAGGAGGCGCTGGCCGTACTGGCGCGGCTGGCCTAGGAGCCCGGCCATGGACATCGTCCGCATCCCGGCGCTGACCGACAATTACGTCTGGCTCGTCCACGAGCCGGCGAGCGGCGATACGACGGTCGTCGACCCCGCCGTCGCCGACCCGGTTCTCGCCGAGGCCGCACGGCGCGGCTGGCGCATCGGTCAGATCTGGAACACCCACTGGCACCCCGACCACACCGGCGGCAACGCGGCGATCAAGGCCGCAACCGGCGCCCTCGTAACCGGCCCGGCCGCCGAGGCCGCCCGCATCCCGACCCTCGACCGCACCGTCGGCGAAGGCGACCGCGTCCGCCTCGGCGCCCTCGAAGCGTCGGTGCTCGAAGTCCCCGCCCACACCGCCGGCCACATCGCCTACCATTTCGGCTCGGAAGGCGTGCTGTTCGTCGGCGACACCCTCTTCGCCATGGGCTGCGGCCGCCTGTTCGAAGGCACGGCCGCCCAGATGCACGCCAACATGACACATCTCGCGGCGCTGCCGTCCGAGACGCGCGTCTATTGCGCCCACGAATATACGCTCTCCAACGGCCGCTTCGCCGTCACCGCCGAGCCGGACAATGCCGACATCGCCGCCCGCCTCGCCGCCGTCGAGGCGGCGCGCGCCGCGGGCGAGGCAACGGTGCCGACGACGATCGCCCTCGAACGCGCCACCAATCCGTTCATGCGCGCGTCATCGGCCGAGGCGCTTGCTGCGCTGCGGACCGCGAAGGATAATTTCCGCGGCTGAGGCGCGAGTCGCCGCGCCGCGCGTTGAGCCATGCGAAGGAGGAGATCCGATGCGCACCATCCTTTTGCTGACCGGCCTCGCTTTGGCCTCCGCCGGCTGCACCGCGTCCGGGCCGCCGGACCCGCGCGCCGCGCAAACGAGCGCCGAGAAGCTCAGCCGCGCCCTGGCCGGCTACGAACAGTCCGGTCCGCCCCGCTCCTGCGTCCAGCTGCGTGAGCTGCGCGGCAACCATTCGGCCGGCGACGCGATCATCTTCGAGGCGCAGAACGGCCCGAACATCTACGTCAACAACCCGCCCGGCGGCTGCCCGACGCTCGATTACGGCCGCGCCCTCGTCACCCGCACCTCGACCGACCAGCTCTGCCGCGGCGACATCGCCGACGTCGTCGACCCGGTCGCTCACATCACCTACGGCGGCTGCGGCCTCGGCGACTTCGTGCCGTACAGGAGGGTCGGGCGATAAGTCGCAGATCCTTCCGGGCCCCAGCCCCCCTACGAAATCCGTTCGGGCTGAGCCTGTCGAAGCCCTGTCCTTCTCTTCCCTCGGCGCCGGACGAAAGGACGGGCCTTCCACAAGCTCAGGCCGAGCGGCCTGCGTCCAGAAGCGAACCTACCTCTTATTCAGCCCGTCCAGTCGGCCGCCGTCCACCTCGCGCAGCACGTGCCGCCGGATCTTGACCGGCGCATCAGCCGTTCGCGCCGCTAGCGGTTAATCAGTTCAGGCCAACGATGACAATTGCAACAATAATTGCCACGATGCCGACAAAGAATGAAATAACTAACGGCACCAGCCAAGGCGGGGTTTTCATTTGGCCGGTGAGATCGGTCATCTTCTCACTGAGGTTTGCAACGTTGGCACTTAGTGATCGCAACGTGGTAAGCACCTCCGAGAAGGCCATGCCATCGCCCTCCGCAATCGTTTCCATATCTTTGGCAGAAAGGCCGAACTGACCTTGGTACTCTCCCGAGTATGGAGTCGTAACTGGCTGAGCAAGGCGATGAATTTCGAGTGTCAGGATGTGGTCCCGATGGCCGAGGGAGACTGGTTTCGGAGTTAAGTTGTACAGGCCAATCTTGATACTACCTTGGAAGCCCGGATCAATTTGAGGGCCAGCGGTAGCAATTAGCCCCTTTCGAGCCCATTTCGACCTCAGGCCTAGCCGTCCCACATATTGTGGACCGAACTTAATATGCTCCAGAATGGCGAGCATCCCAAAGTCGCCGGGCTCAAGCGTGATGAGTCCTTGCTTCGCTACATTGATCTTGGCTTTGCTCTTCGTCGTTGCGGCCTCGTCACCGACACGTAGGTCGATGCTGGCAGGCTGAATCTGGGTCTCGTCATAGGACTCGCCTGGCGGCGCAATCATAATGTCGCCGGCTGCGAGGGCGGCTTTGATGTCTGCATCGGTAAGGATCATCGTCGCCTCTCTCCCCCACTCATACCCCGCCACGCTCACAGAGTTTCTGCAGAAAGTCACGACGAGCCGCACTGTTTCTGCGACGAGATGTGCAGAAAAAAGACTCAGGCGAATCGCCGGAGCGAAGCCCCGAAAGAGTGTGAGAGACGAGGTTTGAACCTACCTCTTGTACAGCCCGTCCAGCCGTTCGCCGTACGCCGCCTTCAGCACGTGCCGCCGGATCTTGACCGACGGCGTCAGCTGCTCGTTCTCCACGGTGAACGGCGCGTCGGCGAGGATGAAGCTGCGCACCTTCTCGATCACCGATAGCTCGCGATTCACCCGGTCGACCGCGGCCGCGATGGCGCGGTGGAAATCCGGGGCCTCGCGGAGGGCCGCATAATCACTGGCCTTGCCGTTCGCCTTCGCCCAGTCCGCCATGAAGTCGGCCTCGGGGACGATTAGCCCGACCAGATACGGTCGCCGGTCGCCGGAGACCATGGCCTGCGCGATCTCGGCCTGCAGGGTCAGCATCCCCTCGACCCGTTGCGGCGCGACATTGTCGCCCTTGTCGAGGATGATGAGATCCTTCTTGCGGTCGGTGATGACGATCCGGCCCTTGTCGTCGATATGGCCGACGTCGCCGGTGTGCAGCCAGCCGCCGACCACCGTCTTCTCGGTGAGTCCCGGATTGCGCCAATAGCCCTTCATGACCAGCTCGCCGCGGACGAGGATCTCGCCGTCCTCGGCGATCCGGACCTCGGTATTGCGGAGCGGCGGCCCCACCGAATCGAGCCTCAGCCCCGCCTTGGGCCGGTTGCAGCTGATCACCGGCGCCGCCTCGGTCTGGCCGTAGCCCTGGAGGAAGGTGAGCCCGAGCGCGTGGAAGAAGATGCCGACCTCCGGGTTGAGCGGCGCGCCCCCCGAGACCATCGCCTTGATCCGCCCCCCGAATCGGGCGCCGACCTTCGGCCGCAGCGTCCGGCCGAGCAGGAAGTCCATCGGCCGGTCCCAGACCGGGATGCCGCCGGCCAAGTCCTTCGCGCCGATGTCGAGGGCCCGCTTCAGCAGGTACTGGCTGACCTTGCCCTGCTTCTCGATCTGCTTGAGGATTCGCGCCCTCAGCACCTCGAACAGCCGCGGCACCACCACCATGATGGTCGGCCGCACCTCCTCGATGTTGGAGGCGAGCTTCTCGATCCCTTCCGAATAATAGATTTCCGCGCCGAGCCCGATCGGGAACATCTGCCCGCCGGTATGCTCGTAGGCGTGGCTGGCGGGGAGGAAGGACAGGAACACTTCGTCCTCCCAGCCGAAATCCTCGGCGATCACCTCGAGGCAGCCCTCGACATTGTGGAGGATCGCGCCGTGGCTCTGCATCACGCCGCGCGGCGCCCCGCCGGTGCCCGACGTGTAGATGAGGCAGGCGAGATCGCCGCGGCCGAAATCCGCGCCGCCCGCCGCGCCCGCCACGTCGGCCGTCTCGGCGGCGATGATCGTCGACCAGTCGTGGAAGGCGATGTTGCTGGTCTGCCCCGCCGGCAGCGCCTCGATGCCGATGACATGCTCGCAGCCCGAGGTGCGCTGCGCCGCCGGCAGCACCGTCTTCATCAGCTTCTGCGAGGAGACGATGACGGCGCGGGCGCCGCTGTCGTCGAGGATATGCTGGTGGTCGCGCTCGGTGTTGGTCGTGTAGGTCGGCACCGTCACGCAGCCCGCCGCCATGATTGCCAGGTCGGCGATGCACCATTCCGGCCGGTTCTCGCTGACCAGCATCACCATGTCGCCCTTGCGCAGGCCGAGGCGCCTCAGCGCCTGGGCGAGCCGCGACACCGTCTCCGCCGCCTCCCGCCAACTGGTCGGCTGCCAGGCGCCACCCCGCTTCGCCCAAAGGAAGGGCGCGTCGCCTTTCTCCCGGGCGCGCGTGAAGAACATCGTGACGAGGTTCGGGAAATGCTCGAACCGCCGCATCGCTTGACCCCTCCCCTGCGCCGCCTTCATTCGGGCGGTCGCGGTTGCTCCCCCGCGCGCACGATGTGCGAGACTTCCCCGGTCTCGCGCATCGCCACGCCTTCGCTGCGCGGGTCGGCGGCGCCGACCCATCGCCCGTTCACCCGCTCGATCGCATTGGCCTTGAGACCAAGCGGCGCGACCTGCACCCGGTGCCCCATCGCCTGCAGCGCCGGCGCCAGCGCCTCGAGGCCGGTCCCCTTCTCCGCCACCGCCGTGTCGCCGGGCGAATAGAGAAGGCCGAGCCCGATCGCGTCCTGCGCCGACATCCCCCAGTCGAGCACCGCGACCAAAGCCTTGGCAACCTGCGCGATGATGGTAGATCCGCCGGCCGCGCCGAGCGCGATCCGCACCTTGCCGTCCGGCCCGTAGACGATGGTCGGCGCCATCGAGCTCCTCGGCCGCTTGCCGCCTTCGACACGGTTGGCGGCGAGGAAGCCGTCCTTCTCCGGCACGATATCGAAATCGGTCAACTCGTTGTTGAGCATCGTCCCGTCGACCGACAGGCCCGAGCCGAACACGCTCTCGATCGTCGTCGTCACCTCGACCACGTTTCCGGCCCGGTCGACGGCAACCAGGTCGGTGGTTCCCGCCCGTTCGCCCGGCGGTACCCGGAGGCGTTTCGGTGCGCCCGGCGGGGTTCCCGCCGAGGCATGCGCCATCGCCCGGTCCGACGAGATCAGCGCCGAACGCTGGGCGAGATAGGCGGGGTCGAGCAGCCCGGCGACCGGCACCGCCACGAAGTCCGGGTCGCCCACGTAGAGGTCCCGGTCGGCATAAGCGAGGCGCGAGGATTCGGCGAACAGGTGCCACGCCACCGGCGAGCGCGGTCCCAGCGCCGCCATGTCGAACCGTTCGAGCTGCTTCAGGATCATCAGCACCGCGATCCCGCCCGACGACGGCGGCCCCATGCCGCAGACCTTGTAGACGCGGTAGGTGGCGCAGACCGGCGGCCGCACCTTCGCCCGATAGGCCGCGACGTCCGTCACATCCATCTTCGACGGGTTGCGCGCGGCGCCGTTCACCGCCGCGACGATCTTGCGCGCCTCGCCGGCATAGAAGGCCTCCGGACCGCCGCGCGCGATCCGCTCAAACAAGGCGGCCTGCTCGAGGTTCCTGACCCGGGTCCCGGCGGGAAGCGGCGCGCCGTCCGCGCCGAGGAAGATCCTGGCCGCTCCGACATCGAGCAGGCCCGGCGCCAGCCGCGTCATCGCGATGAAGCGCGGGCTCAGCGTCCAGCCGCCGCGCGCGAGGCGGATCGCCGGCTGGAACAAAGCCGCCCAGGGCAGCCGTCCGCCGCTCCGGTGGGCGAGCGCCATCGCGCGGATCGTCCCGGGCACGCCGACGCTGCGCCCGCCGGGAATCGCTTCCGAATGGCTGAGCGGCGTTGCGTCCGGCCGGTAGAACCAGCGCGGGTCCGCCGCCTTGGGCGCCGCCTCGCGCCCGTCGATCGTGTCCGTCGTCCCGGACCCCGCGGCGTAGCGGACGATGAAGGCCCCGCCGCCGATGCCGGAGCTTTGCGGCTCGACCACGTTCAGCGCCAGCATCGTCGCGATCGCCGCATCGGTCGCGCTGCCGCCCTTGCGCAAGATCTCCACCCCCGCCGCCGCGGCGCGCGGATCGGCGGCCGAGACCATGCCGGGCTCGGTGCGCACGGCGTGATGGGCCGGCCGCGCCGGCGCGGCGCTCGGCAGGATCGATAAGGCGAGAAGGAAAGCGGCGCGCGAAAGGGATAGCCGGTTCAGCATCGCGCGCGACACTAGTCCGCTTCGCCACGCCCGCAAGCGCTAAGCGCCCGCGCTGCCGACCGCCTCGTCCAGCCTGCCGAATCCGTCGCGGACCAGCAGCGCCTTCAGCTCCGCCGCGATACGCCTGGCCAATCCGGGGCCCTCGTAGACCAGTGCGGTGTAGAGCTGCACCAGGCTCGCCCCTGCCCGGATGCGCGCATAGGCGTCCGCGCCGCTGGCGATGCCGCCCGCCGCGATCAGCGGCAGCGCGCCGCCGGTCGCGCGACGGAAATCCTTGAGCCGCTCGAGCGCCAGCGCCTTCAGCGGCGCTCCCGACAACCCGCCCGCCTCCCCGGAATGTCGCGAACGAAGCGGCGGGCGCGACACGGTGGTGTTGCCAACGATCAGCGCGTCGACCTGATGGTCTATCGCCGCCCTGGCAAGTCCGTCGATCTCCGCCGGCGCCAGGTCCGGCGCGACCTTGAGAAAGATACGAGGCCAACGGCCGGCCACTTTCATAGCCAGGCGCTCCTCCCCGATGGCGGCAAGCAGCTCGCGAAGCGCTCCTTCGTCCTGAAGTCCCCTGAGACCGGGCGTGTTCGGAGAGGAGATGTTGATCGCGAGGTAGGGCGCTCGCTGCCTGAACCGGCGGACCCCGGCGACATAATCGGCGATCCGGTCCGCGCTGTCCTTGTTGGCGCCGATGTTGATCCCGAAGCGCGCAGGCCCGCGTCCCGACATTTTAAGGTTGAGCTGCCCCAAAGCCGACCGCTTCACCGTCAGCTGCGCCTCGGCGGCCTCGAAGCCGTCATTGTTGAAGCCCATGCGGTTGATCACCGCGCCGTCCTCGCGGAGGCGGAAGAGCCGCGGCTTCGGATTGCCCGATTGCGGCCTCGGCGTCAGCGTCCCCATTTCGACGAAGCCGAAGCCGAAGCCGAGCATCTGCCGCCAGACCTCCGCGTTCTTGTCGAACCCGGCAGCGAGCCCGACCGGGTTCGGGAAATCGATTCCCGCAACATCGATCGCCAGCACGGGGTCCGTCGCAGGCGGAAGACCTGCTGGCAGGCGCTTCAGGGCCGCGATGGTCAGCCGGTGCGCCCGCTCCGCGTCGAGCGCGAACGCCAGCGGGCGGAGGAGCGGGTAGAGCATTGCGGCGCTATGCCGCACTTTCATCCTCCCTGCGAGGGGAGCCGTGGGGGAGGCAGAAAGGGGTTGAATCCTCGGCCAGACCCCGCCACATGCGCAATCCGACCAAAACACTCCGATTGGAGCCGATGCGCCTCACCAGCCTTGCCGATTACGCCGTCGTGATGATGGCCGCCGCCGCCCGGCACCCGGCCGGTGCGCGCCTCACCGCGGGCCTGCTCGCGGCGGAGACCGGCGTGCCGCTGCCGACCGCGCAGAAGCTGATGGGGCGGCTGGCGCATGCCGGCCTGCTCACCTCCGCGCGCGGCACAGGCGGCGGCTTCCGGCTGGCGCGCGAGGCGGCGGGGATCAGCCTTGCCGACATCATCGAGGCCGTCGAAGGGCCGATCGCCATGACCAATTGCATCGAGGGCACGTCCTATGATTGCGCGCTCGAGCGCAGCTGCCGGGTGAAGCCACACTTGAACGCCGCTAACACCGCGGTGCGCGGCGCACTGCAGGGCGTCAGCCTGACTCAGCTCTCGGAGATCGCGAAGTGACCGACGTGCGCAACCGCGAGGCGCAGGAGGCGGTCGACCGCGCCTCCGCCTACGAATGGGGCTTCACCTCCGAGATCGAGCAGGACTTCGCGCCGAAGGGCCTCAGCGAGGAGACGGTTCGGTTCATCTCCGCCAAGAAGAACGAGCCGGAATGGATGCTCGACTGGCGCCTCAAGGCCTATCGCGCCTGGCTCGAGATGGAGGGGGTCGACTGGGCCAAGCTCACCATCCCGCCGATCGATTTCCAGGATGCCTTCTACTATGCGGAGCCGAAGCAGAAGCCAGAGCTGAAGAGCCTCGACGAGCTCGATCCCGAGATCCGCCGCACCTACGAGAAGCTCGGCATCCCGATCGAGGAGCAGAAGGTCCTCGCCGGCGTCGAAGGCGCGCGCAAGGTCGCCGTCGACGCGGTGTTCGACTCCGTTTCCGTCGCCACCACCTTCCGCGAGGAGCTGAAGCGCGCCGGCGTCATCTTCCTCTCCATCTCCGAGGCGGTGCGCGAGCATCCCGAGCTGGTCAGGAAATATCTCGGCTCCGTGGTGCCCCAGCGCGACAATTTCTACGCCTGCCTGAACAGCGCGGTCTTCTCCGACGGCACCTTCGTCTACATCCCGGAGGGCGTCCGTTGCCCGATGGAGCTCAGCACCTATTTCCGCATCAACGCGGCCAATACCGGCCAGTTCGAACGAACCCTGATCGTTGCCGACAAGGGCAGCTACGTATCCTATCTGGAGGGCTGCACCGCGCCGATGCGCGACGAGAACCAGCTCCACGCCGCCGTGGTCGAGCTGGTCGCCCTCGACGACGCCGAGATCAAGTACAGCACCGTCCAGAACTGGTATCCCGGCGACGCGCAGGGCAAGGGCGGCATCTACAATTTCGTCACCAAGCGCGGCGCTTGCCGCGGCGCGCGTTCCAAGATCAGTTGGACCCAGGTCGAGACCGGCTCCGCCATCACCTGGAAATACCCGTCCTGCATTCTCCAGGGCGAGGAGAGCGTCGGCGAATTCTATTCGGTCGCGCTCACCAACAATTTCCAGCAGGCCGACACCGGCACCAAGATGATCCACATCGGCAGGAACAGCCGCTCGACGATCGTCTCCAAGGGCATCAGCGCCGGCCGCTCGAACAACACCTACCGGGGCCTCGTTCGCGTCCTCGCCGGCGCCGAGAACGTCCGCAACTTCACCCAGTGCGACAGCTTGCTGCTCGGCGACCAATGCGGCGCCCACACCGTCCCCTATATCGAGGTCCGCAACCCCAGCGCTCAGATCGAGCACGAGGCGACGACGTCGAAGATCAGCGACGACCAGCTCTTCTACGCGATGAGCCGCGGCCTGAGCCGCGAGGACAGCGTCGCCCTCATCGTCAACGGCTTCGCCCGCGAGGTGCTCCAGCAGCTCCCGATGGAGTTTGCGGTGGAAGCGCAGAAGCTGCTCGGGATCAGCCTCGAGGGGAGCGTCGGATGACATTCGAGCTCGCCACCCCATCCATTCGTCCCGAGCGAAGTCGAGGGGCGTTGGCCCAGCCTCATCACACGCGCCCCTCGGCTTCGCTCGGGACGAACGAGCCTTTGGATCTGCATCAATGCTGAAAATCGAGAACCTCCACGCCACGGTCGCAGGCAAGCCGATCCTCAAGGGCCTCTCGCTCTTGGTGAACGCCGGCGAGGTGCATGCGATCATGGGGCCGAACGGGGCGGGCAAGTCGACGCTCGGCTACGTGCTCGGCGGGCGCGAGGGCTATGACGTGACGGAGGGCTCCGTGACCCTGAGCCTGCCCCGTCATGCCGGACTTGATCCGGCATCCACCTTTTCTTCCGGCGCCGAAGCAGGAAGGTGGACCCGGGATCAAGTCCGGGGTGACGAGGAGAACATCGACCTCCTGGCGCTGGAACCCGACGAGCGCGCCGCCGCCGGCCTCTTCCTCGGCTTCCAGTACCCCGTCGAGATCCCCGGCGTCTCCAACGTCCAGTTTCTGCGCACCGCCCTCAACGCACAGCGCCGCGCGCGGGGCGAGGCGGAGATGTCGGCGGGCGATTTCCTCCGTCTCGCCCGTGCCCAGGGCGATGCGCTCGGCGTCGCGATGGACATGCTGAGGCGCCCGGTGAACGTCGGCTTCTCGGGCGGCGAGAAGAAGCGCAACGAGATGGTGCAGATGGGGATCCTCCAGCCCCGCCTCGCCATCCTCGACGAGACCGATTCCGGCCTCGACATCGACGCGCTCCGCGTCGTCGCCGACGGCATCAACCGGATCATGCGGGCGCCGGGCAAGGCGGTGCTGCTCATCACCCATTACCAGCGCCTGCTCGACCTCGTCGTGCCGGACTTCGTCCACGTCCTTGCCGACGGCCGCATCGTCCGCTCCGGCGGCCCGGAGCTCGCCCACGAGCTCGAGCGCGAGGGCTATGCGGAGATCGCCGCGTGACCACGGTTTGTTTACGTCTCCACTCGGACGAGGGGTTCGAAAGCGTAGCCATTCGTGCTATGTTCCGGCGCATGAGCCGACTGGTCCAGGGACATTCGAAAGCGACAGTAGCGAACGTTCGGCCCCGGCTTTTTCTTTCCGCAAGGAAGCCGAACCTTCCGAACCTTTCGCGCGAAAGTGTCGCTTTTCACTACGGGGCCCGACAGAGGTGAGCGCGCTCGTTCTCCCCTCGAGTCGCGACGAAGCCTGGCGCTGGAGCGACCTTTCGCGCCTGCCCGCGATTGCGGAGGCACCCGCGACCGGCGCACGGCCGGCGGAGCTGCCGTGGATCGCATGCGCCATCCCGGGGCCTCGTCTCCTCTTCGTCGACGGACGCTTTGACGCGGAGCGCAGCGATCCCGGCCCGGTGAAAGTCGGCGCCGTTGCCGCGGAGCCGGAGGACCACGCCCTTGCCCGCCTCGCCGGCCGCGATGGCTGGCGCCTCCGCCTCGGCCGCGACCAGGCGCCGTGCGGGCTCGTCCAGATCGTCCACGTCACCACCGGCGGCGCCGACCATCTCGCCGCCGAGATCATCCTCGATGAGGATGCGCAGGCGTCGATCGTCGAGACGTTCGTCGGCGAGGGATGGGCCAACCGGCTGACCCGCATCGCCCTGTTTCGCGGCGCACGGCTGATGCTGGCTCGCCGTGTCCTCAACGCCTCCGGCTTCGCCAGCCTCACCGACCGCGCCACGGTCGGCGAAGGCGCGAGCCTCGTCATGACCAGTCTCGCCGCCGGAGGCGCCGACACGCGCCTCGACGGCACGATCCGGCTCGCCGGAGAGGGCGCCTATGCCGAGGCGGGCGGCGCCCTCCTCGCCCGCGGCCGACAGCGTCATGACGCCAATCTCGTCCTCCGCCACGACATGCCCGCAGGCACCAGCCGCCAGGTCTGGCGCTCCGTCGCCGGCGAGCGCGCCGCCTGCTCGGTCGCGGCTCGCGTGGAGGTCGCCCGCGCCGCGCAGAAGACCGATGCCGAGCAGTCGCTGAAGGGCCTGCTCCTGGACCGCGGCGCCACGATCAATGCGAAGCCCGAGCTCGAGATCTTCGCCGACGACGTCAAATGCGCCCACGGCGCGACGGTCGGCGAACTGGACCGCGACGCCCTCTTCTATTTGCGGAGCCGGGGGGTCCCGGAAGCCGAGGCCAGCGCGCTGCTGACCCGGGCGTTCGTGGACGACGCGCTGGAGCGGATCGGCGAGGACGCGGTGCGGGAGGCTTTCGCGGCGGATGCCGAGAATTGGTTCAGAAACCCCTCTCCCATTTCGGGAGAGGGAGGGGCCCGCCTGCCGCAGGCAGGTGGGAGGGTGAGGGCCTGATGGACACCCTACCCCCTCACCCTCCCATTGCTGACGCAATGGGCCCCTCCCTCTCCCGCAAGGGGAGAGGGATCCAGCCCCTGGACGTCCTCGCCGACTTCCCGGCGATCCCGGCCGGCTGGGCCTATCTCGACACCGCCGCCACGGCCCAGAAACCGCGGCCGGTGATCGACGCGATCGCCCGCGGCTATGCCGAGAGCTACGCCACCGTCCATCGCGGCGTCTACCAGCGCTCGGCCGAGATGACGCTCGCCTTCGAGGCGGCGCGGCGGACGGTGGCGGCCTTCATCGGCGCGCCGGCTCCTGAGGAAATCGTCTTCGTCCGCGGCGCCACCGAGGCGATCAACCTCGTCGCCGAAAGCTGGGGCGGCACCTTCCTCAAACCGGGCGACCGCATCCTCCTCTCGGTGCTCGAGCATCATTCCAACATCGTGCCCTGGCAGATGATCGCCGAGCGCACGGGCGCCGTCATCGACGTCGCGCCCCTCACCGAGGATGGCCGCATCGACCTCGATGCCGTCGAGGCCATGCTGACCGAGCGCCACAAGATCGTCGCGCTCGCCCACGTCTCGAACGTGCTCGGCTCCGTCCTCGACGCCCAGCACGCCGCCGGGCTTGCCCATCGCGCCGGCGCGCTGCTCCTCCTCGACGGCTGCCAGGCGGTGCCGCGGATGGCGGTCGACGTGGCGGGCCTCGGCTGCGACTTCTACGTCTTCTCCGCGCACAAGCTCTACGGCCCCACCGGCATCGGCGTCCTCTGGGGCCGCGGCGAGCTGCTCGACGCCATGCCTCCCGTGCAGGGCGGCGGCGCGATGATCGACAAGGTGACGTTCGAGAAGACCACTTACGCCCCGCCCCCCGCGCGCTTCGAGGCGGGGACGCCGCACGTCGTCGGCGTGCTCGGCCTCGCCGCCGCGATCGACTATGTCGAAGGGATCGGGCTCGACGCCATCGCCGCCCACGAAGCGGCCCTGGTCGCCGAAACCCGGGACGCGCTCGGCGCGCTGAACAGCATTCGCCTGTTCGGCCCCGTGGACTCGGCCGGTATCGTCAGCTTCGCCGTCGAAGGGGTGCATCCCCACGACGTCGGCACCATATTGGACGAGAGCCGCGTCGCGATCCGCGCGGGCCATCATTGCGCGCAGCCGCTGATGGCCCATCTCGGCGTCGACGCGACCGCCCGCGCCAGCTTCGGCGTCTATAACGGCCCGCGCGACATCGAGGCGCTGGTCGCGGGGCTCGAAAGGGTTCGGAGGATCTTCGGGTGAACGAGGAACGCAGGATCGAAGTCGAGGAGGTGGACGGCGTCGCCCCGCCGCCCAAGGCGCGCGTCACCGACGTGTTCGAGAGGAAGCGCGATTATCTCGAAGGCTTTTTGAAGGCCGCCCCGGCGGACGCCGGCGCCGACGCGCCCGGCGGCGACCTGTACGAGGCGGTGATCGAGGCGCTAAAGGACATTTACGACCCGGAAATCCCGGTAAACATCTACGATCTCGGCCTCATCTACGACGTCGCGATCACCCCCGAGCACCATGCGAAGATCAAGATGACGCTGACCACGCCGCATTGCCCGGTGGCCGAATCGATGCCCGGCGAGGTCGAACTGCGCGTCGGCTCCGTGCCCGGCATCGGCGACGCGGAGGTCGAGCTGGTCTGGGACCCGCCCTGGGACCCGCAGAAGATGAGCGACGAGGCGCGCCTCGAACTGGGGATGCTGTGATGACGACCGCTACCGCCACTACCGCCCGGCGTCCGCGCCCCGCCGCGGTAACGCTGACGCCCGCCGCCGAGGCGCGCATCGCGGCGCTCATGAGGAAGGCCCCCGAAGGCACGATCGGCGTCAAGCTGTCGACGCCGCGGCGTGGGTGCTCCGGCCTTGCCTATTCGGTGGCCTTCGTCGCCGAGGCGGACCCGCTCGACGAGCGTATCGAGACGCCGGCCGGACCCTTCTTCATCGACGCCGGATCGGTACTCTACCTGATCGGGTCGACGATGGATTGGCGGGAGGACGATTTCGCCGCCGGCTTCGTCTTCGCCAACCCCAACGCCAAAGGCAGCTGCGGCTGCGGCGAGAGCTTCACCGTCTGACCAGGAGACCGAATTGACCGAGTTCAGCAGCCAGACCTTTCAGGGCGAGACGCTCGACACGGACGGAAACCGCTACATCGACTGCGCCTTTCGCGAGACGACCTTCGTCTATCGCGGCGGCGAGCATCCGCGCTTCGACCGCTGCAGCTTCCAGAGCTGCGGCTGGCATTTCGCCGGGCCCGCGGTGAAGACGATCCAGTTTCTCCAGCAGATCCGCGGCGCGCCCGGCGGCGAGGGACTGTTCGCCCAGATCTTCGCGCCGGGCGCCTTCATGGAAGGCTGATCTCGTCACCGCCGCGGAACGAAATCCGCATTTCCGCGATTCCTCCTTCCCCTTCCGCCTGTTAGGAAGGGCCGTAACGGAGGCGTCATGGTTAGCGCGGCGTTAAGGATCGCGCGCTAAGCTCGCCGCCTTCAGGAGGAGAAGGCGTGATGGATCGCGATTTCCGGCTCCAGCTCCAGGGCTACGGCCTGATGACCGCGGAAGTGGCCTATTACATGCCCGACCATCCCGAGCTCCTCCAGCTCTTCGTCTGGCAGCAATACGACGTCGCCCCGCGCTTTCCCGAGCTGCACCGCTTCCTCGACCATTGGCGCGTCAACATCGAGGCGGCGATCCACTCGGTGCGCGTCGCCCACCAGCACCTCATCCGTCCCGCCGAATGGCGGGCCGTCGACGGCGTCATCACGATCAACTAGGCCTGGGACAGTCACTTTCATCCGCGGCGGCCACCCGTTAGGCTCGGCCGCGTGAAAGTGACTGTCCCCTCGTGCGCGATGGCCGCCCTGCTGGCGATGCCGGCGCTCGCCAACGACACGACCGCGGAGACGGCCGCCGGCGGCCTGGTACTGACCCGCAACGGCGCGATCGACATGGTCTCGGAGGACCTGTTCGTCTCCGCCGACAAGGTCCGGGTCGCCTATGTCTTCCGCAACCGCACGCCGGGCGACGTGACCGTGACGGTCGCCTTCCCGATGCCGGACCGGGACCTTCTGCCCGCCTATTTCCAGGACACCGCGCTCCCATCCGGCTTCCGCACCCTCGTCGACGGACGGCCGGTGACGATGCGGGTCGAGCGCAAGGCCCTCGTCAGCGGCCGCGACGTCACGGCGATCCTCGCTGCACTCAACGTGCCGCTGGCCGGCGACCGCACCGCTGCGGCACTCGACGCCTTGCCCCGAGCCGAGCAGGACCGCCTGCTCGCCGCCAAGCTGGCGGAGCCCGACGAATCGGACGACGGCCACGGCATGAAGCGCCACCTCGCGCCCGCCTGGACGCTTCGGGAGACCTGGTATTGGGAGCAGACTTTCCCTGCCGGCCGCGATCTCCAGGTCGAGCACAGCTACGCTCCCGGGACCGGCGGCAGCGTCGGGACGATGCTGGCGAGCAAGGCCTCGCGCGCGGAGCCCGAGGGGCGCCGGATGATCGCCGATTATTGCGTCGACTCCGCCTTCCTCGCCGCGATCGACCGCCGCGCCGCTGCCACCCATGCCGAATTCGCGGTGCTGCCGGAGAAGCGCATCCACTATATCCTCACCACCGGCGGCAACTGGGCCGCGCCGATCGGCCGCTTCCGCCTCGTCGTGGACAAGGGCGCGGCGGACAATCTCGTGAGTTTCTGCGGCGACGGCATCCGCAAGATTTCGCCGACGCAGTTCGAGATGATGAAGACGAACTGGCGCCCGGAGCGGGACCTCAAGATCCTGATCGTGGAGCCGGGGCCTAGAAACCCCGGCTGAACCGGAGGGCGCCGCCTAAATCCGGGGCGAGCGCTGCGACGTTGCCGGGCTGGCGCCGCGCGAAGGCGTTGCCGCTGAGCTCCCCGCCGAACAGCCGCAGGCCGTAGGCCGCCTCGAGATCGACCTCGCGCCCGGTCGGCGCCAGGTTGAAGAAGCGGTTGCCGTAGCCCGCTTCGAGCGTCGCATAATTGTACGAGACGGGCACGGCCAGGGTGAGGCCGCCGGAGGCGACGCGGAGGGGCTGCATCAGGCGGAGCGCGAACCGGTCGCCGGGGAAGAGGGCGTTGGCCCTGGCGACGTCGAAGCTCCAGGCTTCCGTCGCAAGGCGACCGCCGCGCGCGAGACCGCCGGCGGCGCCCAGCGACGTCCAGCCCCGCCGGTAGGCGGCATCGACGCGCCAGCCGCGGCCGAGGTCCAGGGCGGCGCTCGCGTCGGCGAACCAGCTGGTCGCGCCGCCGCCGCCCAGCGCATCGGAGAAGCGCGCGCCGAGAACCGTGCGCTGCTCGCTCAGCCGCGTGCCGGCGACGGTGAGCAGGACCGGGCCGACGCGGCGGTCGAGGCTGAGGCTGCCGACGGCGTAAGCCGGCTCGAGCAGCGCGCGGTTGAAGGTTGGCTGGTAGACGCGGCCTCGCTCGGCCGTCGCAGTGAGGCCGACGCGGCCCACCTGCTGGCGGACGCCAAGGCTCCCGGCCGCATCGCCGTAGAAGCCCATCCGCGTCATCGGATCGCGCGCGACGACGAAGGCGCTCGCCTCGGAACCCGCCAGGCGCTGCTGGAGCGTCCTGCCGCTCTCGGAAATGCCGAGCGCGACCGCCGTCCGCTTCGACAGGCGGCTGATCGCCAGCCCCGACAATACCCTCGCCTTGCGCGCGTCCTCATAAGTGAGGCCGAGCTGGGCGAGACCCACCTCCGGGTGGCCGATGAGGTTGCGGTCGACGGTGATCGACACCGCCGCCCGCCCCGCCGCGCCGGTGGCCGTGTCGAGGCCGAGTTGCAGCCCGGCGGCGAGCGGCCGCTCCTGCGCCGCGCGGCTCAGCATCTGCCGGTAGTCGAGCGAATAGGCGCGGCCGTAGCCGTCAAGCGCCACCATTCCCGCGACGCGCGGTGAGGCGTCGCCCATCGTGGTGGAGGCTTGGCCGGTCACCGCCCCAACCGGCGTCTTACCGCCGGGAAGCGCGAGTGTGCCGATCGGCGCGAAAGCGCGGCTGATGTTGAGGATGCCGTGGCCGAAGATCGCATCCGTTCCCGCCGCGCCGGCATCGTCGGCGGAGCGAAAGAGGATGTCGATGATCTGCGCGCCGCTGAGGTTCGGGAAGGCGCTGGCGAGCAAGGCCGCCGCGCCGGAGATGACCGGCGCCGCGAACGACGTGCCGGACCAGAAGAAGAGCGAGCCGGTATTGTCCGGGGCGACCACCCGGTACCCATCCGCCGCGAGGAAGTAAGCGGAGCCGGATCCGGCGCGGTTCGAGAAGCTGGAAATCTGCTTGTAGTCGACATTGCTCGTATTGCCGTTCACCGGCACCCCGACCGAGCCGGCGATGATCACGTTCCCCGCCGCGGCCGCGCTCAGCGCGAAGGCTTCCGGGTTGGCGCCTTCCGGCTTGTCGCCCGAATTGCCGGCCGACATGACCACGATGATCCCGGCCGTGGCCGCCCGGGCGATGGCCTGGTTGACGAGGTTGCTCGGATCGGCGCCTCCGAGCGAGATGTTGATCACCCGGACGCCGTTCTGACGGGCGATGTCGATCGCCTTGGCGATGTCGGTGCTGCTGTGGGTGCAGCCGTCGGTGGCGTTGCAGTCGTTCGGATTCTCGGTGTTGAGCGACAGGACTGTCGCCCCGAAGGCCACTCCCTCGATGCCGATCCCGTCGCGATTGGCGACTGCCGTCGCGGAGACGGCGGTGCCGTGGCCGTCCGAATCGCTGACGCCCCGGTTCGCGACCACATCCTGGCTCGCCGGGTCGACGCGTCCGGTGAAGTCGTGGAGGCTCGGATTGAGGCCGGTGTCGACGACGGCGATCTTCACCCCTTGGCCGGTCGCGCCCGAATCGTAGGCGGTGATCGCCCCGTGCACGCTGCCGGCGGAGCGCTGATATTCCGTGTCGTTGAAGCTCGAGCTCGGCGGCGGCGGTGGGGGCGGCGGAGCGGGCGGAGGCGGGGGAGGCGGCGGGGACGGCGGAACCGTGACGACGGGATCCGGGCTCGGCACGCCGGTGCCGCCGCCGCCGCAGCCGCCGAGGGCCACCGCGAATGCGCAGACGGATAGGACCAGAACGGCCCTGCGATGCCTGGGGCTCATGCGACCCTCCGCCTAACTGTTTCTGCTCGTTGAGGAATTCTGGCAAGCCCTAGTGGCGCAAACCTTTCGTTTTGCTGAAGAAATTGGTTTCGTCTAGGGCCCTCGCCATGCTTCCGCCGGCCCTCCGCCACATCGACTGCTGGATCTTCGACCTCGACAACAGCCTCTATCCGGCATCGGCGGACCTGTTCGCGCTGATCGACCGGCGCATGACGCTGTTCATCCAGGAGCGGCTGGGATGCGGCCCCGAGGAGGCATTCCGCGTCCAGAAGGGCTATTTCCGCGATCACGGCACCACCCTCGCGGGGCTCATGCGCGAGCATGGCGTCGACCCGTACGAATTCCTCGGCTTCGTCCATGACATCGAGCTCGCGCGGATCGCCGCCGATCCGCGGCTGGTCGCGGCCCTCGACCGGCTGCCGGGCCGCAAGCTGGTTTTCACCAACGGCGACGAGGCTTACGCCAAGCGGGTGCTGGAGAAGCTCGGCCTGGCCAATGCGTTCGACGGCCTCCACGACATCCATGCCATGGCCTACGTGCCCAAGCCCGACCCCGGCGCCTACGCCAGAATGTGCGAGCGCTGGTCGATCGACCCGGCGCGCGCGCTCTTCGTCGAGGACATGGCGCGCAACCTCGCGCCCGCAAAGGCGCTCGGCATGACCACGGTCTGGATCGACAACGGCTCGGAGCAGGCCGAAGCCGAGGCCGATCCTGCCTTTATCGACTATCGCATCGCCGATATCGGCGACTGGCTCACCGAGATCACGGCGGGGGACGAGACATGACCGAGACGCTGCAGCAGACGATCGACGAGGCGTGGGAGCGCCGCGACTCGCTCGGCTCCGATGACCGCGAGATCGCCGACGCGGTGGCGGAGGCGATCGCGCTTCTCGACGCCGGCGAGGCGCGCGTCGCGGAAAAAGGGCCGGACGGCTGGCACGTCAACCAGTGGCTCAAGAAGGCGGTGCTCCTCTCCTTCCGCCTCACGCCCATGGAAACGATCGGCGGAGCGCCGGGCGGCGCCAGCTGGTGGGACAAGGTGCCGTCCAAGTTCGATGGCTGGCACGCCGCCCGATTCGCACAGGCCGGATTCCGCGCCGTCCCCGGCGCGATCGTGCGGCGCGGCGCCTTCATCGGCCGCAATGCCGTGCTGATGCCGAGCTTCGTCAACATCGGCGCCTTCGTCGGCGAGGGCACGATGGTCGACACCTGGGCCACGGTCGGCAGCTGCGCGCAGATCGGCCGCAACGTCCACATCTCGGGCGGCACCGGGATCGGCGGGGTGCTCGAGCCGCTCCAGGCGGGCCCCGTGATCGTCGAGGACGATTGCTTCATCGGCGCCCGCTCCGAAGTCGCCGAAGGCGTGATCGTGGAGCAGGGCGCGGTGCTGTCGATGGGCGTCTTCCTCGGCGCTTCCACCAAGATCGTCGACCGCGCCACCGGCGAGACCTTCGTGGGCCGCGTCCCCGCTTATTCGGTGGTCGTTCCCGGAACGTTGCCGGGCAAGGACGGCGGCCCCGCCCTCTCCTGCGCCGTCATCGTCAAGCGGGTCGACGCGCGCACGCGTTCCAAGACCAGCATCAATGAATTGCTGAGAGACTAGCGCAGAGCCTCGGCGATGAGGGCTTTCGACTCGGGGCTCGTCCAATCGCGGTCCCCGCGATAGCGCCACACCTCGCGGCTCTTCGCGTCGAAGAGGATCGTGGTCGGCAAGTCGTTGATCTTGAGGGAATCGGTCATGCCGAGCTTCGGATCGGCCCAACCTTCGAGCTTCGCGAACCTCGCCGCGGCGAGATAGGCAGCCGCCTTGTCCGCCTGGTCCTCGGCGATCGTCACCACCTGCAGCTTATCGCCTTGCTGGGCGGCCAGCCGATCGAGGGTCGGCAGCTCCTTCTTGCACGGCGCGCACCAGGTCGCCCAGAAATTGACCAGCACCGGCTTTCCCTCGAAGACGGGCAGGTTCGTCTCGTCCCCGTCCGCGTCGAGGAACATCGTCGCCGGCGCCGGCTGGCCGGCATGGCTGCGATCGAGCTTGGCAGCCGCGCTCGCCGCCGCCGCGCCGTTCGCGGGCGCAGCGCCGTTCGGCTCGGCAGCCGGCTTGTGGCAGGCGGCACCCACGAGGACGAGGAGGAGCAGGAGGCGTGTGCGCATCGGGCCACGCCTAGGGGCCGGCCCGGCGGGGCGCAAGCGCGCGCCTTTTCGGGGGTGACCGCCGGGCGAGCGGTGCGCTATGGCGCCGGCGATGAGACGCGTCCTGCCTCTCCTCGGCCTCGCCGCCCTCGCCGCCGCCTGCGGCAGCAAGGAGGCGCTGCGCCCGGTCTCGGCGGATCGCGCGCCGCCCAAGCCGGCGCTCGCGGCCCGCGCCCCGACCACCGAGGAGATGCTGAAGCCGGCCCCGATCACCAGGCCCTTGCGCCAGGACGAGGGGCTGCAGAAGTCCGAGCCGCGCAAGGACGATCCGTTCGACCTGCCGCCGACCCGCTGACCGGTCGGCCCACCCCTTCGGAGACATGATGAAGAAAGTTCGCAAGGCGGTTTTCCCCGTCGCCGGCCTCGGCACCCGCTTCCTCCCGGCCACCAAGGCGATGCCCAAGGAGATGCTGACCGTCGTCGACCGGCCGCTCATCCAGTACGCCGTCGAGGAGGCGCTGGAGGCCGGGATCGAGCAGATGATCTTCGTCACCGGGCGGAACAAGACGGCGCTCGAGGACCATTTCGACATCGCCTACGAGCTCGAGGCGACGATGCGCGGGCGCGGCAAGTCGCTCGAGGTGCTCGATTCCACCCGCATGGCGCCGGGCAGCATCGCCTCGGTCCGCCAGCAGGAGCCGCTCGGCCTCGGCCACGCAGTCTGGTGCGCGCGCGAGCTGGTCGGCGACGAGCCGTTTGCCGTGCTCCTTCCAGACGACCTGATGGTCGGGCAGCCCGGCTGCCTTGCCCAGATGGTCGCCGCTTATGACACGGTCGGCGGCAACATCGTCTGCACCGAGGAGGTGCCCCGCGAGCGGACCGCCAGCTACGGCATCGTAACCCCGGGCGCCCGCCACGGCCGCCTCACGGAAGTGAAGGGCCTCGTCGAGAAGCCGCAGCCGGAGGAGGCGCCCTCGAATCTCGGCGTCATCGGCCGCTACATCCTCCAGCCCGAAGTCATGAACATCCTGGACGCGAAGGAGAAAGGTGCCGGCGGCGAGATCCAGCTGACCGACGCGATGGCGAGGCTGATCGGCACCCAGCCCTTCCACGCCGTCACCGTCGAGGCGGAGCGCCACGATTGCGGCGACAAATTGGGTTTCGTGAAGGCGAACGTCGCACTTGCGCTGAAGCGCGACGACGTCGGCCCGGCAGTCCGGGCCTACCTGCGAACGCTCGCATGAGCTGCGACGCCATCCTCGTCGGCGACGGCCCGCCGCGGCACGTCACTGCCGAGGAGGCGTCGGCCTATCACGGCCCCGGCTTCGTCTGGATCCACGTCGATTCGGTCGACGATCCCGAGCTGGCGATGCTCTCGGGCACGGACATGCCGGATGTCGCCGCGAACGCCCTGGTCGCGACCGAGACCCGTCCGCGCTGCGACCGCATCGAACAGGGCGCCATCCTCAACCTGCGCGGACCCAGCGCCGGCGACGTCGAGACGACCGACCGGCTGGTGTCGATCCGGATGTGGGTGCGCCGCGGGAAGGTGAATTCGCTGACCCGCCTGCCGCTGCTCGCGACGCAGGCGGTGCTGGCCGACATGAAGGCCGGCAAGATCGTCGATCCGGGCGACCTCGTCGCCGCCTTCGCCCGCGAGATCAGCGCCGAGCTCGACCCGCAGGTCGCGGAGCTCGGCGACATACTCGACGATTGCGAGACCGATCTCGAAGGCCGCAACGTCTACCGGCTGAGAAGCAACATCGCCCGCATTCGCGCCGAAGCGATCGCCTTCCGCCGCTTCGTGGCGCCGGACCGTGACGCACTCCAGACCCTGGCCTTGCAGGATTTCGACTGGCTCGCCGAAGACGACCGCCTCCACATCCGCGAGGCCGCCGACCGCTTCGCCCGCATGGCCGAGGAGCTCGAGGCGGTGCGCGAGCGCTCGGCTTTGCTCCACGAGCAACTGACCGACCTGCGCGGCGAGGAGATCGACCAGCGATCGCTCCTCATCTCGATCGTCGCCTTCATCTTCCTGCCGCTGACCTTCATCACCGGCCTGCTCGGCATGAACGTCAAAGGCATTCCGTTCGCCGACGAGCCGTGGGCGTTCTGGGGCGTGTGCGCATTGTGCGTCGTGCTCGCGGTGGCGGTGATCGCCTGGTTCTCCGCCCGGCACTGGCTGCGGCGGTAGGGCCCGTACCGGCGTCATGCCGGGCTTGATCCGGCATCCACCTTCTCCTGGCTGGTCGGTGAAGAGAAGTTGGGCCCCGGATCAAGCCCGGGGTGACGTCTTAGCCCCCGAATTTTTCCTTCAGCGCCAGCATCGCCAGGGCCGCCTTGGCCGCCTCGCCGCCTTTGTCCTTATCGTCGGGCCGCGCCCGCGCGAGGGCCTGGGCTTCGTCCTCGACGGTGAGGATGCCGTTGCCGATGGCGAGACCGTCCAGGGTCAGCGCCATGATGCCGCGCGCGCTCTCGTTCGAGACGATCTCGAAATGGTAGGTCTCGCCGCGGATCACCACGCCGAGCGCGACGAAGGCGTCGTAGCGCCCCGTCTCCGCCGCCAGCGCGATCGCGGCCGGCACTTCGAGCGCGCCGGGTACCGTGATCGTCTCGTGCCGGTGGCCGGCGGCCTCGATCGCCGCGCGTGCCCCTTCGAGCAGCAGGTCGTTCAGATGTTCGTAGAAACGCGCCTCGACGATCAACACCCGCGCCATGTCACGCCTCCGCCGGGATCGGCCGCTCGCCCACGATCTTGAGGCCGTAGCCTTCGAGCGCGACCGGCGTGTGGTGGGTGTTCGTGAGGAGGATCATGTCGTGAATGCCGAGCGCCGAGAGGATCTGCGCGCCGCCGCCATAATCGCGCAGCTGGTCCATGTCCTTGCCGCTCTTGCCGGCGCGGGCATTGAGGATGTCGGAGAAGGGCGCCTGCCGGTCGAGGCAGACGATGACCCCGGCGCCTTCCGCGGCGATCGCCCTCATCGCGCCGGCGAGGAGGCCGGAGCGTGCATTCGCCTCCCCGAGCGCGTCGGCGAAGAGGCTGAGCTGGTGCATTCGGACCAGTGTCGGCCTCGACGGGTCGATGCTGCCCTTGACCAGCGCCACCGTCTCCGTCCCGAGCGCCTTGTTGAGGAAGGCCTTCGCGGTCCAGGTCCCGCCCCAGCGGCTCTCGAACTGCGCCTCCGCGCGCTGCTCGACGAGATGGTCCTTCTTCAGCCGGTAGGCGATTAGGTCGCGGATGGTGCCGATCTTGAGGCCGTGGCGCTGGGCGAAGGCGACGAGGTCGTCCATCCGCGCCATCGTCCCGTCTTCCTTCATGATCTCGCAGATCACGCCGGAGGGGTTGAGGCCGGCGAGGCGCGAGACGTCGACCGCAGCCTCGGTGTGGCCGGCCCGGATCAGCACGCCGCCGTCGCGCGCCACGAGGGGGAAGACGTGCCCCGGGGTGACGATGTCCTCGCGGCCCTTGGAGGCGTCGATCGCCACGGATACGGTGCGCGCCCGGTCTGCGGCAGAGATCCCCGTCGTCACGCCTTCCTTCGCCTCGATCGAGATGGTGAAGGCGGTCTCGTGCCGGGTGCCGTTGTGGCGGCTCATCAGCGGCAGGCCGAGCTGGTCGATCCGCGCCCTGGTCATGGCGAGGCAAATGAGGCCCTTGCCGTGCGTGGCCATGAAGTTGATCGCCTCGGGGGTCGCCATCTGCGCCGGGATGACGAGGTCGCCCTCATTCTCCCGGTCCTCGTCGTCGACGAGGATGAACATGCGCCCGTTGCGCGCCTCGTCGATCAGCTCCTCGGGCGAGGAGAGGAAGCCGCGCTCGAGGCTCGACAGAGTCGCCATCAGCCGCGCAGCTCGAGCATGCGGCCGATATAGCGAGCGAGGATGTCGATCTCGATGTTGACATGCTCCCCCTGCGCCAGGACGCCCAGCGTCGTCTGCTGCGCCGTGTGGGGGATGATGTTGAGCTCGAAGCGCGGGGCTTCGACCGCGTTCACGGTCAGCGAGACCCCGTCCACGGCGACCGATCCCTTGGCGGCGATGTATGGCGCCAGCGCATCGGGCGCGGCGATGGTGAGGTGCGTCGAATTCCCAACCGGCTCGACGGCAATCACCTCGCCGACTCCGTCGACATGGCCGGTGACGATATGCCCGCCCAGTTCCTCGCCGAGCTTCAACGACCGCTCGAGGTTGAGGCGGCGGCCTTGCCCCCACATGCCGGGGGCGGAGCGGCCCACCGTCTCGGCCGAGAGATCGACATCGAACCAGTCGGAGCCCTTGTCGACGACCGTCAGGCAGACGCCGGAGCAGGCGATCGAGGCGCCGAGGTCGACCGTCGCCATGTCGTAGCCGCACGCGATGCGCAGGCGCAGGTCGCCCCTTTGCTCGGCCGCGACGATCCGCCCGACGTCGGTGATGATCCCAGTGAACATTAGTCCCGCACGCGCTCGTAGACTTCGAGCCGGTCGATTCCAAGCC